>ERZ1370068.3854-contig-2952_pt1 | contig 75341 bp, 116 predicted proteins | sample MGYA00561227_ERZ1370068 | MGnify/ENA primary metagenome ERZ1370068 (study PRJEB38410, sample SAMEA6850437) | metagenome | study: Metagenomic assessment of the ecological functions of the soil: analysis of the soil microbiota associated with the... | reverse complement strand
TTGTACTTCGTTCAGTTACGTATTGCTGATCGAGCCTCCCGTCTGGCGGGCGAAAAGTCTTTACCTGTGTGGGGCGGGAACCGGCTACCGGCTACTTCAGAGAGGACGCGCGTTCCGCGAACTTTCTGACTGCTCAAGGCGTTCAGGGAAGTTGGGCACGAGGCGATCCATCAGCTCGAAGTACGACGAGAGCGCGGGCGTGTTCTGCTGCGCGCTGTAGAGAATCTCCTCGCGATAGCCTTCCTGGTGCATCGTCGCGCCGGTGCGGCCGTCGATGAAGACGAACTTCGGACGGCAGGATGAAGCCCTTGCGCTCCATGTAGGTGCGCACGGGCACGACGCGGCGGCGGCCGAACGAATCGTACTTCTTCCACGTCACGCGGTGACGTAGCCGGCGCGCGAGTGCGGCATGAAGAGGACCGTGCCGGTGACGATGAGCGGGTTCTGATATTCCTCGCCGATGCGCTTCCAGTACGCCGTGTTGGCGAAGAGGCGCTCATACGGCTCGATGTCTTTCTCGTCCTTGATCTGCGCCGGCAGGGCGAGGCGCTGTTCGTCGCCGCCGGTGGCCAGCGAGGGACGTGCCTGCGACGACGTCCCGGCTCTCCGGCATCGGCTCCGTCTCGGACGCCTGTCTTCATCTGGTCGCGGGCGATCTCGGCCAGCTCCATCACGTCGAGCGTCGATGACTTTCAGCTCGGACTTGGTTCTGCAGCTGGCTGCGAAGCAGGCGGACCGTCTCCTGATTCGGCATCGACGTCGTCGGTGCCGCCGCTGACGAAACCGGCGATGAGCACGCGCTGGGAACGGTGTGACGTCGAGCTTGGCCTGGATCGGCGTTTCGATCGGGATCTCGAAGTACTAACGCCGCAGGCGACCGACGCGCACGCCGCCGCGAGGATGAACGCCAGCGGGAAGCCGTTCCTAGGAGTTTCTTTTGCGCGGCGCTGGTTCGATCATTGATTTCCTTGAACAGCTCGTAGTTCTGCTTGATCTGCGGTGTTGTTCGGTTCGAGCGCCAGCGCCTTCTCGTAGGCCTGACGGGCCTTATCAAGCTGTCCCTCGTGCTCGTAGCGCGACGGCCAGATCGTTGAAGGCCGCGGCGTAGGTGGGATCGATTTCGACGGCCTTCTGCCACCGGTAAATCGCTTCGCGCCACAGTCCGCGCTGCGCGACGTTGATCCCGAATTCGACCTGCGCCTTGGCGTCGGTGCGCGCGTCCGCGTAGCGCGGACTTGCCAATGCACTGAGCAGAAGAATCGTAGTGGCCGCGAGCGGAAACCACTCATGGGGCGATGAACTCAACTATAGCCACGCGCTTCGGCACTTGCAAGGCATTTGACGGTGAAATCCTCAAGACAGCGAGCAAGCCATATGCCACAGCTTCGCGCGGAAAACGCGCCAGTTTCACGCGATCGCACGTCTCGAGTTTCGAAATCTTGTCAGCGTTGTCCTCAGATAGACGCGCGGTGTCAGGGTCCGTATAATAAAGGTCAGGAGGTCAGGCCCCGCGACGTTGGCCGTGCGGTGGCTGCGTGACTTCCTTTCGCTCGTCCGAAGGGTCGAGCGCCGTGCGGCCGAGGTGCGCTCCATGCCGAGCTGCAGCCGATCTGACCGCGCTGCTCCCTTCTTCCCTCAGCTGGCGCTCGGATGTACGCCGAAGCGTCTGCGCCGCGGGCGGATGCTCAGGCGCCTCTCTCGATACATTGCCGTGGCTGAGCGGCGCGACATCCGGCTCGAGCGCATCATCGTTGCGGAAACCGCGCCGCGGCGCGGCTGGCGCGCGCGGCAGCGCGGCCCTCGACCTCGATTACGCTGGGCGACTGCGCACTATCCGGCGATCGCTGGTCGGAAATTTTCGATCCGCCGGCCGTCCTCTGGCTGCGCGGGCAGCGTCGAGTGCGCTCGACGCGGCCGCCGTCGCGATCGTCGGATCGCGTGCGGGCTCGCCGTATGCGCTCGCCGTCGCCGAACGCCTCGCGGCCGATCTCGCGACGCGCGGAATCGTGATCGTCAGTGGACTGGCGCGAGGCGTCGACTCCAGCGGCGCATCGCGGCGCGCTCTCCGCCAACGGATGCCACTGATCGGCGTGCTCGGCTCGGGCGCGGACATTATGTATCCGGCCGAGCACAAGCCGCTGGCGCGCGAGATGATCGAGCGCGGGCGCGCATCGTCGAGCGAGCTCGCGCCGGGCACGCGTCCGCTGCAGGCGATTCTTCCCGCTGCGCAACCGGATCATCAGCGGACTGTCGCGCGCGGTGGTCGTAATCGAGGCCGGCGAAAAGAGCGGATCGCTCATCACGGCGCGGTCCGCGCTCGAGCAGGGACGCGACGTTCTGGCAGTTCCCGGCAACGTCCTGAGCGGCCGCAACCGCGGCGGCCACGCGCTGTTGCGGGACGGTGCAAAGATTGTGGAGTCCGCGGACGATATCTTGAGGAGCTGCAGGTTCGGCCGAGCCTGGCCCGGCCGGCGCGCCGACGCGACTCAGCCGCACCGCGTGCGACCGACCCGGTCGCTGGCCTGTCTGACGCCAGGCGAACCGAGCGATCTCGACGCGATCGCCGAGCGATCCGGGCTCAGTCGATCGCGAGCTGCTGCCGCGACTGTTCGAGCTCGAACTGCAGGGTCTGGTGCGCGCGTGCAGGCGGCGGACGATTCGTCAGAGTTTGACAGCTCGTGCTAGGGTGAAAGAAAGACAGCTGAGAGTCTAAGGATGGCATGGCAAAGCACTGGTCGTGGTCGAGTCGCCGGCGAAGGCGAAGACCATCAACAAATATCTCGGGCGCGACTACAAAGTGGTCGCGTCGATGGGTCACATCCGCGATCTGCCGAAGAGCAAGCTGGGCGTGGACGTCGACAACGATTTCGCCGAGGCAGTACGAGTCGCTCGCGTCGCGCAAGAAGGTCATCAAGGAGCTGAAGGACGCCGCGAAGGACGCGACGGACATTTACGTCGCGACCGACCCGGATCGCGAGGGCGAAGCGATCGGCTGGCATCTGACGCGAAGAGCTCGAGCGGCAAGAAGCGGAAGATCCACCGCCTGACGTTCAACGAGATCACCAAGAAGGCGATCCAGGAGGCGATCAAGCATCCGCGCGCCATCGACGAGAAGATGGTCGACGCGCAGCGGGCGCGGCGCGTGCTCGACCGGCCTGGTCGGCTACAAGATCAGCCCGCTGCTCTGGGACAAGGTGCGCCGCGGGCTGAGCGCCGGCCGCGTGCAGTCGGTCGCGCTTGAAGCTGGTCTGCGATCGCGAGCGCCGAGATCGAAGCGTTCGTGCCCGAGGAATGCTGGAACATCTTCGCGCGGCTCGCCGGGCCGCAGCCGCCGGAGTTCGAGGCGAAGCTGCTCAAGAAGAGCGGCGACACCGATCAAGGTCGCCAACGAGGAGCGAGTCGAAGGCGATCCTCGACCGAGCTCGAGGGCGCGTCGTGGATCGTCGTCGTCGGTCACGACCAAGGAGCGCAAGCGCAACGCGCCCCGCCGTTCATCACCAGCAAGCTGCAGCAGACGGCGCGCTTCCCGGTCAAGAAGACGATGATGATCGCGCAGCAGCTCTACGAGGGCGGCATCGAGATTCCCGAGCTGACCGGCGGCCTCATCACCTACATGCGAACCGACTCGGTGCGCGTGTCGGACGAAGCGCGTGGCCGCGGTCGCGAACACATCAAGACGCGCGTTCGGCGAGGAGTTCCTGCCGGAGAACGCCGAACGTCTACAAGACGAAGTCGGATGCGCAGGACGCGCACGAGGCGATTCGCCCGACGTCGCTGCAGCACGATCCCGAAACGGTGAAGCGCGTACCTGACGCCGGATCAGTACTCGCTCTACCGCTTGATCTGGAACCGGTTCGTCGCGTCGCAGATGCCGCCGGCGACGTTCGACGAAACGACGGTCGACATCACGCGCTCGGCAGGCGTACGTGTTCCGCGTCAAGGGCACCGTGCCGAAGTTCGCGGGCTGGATGGCGACCTACGGGCTCGACGCCCGGCGAGTCGAGCAGAAGGACGGCGACGCCGAAGCAAGGACGCCGACGACGACGATGACGGACGCGTGTCGGGCGTGCTGCCGCCGCTCGCCGAAGGCGATCGGCTCGGAGCTCGAAGGCGCTGCGCGTCCGAGCAGAAGTTCACGCAGCCGCCGCCGCGCGTTCTCCGGAGGCGACGCTCGGTCAAGGAGCTCGAAGAGAACGGCATCGGCCGGCCGAGCACCTACGCGTCGATCATCGCGCGTGCTGCAGGATCGCGACTACGTCAACAAGATCGAAGGGCGGTTCAAGCCGACGGCGCTCGGCGTGATGATCACCGACCTGCTCACGAAGAGCTTCGACGACATCATCGACGTCGAGTACACGCGATCGCTCGAAGACGATCTCGACAAGATCGAGCAGGGCAAGACCGACTACGCGAAGACGCTCGGGCGACTTCTACAAGAAGTTCAAGAAGGACCTCGCACGCGCCGGCAAGGAGATGGATCGATCTCAAGAAGGGCATCGACATCGGCGAGGCGTGCGACAAGTGCGGCATGCCGATGCTGAAGCGCGTCGGCAAGTTCGGCCCGTTCATCGCCTGCAGCGGCTACCCGACTGCACGAACACGCGCGAGGTCGAGACGCAGGAGCCCGAGTCGGAGTCGGGCGAGGAAGAGATCGAGCCGTGCGAGAACTGCGGCAAGCCGATGGCGGTCAAGCGCGGCCGCTTCGGCCAGTTCCTCGCGTGCACCGGCTATCCGGAGTGCAAGACGACGCGCGAAGCTGATCGCCACCAAGCAGGGCGGCCTCGCGCGCCGCCAAGCCCGATCAGATTCTCGACGAGAAGTGCCCGCGCTGCGGGCGAACCTGGTCATCAAGCAGGGCCGGTTCGGCGAGTTCACGGCCTGCACGCAGCTATCCGGAGTGCAAGCATACGTCAAGCACAAGACGACCGGCGTGATGTGCCCGAAGGACGGCGACAAGGGCGGCGAGGTCGTCGAGCGCAAGTCGAAGCGCGGCAAGGTCGTTCTTCGGCTGCTCGAACTATCCCGGACTGCGACTTCGTGCTGTGGAACCGGCCGGTCGCTCGAGAAGTGCCCGAAGTGCGACGCGCCGTACCTGGTCGAGAAGATCGACCAAGAAGCACGGCCGGCAGATTCTCTGCAACAACGAGGACTGCGACTACGCGCGCTCCGAGGAACTGCCCGAAACAGCGGCGTAGCCTCGAGGCCGTCCAGACTCGGCACGTGCGGTACTCGTCGATCGTCGGCCGGAGCTGGCCTAGCGAATCTCGATGATCACGATCGTCGGCGGCGGCCCGATGGTTCCGAGCTGCGTGGCAGGCCGCTTCGCGTGCGCCCGGTCACGCTGTACGAGATGCGGCCGGTGCGGCCGACCGCCGTCCACAAGACCGATCGCCTCGCCGAGCTCGTCTGCAGCAACTCGTTTCCGCGGCGACAAGCTGGACAACGCCGTCGGCCTTCTGAAGAGGAAATGCGCCGGCTCGGCTCGCTCGTGATGCGGGCGGCCGAAGCGAGCCGCGTCCCTGCAGGCGCCGCGCTCGCCGTCGATCGCGAACGATTCGCCGCAGACGATCACCGGGCGCTCGCACGCTGCATCCGCTGATCACGCTTCGTCCGCGAAGAGGTCGCCGGCGATTCCGACGTCGAGCGAGTCCGCGCCCGGTGATCCTTGCGACCGGTCCGCTGACGTCCGATGCGCTGTCCGGCCGAGCTCGCGTCGCCTCGTCGGCGCCGAGCACCTGTATTTCTACGACGCGATCAGCCCGATCGTCCTCGCCGAGAGCATCGATCGCATGCCAGGGTCTTCCGGCAGTCGCGCTGGGACCGGATCGTCGGGCCAGCTTGGAACGCGCGGGACGTCGCCGCCGCGACCGTCCCGCGTGCGGCGTCGACGATGGACAGGGCGACTACCTGGACTGCCCGCTGACGCCGCGAGGAATACGAGCGTTTCTACGATGCGCTCGTCCACGCCGAGTCGGCGACGGTTCACGATTTCGACAAGGAGCGCTTCTTCGAAGGCTGCCTGCCGATCGAAGTGATGGCGCACCGCGGCGTCGACACGCTGCGCTTTCGGTCCGATGAAGCCGGTGGGCCTGGTCGATCCGCGCACCGGCCGCGAGCCCTACGCGGCCGTGCAGCTCCGCCAGGACAACCTCGCCGGCGATCACTTCAGCCTCGTGGGATTCCAGACGCAGATCAAGTGGGGCGATCAGGCGCGCGTGCTGCGGCTGATTCCAGGGCTCGAGCAGGCCGAGTTCGTGCGCTTCGGCATGGTCCATCGCAACACCTACGTCAACGGTCCCGACCGTGCTCGACCGAAACGTGGCAGGTGCGGTCGCGCCCGACGCTGTTCTTTGCGGGCCAGATGTCGGGCGTCGAGGGCTACGTGGAGTCGGCGGCCTCCGGCCTGATCGCGGGCATCAACGCGGCGCGAGGCTCCATCAAGGGAGGCCGACGTCAACGCCGCCGCGGACGACGGCGATCGGCGCGCTGGCGTACTACGTGTCGCATGCCGATCCGGCGCACTACGAGCCCTCGAACATCACGTTCGGCATCATGGAGCCGCTGACGAAGCCGCCGCGCGGCAAGCAGGCCCGCAAACTGGCGCTCTCCCGAGCAGGCCCTGGCTGATCTCGAAGGCTGGATGACGCGCGATCTTTCCGACGCGCAGCCGGCTACCGGGGACGATCCCGATCGCGGCGAACAACGAGCGATTGGAGCAGGTCGTCGGTGACGGAGGCATCTCGAACGCTTCCTGCAGTTTCTCGCGCTCAACCGAAACTGTTTCTCGAACACCGTGCGCGTACGCGAGCGACCTGTCGCGTTTTCTGGAACACGTCGCGTCTCATTGCGGCACGACTCCGGAGGCATTGAACCGTCCGCACTCGACCGGACCGCCATCAGGAGTTTCCTGGCTCTCTCCATACCGATGGCCGTTCGCGATCGACCTCCGCCCGCAAACTTGCGGCGATCCGAACGTTTCTGCGCTATCTCCGGCGCGAGGAGGTCGTCGCCGACGACCAGGAGCGCTCATCGCCACGCCGAAGCGCGAAGTGCGGATGCCGGCCCATCTTTCTGAAACCGAGATGACCCGCGCTGCTCGAGATGCCCGACTCCGGCGATCCGCTCGGGCGCCGGGACCGAGCGATCCTGGAATTAGTTCTACGCATCGGGACTTCGCTTGAGTGAGCTCGCCGGCCTGGATCCTGGAAGACGTCAACCTGAGCGCCCGGATGGTGCGCGTGCTCGGGAAAGGGAAGCCGCGAACGCCTCGTGCCGTTCAACTCCTCGACGGCAGCCGCGGTCAAACGCTATTTGCCGGATCGTGAACGGCTGTTTCGGCGCATCAAGCCCCGGCGGCAAGTTCCAGCCACGCGCCCGCCGGCGACGCCTCGCGGGAGGCGCTGTTCGTGAATTACCGCGGCACGCCGCTGGCGACCGGAGCATCGATCGCCTCGTTCGCCGGGTGCGTGGCGGCGTGCAGCACCCGCCTCGGCATCAGTCACATGCGCTGCGGCATTCCCTTCGCCACGCACCTGCTGCAGCGCGGCGCCGACCTGCGGGCGATTCAGGAAATGCTGGGACATGCCCGCCTGGCCACCACGCAGCGTTATACACACGTCAACGCCGCTCAGCTGTTGGATGTCTACAAGCAGGCGCATCCGAGGGCGGGCAAGAGGAGAGATCTGAAATTAAGAATTGAGAATTAAGAATTAAGAAGCGGCGTTGCTAACTTCCCAGGCTTTTTCTTAATTCTTAATTCTCAACTTAATTTCGCGATTCAGGAAGCCTGGGCGACCGCCGGTGGGTGGCGGCAGCGGCGCTACAGCGCCGGCCGCGCGGGAACTCGATGCCGAGCGTCTTGATCTTGTAGTTCATCACGCGCGGGCTGATGCCGAGCAGCTCCGCCGCGTCCTTCTGCACCCAGTTCGACATCTTCAGCGCCTCGATCGAGCGCGTGGCGCTCGATGTCCTCGAGCGGGATGCCGGTCGGCGGAATCTTGACGATCGGCGGCGTGTTCGCGTCGGCCGCCGCGCGTCGGCGCTTCGCCCAGCCGCAGATCGTCGCCGGCGATCGCTCGCGCCTTCGGCCAGCAGCATCGCCCGCTCGATGGTGTTCTCCAGCTCGCGGATGTTGCCCGGCCAGTTGTAGCGCATCAGCAGCTTCTGCGCGTCCGGCGTCGAGCCCGTCGATCTTCTTCTTCAGCTCGCCGGCGAACTGGCGGATGAACGACGCAGGCCAGCGGCACGATGTCGTCCTTGCGCTCGCGCAGCGGCGGCATCTCGATCGAGACGACGTTCAAGCGGTAGTAGAGGTCTTCGCGGAACTGGCCCGCCTCGCACCATCGCCGGCAGATCGCGGTTGGTCGCCGCGATCAGGCGGACGTCGACGCGCAGCGTCCGCGTGCCGCCCAGGCGCTCGAACTCGTGCTCCTGCAGCACGCGCAGGATCTTGGCCTGCGTGCTCGGGCTCATGTCGCCGATTTCGTCGAGGAACAGCGTGCCGCCGTCGGCCTGCTCGAAGCGCCCGATGCGCTGCTTGTCGGCGCCCGTGAACGCGCCCTTCTCGTGTCCGAACAGCTCCGATTCGAGCAGGTTCTCCTGCAGCGCGGCGCAGTTCACCTTGACGAAGTTGCGCGCGTTGCGCAGCGAGTTGTGATGGATGGCGCCGGCGATCAGCTCCTTGCCGGTGCCCGTTTCGCCGCGGATGAGCACCGTCGTGTTGCTCTTCGCCACCTTCTTGACGATGTCGAGCACCCGCTGGAGCGCGGGGCTCGAGCCGACGATCTTGTCGAACTCGTAGATGTCCTGCTGCGTGCCGCGCAGGTAGTCGAGCTCGGTCTTGAGCCGGCGCACTTCGAGCGCCTTCTCGATCTTGACTTCCATCTCCTCGATTTCGAACGGCTTCTGCACGTAGTCGAACGCGCCGATCTTCATCGCTTCGACGCGCCGTGTTGACCGTCCCGAACGCGGTCATCAGGATCACCGCGGTCGTCGGGTGCAGTGCGCGCGTGGTCGCGCAGCACGTCGAGGCCGTCGCTCCCGCCCATCTTGAGGTCGCTCAGCACGACGTCGAAGTGGCTGTCGTGCAGGCGCTCGATGGCCGCGTTGCCGTTCGAGGCCTCTTCGACTTCGTGTCCGACTTCGGTTAATCCGCGGACGAGCCCCGGCGGAGCGCGTCGTGATCGTCAGCGATGAGAATGCGTCCCATAAAGTCTCTACTTAAACCAATGCGCCCCGCTCGACACCGGCAATGTCACCCGGAACCGCGTGCCGCGTCCCGGCGTGCTCGCGAGATCGATTCGTCCATCGTGCGCGTCCACGATCTTCCGCACGATGGGCAGCCCCAGGCCCGAGCCCTGAGGCTTGGTCGTGAAGAACGGATCGAAGATCCGATCGCTCAGATCCGCCGGCACGCCCGGCCCGTCGTCGCTGACATCCACGATCAGCATCGGCGTCGGCGCCGGCTCGCCGCCAGCGAACCGCGGATCCGGTTCGATCGCTTCTTCCACGCCCTTGATCCGCACCGTGCCGCGACCGTCGAGCGCTTCGAACGCGTTGGTCAGGAGGTTCGTGAACACCTGACACAACTGATTCGCGTCGCCCTCGATCATCGGCAGCGTCGGATCCAGATCGAGCACGAGCGTCGTGCCTCCCGCGTCACCTTGGTCTCCGCCAGGGTGACCGCCTGGTGCAGCACGTCGGCCAGACTCGTGCGCTCCACCTGGAGCCGAATCGGCCGGACGAACTCGAGCATTTCCACCACAATCGCGTTGGCCAGCTTTGCTTCGCTGATGATGTCGGCCAGCAGCGACTGCGCGTCCACCGAATCGGGCACCTGGCGGCGGAGCAGGCCCGCCATCACTTCGATGCCCGCCAGCGGATTCTTCAGCTCGTGCGCGATGCCCGCGGCCATCTCGCCGAGCGATGCGAGCCGATCGCGCAGCCGCTCGCGTTCTTCCAGCTGCTCGACCTGCGTGAGGTCCTTGAAGAACAGCACCGCGCCAATCGCCACCTCGTCGTCGTCTTTGACCTGCGACAACGTGTGTAGCCGATGACGCGATCCAGATCCTTCAGCCTCAGCTCGGCCCGATTCGGCAGCGTGATCATCTCGAAAGCGCCCGAGAGCACGCGCACCACTTCAGGCCGATCGCGAAACACCTCGCTGACCGGTCGGCCCACGTCCTCGGGCTGCGCGGTCAGCGCGAAAATCCGATACGCCTCGTCGTTCATCAGCGCCAGCGTGCCGTCGCGACGAATCGCGATCACGCCGTTCTTCAGGCTGCTGACGATGTGCCGGAAGAAGCGGTCGTCCGGCGCACCTAGCCGCCCGCGAGCGGCCTCGAGCGCCGACGGCATTCGTCGACCGCGAGGGCGCTCGCTTCCAGGGCGTCTGGGCATGGGGAAGCCGTCCTTCAGCGCGCCACGGGAGGGGCAAAGCCGCGTGCCCGCACTGATGAGTAGGATCATCGTCCAAATACTAAGTAAATCAACGGGTTAGCTAATAATTGGCAGTCACCATGATAACAAAACTGTGAATTGAATCTCGATTTTGTTAACATCGGTGGAAGAGCTCAGGCTCGCAGTGGACTGCAATTCCTCCCACTGATGCATCAGGTCGCCGACTTTCCACATCAGCGCCTGGTGACGATCGATGGTGGTCTGAGCCGCGGCGCGATCGTCGTAAAAGCCCGGCACGGCCATCGCGCTTTCGATGTCGCGAATCGCCTGTTCGCGTCTCGGCGATGCGGGCTTCGAGCGCTTCGATCCGGGCGCGGCGAGCTTCCTCGGCGCGCGCTTTCTTCCGCGCTTCCGCATCGGCGCGTTTCTTTTCGTCAAACGACGGCCGCCGGCGGCTTTTTGCGGTGTCTGCTGTGCGCGAACCTGCTTTGTCGCGGCTGTCCGGCCTTTCCCGCCCCTCCTGCCCTGAGCCGAGCGGCGGGCGAGTCGAAGGTCCTGCCCTTCCTGCCCCGGTGAGTGCTCCTTGTGCCAGAGGAATTCTTGGTAGGTTCCCGGATACATGATCGCGTGTCCGTGGCCCACTTCGATGATCTTCGTCGCCAGGCGCTCGACGAAATACCGATCGTGCGAGACAAAGATCAGCGTGCCGCCGTAGTCGACCAGGCGCATCGAGCAGCACTTCCTTGGAGTCGAGGTCCAGATGGTTCGTCGGCTCGTCGAGCAGCAAGGTGTTCGACGGCCGGAGCAGCATGCGCGCCACTGCCAGCCGCGTCGCGCTCGCCGCCCGACAGCACTCCGCACCGGCTTGTTGACGTCGTCGCCGGAAAACAGGAAGCCGCCGAGGATGTTGCGGATGTCGGGCACCATGTGCAGCGGCGATCCGCTCGCGAGCGTTTCGTAGACGGTCGGGACGGGATCGAGCCTGCGTCGCCTCGTCCTGCGCGAAGTACTCCATGACGACGTTGTGGCCTTCGATGCGGTGGCCGTGCTCCGGCGGCTCTTCGCGCCGAGAGCATGCGCATCAGCGTGGACTTGCCCGATGCCGTTCGGCCCGACGAGCGCGATGCGGTCGCCGCGCTCGATGTGCAGGTCGATCGCGCGAGAACACCGTGAGGTCTCCGTAAGCGTCTTGCGCCAGCCTTTGATGCTCGAGGACGGTGCGCCCGCTCTTGGCGCACGCCGGAAACGTGAAGTGGATCTTCTTGCGCTCGGGCGGGACCTCGATCGGGACGACCTTCTCGAGCATCTTGATCCGGCTCTGGACCTGCGAGGCTTTCGTCGCCTGATAGCGGAATCGATCGATGAACATCTTGACGCGCGCGACTTCCTCGTCCTGTTCGCGTTTGGCTTTTCGCAGCGCCTCGATCCTGCGCTTCGTGCGCCACGAGGTAATCGCTGTAGTTGCCGATGTAGTCGGTCAGCGTCCGCAGCGTCAGATCCGCGATTCGGGTGACGACCGGCATCGAGAAAAAAGCGATCGTGCGACACGAGAATCACGGCATGCGGATACTCGTGCAGGTAGGTCTTCGAGCCAGTTTCTGGCTTCGAGATCGAGGTGGTTGGTCGGCTCGTCGAGCAGCAGCAAGCCGGGCCGCCCGAGCAGCAGCTTGGCCAGGGCGATGCGCATCTGCCAGCCGCCCGAGAACGTTTCGGTCGGGCGCTCGAAAATCGCTCGGACTTGAAACCGAGGCCCTGAAGAACGGTGGCCGTCTTCGAGATCGATGCTGTATCCCTCGCCGAGCCGGAATCGATCCTGAAGATCGCTGTAACGCGACAGCATCTCGCCGTGTTCGGCCTCGGGGATCGACGTCGTCGCCGAGACGCGCTTCGAGGTCGTGCATCTCGGCTTTGACCGCCAGCAGCGTCGCGAACGCGCTCGACGCTTCGTCGAAGACCGTTCGGCCCTGGTGGGTCGAGTCCGTCCTGCGGCAAATAGCCGACGGTGAGCGCCGGACGGCTTGAGGATGGCGCCAGAGTCGGGCTCATCGAACTCCGCCATCATGCGGAGCAGCGTCGTCTTGCCGGCGCCGTTCGGTCCGCACAGGCCCACCCGTTCGCCGTCGGTGATCTGCCACGTCACGTGATCGAAGAGGACCCGGTCGCCGAATCGCTTGGTCAGCTCAGACAGTTGGATCATGCAGACAACTGGAAATGCTACGCGAAGGGCTGACGGCTCGGGGCAGAGGGCTGAGAGGAAGTGCAGTATCGAGAATGCGTAGGGCTCAGCGGGTCAGAGGGCTGAGGGCTGAGAACTGGAGCGGAAGAGGAAGAGTCCACTCGACCGTCCCTCAGCCTGAGCGCTCAGCTCTCAGCCCTTCGATGGTTACTCACCGAGCGCTTTTGCAGCTGGCAGCCAGCACCTGCGGCACGCGAAACGGCTTGGTCAGGTATCCCGCGACGCCGAGATTGACGGCTTCGATGGCGCTCGACTCGGTCGAGAAGCCGGTGATGATGATGACCGGCAGGTCGCCCTGTATGCGCTTTGCTTCGCGGATCACCGTCAAGCCGTCCATGCCGGGCATCTTCAAGTCGGCGATCAAGAGATCGTAGGGGTACATCCGCATCCGTTCGAGCGCGGACCGGCCGTCGGGCGCCACGTCGACGTCGTGCTCCGCAAGCGCCAGTGTCTTCGCCAGCAGATCTCGGATGCTCGCTTCGTCGTCCACGACGAGCACGCGAGGACGCGCGGCGCCGGTGGTCGGCCGCGCCGCCGGAGTCAGCGGCCGGCACGGCGCGCGCGAACACCTCCGCGCGGACGCTGGCTGTCGAGCCACGCGTCGATGTCCCGTTTGCGGAAGCGCCACTGCCGGCCCGACCCGTACCGCCGGAATCTTTCCGGCCTTGATCAGGCGGTAAACCGTGCGGAGGTTGACCTGGAGATACTCCAGGACTTCCTCGGTGGTCAGAAAAGTTTCGTCAATCATTCGTCAACGTCCTGGAGCCGGCGCGGCCGGCAGCTCGACGGTGAAGATCGCGCCGCCATCCGGATGGTTGGCGGCCGAGATGATGCCTCCGTGTTCCTGCACGATGCCGTAGACGATCGCCAGGCCCAGCCCGGTCCCCTTCCCGACGTCTTTGGTCGTGTAGAAGGGCTCGAAAATGCGGGCGAACGAGTCTGGTGGAATGCCGGGTCCCGTGTCGCGTACGGTCACGATGGACCCGGTCGCGCTGATGCGCGACGGCCGTGCCGATCTCGATCCGGCCGCCGCGGCCGGTCGCCGCGATGCGCCTGCTCCGCGTTCATCACGATATTCAGAAACACTCTGATGCAGGAGCAGCGGGTCGCTCTGAACGCGCGGCAGCTTCTCGTCATAGTGTCGCACGACTTCGATGTCGAGCGAGCGCCAGGACGGGCTGCCGGACCGCAATCACTTTCTGCAGCACGGCGTTCACGCTCACGTTGCGCCGCGCGAGCCGCCGTGGATCCAGCAAAGACCAGCAGGTTCCTGACGATCTTGGCGGCTCGATCGGCCTCCCGGTAGAATGGTCTGCACTTCGCGCCGCAATTGTTTGGGAAGGCACCTGTGACGCGGAAGGAGCTCGAGAGGTGGCCGAGGACGCCTTGCAGCGGGTTGTTCAGCTCGTGAGCCACACCGGCGACGAACTGGCTTCAGGGCCGCCAGCTTTTCCGACTGCGTCAAAGCCGGCGGCGCAGCTCCTCTCGCTCGGCTTCCAGTTCGGCCTGAGCGGCGTCATGTCGCGTGGCGACGATGACGGTGCCGACCCGCTCCCGATCCCGGTTCAGAGATCCGTGACCGTGATCATGAACGGTCCGTTCAGCACCGGATCGAACATCTCGCAGTAAGCCGGGGTTTGGCCCATCAGGGTCGGACGGGCGAATCGTCGTGGGCCCTGGAGCCAGGCGGCTGAGCTGCGGGTCCGATGGCACTCGGCCAGCGGTTTGTCCAGGAGTTGTTCGCGCGTCATCTCGAGCCGCTTGGCGAATGCCTCGTTGGCATGGACGATGCGGCCGCGGCGATCCGAGACGACCACGAGGTGCGCGATCGAATCGAAGGTGCTTTTCGAGCTCGCGGCGCGACCGCATCACTTCGTCGAGCAGCTGCATCGTTTCAATCGAGTTGGCGAGCTGGCGGCCGAGCTCGTCGGCACGCTCCAGCAAGTCGAGCTCCCCGCCGATTTCGACGCGGACGCCGTCGAAGACGATCGTCCCGAGCGCGCGCCGGCACCCGCGCAGCGGCACGGTCACGGTTGTACGTCGGCCCGTCGTCGTGCGACGCGAGAATTTCCGCGCGCGTGCGCGCGCATGGCGACTGCGGCGGTTGCCAGCGGATCGCTTGCGTGGACCCGCACACCGTGGGCGAGGTGCTCGGAATCCGACGAGGCGCGCAGCACCAGGCTGCGTGCCCGGCGATCGTGCACCCATACCGAGGTGCGATCGGCAGCGAACAGACGGTTGGCGCCGTGGCAGAAGATATCGAGACCTGTCGAAAGACTGAGCGTCGTGGAAAGGCTCGCCGTGAACTCGTCGATCAGTCCTCGAACGTCGCGCTGCAGGTCGTCCTTCTGACGCAATCGAAAGAGCTCGAGCGCGGCGAGGGTAGCATCAGAAATCTCGACGGCGTCGGTCTCCGCGGTTTGCTGAAGGCGCTCCTTCGAAGCCAATCGCCAGGAGGCCGACGCGCTGAGTGCCGCTGGCGAGCGGCACGAGAAGAGCCGAACGGACGCCGAGCCGTTCGCCGAGTTGCGGCATCCGCCGCGCAAGATCGCCGACGAGCGTTGGAGACGTTTCGACCGAATGCGCCCTCGACCAGGACGTGCTCTTCTTCGATGGGCAGCCAGGGGTCCGTCTTGAGCTCGTCGAGACCGAAGCCCGACGTCGCCTGCATGACGCTGTTTTCCGGATTGAATTCGAAGAGCAGCGAGCAATCGCCTCGGTGGCGTCGAGTGCGTGCTGGTGCAGCTGGGGCAGCAGATCGATCAGCCGTTCCGTCCGGGCCAGGAGCGTAACGAGCCTCAGGGGATCGTCGGAGTCGCGTCCGTGGTCGCGGGCGATCCGTCCGCCGCCCGCTGGGCGGGTCAAGCGGCGAGTGCGAGTGTCTCGAGGCATCAGGATGTGTCTTGGAGCCCCTGGTCCAGCAGGCTGGAGCGACCGGATTGTAACGCGAACGATCACTGTGAGCCAACTGGCTGACAGCGATGACCTGGCGGGTGTCTGAACTGGCAAATAATAGACAGGTAGGGCTTTAAACGCCCCGGTGCTTCCGGCGATCATCGGTGTGTGAACACGGCCGGCAGCGCCCCGGAGGCGTCTAAGCTTTTGGGAGAAAGGGACCCTTCCGCGCTCCGCATGACGTGGACGGACGAGGAGCTCGTCGCGCGGTCTATCCGCGGCGACTCCGGAAAGCTTCAACGAGCTCGTGCTCAGATGGGAACGTCCCATCTATTCCCTTGCGTACCGCACAATCGGTCGCGAAGAGGACGCGCGAGACGTGTGCCAGGAGACGTTCCTCCGCGCGTTCCGGGCGCTTCCGGCCTTCCGCGGCCAGGCGAAGTTCTCATCGTGGCTCTACCGGATCGCGCTCAATTTGTGCCGCGACTGGATTCGGCGCGAGCGCCGCGCACCGATCGTGCAGGCGCCGGAGGACGTGGATCTCGTCGAGCTGGCAGCAGCCGCGGAGCCGTCTGAGTCAATAGAGGATCTCGTTGCACGCGAAAGATTTGACGAAGACCGTCGAGCGGCGCGATGGCTCGACTGCCGGAAGAACAGCGGACGGCGATCATCCTGAAGGAATACCACGGGCCTGACGTTCCAGGAAATCGCGGATCTCGTAGGTTGTCCGCTGAGCACGGTGAAGACGCGTTTGTATCAGGGGCTCACGGTCTTGCGCCGCGAGCTCAGCAAAGGATTCGGCCAAAGCCAGCTAGTGAGTGACATGGATACCCCTGCCCGCATTCACGATCGCCGCGGTGAAATACTGATTGGTTACCATGCACGAAGACATCGATCCGGTCGAGCGCTCGGCGTTCGATCGGCATCTCACGGTTTGCGCTGGAATGCCGCCACGAGCTCGGACAAGCTGGGGCTCGTTCGCCAGCGGCTCGAAGAGGGACGCCACCCGAGCCCGCGTTTCTCACGGATGCTCGGGCGGCGATGGACGATCGGCGCGTGCCTGCGCGGATTCTCCAGGGACCCGTCCCGCGCCGCCGGCGAAACGCTTCGATCTGCCGGTCTGGGCGCAGGTCGCGGCAGCGATGTTGTTCGTCGGTCTTGCCGCTGGTCTCGCCAATCTCAGGGTGACTTACAACGCCGCCAGGACTGACCGTCACGACCGGATGGATGGAACCGCGCCGCCGCCTGTCGAACGGCACCGCGCGGACCGCCCGCGGCGGATCCAGCCCCGTGGAAGGCCGACCTCGCCGCTCTCGAGCAACAGCTGCCGCGGCGAAATGGGGCGGGCCACCGCGCAGACCGTGACGAATCGTTCCGACGATGCCGCGACGATTCGGCGGCTCAGGACGTTGATCGACGACAGCGAGAAGCGGCAGCAGCGCGAGCTGTCACTGCGCGTGGCTGAAATCTCGAACGATCTGCACGCGCAACGCGCCATGGATCTGCAGCAACATGAGCCGCAACCTGACGGAAATCCAGACCACGACCGGCGCGGATATGATGCGGCTCTATCGCATGCAAAACGATCTGGCGGTGCGGGTGGGACAGGTCAGATAGTGAATGCTGAAATTAAGAATCAAGAATTAAGAATTAAGAAGAAGAGGTCGGAAATCGGATATGAGCAGACTGGCGATACAGACGGTTGGCGCGGGGATTGATTTGCTGCATGGCTGCCGCGCGTGGGGACGCGCAGACGCCAAGACCCGGAGCGCGCCGCGCGATTTGCGTTATCAGATAGGCGTGATGGAGCGGATCCTCGAAGAGGCCGTGCAGCACGGCGCCGACAAGACGACGCGACGGATCCAGTCTGTGCTGCCGCCCGCTGCGACCTGCTCCTCGTCACTGAGCGCTCAGGTGCGCGGGTTTCCGTCTCGAAGGATACAGAGTGTTCTTCGACGTCAGAAGTGCTGACGCTCGATACCTCGATTCCCCTGAGTTTCAAGATGCCTCGATTCAGACCGGACTCCGGGCTCGACAGCGCGCTGCAGGCGTTCAGCAGCAGGTCGTGCAGAAGAGCAATGACGTGAACCTCGAGCAGGCGCTCAGGCGCATCGAACTGCAGACTCGGTCCGCATGACGGTCGCGCAGACGACCGACACGGCCGCGCGCGCGGATGGTTTCGGGATCCGCGGCCACCGCGACCGATCGATGCGCTGCAGAATCTAGCGCGCCCGGCGGCCCTCCCTGGTTGCCAGCGTCGAGAACTACCTGAACGAAGGTGCATGCAACGCTGCGTGCCGAGGTGAGGGACGCTCTGATCGACGCCATGCTCGACCACGGCCGCGGGCTGGACGTCGCCCCGGCCGAGTGGCTGCAGGTAGCGGCGCGCCGCGACGATGCCCGGCCGCGGCTCGGCCCGGTCGATGCCGACGTCGAGACCAGTGAGAGCATCCGGGTGCGCGGCGCCGACCTGACGGATTTCCTGGGCGGGAAGATTACGCGCGAGGAAGCCATCAAGCGGATCGACGTGAAAATGTTCTAGAATGCCCGCATGCGAGCGAAGGTTCTTGCTCGCCCTGACCACTGGCCTCGGCCGGATGCCTGGGGCCCTGTCGTCGATCTGGCCGAGAACCTGAAGGTCACGGACGTCTCGACCGGCTGGAAGAGACGAAGGCGCGGTCGATGGCGACAAGAACGAAGCTCGTGCCAGACCGCACGGTTCAAGCTGCAGAACGATTCCGCTCAGACGGCTGAAGGTCCTGCACGGTCAACGCCGTGTTCAGACGCCTCAACGAGGTGCAGGAGCTTGGGGCGCAAGCATAAGCCGGTCACCAGCGCCGAGCGGGCTGGCGCCGGGTCAGACCAGCGATCCGATCGTCGTCAAATCAAATTTCGGTTATAAGGGCACAGAACCGCGCGCCGTCATCCTGCAGAATCTGCACGTTCGTGGACGCCAAGGTGGAGATCTTGGCGAGCTACGGTCGCAGCAGTGGAAGCGCATCGCCGAGTATCAATCGAACTGCAAACTGATCGAGCGTTGAGCTGAGCTCTGCCTTCACACCCAACCTCGATGCCTCCGTCCAGTCTCGTCCGACAACTCAACACTACCGAGTGCGACGGCGCTTGTCGTGTCGAACATGATTGGCGTCGGCATCTTCACGACTACAGGATTTCTCGCCGGCGATCTCGGACAGCCGGGTCTCGTGGATTGGCATCTGGGTCGTCGGCGCCGCGCTCGCGCTTGCCGGCGCGCATCGCTACTCGGAGCTTGGCGTCAACTTTCCCGCGTTCAGGCGGTGAGCACGTCTACCTTTGTCCGAAGCGTGGGGTCCCCGCGGGGCTTCATCGACGGCTCGGGTGAGCTTCTTTGCCGGGTTCTCTGCACCGATTGCCGCCGCCGCGCCTGGCCATCTCCGCGTATCTCGCCTTCTTCTTCCCCGCGCTGGCGCCCGACAGTCCGTCGGTGGTCGTCGTGCCGCTCGGTATTGCGCAGCTTCGACTGGGTGGCGCCACCCTCGTCGCGTCCGTCATCGTCGCGATCTTCACCGCGATCAACCTGGTTGGTGTCGAGCAGGTCGCGAGGCTTCAGGAACAGCGCTGACCGCCACCAAGCTCGGTGGTGATCGGCGGACTGCTCCTCCTCGGATTCACAGTGGGGAACGGCGACTGGTCGCACTTTCGCGCAGGTCACCGAGCGGACGTCGACCAGCAGCCTTGCGTTGCGATTCGCCACCAGCCTGATCTTTGTCTTTTACGGCTACAGCGGCTGGAACGCGGCGGTGTCAGTGGCCGAAGAGATTCGCGATCCCGAGCGGACGCTGCCGAAGGCGCTCGTCGATGCGGCACGGTCGCTCGTCGCAGCCTGCTTCTATGTTGCGCTGAACGTGCTTCACTCTACGCCAGCCCGCTCGGCGATCTCAAGGGCGTCGTCGCGGTTGGCGCGAAGGCAGCCTCCACGTCTTTCGGGGAACGCATTGGCGGTCTTTTCAGCGCGGCGCCATGGCGCTATGTCGCTGCTCGCGACGGTCAACGCGATGAGCATGATCGGACCGCGCGTGCACTACGCGATGGCGAGAAACGGCGCCTTCTTCCACGCCGCGGCGACGTTGCATCCGAGATGGAACAGTCCCTGGATTGCCGTCCTGGCGCAGGGCATCTGCTGTGTCATCCCTGATTTTCACCGGGAACGTTTCAGAGCCTCGCCAACTACATCGGCTTCACGCGCTGTTTCACTGTTTTCAGCGTTGTCGGTGCTCGCGCTGTTCAAGTTCCGACGCCGCCCGGGCTGGAAACGATCGCGGTGGGTGAGCATCGGCTACCCGCTGATTCCGCTCGTCATGTGTGCGCGATGAACGCGTGGGTGGTGTATTTCTCGTCGGAATCGAGCCGCGATCTGGAGCCTGCTGACGATCGCGGCTGGCGCCATCATCTATCACTTCTACGGGCTGCAGCCAAAGGCGGGAGCGCCGGCGTAGCCTTCAGGCTTTAGGCTGCGGGCTCCAGGCTTTGTCGGGCCGGAAGCCTGAAGCCTAAGGCCCTAAGCCCTCTCGCGAGCTAGCGGATTATTTGCCGCAGCTCGCCGGTGTAAATGATCGTCTTATCCGGCTGCAGATTCACTTCGAACATCAGCGTGTCGTAGCCCTCGGCGCGCACTTCGATCCGGTGCGGTCCCGGCTGCAGGTGAAGGCGCTGCCACATACCGTCGAAAGTCGTCGACGACGCCCATGAAGTATCCGTCGACGAACACCTGCGCCTCGCGCGGTTTCATCTTCAGCCGAAGCACTGCCGTCGTAATCGTTGTAGCTGCCGGAGTAGGTCGGGATACCCGCCGCCGTAATACCACGGGATCGTAGTAACCCGCCGTAGTAGCCGCCGAAGCCGATGCCGCTCCAGCCCCACGGATAGTAGCCGCCGTAATAATCGCCAGGATCCCAGTCGTGTCCCGTCGATCGGCGGCGGCAGCGCCTTTCCGCGGCACGGCCTTGCCGTACGATCCGGTGCCTTGACGCGTCGCGGGCTGGTCGGCGCCGACTCGTTGCTCGTCGTCAGATCGGCGCCGGTCGTCGGACGCCGCGGCGTCGCGGGTGTTCCCGCTCGCGGGTTCCGCCGTGCGAGCTACGACGGTCCCGCCCTTCGCCTGCGAGTGTCATGCCGTCGCGCGCGGCGCACGCTGCACGGCGCCGCCGGATTTCTGTCCTCCGCCGGACGAGCCGCCCGAGCGTCGCTGCCACCGCCCGAACCACCGCCAGACGAATGACCACCGCCCGACGGACGTTGAGCCGCCTGCCCGAGCCGCCTCGAGGGAACAGCTCGCTGCGCCGCAGACATCTGGCCGTCAGCGCCCACACGCACGAGCAGGGCCGCGGCAACGCTGGTCGTGTTCCTGGTTCTCATGGTTGGCCTCTGGGTCTCTCTGCAGGTTCAAGTGAGCAACCCGCCTGCCAGCCCAGCCCTTCCGGAGGGCGCTAAAACGTTAATGATTTCGCTGTTCCTGCGAAAGCCTGTCATCGGCAGCGAACAGCGGCGACCGGTCATCCGTCTCGTTTTCTTGACACCCGGATCGGCGCGCCTGATAGAGTCAGAAAATTCATGATGCACAGCACTACGATCCTTGCCGTGCGCCATCGCGACAAGGCAGTCCTCGCCGGCGACGGGCAGGTTACGCTCGGTCAGACGGTGGTCAAGCAGTCGGCGCCGCAAGATTCGACGGTTGTGCAACGATCGCATCCTCGCCGGCTTTGCCGGATCCGCTGCCGATTCCTTCGCGCTCTTTCGGCGCGTTTCGAGTCGAAGCTCGAACAGTACCGGGGCAACCTCGAACGCTCGGTCGGTCGGAGCTCGCGAAGGACTGGCGCAGCGATCGGATTCTCCGGCGTCTCGAGGCGATGCTCGTCGTCCTCGATCGAAGCTCGATGTTTCTCCTCTCCGGCACCGGCGATCTCATCGAGCCTGACGATGGCGTGGTGGCGATTGGATCGGGAGGGCCGTATGCGCTCGCGGCGGCCAAGGCGCTCGTCCGCAACAGCGACCTCGACGCCCGCGCCATCGCCGAAAAGCGATGGGCATCGCCGGCCGAGATCTGCATTTATACGAACGCGAACATCGTTCATCGAAGAGTTGTAAGTGGCTATTTATCTTCCCGAGAGCACGGAAACCTCGCACCGACTCGCTGACGCCGCGGCAGATCGTCGCCGGAGCTCGACAGCAATGCGTGATCGGCCAGAAGGCCGCGAAACGCGCCGTCGCCATCGCCCTGCGCAACCGCATGCGCCGGCAGAAGCTGCCGCCGGAGCTGGCGGAGGAAGTCGCGCCGAAGAACATCCTGATGATCGGTCCGACCGGCGTTGGCAAGACGGAGATCGCGCGGCGTCTCGCGCGGCTCGCCGCAGTCGCCGTTCGTCGAAGGTCGAGGCATCGAAGTTCACCGAAGTCGGCTACGTCGGCCGCGACGTCGAGTCGATGGTGCGCGACCTGGTGGAGCTGGCGATCGACATGGTCCGCGAGGAGCGGCTCGACCGAGGTCCGCGGCAAGGCCGTCGCAGAACGCCGAGGAGCGGATTGCTCGACCTCCTGCTGCCGCCAACGCGGCCGATTGCGCCGACGAAGATGCCGCCGCCGCGCGCGAACACCAGAACCAGACCCGCGAGCGGTTCCGCGATCTGCTGCGCGACGGACGCCTCGACGACCGCGTCGGTGGAAATCGACGTGCGCGAAAAATCGTTTCCGTCCTTCGAGATCATCGCCGGGTCGTCGGTCGAGGAAGTCGACATCAACCTGAAGGACATGCTGCCGGGACTCTTCCAGGGCAAGACAAGCGAAGCGCCGCCGTGAAGGTGCCCGAAGCGCTCGAGTACCTGGCGCAGGAAGAAGAGCAGAAGCTGATCGACATGGACAGCGTCGCGCGCACGGCGGTCGAGCGCGTCGAGCAGAGCCGGCATCATCTTCATCGACGAGATCGACAAGATCGCCGGGCGCGAAGGCGGTCATGGGCCCGACGTCAGCCGCGAAGGCGTGCAGCGCGACATCCTGCCGATCGTCGAAGGCACCACGGTGAACACGAAGTACGGCATGGTCCGGACCGATCACATCCTCTTCATCGCCGCCGGCGCGTTTCCACGTCTCGAAGCCGTCGGATCTGATTCCCGAGCTCCAGGGCCGCTTTCCGATCCGCGTCGAGCTCGAAGCGCTCGGCAGGGACGAGTTCGTGCGGATCCTGACCGAACCGCGCAGCGCGCTCGTCAGGCAGTACACGGCGCTGATGGAAACCGAGGGCATCACGCTCACGCTTCACCGCTGACGCCATTCACCGCATTGCCGACTACGCGACCATCGTGAACGATCGCACGGAGAACATCGGAGCGCGGCGGCTGCACACGGTGATGGAAAAGCTCCTCGACGAAATTTCGTTCGAGGGGCCCGACCTTGTCGAGAAGCACGTCGTGATCGACGAGCCGTACGTGACGCGCATGCTAGCCGACATCGTGAAGAACGAAGACCTGTCGCGTACTATCCTGCAGTGACGCGCTTCGCGCGCTCGTGTTCCTCCTGGCCGCGGTATGGGACCGCCGCCTGCGGCAAATCCGGACCGCCGCTGCCGCCGCTCGTCCGGTCTGCCGTCGCCTCCCGCCGAATTTTCCGCGGTGCGCCACGGCGATGCCGTCGACGTGAATTTCCTGGTGCCGTCGGCCAACACCGACGGATCGCGGCCGGCCAACCTCACCCGCGTGGACGTCTATGCGTATACCGGGCCGCCGAACCTGACCGACACTGAGGTCGCCGGAAAGCTTGCCACGAAAGTCGGCAGCAGTCGAGGTGAAAGCGCCGCGCGATCCAGATGCTGACGGTCGATCCCGACGAGCCTCTGAGCGATGTGCCGTCGCCGGAAGGTGCTGGACTCGATCAGGGCGCAAAGGCCTCCTTGAGCGAGACGCTCACTGTCAGCGGCCATCAAGGCCGTCGAGAAGCCCGCGCCCGCGCGACGGGCCTGACAGTGTTGCGCCGGTTCTTCCACTGGCAGGTGCGCCGCTCGAGCCTCCGACACGGTTCTATGCCGGTGTTGGTATCACGACGCGTGGGAGGCGCGGCCCCTTCCTCGAGGCGAGCCGGCATTCCGCTCGTCGAGCCGCCGCCGCCGGTCAGGGGCTGGCCAATCTGATCTCACGACGAGACGAAGATCACGCTGACCTGGCCGGGCACCTCCGCGCCTTCAGCAGATCCCGGCAGCGCATCCTATTTGCCGTCGCGTCCGTTTGGTCCGGCCGGTTCCCACCGTTGCTCACAACGTACGAGACTCAAACGCGGCCGAGGAGCGAAGAGAACTCCGCGCCGGTCAGCACTCGACTGAATAAGGATCCGATGGAGACCGGCTCGATCTCGAGGACACGCGCATCGAATGGGACGTAGAGCGCTGCTACGTCGTCCGCGTCGTCAGAACGGTGAGCGCAATGACGGTCGAAAGCGAGGGCCTCACCGCCGGTTTGCCGGACCATCAAGGACACCTTTCCGCCCAAACCGCCTGCGGGGCTGCAACACATAGCGTCGGCCGGCGCCGTCAACCTGACCTGGGATCAGAACACCGAAAAGCGATCTGGCAGGATACGTAGTGCTTCGGGGCACCGACCTCGCAGGAGGCCGGCTCGAGCCGCTGACGCCGTCACCGATTCCAAACAGCTCGCATACCGCACACCGTGCAGTCGGGCGCGCACTTCGTGTATGCGATTCAAGCCGTCGATCGCGCGGGCAACGCGAGCCAGGAGTCGCCGCGGATCGAAGAAACCGCCCGCTGAAGCGAGGGCGCAGCTTTCAGCCGTCGTCCCTCGACGTTGCTGGATGAACCCTGAGCGAAGTCGAGGTCCGCCGGCTTTCAGCTAGAATGTCGCCAATGGATCGCGTGTATCGTCTCGCGCAGAACGGCGAGACGTTTTTCGCCAGTCGAGCGCGGCGGCGAACTCAGGCGAGCGAAACTTCGCGGCGACGACCTGTTCGGCGGCTACGATCTCGATGGAGCGTTGCCGGCGGCCTGGGCGCCTCGAAAGTCCTCGCGCCGGTGATTCCGCGCAAGATGGTCTGCGTCGGCCTCAACTACAAAGACCACGCCGCCGAGCTCGGAAGAAACTGCCGCCCGAACCGCTGGTGTTCTTCAAGCCAGCTACGTGCATCATCAGCCCGGGCGACACGATCAGGCTCCCGCCGGGCGTCGGCAGCGTCCACTCACGAAGCCGAGCTGGCGATGGTGATCGGAAAACGCGCCCATCGCGTCAAGGCCGCGCACGCGCTCGGATTACGTCTTCGGCATCACCTGCCTGAACGATGTCACGGCGCGCGATATGCAAAACAAAGAACCGCAGCACACGCGGTGCAAGAGCTTCGACACATTCGGACCGATCGGCCCGCTGCATCGCCACGGACTTCGACGGGTCGCCGCGCATGGTCGAAGGGTTCGTCGAACGGCGAGCGCCGTCAGTCGTCGTCGACGAGCGTGCTGATCTTTCCCGTGGAGTTTCTGATCGAATACATCACGTTTGTCATGACGCTCGAGCCGGGCGACATCATCTCCACGGGCACGCCGCCGGGTGTAGGACCCGCTCAAGGCACGGCGACGTCGTTCGACGGTGAAGGTCGAGGGCGTGGGAGAACTGAGCAACCCAGTGGCGGACGAGTAATTTGATGAGCTCTTATGAAGCTTTTCATCGATAGCGGCAATATCAAGGACATCGAAACGCTCGCGGCGCTCGGCATCATCGACGGCGTCACGACGAATCCATCGCTCCTGGCGAAAGAGCCGGGCGATTACCGGCAGAACCTGAAGAAGATCTGCGACATCGTGAAGGGACCGGTCAGCGGCGAAGTCGTCGCGACCGATTTTGCGGGAATGATTCGCGAGGGTCACGACATCGCCAGAATCGATCCGCACATGGTCGATCAAAGTCCCGCTCACCCGCGACGGCATTCGAGCCTGCAAGGCGCTGTCGGGCGAGAACCTGAAGGTCAACGTCACCCTGGTCTTCTCGGCGGCGCAGGCTCTGCTCGCGGCCAAGGTCGGCGCCGCTTTCGTGAGTCCCTTCGTCGGCCGACTCGACGATGCGGCGACCAACGGCATGGGATCTGATCCACGAGATCGTGGAGATCTTCGAGAACTACGACTTCAAGACCGAAGTCCTCGTCGCCAGCTGCCGTCATCCCATCCACATCGTCGAAGCCGCGAGAATGGGCGCCGATATCTGCACCTGTCCGCCGGCCGTGATCGATCAGCTGTTCAACCATCCGCTCACGAACATCGGTCTCGAGAAGTTCCTGAAGGATTGGGAGAAAGCGCAGGCGCGTCAAGGCGTAGGTGAATCCCGAAGCGACCTCCTCGGCGAACTCGAGCGGCGCGCCGAGCTCGGCGGCGGCGCAGATCGTCTCGAGCGCCAGCATCGCGCGGGCAAGCTCACCGCGCGCGAGCGCATGGAACTGCTCTTCGATCCCGGAACGTTCGAAGAGCGTCGACAAGCTGGTGACGCACCGCTGTCGCGACTTCGGCATGGAGGATCAGATCGTGCCCGGACGACGGCGTCGTGTCCGGGCACGGCCTGCGTCGACGGCCGGCAGGTCTTCGCGTTCGCGCAGGACTTCACCGTGTTCGGCGGATCGGTCTCGGAAACCAACGCCGCCAAGATCGTCAAGGTCATGGATCTGGCGATGAAGCTCGGCGCGCCGATTGTCGGGCTTGAACGACTCCGGCGGCGCGCGCATTCAGGAAGGCGTGTTCTCGCTCGGCGGCTACGCCGACATCTTTCTCCGCAACACGCTCGCGTCGGGTGTCATCCCGCAGATCTCCGCCATCATGGGTCCCTGCGCCGGCGGCGCCGTGTACTCGCCGGCGATCACCGACTTCACGGTCATGGTCGAGAACACGAGCTACATGTTCGTGACGGGCCCCGACGTGATCAAGACGGTCACGCACGAGGAGGTCACGAAAGACGAGCTCGGCGGCGCGATGACGCACAACGAAAAGAGCGGCGTCGCGCACTTCGCGGTCGAAGACGACCGCGAATGCCTCGCGTTGATCCGCGATTTGCTGTCGTTCCTGCCGTCGAACAACCTCGACGATCCTCCGCGGATGCCATCGGCAGACGATGCGGAGAGGGAGGATGCGGAACTCGAGTCGCTCGTGCCGGCGGCTCCGAATCAGCCGCTACGACATGCTCGATCTGATTCATGCGGTCGCCGACGAGGGCCACTTCCTCGAAGTCCATCGCCACTTCGCGAAGAACATCCTCGTCGGCTTCTGCGCGCCTCGACGGCCGTTCGATCGGGATCGTCGCCAACCAGCCCGCGGTGCTCGCCGGCACGCTCGACATCGACGCCTCGGTGAAGGGCGCGCGGTTCGTCCGCTTCTGCGATGCGTTCAACATCCCGCTCGTGACCTTCGAAGACGTGCCGGGTTTTCTTCCCGGCACCGTGCAGGAATACGGCGGGATCATCAAGCACGGGGCCAAGCTGCTGTTCGCGTTTGCCGAAGCGACCGTGCCGAAGGTGACGGTGATCACCCGCAAGGCATACGGCGGGGCCTACTGCGTGATGTCGAGCAAGCATCTGCGAACCGACTTCAACTATGCCTGGCCGACGGCGGAGCTGGCGGTGATGGGGCCCGGAGGGCGCCGTCAACATTCTTTACAAGCGCGAGCTGGAGCAGGCCTCGGATCCGGCCGCGGTTCGAGCCGAGAAGGTCGCCGAGTTCCGGGAGAAATTCGCCAACCCGTACATCGCCGCAGGGCGGGCTTCGTCGACGAGGTGATTCGGCCGCGCGAGACGCGCGCGCAAGCTGATCACGGCGCTGCGCAACCTCGAAAACAAACGAGACAAGAATCCGCCCAAGAAGCATGGGAACATCCCGTCTGTGAAACTGGAATTTTCGCACTGAAGCCCGCAGCACCAAAGCCCAAAGCCTGATGAAGAAACTCCTGATCGCGAACCGCGGCGAGATCGCCGTGCGGATCATTCGCGCCTGCCGGGAAATGGACATCTCTCCGGTGGCGGTCTTTTCCGAGTGCGATCGCACGGCGCTGCACGTCCGTCTGGCCGACGAAGCGTATCCGATCGGTCCGAGCGCCCCGCGCGAGAGCTATCTGCGCATCGACCGTCTGATCGATGCCGCGCGGCAGTCGGGTGCCGACGCCGTGCATCCGGATACGGATTTCTTGCTGAGAACGAAGATTTCGCCAGCGCGGTGCAGGCGGCCGGCCTGACCTACGTGGGGCCCTCACCGAAGGCGATCGCGTTGATGGGCAGCAAGACGGCGGCACGCAACGCGGCCGCGCGAGCCGGCGTCGCCTATCGTGCCCGGAAACGACCGGCCGGTTGCGCCGGACGCGAGCGACGCTGAGATCGAAAGGATGGCTGCTGCCGTTGGCTATCCGCTGCTCGTCAAGGCCGTTGCCGGCGGCGGCGGGAAAGGCATGCGCACGGTGACCGGACCGGCGGAGCTCCGGGACGGCGTGAGGGCTGCGCGTTCGGAAGCCGGCGCCGCGTTTGGCGATTCCGCGATTTACATCGAGCGTCAGCTCGTTCGACCGCGGCACATCGAAGTGCAGCTGCTCGGCGATCGCTTCGGCACGGTCCTGCCTTTCGTCGAGCGCGAGTGCTCCATTCAGCGGCGGCATCAGAAAGTGGTCGAGGAGACGCCGTCGCCAGTGGTCACGCCGGCGCTGCGCGAGGCCATGACCTCGGCGGCCGCGGCCGTTGCTCGCGGCGTCGGCTACGAGAACGCCGGGACCATCGAGTTTCTGCTCGACGAAGACGGACAATTTTATTTCCTCGAGATGAATACGCGGCTGCAGGTCGAGCATCCGATTACTGAAATGGTGACGGGTATCGATCTCGTGCGCGCGCAGATCCGCATTGCCCGCGGCGAGCGTCTCGAGCTGGATCCGGCGCGGCTGCTGAAGCCCTCCGGTCACGCCGGTCGAGTGTCGCATCTACGCGGAGGATCCGGACAGCAACTTCATGCCGTCGCCGGGCCGAGATCCTTCAGATGCGTGTCCCGTCAGGCCCTGGGATCCGCGACGACAGCGGCGTCACCGCCGGACTCGATGTGCCGATCTTTTACGACCCGATGATCTCGAAGCTGATCGCCTGGGCTGAGGACCGCGAGTCTGCCTTGATCCGGATGCGTCGCGCGCTCGGTGAATACGTCGTCACCGGCATCAGAACGACGCTGCCGTTCTTCAGCATGGCTGTTCACTCAGCCCGACTTCCTCGCCGGACGATTTCACACGACGTATCTGGATGAGGTGTTGCGCCAGCGGAACGGGCGTCCGTTTGTCGAGGTTCCGCCGTCGGTAGAAGAAGTCGCGGCGGTTGCGGCCGTGCTTCAGAACATGTTATGTCGCCGACCAGGGACTGCTGATGAGCCGGCTGCCGCCGCAACGCCGCAACGGTGGAGAGAGCAGGCGCGCAGCGAAGGGCTTCGCGGGTGAACTACGAAATCGAGGTCAACGGGCGGCTGAGGCGACGTCGAGGGTGCATCGCGCCGACAGCCGGATTTTCTCGTCACCGTCGACGGCCGGGAGTGGCAGGTTGGACGCGGCGCGAGTCGATGCCCAGACCCTCTCCTTATTAATAGAGCCGCCTCACAGCGGCGGGACCGCAGACGTGGAGCCACGAGGTTACCGTCGCGCGCGACCTGCAAACCTCAACGCTGGCGGTCCGGGTCGGCGACGTGCCGGTCAGTGTCTCGATGAACGGGCGGCGCGCGGTAAGCCGCGGCGACGAGTCGGCTGCCGGCCATTCGGCCCTCCGAGCGGCTCCTGGCGCCGATGCCCGGTAAAATCGTGAGAGTCCTCGTCAACAACATGGCGAGCCTGTCTCGGCCCGCCAGCCTGTCGTCGTCATCGAAGCGATGAAGATGGAAAATGAACTCAAAGCCTCCCAGGCAGGCACGGTGGCGGAAATCCACGTCCGCGATGGACAATCGGTGTAGCCGGTGCGCTACCGGCCGTGATTCACCGATAGCACGTAGGGCGGGCTCAGGTCCCGCCGGGATTGCCTTGAAATTCCTTCACGCGGCGCCGCGGTATAAACCTATCGTTATTTCCGCCCGAGTCTCATCATCGCGGCGGCGATCCTCGCTTCGTCGGTGGTCAGCACGCTCACCGTCGATCTGGTCCGAGCCTGCGCGGGCCTGGCCGAACGAGCCGCGTCCGGCCGCCTGAAACGCGCGGGTGACCATGGGTTCGCTCTCGGTGCGCAGTGTTCACCCGGCCGCTTCGTCATCGCCAATTTCATGATTGCGGCCGCAAGCCTGAAGACAAGCCGTTCTTCACGGCCAGGCAGATCTCGATCTGCGCTCGACTGGTCGACGGCCTTGCAGCGCCAGCCCCGACTTCAACGTGACGTCAGTCGGTCGACATCGTCGACTGGCGCATGCTCGTCGAAGACCGGTCCGACGGCACCAGTTTTCCCAAGTTCAGCAGCGACCAGCCATCGAGCGGTCCGCGCCTCGTTCACGACGACGGTGCAGTATCTGCGGGCCTGGAGTGGTGAATTCGTCTACGACAACCACAACGCGCCCGTGGAGCGTCGTCGCGCCCGGGCATCGATCTGAACATCACGAAATTGCGCGGGTATCAGGGTGAGGCGTTCTTCCGCGAGCGGCACGATCACGGTCCAGGATCATCCGCCGATGTGGGCCGACTTCAAGGCGCATATGAAATCGACGGCGGCTGCTTGCACATGCGCAAGCGTCGACATCGAGACCGATGGCGCGCGTGACCACGGCCGTCGGGGACATCGACATCAGCCGCTGGCCGGAAATGGTGCTATCGACGTGAAGTCGCGGGTGAATTTCCAGCGCATGCGTGAGCTCTTCTTCGAGAAAGAGAGCTGGGAGCTGGCTGGGCGACGGCGACTTCGCGGGCAAGTTCCGGCTGTTCAAGGGCGGCTACGATCTGGCGGGATCCTTCGGCAGCCGTGAGCTGGGCGTCATGCGCACGTACGCTTCCCCTCGCTCGCCGGATCACTGCACTGGGCACGCAATCTCTTCGAAGTCACCAACGCGAGCGCCGGCTTCTTTGGCGGCACATCGCAGTTTCGAGTATTCCATCAAGCTCTGGCTCGCCGCGAGCGGCCCACCCGCGCTTCGACGCGACGCTATCAGGATGTCGACGTCGCGAAAGTGTCCGACTTCTACGAGCTCTGCCGGCGTGAGGTTTGCGGGTTCGCGCTTCGAGGAAGAAACCTGCTCGAGTGGCCGCTCGGTGAGTTCGGCGAAGCGCCGCGTCGAGGGATCGATCGACGTCTCGATGCCTGGCGGCCTGCAGCCGATGACCGCGACATCGCCGGTCGGGACCGATGCCGGATCCGGACGAGTGGGGTCCCTTCGCGCCTCCGCCGCTCCCTGCGCACGTGCCGATCTCGGCGGCGCTCTACGTACCGTCTGGACGCCGATCGCGCCGAAATCGAGGACGGCCGCTTCGCGACCGAGCGCACGCACGTCACGTTTGTCGGCGAAACCGAGTGGGGCGAGCAGTCGCGCTTTCAGTTCCGCGTCGCCAGCCGGCGACTTCCAGGAAAGCGATCAACTGCTGGCCGGCATCATGACCAACTTCGGTTCGCCGACCGGCGCCGTGCCGTTCGGCGGCCGCGGCGATTTCGCCGGGGTGATGACCGGCGCGCTCAGGCGCCCGCGTGTCGAAGGCGCCTTTCGCGGCGACGATCTTCGAGCCTGGGACACGGTCTGGGGCATCGGAGTCCGGACGAATCGTGATCGAAAACAACTACGTTGTCAGTGACCGACGGCTGTCGTCCGCGCGGAATGGCTCGAGATCCGTGCCGACGGACATGTTTTCGCTGGGATATCCGAGGCGCGACAGCGGAGAGGAAATCGACGCGCGTTTCAGAGTGGTGCGCCGCGACGTGGCTTCGCTGCGGCATGCGTTTGCCATCGACGACTACCCGCTCCTCGGATTCCTCGACCGGCGAGTTTCACCTCACCGGCAATACGAGAAGCCTCTCGGCTTCGGCAGCATGACCATCGACGAAGGGCGCGCATGGAACGAGCCGTTCCGCACGGCCAACGCGAACCTTCGCTTCGACGGCACCGGCGTTCGCCTCGACAGAGCCGAAATGTCCGGCCTGGCCGGCGGGACGATCACGGGCGCGGCCTATATCGGGTGGGATTCGACGTATTCGTTCAGTGCCGAAGCGCGCCGCGTGCCGGTCGCCACCGTTGCCGCGTTCAACTATCCGCAGCTGCGCGCCAGACGGCTCGATCGACTTCACGGCCTCGGGCAACGGAACCTTCGACGAGCCGCAGCACGACGTGAAGTTTCGAATCAACGATCTCGTCGTGAAGTCCGAGAGTGTCGGGCAGGTCACCGGCACGCTGGCCCTTCGCGGCGACGAGCTCAGCGGAGAAATGGATGCCGCGTCGCCGCGCCTTGCGGTGACAGGCACCGGGCGGATCGCGCTCACGCCGCAGGCCGACGCCGAGCTCATGTTCCGCTTCCACGACAGCTCGCTCGATCTGCCTGTCCGGCTGTTCATGCCGACCTTGTCGCCGCTCACGACCGCCATCGCGAACGGATCGATTCGTGTGGCGGGCGAGCTCGCCGACTGGGATCACCTGCTCGTGGACGCCACGGTCGACAGCGGTAGACATGAGGCTGCTCGACTACCCCGTGCGCAACGCGGGCCCGATTCGTCTGCGCTCGACGGTCAGGTCATTCGGGTCGAAGATTTGCGTCTGGTCGGTGACGGGTCGCGGCTCACCGTCGGAGGGACCATCGGGCTCGCGGATCAGACGATTGCGCTCCGGGCGCAAGGCGACGCGAACCTCGCGGTGCTCCAGAACTTTCTTCCACGACATGCGCGGGTCGGGCCGTGTCGAGCTTGCGGCCGCGATCAACGGTCCGCTCTATCAGCCGGCCTTCTCGGGCAGCGCGAAACTGGACGATGGGAGCGATTCGGCATTTTGCCCTGCCGAATTCGCTCGACGACATCAACGGCACGGTGACATTCGACTCGCGGGCGTCGGGCTCGACGGCGTGACGGCGACGCTCGGCGGCGGCACCGTGCAGTTCGGCGGGCGCGTCGGCTTCGAAGGGCTACATGCCCGGCGAGCTGAACGTCACCGCGCGCGGCGAGAACATGCTGGTGCGCTATCCGGAAGGCGTGCGATCGACCATTGACGCCGACCTGACGATTCGCGGCAACGTCAAGGCTCCGCCGCTCGGCGGCGCGGTGACGGTCAGAAGTGCGCTCTGGAACCGCGCGCGTCGATCCGACGGGCGGCATCCTCGAAATCGGCGGCAAGCGCGGCGGGTCAGGAAGCGATCGAACCGGCGGAAACATCTGCCCGTCCGGCTGCGACATCGAAGTGCACGTGCCGGCGACACTCCGCGTCGAGAACAATCTCGGCGCGTCTCGTCGCGAGCGCGCGATCTTCAGCTGCGCGGCTCGCTCGATCGGCCGCTGCTCTTCGGCAGCGCTGAAGTCGATCGCGGGGACGTGATCGTTCGAAGGGCGGCGCTACCTCGTGACGAAGGGCACCATCGAATTCACCAACCCGACCCGCATCGAGCCTTTCTTCGATGTCGAAGCCGAGACGCGTCCGCGTGCCCGGGCAGACCTACCGCGTCATCGTGCGTGCTGCCGGCACGACCGCCCAGCATGGTCCCCGAGCTCGAGTCGGATCCGCCGCTGCCTGCGGCCGACGTGCTGGCGCTGCTCTTCAGCGACGTGCACGCACCGAGGCCCAGGCCGGGTCCAGGCGACGTCGAGCTCCGTGCCCGCCAGGAACTCGAACGAGCGCCAGCAGCGACATCCTGGCGACACGCGCGACGCAGCTGCTCGCCAATCCCATCTCGTCTGAGGTCGGCCGCGTCGTCGAACAGACCTTCGGCGTGGACACCTTCCAGCTGACGCCGACGCTGATCGATCCTCACAATCAGTCGGCGACGAACTACCGCGTGAACCCTTCAGCGCGCGTCACCATCGGCAAGCGGGTCTCGGAACGCGTCTACCTGACGTTCTCGCGGAGCGTGAGCTCCTCCATGAACGATCAGATCCTGCTGCTCGAATACGACGAGAGCGACCGGCTCTCGTGGATCCTGTCCCGCAACGAGGATCTCGACCTACGCCATTGAAGTCCGCGTGAGGCACGCCTTCTGATGCGCAGGGTTTGTGCACGCTGCGCGGCCGCAGGCGTGCTGGTTCTGATGTCGGCGGCGCCTTCCGCCGCCGACGTGCTGGACTACGTGGGCAAGACCGTTCGTTCGGTCCGTCTCTCCATCGAGGGCCGCGACACCGTCGATCCCTCGCTGACCCAGGTCATCGAAACGCCTCCCGGCCGTCAGTTGTCGATGATGGACGCGCGAGACCGCCGCGCATTTCTACAGCATGGGCCGCTTCGAGGACATCGTCGTTCATGCGGAGAAGGACGGCGACGGCATCGCGCTCGTCTACGACCTGGTGCCGGTCCATCCAGTAGCCCGCCTCGTACTGACCGGATCGATCAAGGGCCCGGGCATCGACGAAGACCGCATGAGACGCGCGCTGATCGGACGTTACGGTTCGTCGCCGATTCCCGAGCGGGCGTCCGACATGGCGATGTTGATTCAGGAGCAGTTGCGGGAGCGCGGCTATCTTCGCCCGTTCGGTGTCGACCAGCGTCGAGGTCATTCATAACCCGCATCAGACGACTCTGACGTTCACGATTGCGGCTGGCGAGCGCGCCAGAGTGGGGACCGTTGAAGTGAACGGCACGCCGGGTGTGCCGCAGCCGGAACTGATCGAGCGGCTGGGTCTCGGTGCCGGTGCACCAGCACGATCCGGACACGCTCGCCACCCGTGTCGAGCGATATCTCTCCGAGCGGCGTCAGCGAGGATACGTCGAAGCGCGGCTGGCACCCGATGTCCGCGTCACGAGCGATGGCCGTTCGGCGAATGTCGTCCTGAATGTCAATCAGGGGCCACGCGTTCGCGTGAATTCCGGGGCGACCCGCTGCCGGAGGATCGTCGCAACGATCTGGTGCCGATTTCCCGCGAAGGATCGGCCAACGAGGATCTGCTCGAAGACGCCAGCAATGCGATCGAGGAATACCTGCGCGGCCAGGGCTATCGCGACGCGGCCGCGCCGCATGCCCGTGAAGAGTCGGCCGGTGAACTGAGGATCACGTTCAACGTGAAGCGCGGTCCGCAGTGCCGCGTGGCCGACATCCAGATGTTCCGGCAATGCGGTGATACCGTCTGCGGAGCTCGAACCGCGTCTGCGGCTCAAGAGGGTCAGCCGTTTTCGTCGGCATTCCTCGAGGCCGATCTGACCTTCATCGAGGAGGTCTATCGCCGCAGCGGCTTCAGCACTGGCGCGGGCCGAAGTGACGATCGAGCCGGCGGCACCGACCGCGGCCGACGCCGCGGAGGCACCGCTGATCGTGCGCATACCGATCACCGAGGGCGTGCAGACCATCGTCCATTCCGTCCGCATCTCTGGCAACGAGTCGGTCGATGAATCGAGGCTGCTTGACGGGCTCGGTCTCGTGGCGGGCCAGCCTTTCTTCGCCACGCAGATGGCCATCGATCGCGACAGCCTCGAGCTGAATACGCCAACCTCGGGTATCCCAACGCGACGGTCGGCAGCAATCCGGGCCTCAGTCCGGACGGATCCGAGGCTGATGTCGTCTTCAACGTTCGCGAGGGACCGAGGATCTTCGTCGATCACGTGCTGATCGCCGGCGCCCGGCGACGCGGACGGAGACCATCGAGCGTGAGCTGCAGTTGAAGAGCGGGGATCCGCTCGGCCTCGCGGCGGTTGCTGAGAGCCAGCGCCGCCTCGCCGCGCTGGGACTCTTCCGCCGGACACGCATCACCGAACTCGGACACGGCGACGAAACCAGCCGCGATCTCCTGGTGTCGGTGGAAGAATCTCCCGCAACGACGGTCGGGTACGGCGGCGGGCTCGAAGTCGGACAGCGCGTCCGGACCGAGAACGGCGTCGCCAACGAGGAACTCGAAGTCGCGCCGCGCGCGTTCTTCGAAATCGGCCGGCGCAAATCTGTGGGGCAAGAACCGATCGGTCAACCTCTTCACCCGCGTCAGCCTGCGGCCCACCGACTCGGGCCTCACGCCGTCGGGCACCACGACGTTCGGAGGCTACGGGTTCAGCGAATACCGGATTCTCGGCACCTTTCGCGAGCCGCGCGTCTTCGACACGACCGCGGACGCGTTTCTGACCGGGACCATCGAGCAGCAAATCCGATCGAGCTTCAACTTCGCCCGGCGCGCCCTCAGCGCGGAGGTCGCGAAGCGGCTGACGCCGCGCGTCAGCGTCGGCGGCAACTACCTGATTCAACAGATCGAGCTCTTCGACGAGAAGATCGCCCCTGCCGACAAGCTGCTCGTCGACCGTCTGTTTCCGCAGTACCGCCTGTCCTCGTTTTCGTTTTCGGTCGTGAAGGACACGCGCGACGATGCGCTCAATCCGGCGGAGGGCAATTATCTCAGCGCGAACGCCCAGCTGGCGGCGCCGTTGATCGGGTCGGAAGTCGGTTTCGTCAAAACCTATCTCACGACGCAGATCTTCCGGCCGGTGCCGAGGACGCGTCAGATCATCTTTGCGCGGCAGTGCCCGCCTGGGCACGGCGGTCGGGTTCGTGCGCGACGTGATGAAGGTGGACGAGAACGGCAACCGATTCTCGACGAGAACGGCGATCCGATCATGGAAACGATCCGGGACCTGCCCGCGAGCGAGCGGCTACTTCGCCGGCGGAGACACGACGGTTCGCGGCTTCGCGCTCGACTCGCTCGGCACCCCCGAGACCATCGACAAGAACGGGTTTCCGATCGGCGGCAACGCCGTCGTCACTCTTCAACGCCGAGCTCCGCGTGCCGCTCTTCGCCAGCGTCGGCGCTGTCGGGTTTGTCGACACCGGCAACGTGTTTGCGCGAACGTCGAACATCGATTTCGGCGAGCTCAGGCCAACCGTCGGGCGTCGGGCTTCGCTACAGGTCGCCGGTCGGTCCGATTCGCGTCGACGTAGGCTTCAAAGTGCAGCGCCACGAGATCGTCCCGGAAAGCTCGAGGATCCGTATGCACTGCACATCAGCCTTGGGCAGGCATTCTGAAATCATGAAATTGCGGATTGCTGATTGCCGATTGCAGATTGAGTTCGACTGGCGCTCGCTGATCGCTGCTCGCTCGTGCTGGCGGCCGGGCCAGCTGCCGACGAGATCATCGATCGCGGTACATGCCGTCGCGGGCGGTTATCTGATCATGCAGAGCGACGTGATGGCGGCGCGCGAGCTTGCTCTCGTTTCACCCGGCAACGCGCCGGATCCCAATCGCGCGGTTCTGTCCATTCTGATCGACCGCGCTCGGTGCTCGCCGAGGTCGATCGCTATGCGCCGCCGGAGCCAGGCGTGCGAGGCCATCGAGTCTGCGCTTGAAGGAGGTGCGATCGCGCTTTGCGACCGCCGAAGCGTTCCAGACCGCCCTGCGCCGGCGCCGGCATGACCGAGGCGCATCTGCGCGAGACGCTGCGGCAGAATCTCCGCATTCGCGGATACTACGAGCAGCGATTTACGGTGGTGCTGCCCGGAGAAGACGAGCTCGGCCGCTATTACCGCGAGCGCGCCGACGCATTCACTCGAAACGGATCTGACTGCATCGTTCGAAGACGTCAGACAGCAGGTGCTGCAGATGCACATCGGCTGAGCACCGAAACGCGCTGGCCGAGGAATGGATTGCCGGCCTGAGACGGCGGGCCGACATCGCTGGATCTGATACGGGAAATGAGGTCGGGAAGGGCAGGAGGGCGGGAGGGGCGGGAAGGGTTCAGGCGCGCGATAGTCAGGAACTGCGCGAGCTGCAGAAGATTCGAACCCGGCGTGGCTGACGACGGGCGCCACGACTGATCGACGCCTCAAATACACGAGGCCCCAGAACGCGCCGAGCACACCGGTTGCGACCGCCGCATCGAGTCCCTGAATCCGATGGCCTGCACCGAAGAGCACGCTCGTGACGACGAGGCCGACGGCGCCGCCGCCAAGCCACTGTTCGAAGCGGCGCAGCAGGAACGCGCGCTGAACTTCTTCGCGAACGCCGCCGGCGAGGACCACGACCAGACCCGAAGAGCACGGCATCGCGCCGCGTGCGAATCAGCGTCTGAAGCGGATTGGTCTCCACGTCATGGAGCGACGGTGCGACGAGCTGAATCGTCACCAGAATCACGATGCGCCAGGACGAGCGCACCGAGGCGCGAGGGTCATGCCGGCGCGCTTCGCGCCAGGATCGAGCGTTGCCCCAAACAGCAGCTCCCGCGGAGATTCACCGCGAAGAAGCAGCAGCATGACGATCAGTGCAAGCAACAGCAAAGTGTCTGCAAGTGAGACGAGCACCACGAACATCAAGCTCAGGCTTCCGTCGCGTGCGGGTCCGAAGCCGAGCGCCGCGAAGGTGGTGCCGAAGCGCCAGCTGCGTCGGGTAATCTGAGCAGATGAGCACCTCGAGGATGGCGAGTGCACTCGTTCGAGGGGAGTGGGGCGGCTGAGGTCGACGTGAGAGGGGGTTCGGGGCCTGAAACCGGAAATTCCGGTCCCGGCGTCGAAGGCCATAGGCCAGCGTACTCGAAAAATGGCGTGAAACTCGCATACCAGCCCTACAAAGTGCGGCATTTTGACCATCTAGAATGTAAAAATGACACTGTAGGGAGAGAAAGCGTGAGCATGAGCCTGCTCACGGATATCCCGGAACAGAGCGGCGCGCAGTCTTCTCAGACGGTTTCTGAACGCGTCCTTATTGTCGAAGACGACGCGGCGGCGCGCGTGGGCCTCGAACAGCTTCTCAAGAGCTGGGGCTTCATCGCCGAGTCCGCCGTCGACGGCGAGGACGCGCTCGCAGAAGGTCACGAGCTTCCGGCCGGCGATCGTCATCACCGATCTGGTGATGCCGCGCATGGACGGGCTCGCGCTGCTGCGCGCGCTGCAAGCAGCAGGGCGCCGACGTCATCGACGCTGCTGCTCACGCGCGCAGGGCACGGTCGAGACCGCGGTCGAGGCGATGAAGGAAGGCGCCTACGACTACCTCGACCAAGCCGATCGACATCCAGCGGCTGAAGATCCTGCTCGACAAGATCGTCGAGCGGCTGGAGACGCTGCGCGAGGTGAAGGCGCTGCGGCGTCAGCTGCGCGAGCACGGCACGTTCGGTCCGATGATCGGCAACAGCCCGGAGATGCGGAAGATCTATCAGGTGGTCGAGCAGGCGGCGCCGACGAGCGCGTCGGTGCTGATCACCGGGCGAATCGGGCACCGGCAAGGAGCTGGTCGCGCAGACCGATCCATCAGCTCGAGTCCGCGCGCGGCCGTTCCCGTTTGTCGCCATCAACTGCGCGGCGATTCCCGAGACGCTGCTCGAGAGCGAGATCTTCGGCCACGAGAAGGGCGCGTTCACCGGCGCGGCCGATCGCCGCGCAGGGCTGCTTCGAGCTGGCCGATCGCGGCACGCTGTTCCTCGACGAGATCGGCGAGATGACGCCGGCCACGCAGGTGAAGCTGCTGCGCGTGCTGCAGGAGCGCAAGTTCCGCCGTCTCGGCGGGCGCGCACGAGCAGATCGGTCGACGTCCGCGTGATCGCGGCCACCAACATCGATCCGCTCGAAGCGGTGCAGAAGGGCAAGCTGCGCGAGGATCTGTACTACCGGCTGAACGTGTTCGCCATTCCGGCTGCCGCCGCTGCGCGAGCGGCAGGAAGATCTGCCGCTGCTCGTGCAGGCGTTCATCAACGAGTTCAACACGCGCAACCAGAAGTCGATTGCCGGCGTCGACCATCAGGCGATGCGCGCTGCTCGAGCAGTACTCGTGGCCGGGCAACGTCCGCGAGCTGCGCAACGTCATCGAGCGCGCGACGATCCTCGCGCCGGGCCGTTCATCGAGCCCGCGGCACCTGCCGCCGCTGATCACCAGCGGAGCCGGCGCCGCAGAATGCAGCCGCAGCGTGGCGCTCGGCCCGGGACGACCGTCGAAGAGGCCGAGCGCCGGCTGATCACTGATGACGCTCGAGCACACCCGCGACAACAAGACGCGCGCCGCGGAAATTCTCGGCATCAGCCTGAAGACGCTGCACAACAAGCTGAACAAGCTGCATCTGAGACCCGAATAAGACGTGCAGTAACAGGCTGCGAGGCTGAGTCGAGGCCGCGAGCCTGCGCACTCAGCGCGTCCGAGCCTGACTCATGCGACTTAGGCATCAAAGGCAAGCAGGTCCTCGACGTGACGTCCGATCGTCGGCGGGCGTCGTCGTGCGATGCTGAGCCTGATGCATCTGGCGAGACTCGCGCGCGTGAGTTTCGAGGAGAGCCAAGTCGCGAGCCGATCTCGTCGCCAACGCGCATTCTTCACCGCGCACGCGAAGTGGCAGAGCGCCAACGTCGATCCCGTCCGACGCGCTCCGCCAGGATCCTGGACTGCGCGCGATTCTCGAATCGAGCCTCTACGCGAAGACCGTCACCTACGCGGCGCTCGTCGATCCGCAGGGTTTGCCGATCGCGCACGCCGATCCGGGCTCGCGAGGGACTGCCGTCTCGCCGGCGCGAGAGCCTCGACGCGCTGAGTCGAGCGCGGTGCCATCGACGCAGCTTCTGGCGATCTACTCGGGACCAGGGGCGGAAACCTCGAGTTCCGAAAGCTCGCTCCTGCGCGGCGACGTGGAGTTCGGATCGATCCGTATCGGCGTCTCGACGCTGCTGATCCGAGCAAGTCTCAACGCGTCGCTGAGGCCCGGCGCTGCTGCACGGCGCTGACGCGCGCTGACGATTGCGGTCATGGTCGGCCATGCTCTCGGCGCAGCTCCTGCTGCAGGCCCATCCACGTGCATCCGGAGCGGACTGACACGGCTCGGCCGCGGCGAATTCGGCGTGCGCCTCGATCTCGATCAGGACGACGAGTCTCGGAGAGCTGGGCGCGTTCTTCAACACGGTGAGCGCGCAGCTGTCGGCGAATCGCTCGCAGATGGCAGGCCAGGTTGCCTCGCTCGAGTCGGCGGTCGGACAGCTCGAAGATGCCGTCGCCATCGTGAACCCGTCGGGCGCCCTGCTGTTCGTGAACCCCGCGCTCAAGGCGCTGATGCCGATGGCGGCGACAGGCGTGCTCGCTGCGCGATTTCGTGCCCCCGAATCACGCGGCTCCAGAAGCTCGTCGAACAGACGCTCGCGAGCCGGCAGCCGAGAGGTCCCGATGTCGGCAGCCTTCGCGGTCGAAGGCGCCGAGCACGGGAGCGTCTCATCCAGACGCCACCCGGTGAACGATGCGAACGGCGGTCCTCGTCGGCGTGATGCTGATCGTGCGCAACCTCGAATATCTCAGCCAGGTGCAGACCACCATTCGGGTATCTCGCGCAAGCTCGCCGCGCTCGGCCGCCTGTCTGCCGGCGTGCGCGCACGAGGTCAAGAATCTGCTTGAACGCGATGATGATTCACCTGGAACTGTTGCGGCAGCAGTTCCAGGCGCGCGTCTCGCCCGGACTGCGGCGCGGAGGGCTCGCCGTGCAGGGCGGCGGGACGGTTGCGCGCCGAAGCGCCTGCGGTGAGCGCGGATCCGGCGAAGCGCTCAGCCACGTTGACGTGATCGCCGCGTGAAATCCAGGCGGCTCGACTGAAGTCGTGCAGGGATTCCTCAAGTTCACGCGCCCTGAGGATCTCAAGCTCCAGCCGGTGCAATCTGCGGTCGCTCTTCGACGAGGTCGTTCCGATCGTGCGGCCCGAGGCCGAGCGAACCAGCGTGTCGCTCGTCGTCGACAGCGCGACGGCTCACTCGAGGTGAACGGCGACCCGGCGATGCTGCGGCAGGCGTTTCTCAACCTGGCGCTCAACGCCTGTCAGGCGATGCCAAACGGCGGATCGCTGGCGATCAAGTGCGTCGGCTCGCGCCGTCAGCGCGTCTCAATCGTGTTTACCGACACCGGCGTCGGTATCCAGCCGGAGCACTTGAACCGGATTTTCGATTTGTACTTCACCACCGGCGTCACGGCGGCTCTGGCATCGGGCTTTCGATGGTCTATCGCACGGTCACAGATGCACGATGGTGAAATAGAGGTACGAGTCAACACCAGGGAAGGGCACGACGTTTACGGTCTTTCTACTTGAGGCATGAGGCGCATGAAGATCTTCCTTGCGCTCGTGTTGGTCGTTGGCGGAGCCATCGCGGCTGGATGCGCGAAGGCTCAGGCCAAGCGTCACTCAGAGCCTCCTGCCCTCGAAGTGCCGATGCCGCCTCCGCGCAACGTCGAGGCGACCGAGCAGCCGGAGCCTCCGCCTCCTGTCGTGCCACCCGAAGAGCCGGCAGCGCCCGCAGCGCCGCCGCGTCCGCGGCCAGCGCCCGCAAACGCGCGCAGCGGCCCGAATCGCGTCCTGAGCCTCCGCGCACAGAGACACCGGCGTCTCCCGGAACCGCAGCGGCCGGCCGACGAGACGCGCTGCCGTCGGATACTCTGCAAGACCACGCCAGCGGTTCGTCAGGCACAGGTCGAACAGGACCATCCGCGATACGCGCTGACGAGCGCGTCGACGAACCTGAACAAGGTCGACTACCGCGCGCTCAATGCCGATGCGCGGACGCAGCACGATCAGGCGAAGCGTTTCATCAGCCAGGCGCAGGACCGCTGCGGGAAAAAAATCTCGTATTTGCGGCGAATCTCGCCGAAAAACGCCAACACCCTCGCCTCGCAGCTCTCCGGCCGCTAGCGTCCACATCTTGCGGTCTGCCCTAAAAGACAGGCACAATATGTAGTGTTTACACGCTTGACAAACAGGGGACCTGGGCTCATATTGATGCGCCGTAACGCGAGGGCAGCGCAACCGCGAGATTTCCCAGGTCTCAGTCTGACCCTGCCGGGGTCTTCCAGACACGCGTTATTCCACGAAAGTCACATAAAGGAATTGAAACCGCGTCAGATTGCAGCCAGGGGCGGGCGTGCGATCGGTCAGAAGACGGAGTTGGAGATGAAGGAAGCGCAGCCTATCGAACCGCCGGTGCCGGCCAGCAGCCGGTCGAAACGGGTGGAACCCATTCGGCTCCGGGCCTGCCGAGGTCTGAGTCTGTCACGAGGCGCGGAAGAAGGCGGCGACCGGTCTGGTCTTCCCCGCTTCTTTACCGAGGCTGGGCGTCGATCCGTTCGACGAGGTCGAGTGGGAGCTTCGCGCCGGCGCTGATCGGCAACGAGCGCGGCGAGCTGGTGTTCGAGCAGCGCGACGTCGAGATTCCGAAGTCCTGGTCGCAGCAGGCCACCAACATCGTCGTCTCGAAATATTTCCGCGGTCAGATCGGCACGCCCGGAGCGCGAGCGCAGCGTCAAGCAGCTGATCGGCCGCGTGGTCGACACGATCACCGGCGTGGGGCCGCAAGGACAAGCTACTTCGCGAGCGACGAGGATCTGCAGGCGTTCAGCGACGACCTGAAGCACATCCTGGTCTACCAGAAGGCCGCCTTCAACAGCCCGGTCTGGTTCAACTGCGGCTTCGAGAAAGGCGCCGCAGTGCTCCGCCTGCTTCATCAACTCGGTGCAGGACACGATGGATTCGATCCTGTCGCTCGCCCGCACCGAAGGCATGCTCTTCAAGTTCGGATCTGGCACCGGCACCAACCTGTCGCCGATCCGCTCGTCGAAGAGAGCTCCTCGCCGGCGGCGGCACCGCGTCGGGACCCGTTTCGTTCATGAAGGGCTACGACGCGTTTGCCGGCGTCATCAAGTCGGGCGGCAAGACGCGCCGCGCAGCCAAGATGGTCATCCTCGACGCCGATCATCCGGACATCGTCGAGTTCATCAACTGCAAGGTCGAGGAAGAGAAGAAGGCGTGGGCGCTCATCGACGCCGGCTACGACGGATCGTTCACCGGCCCGGCGTACTCGTCGGTGTTCTTCCAGAACTCGAACAACAGCGTCCGTGTGACCGACGACTTCATGCGGGCCGTGATGGACGACGGCGTGTGGGAGACCCGCGCGGTCACGCGATCGGAACCGGTCATGGACACCTACAAGGCCCGCGATCTGATGCGCCTGATCGCCGAGGGCACGCACGTCTGCGGCGACCCGGCATGCAGTTCGACACGACGATCAACGAGTGGCACACCTGTCCGAGACACGGATCGCATCTACGCGAGCAATCCGTGCTCCGGTAGCATGTTCCTGAACGACTCGGCGTGCAACCTCGCCGTCGATCAACCTGATGAAGTTCGTGAAGACGGTTGGCGACGATCCGCACCGCCGAATTCGACGTCGTGGCGTACAAGGCGGCGATCCGGACGCTCATCACGGCGCAGGAAATCATCGTCGACAACGCGAGCTATCCGACGCCAGGCGATCGAGACAGAACAGCCACGCCTATCGGCCGCTCGGGCTCGGCTACGCGAACCTCGGCGCGCTCGCTGATGTCGCGCGGCCTGCCGTACGACAGCGACGCCGGCCGCGACTACGCCGCGGCGCTCACGGCGCTGATGACCGGCGAGGCCTACGCGCAATCGGCGCGGATCGCACGCGATCACGGCGGGCCGTTCGCGGGCTACGAGAAGAACCGCGAGCCGTTCCTCCGTGTGATGCGGAAGCACCGCGACGCGATGCGCGACGTCAACGCGCGCAACGTGCCGTCGGATCTGTACGGCCGCGGCCAAGAACGTCCTGGGACGATGCGGTGGAGCTGGGCGAGCAGTTCGGCTATCGCAACGCGCAGGCGACCGTGCTCGCGCCGACCGGCACGATCGGTTTCATGATGGACTGCGATACCACGGGCGTCGAGCCCGACATCGCGCTCGTGAAGTACAAGAAGCTGGTCGGCGGCGGGCTGATGAAGATCGTCAACCAGACCGTGCCGATGGCGCTGCGGCAAGCTCGGCTACATCGCAGCCGCAGGTCGACGCGATCATCGACTACATCGACAAGAACGAGACGATCGAAGGCGCGCCGGCGCTGAAGGATTCGCACCTGCCGGTGTTCGACTGCGCGTTCAAGGCGGCCAAGGGGCAGCGGTCGATCCACTACATGGGCCACATCAAGATGATGGGCGCGACGCAGCCGTTCATCTCGGGCGCGATCATCGAAGACGGTCAACGTGCCGAAGGAAGCGACCGTCGAGGAGATCGATGCAGGCCTACATCCAGTCGTGGAAGCTCGGGGCCAAGGCGATCTCGATCTATCGCGACGGCAGCAAGCGCACGCAGCCGCTGAACACGTCGAGGGACAAGACGCGCGGCGAAGTGGCTGCCGAGCCGCGGCTGCAGCTGGTCACGCAGCCGGTCCGCCGGAAGCTGCCCGACGAACGCAAGGCGATCACGCACAAGTTCGACATCGCAGGGTCACGAGGGGCTACATCACGGTCGGCCTGTTCGAGGACGGCCAGCCGGGCGAGATCTTCCTCGTGATGGCGAAGGAGGCTCGACCATCTCGGGCTTCGCCGACGCGTTCGCGCAGGCGATCTCCTACGCGCTGCAGTACGGCGTGCCGCTGCAGGCGCTGGTCGACAAGTTCAGCCACGTCCGCGTTCGAGCCGTCGGGGATGACGCGCAACCCGGAGATCCGCTTCGCGAAGTCGATCGTCGACTACATCTTCCGGTGGCTGGCGACGAAGTTCCTGTCGAACGAAGCGCAGTTCCACGCCGGCGTGAACGGCCGCGAGCTCGAAGGAGCGGCCAGCGCCGACGAGCTGACGCTGCAACCGACGGTCGTCGACAGCGCCGGCACCCGACGGCGGCGACATCCGTACTCGACGATCCAGAACCAGGAAGACGCGCCGCCGTGCTCGCACCTGCGGCTCGATCATGATCCGCAGCGGCGCCTGCTACAAGTGCAGCAACTGCGGCAACACCTCCGGATGTGCGTAGGGACTGGGAACCGGGGGCTGGGGGCTGGCGGATCACAGGAAACAAGAAACCGCGGAGTTCGCAGGCACGCAGTAGATCGTCGGTAAGCAAGCAGGCGGGTCCTTCGGGACCCGCCTTTTTCTGGTCGAATCTTCACTCGGTGACCGCGCCCGCGTCGGCCCGGTCCGTAAAGCCGGACACTACCAGCTCATTTAGCCACGTCTCCGCTTCAATTCACCAATTCACCAACTCACCAACTCACCAACTCACCAACTCGCCAATACCAACTCGCCAGCTCGCCGACTGCGAGCTTCACCCTGGAGTGAGATCGTCTCCTCGGGCACGTCCGTCCGGGCTTGCGAAGTGCAGGTGGTAGCCGTCCGGATCCTTGAGGCGCGACGTCCCAGAGACCGTTGCCGACGAACGGCCTCGCCGACGCCCGAGAATCCCCGCGACGTGACGTCGTGGTAGATGGCCAGCGCGTCGGCGCACATGAAACACACAGCGACACTCCTGAGCCGAGCGTTCCCTGCCGAGCGCGCACCGCGGGCCGTCCCGTCTCGCCAATGCTCCTGCCAGCATCAGTGCGGCATTCCCGAGCTCGAGCCAGCGCCAGCGGATGCGGTCGTCCGGCACCCATTGCTGGGTCATCGTGGAACCCGAGCCCGTCAACGTAGAGAGAGCCAGGGAGGCGGTGATGTCGGTGACGCTGAAGAACGGGACCGCCTGTTTGACGTTCAGCGCCGCCACGGTCTCGGGAATCATACGAGCAGCCTCACCAACTCACCCGTTTGTCCAGCTGCAGCTGATGCGCTTGACGATGCGCGTCCACTCCGCGTCGAGCGAATCGGTCGCCGATCGGCTGGTTCGCGCGGCAGGCTACCAATAGCCGGCGTTCCCAGATCGCCTTCCTTGCGGTGCAGATATGCATGCACCCACGCGCCCGAGGCATCGTCCACATCCTGCGCGAGCGCGTGCGCTTGTCCCTAACTCGCCGCGTGCGTCGTGCCAGAGCGCCAGCAGCAGCGGCGACACTGACGGCGGAGTCGCGTCGGTGAGCGTCGCCTGAAATCATCGAGCGTCATCTGATCCGCGGGGCGTCAGGAAAACGTCCACCGCGTGGCCGCCTTGAACGTCTCTTCGCGGAGGCCGAACACGACCTTGGGACGAACTTCGAAGATCGGACCCCATCTTCGGATCCAGCGTGAACGACGTAGCTTCCGGGCGTAGTGCGGGAGAGGCTCGGAGATCCGCGCGCCGTCAGCCAGCGGGCGACGCCGTGCCTTCGACGATCACCGCTTCGGCCGGGATTGTCGGTGCAGACGACGCACGACGTGCTGGCGGCAAGGTTGCGCGCCCTTGACCGGACTCGACGCGCCGGTGCTGAAGTAGAAGCCGTCCGTCCACCCAGATGCCCCACACCGGCATCGCGTGCGGCGTCGCCATCGGGCCGCACGGTCATCAGGTAGTAGTTGTGCGAGTGCGGCAGCCGCTCCTCGGCCCACGCCCACGGCAGCAGCCCCTTCGTTCCGTCGGCATGCCGTAGCCGGGCATGTGCGGCCGCGACGCTTTCGGAACCCTCGGCCTCGGATCGGCTGGTTTCTTCATCCCTGCTCCGTCCGCGGGAGTCTAAACAGACGGCGGCGTTTTCGAAATGAATATCTTTCGCGCCCGCGTGAGCTCGAGACCGCGACTGCGGAAACCACACGCCGTATCCGCACGATGGTCGATGCGCTGCGCGCGATTGTGGCTTAGAATCTCCGCCCGGAGGATCGATGTCCGTGCTGCAGGGCCTGAGGCGCGCGTGCCAGATCAACCCGCGCGGTGTCGCGACGATCGACGGCGACGGCGCCGGACGTGGCCGAGTTCCGGGATCGCGTCTCGCGTTTCGCCGGCGTCCTGCGCGCGGCCGGCGTCCAGCCGGGCGATCGCGTCGCGATCCTGTCGCTGAACGGCGACGCTATCTCGAATACTTCTACGCGCGCGCCGTGGGCGGGCGCGCTCGTCGTCCGCTCAACACCCGGCTCGCGGCGCCGGAGCTGGTCGCGATCATCAACGACTGCCGGCGCGGTCGGCGCTGGTCGTCGACGAGACGTTCGCGGCGATGCTGCCGGCGCTGATGCCGCACCTCACCACGGTGCGCGCGGTGTGGGTGTCCGGCGCCGGCGCGCGCCGGCCGGCGCGACGTCGCTCGACGCGGCGATCGACGCCGCCGCACCGATCGACGCGGCCGAGCCGTCGCGCCGGCGATCTCTACGGCATCTTTCTACACCGGCGGCACCACCGCGGCGTCCAAGGGCGTCATGCTGTCGCACGGCAACAATCGTCGCCAACGCGATGAACATGCTGGCGGCGGTGCCGTTCGAGCCCGGACACCGTCTACATGCACGCCGCGCCGATGTTCCATCTCGCCGACTGCTCGGCGACGTTCGCAGTGACGATGGCCGGCGGCACGCACTCGTTCGTGCCGGCGCTTCGATCCGGTGACGGTGATGCTAGACGATCCAGCGATCGCCGCGTGACGAACTCGATCCTGGTGCCGGCGATGATCCGGATGCTGGTCAACGCGCCGGCGATCGGCGACTACGATCTGACGTGCGCTGCAAACCGGCTGATCTACGGCGGCCAGTCGATCTCCGAAGCGGTGCTGCGCGCGCGCGATCGAGCTGCGCTGCCCGGCTGCCGGCTTCGTCCAGGCGTACGGCATGACCGAGCTGTCGCCGGTCGCGACCGTTCCTCTCGCCGCGACTATCACGCGACCGAAGGGCCGCGAGCTCGGCCGGCTGCGTGCGGCCGGACGCGCCGCGCTCACGCGTCGAGATCCGCATCGTCGACGACGAGGACCGCGAGGTGCCGCGCGGCACGGTCGGGCGAGATCGTCGTGCGCGGTCCCATCGTGATGCAGGGCTACTGGAACCAGCCCGGCGCTGACCGCCGACGCGCTGCGCGGCGGCTGGATGCACACCGGCGACGGCGGCTACATGGACGACGACGGGTTCGTGTTCGTCGTCGATCGCATCAAGGACATGATCATCACCGGCGGCGAGAACGTCTACTCGGCCGAGGTCGAGAACGCGATCTGACCAGCACCCGGCGGTGGCGATGTGCGCGGTGATCGGCGTGCCGGACGCAGCAGTGGGGCGAGCGCGTCCACGCGGTGGTCGCGCTGCAAGCCCGGGCAGACGACGACCGAGGCCGAGATCGATCGGCGCACTGCCGGCAGCTGATCGCCGGCTACAAGTGTCCGCGAACGGTCAGTGTCGCGCACCGAGCCGCTGCCGCTGAGCGGCGCGGGCAAGGTGCTGAAAACGGTGCTGCGGAAGGAACTGCAACTCTAGTAGAGTGATCTGTTGTCTGTTCTTTCCTTTCAAGGAGACTATCGATGAAGCGCGTCATGTATTTCGCCTCGGCCGCCGTCCTGCTCGTCGCGTCCGACGGTCGTACTCGCAGCCGCCCGCCGGCGGCCAGAAGATCGGCCTCGCGACCAGCCTGCAGCGCGGCTACGCCGGCATCAAAGCGAACTTCACCGCCGCCGCCGAGAAGATGCCGGAGGCCGACTACGCGCTTCAAGGTCGGATCGATGCCCGAAGCGCGGACCTACGGGCAGCTGATCGCGCACATCGCGCAGTCGCAGTTCGGCCAGTGCTCGGGTCTGACCGGCGTGCCGAACCCGATGGCGGGCAAGAACCTCGAGCAGGATCTGAAGACGAAGGCCGAGCTCACCAAGGCGCTCGCCGACTCGTTCGCGCTCTGCGACAAGGCGTTCGCGGACGCGACCGACGCCAACGCGACCGAGATGGTGAAGGCCGGACAGAACGAGCAGACGCGCGCCGCGTCGCTCTACGGCGTGATCGTGCACGGCAACGAGATCGCCGGCACCGCCTACGCGTATCTGCGGACCAAGGGCCTCGTGCCGCCGTCGACCGAGCGCGCCATGGCCGGCCGCGGACGCGGCAACAACTAAGCGACTAGAACGCGGCTTGCCGTCGGCGTCGTAGGTCTCGACCGTCGCCGAGCTTTCTGCAGCGTGTCGGCGACCCGCGCAGGGTCGCCGACCGCCACAATCTGCATCCGGTTGGCCGCGAGATAGGTGCGGGCCGCCGTCTGAATCTGCTGCCGCCGTCACCGCCGACACCCGTTCCGGGTACCGATCCCAGTAGTCGGCCGCCAGCCCGATACCGCCAGCCGCGTGACGTAGAGGTTCAGCAGCTGCGCCGGCGACTCGAGCGACAGCGCGAACGACGCGATCATCGATCGCTTGGCGTCGCTCAGCTCCGACGTCCGAGACCGGCTGGTCGCGCAGCAGCGCGACTTCCGCCGAGCAGATCGCGCAGCGCCGGCTCGGTCACCTCGGAGCGGACGCTGGTCGACGCCGACCAGTCGCCGCGATACACCGGCGCGCTGAGCGTGCTGCTCGCGCCGTAGGTGTAGCCTTTCTCCTCGCGCAGATGAATGAACAGCCGGCCGGTCGGGCCGCCGCCGATCACCTTGTTCATCACCTGCAGCACGTCGTAGTCGGCGTTGGTCCGCGCGATCGCCTGCGTGCCGACGATCAGGTTGGTCTGGACCGAGTTGGGCCGGGCGATGAAGAAGATCTTCGGCGCCGGTCAGCGCCGGCTCGGATCCGACACCGCCGCCGGCCGCGTCCCGCCTTCGCTCCAGCCCGCCAGCTTCGCGTCGATCAGCTTTCGCGACTCCGCCATCGAGATGTCGCCGGCGATCGCGATCCCCGCGTGATCGGGCGCGTAGTGCGCGCGGTGAAACGCCGTCGAGCTGATCGCGCGTCGCCTTGTCGAGCGCGGCGACGCGTCGGCGACGAGGCGCGCCGCCGGGTGGGCGCCGTAGATCGCCCGCGGTTGAACATCTCCGCCGCGAGGAATCCCGGGTTCGTCCGCTGCTGCGTCGAGCCCGCGCGCGTGTCCGCTGCTTGTAGCGCGCCAGCTCCTCGTCCGGGAACGACGGGTGGAGCAGGACGTCGGCCGTCGATGTCGATCAGGCGATCGAACTGATCGCTCAGGCACGATCCGGAGATCGTCGCCTCCAGGCTCGACGCGCCCGCGCGGCGACGTCGAGCGTCGCCGCCATCACCTCGAGCTGCTGCGAGATCTGCTCCGACGTCCGCGACGCGGTGCCTTCGCGCATCAGCGCCGCGACGAACGACGCGAGAGCCGGGCGCATCGGCCGGGATCGTAGTAGCCGCCCGCGCCGGGAATGAAGATCTGAAACGAGACCTGCGGCAGCCGGTGATCCTCGAGGACCATCAGGTGCACGCCGTTCGGCAGGTCGGCCTCCGCCGCCTTCGGCAGCTTGACCTTCAGGATCTCGCGCGAGACCGGCACCTTTGCCCTTCTTCACGACGCCCTGCGTCGGCGACGGCTGATCCTGCGGCGGCAGGGCGCGGCGGTCGCGAGCCAGCGCGACGCGACGCGGCGACGCACGAGCGACGATCGCGGCGCGCGCATCACAGGCCTCCCTTCGGCGCCGGCGGCGCCGGGCGCGTGACGACGACGCGTCCGGTTGTCGCGCGTGAGGTACTGCTTCGCGACCCGCTGCAGGTCGGCGGCCGTCGACCTTGCGCGAGCCGCTCGTAGTCCGGTGTTGATCCGGCCGGGGTCGTTGAAGATCAGCGCGTTCTCCGCCAGCTGGATCGGCGCGCGACAGCGAGCTGCCGAGATTCGCCGACCATCTGCCGGCGCGCGATGTTGCGCGCCTTGTCGATCTCCCAGCTCGGCGATCGGGCCGCTCTTGATCCGCTCGACCTCCGCGTCGATCGCCGCCTCGAGATCGTCGACCGGCTTGCCCGGGCGTCGGCGTCGCGATGATCCGCAGCAGGCGCGGGCCGCGGCTGTCGGGCGCGAACGCGCCGACGTTCACCGCGAGCTGCTTCTGCCGGACGATGCTCTCGTAGAAGCGCGAGCTCGCGGCCGTTGGCGAGCACCAGGCTCAGCACGTCGACGGCGTCGCCGTCGGGCGAGAGGTCCGAGGGAATGCGGTAGCTGACGTCGAGCCGCGGCAGCCGCGCCAGCGGATCGGCGAGCGTGAGCCGGCGCTCGCCCTGCTGCGGCGGCTGGGTGATGTCGACCGCCGGCGGCGCCGGCTGCGCGGGAATCGACTCGAAATACTTGCGCGCGAACGCCCGCACGCGCCGCGGTCGTCACGTCGCCGGTGACCGCGATGATCGCGTTGTTCGGCGCGTAGTAGGTCTGGAAGAACGCCGGCGACGTCCTGGGTCGACGCCGCGTTCAGATCGTCCATCGATCCGATCACCGAGTGCTTGTAGGCGGCGTTGTCGAAGGCGAGCTCGTCGACCGCGTCGAACGTGCGGCCGTAGCGGCTGGTTGTCGACGCCCTGCCGCCGCTCTTCCTGCACCGCGTTCCGCTGGTTGTCGAGGTTGTCCTTGACGATCGCGAGCGACCGCATGCGGTCGGCCTCGAGGAACATGCCCGCCTCGAGCTGGTTGGCCGGCATCGTCTCGAAGTAGAGCGTGCGCTCCTTGTTCGTCGTGCCGTTCATCGTGCCGCCGTTGCTGAAGATGGTGTAGAAGTGCTCGCCGGGCCCGACGTTCTCGGAGCCCTTGAACATCATGTGCTCGAACAGGTGCGCGAACCCGGTGCGGCCCTGTCCGCTCGTCGCGCGAGCCGACGTTGTAGATCACGGCGATCGAGAACACCGGCGCGACGTGATCCTCGGCGACGATCAGCCGCAGGCCGTTCGATCAGCTTCGTGTCGGTGAACGCGATCTTCGGCGGCGTGATCGCCGACGGCGACACCGCCAGAGCCAGAGCGACCAGGATCGCCGTGATCGTGAGCCGGCCGGTGCGTCTGCGTGTCATGGGAGCCTCCTGCGTCGGGCATCTTACGCCCGTTTTGACTTCGGATTGCTTACTATGTCAGCATTTGAACCGCATGGCGATGACCGACGTCTCAACCTCGGAGAGTTCGAGCACATGGTGCTGCTCGCGATCATGCGGCTGGGCGACGACGCCTACGCGGTGCCGGTGCGCGACGAGATCGCGCGCTGCACCGGGCGCGACGTCTCGCGCGGATCGATCTACATCACGCTCGATCGCCTGGAGACCAAGGGCTACCTGAAATCGCGCCTCGCCGATCCGACGCCGGAGCGCGGCGGCCGCGCCAAGCGCTACTACGCGCTGCGGCCGCGCGGCGGTCGAGGCGCTGAAGGAAAGCCGCCGCGCGCTGGTCGCGCTGTGGCGCGGCCTGGAAACGCGCTGGGCTAGCGCATGACACGATCAGTTCCCGCTGGTGCTGCGGCTGTTCGCGCGGTGCATCCCGGGCGATCTGCGCGAGCCGATCGCCGGCGATCTGCACGAGGAATATCTCGAGATCCGCGAGCGGCGCGGGACCGCGCCGCGCCGACCGCGTGGCTGTGGTGGCAGTCGCTGCGGCTGGCGCGTCACGTTCCGATGGGAGCGGGCCGCGCATCGGCCGGCCGCTGCCGCCGATCGCGCGACGAGTTGAGAGGGTTCGGACAGTATGTGGGACGGACTTCGACAGGACATCGTCTTCGGCGCGCGCATGCTGCGGCGGCAGCCGGGATTCACCGCCGTCGCGATCTTCGCGCTCGCGCTCGGCATCGGCGCCAACGACCGCGATCTTCAGCGTCGTCGACGCCGTGCTGTGGCGTCCGCTGCCGTTTCCGCACGCCGATCGACGTGATGTCGCTCGCCGAGCAGCGGCCGCGCGAGAGCCGCTGGTTCGGACCGATCGCGCCGGCCGACTACTTCGACTGGCGCCGCGACAACCGCTCGTTCTCGGCGATGGCGGCGCGTACGATCAGTCGCCGTCGGGCGCCTACAACCTCACCGGCGACGGCGAACCCGAGCGCGTGCGCGCCGCTCGCAGTGACGCCGCAGTTCCTCGACGTCGATCGGCGTCACGCCGGCGCTCGGCCGCGACTTCCGCGCGAGGAAGAAACGGTCGGCCGGCACCGCGTCGTCCTGCTGAGCGATGCGGCTGTGGCGCGCGCGCGCTTCGGCGCCGATCCGTCGGTCGTCGGCCGGACCGTCGCGTTGAACGGCCGGACGTTCGAGATCGTCGGCGTGCTGCCGGCGCAGTTCTGGTGGCCGACGCAGCCCGACGTCATGTGCCGCTCGCGCTGGACGACCACGACCGCACGCCTGCGAGCGGCACACTTCGCTGGAGGCGATCGGCCGGCTCGCGCGACGGCGTGCCGTCGCGGAGCGCGCGCGCGAGGATCTGCGGATCATCGGCGCGCGGCTGCAGCAAGCAGTTTCCAGCGGAGAACGCGAATCACGCGCCAGCATCTGCGGCCGCTGCGCGACGCGTTTGTCGGCGACGTGCAGACGATGCTGCTGGTGGTGCTCGGCGCGGTCGGCTTCGTGCTGCTGATCGCGTGCGCCAACGTCGCGACGCTGCTGCTGGCGCGAGCGGCGGCGCGGCAGAAGGAGGTCTGCGATTCGCGACCGCGGTTGGCGCGTCGAGAGGCAGGCTCGTGCAGCAGATGCTGACCGAGAGCGCTGGTCATCGCCGCTGCCGGCGGCGCCGCCGGCGTGCTCGCTCGCGGCGTGGAGCTTGTCGGCGCTTCGCGCGTTGCTGCCGGCGCAGCTTCGCCGGGCTGCCGGGCATCGATCAGCTCGGCATCGACGTGCGCGTGCTCGCCGCTGCGCTGATCGGTGTCGCTCGCCACCGGCCTCGATCTTCGGCGTCCTGCCGGCGCTCGCCGCCTCGGATCAGCGCCTCGGCGTCTCGCTGAACGAGGAATCGCGCGGCGGCACCGGCAGCGCGGAGCGCGCGCGCTGCGTGCCGGGCTGGTCGTCGCCGAGCTCGCGCTGTCGCTGGTTCTGCTCGCCGGCGCCTCGCTGCTCGTCGTCAGCTTCAACAACCTGCTCAACGTGTCGCCAGGCTTCGAGCCGGCGCAGCTCGTCATCGCGCGTCACGCTGCCGTGGACGCGGTACGGCGAGCACGCGCGCGCGGTCGCGTTCTTCGACGCCGTTGCTCGAGCGCTGGCCGCCGCTGCCGGCGTTCAGCGCGTCGGCGCGACGACGTCGCTGCCGTTCGACGGCGACGACTCGCGCCTCGACCTGACGATCGAACGCCGCACGGCGCGAGTCGCCGATTCCCGGTGCGCGTGCACCCGCGCCTGGTCTCGCCCGGATACTTTCAGACGCTGGGCATCCCGCTGGTGCGCGGACGCGGCGTTCACCGATCACGACGCGGAGACGTCGCCGCAACGTCGTCATCATCAACGAGGCGGCGGCCCGCCGCTACTGGCCGAACGAAGATCCGATGGGCCAGCGGATCGACATCGGCGCCGCGGACGACGGTGGCGCGAGATCGTCGGCGTCGTCGGCGACGCGCGCCACGAAGGGCTCGACGCGGACACCGATCCGGCGGCGTACCTGCCGCAGCGCCAGCGATTCGCGTCGCTCGGCGCAGGCTTCGCGCGGACGGTGGCGCTCGTCATCCGCACGACCGGCGATGCCGCCTGCGGCGGCGCCGCTGATTCGGAGCGCCGTGGTCGAACGTCGATCCGCAGGTCGCCGATCGGCTCGTTCGTCGGCGATGGACGATCTGATCGGCGACTCGATTGCGCCGCGCCGTCTCAACTTCGTGCTCGTCGTCGGCGTTTGCCGCCGTCGCCCTGGTGCCTGACTGCGGCCGGGCTCTACGGCGTGATGTCGTACCTGGTCGACGCAGCGGACGCGCGAGATCGGCGTGCGGATGGCGCTCGGCGCGATCGCGGCGGCAGGTGCTCGCGCTCGTGCTGCGCGAGGCCGGGATCGATGACGCTGCTCGGGATCGGCGCTCGGCGTCGCCGGCGCGCTCGTGCTGACGCGATCGATGACGACGATGCTGTTCGGCGTCAGCGCCAGCGAACCCGCTGATCTACGTCTCGATGTCGCTGCTGCTGGCGCTCGTCGCGCTGCTCGCGGTCGCCGTTCCATCGTCGCGCGCGACGCGTGATCGATCCGCTCGGCGGCACTTCGAGAAAGTTAGAAGTTAGAAGTCCGAGAAGTTATGAAGTGAAAGTCTTGAACTTTCAGTTCTCACTTTTGAGTTCTAAGTTCTAACTTCATGTCTCTGACCACTCGCGTCCTGATCGGCCTCGTGGCCGGCTTCGGCCTCGGTCTGGCACTCGCCGGCTCGACGTCTCCGGCCGTCGCGACGCTGCTGGCCGTGGTGGCGCCGGTCGGCACGATCTTCATCAACCTCATTCGCATGACGGTGATCCCGCTGGTCGCCGTCGATGCTGATCGCGAGCGTCGGATCGCTGGCCTCGTCAGGCGCGCTGGGCCGCGCCGGCGCGCGCGCGCCGTCGGTCGCCGTGGCGATGCTCGCCATCACGACCGTCGCGACGGTGCTTGATCGCGACGCCGGTGCTCGGCGCGGATCCAGATCGATCAGGCGCGGCGATGGCGCTGCGCGGGCCGGCGACCAGCGACGCACGGCAACGCCGGCGCTTCAGTCGGCTCGTCGCCGGCGATCGCGCAATGGTTCATCGACCTCGTGTCGCCCAACGTGATCAAGGCGGCCGCCGACGGCGCGATGCTCCCGGTCATCGTCTTTGCCGTGCTGTTCGGCGTGGCGCTGGCCGGCGTGGCCGCGGAGCGGCGCGACGCCGTGCTCCGCGTGACGCAGGGCATCGCCGACGCGATGCAGCGGCTGGTGTCCGGCATCCTCGAGCTCGCGCCGTTCGGCGTGTTCGCGCTGGCCGTGCCGCTCGCGTCGAAGCTCGGGCTTGCTGCCGCGGGCGCCGTCGATCGCGCTACATCGTCCTGCGTCGTCCTGCTGACCGATCCTCGCCGCCGGCGTGCTGCTCTATCCGGTCGGGGATCATCGCGGGCGGATGTCGCCGCGGGCGTTCGTGTCGTTCTGCGCGCCTGGCGCAGGCCGTGGCGTTCGCGTCGCGCTCGTCGCTGGCGGCGCTGCCGGCGATGGTCGAGAGCGGCGAGCGCGCCAATCTGCCGCCGATCGTGGCGCGGTTCATCCTGCCGCTGGCCGCGTCGGTGTTTCGCATCGGTGCGGCCGTCGCGATGCCGGTCGGCGTGCTGTTCCTCGCGCGGCTGTACGGCACGACGCTGTCGCCCGCGCAGCTCGCCTCGGTCGTGTTCACCGTGATCCTCAGCTCGTTTGCGGTGCCCGGCGTCCCGGGCGGCAGCATCATCGCGATGGTGCCGGTGCTGGCCGCGGTCAACCTGCCGATCGATGGCATCGGCATCCTGCTGGCCGTGGACACGATCCCCGACATGTTCCGCACGACCGCCAACGTCACCGGCAGCCTGCACGCTGGCCGCGGTCCTTCGCAGACACGAATAAGAAGAAACCGCGGAGATCGCAGAGAACGCAGAGCAGACGTTTTTTCAGCGTTCTCTGCGGTCTCCGCGGTTTCTTCTGATCGTGATCCCTACGAAAACATTCGTATTGACAGCTACGAAGAGTGTCGTAGATAATCCTGTCTCATGAAGGCGCTGCGCCGCAAACCGACTGACGCCGAGCTCGGCATCCTCACCGTGCTGTGGTCGCGTGGACCGAGCACCGTCCGCCAGATCGCCGAGGACATGGGGCGCGAAGCCGGCTACACGACGATCCTGAAGCTGCTGCAGATCATGACGGAGAAGGGCGCTCGTCGTCCGCGACGAAGGCGCGCGAACTCACGTCTACGCCGGCGGCGTATACACAGGATCAGACGCAGCGCCAGCTCGTCACCGATCTGCTCGAACGCGCGTTCGACGGGTCGGCGGCCAAGCTCGTCCTGCAGGCGCTCGCCGCGCAGGCAAGACGTCGCCGGAAGACCTCGCCGAGATCAAGAGGCTGCTGCGCGGCGCCGGTGCGCCAGCGGCGAGCGACGACACCAAGCCGGGAGGATCACGATGACACCGTATCTGCAGACGGCCGGCTGGGCGTTGATTCATTTCGTGTGGCAGGGCGCCGCGATCGCCGGCGTTGCATCCGGCGCTGCTGACGGCTCGCGCGCCGCCGATCGGCGAGCGTCCGCTACGTGATCGCATGCATCGAGCCTCGCGGCCATGCTCGCGGCGCCGGTCGTCACCGCGCGGCTGATGTGGACGATGCCGATCGTCCTCGACGGCCAGCGTCGTCGCTGCGTGGCGCTGCGACGACGCGGCCGCCGAGCCCGCGCGCCGGGGCGCTGGCGGACGCCGGGTCGGCGCGTCAGGTCGGCCGTCTCGGACCAGCGGACGCCGTCGACCGCGCGCCGGCCTGACGCTCGCGAGCGTGCCGTCGCTCGAACGCATTCCTGCCGGTCATCACCATCGCGTGGCTCGCCGGCGTCGTCCTGCTGCTCGCGCGGATGGCCGGCGGCTGGTGGCGCGTCCGGCGGCTGCACCAGCATCGCGCTCGCGACCGACTTCGTCGCGATGGCAGACCGTCGTGCCGCCGGCTGGCGTATCGGCTCGGGCTTCCGGCGGCGGCGCACGTCGTCGAGTCGGCGCTCGTCGACGTGCCGACCGTCGTCGGCTGGCTGCGGCCGGCGATCCTGCTGCCGATCGCCGCGCTGGCCTCGCTGACGCCGGCGCAGGTCGAAGCGATCCTCGCGCACGAGCTCGCGCACATCCGCCGCCACGACTACGCGGTCAACGTGCTGCAGACGATCGCGGAAACGCTGCTGTTCTATCACCCGGCCGTCTGGTGGATCTCGAAGCGGATTCGCGTCGAGCGCGAGCACTGCTGCGACGACATCGCGGTCGCGATCTGCGGCGATCCGCTCGGCTACGCGCAGGCGCTGGCCGAGCTCGAGACCTGGCGCACCGTCGGCGGCAACCGATGGCGCTGGCGGCGACCGGCGGGTCGCTGCTCGATCGGGTGCGCCGAATCCTTCGCGTGCCGGTCAGCGACGAGCCGCGATCGCCGAGCTGGGCCGTCACGCTCGTCGCTGACGATGATCTTCACCGCCGGCGCGGGCAGCGTGCAGCACCTGCCGTGGATCAGCGACGCAGGGCGACGCGCGCGCGGCGACTCGGTCTGCCCGCAGTCACTGAGCCGACGCGTCAAGCACCTGTCGCCGTACCACGGCCGGCACGGACGCCAGTGACGCCGCGCGAACCGCCGACGCGCGTCGCGGAGCACCGCCGGCGCGTGGCAGTCGCCGCCGTGGACGCCGCCGACACTGCCGAGCCGCCGGTGGACGTTCTGCGTGGCAGGCGCACGGCCGATTCCGCCAGCGCCGCCGATCCGCCAGCCGCCTCCGCCGCGCCGCCAGTGGGACGACCGCGCCACCGCCGCCGCGCGCCACCGGCATCCGCCAGCGCCGCCCGCGCCGCCGGCACCGCTCGCGCGCTCACCCCGGCGCCGCCGGCTCCACCCGCGCCGCCAGCCGCCACCCGGCGCCTCCGCCGCGCCGCCATCGCCGCCGGCACCGCCTGCGCCGGGCGGCATCCGCGCGTCATCGAGCAGCGAATGGCACATGCAGTTGGAGCGACGACACGCACCGATTCGATGTGCGCCTGCACGGCACGGTCACGTTCACCGACGACCTGACCGACGTGCAGAGCCTGTCCGACGGCGGCTACGCTCACGCTTCGCGACTGGAGCACCGTCGTTCCGCACACCGTCGAGATCAGCTCGTCGCAACGGCACCCTCACGCATGCGTAGCTTCGTCGCCGAGGACTGAAGCGGCCCTGGGACGACGAAGCGAAGCGGTTCCTGTGCGACCGCAGCTGCCGATCGATGGTGCGGCGGTCGGGGATCGGCGCCGAATCGCGCGTGAAGTCGATCTTTCAGCAAGAAGGGCGTCAGCGGCGTCCTCGAGGAAATCGATCTGCTCGGCGGCGACTACGCGCGCCGCCTGTATCTTCGTCGCGCTCATCGACGTGGCCGCCTCTCGACTCGGCCTCCGTGCAGCCGCTCCTGCAGCGCGCCGGTCAGCAGATGAAGTCCGACTACGACCGCCGCCAGGTGCTCGAGCATGTCGCGGCCACACGTGCCGCTCGATCGCAAGGCGGCAGCCGCCTACGTGCAGGCGATGGCGACGATGAGGTCGGACTACGACCAGCGCGAGGCGCTCTCGGCGCTGACCAAGCGCAATCGCGACGGCCGCGGATGGCGACACCCTGCTGCCGGCGCTTGCGCACATGAAGTCGAGTTACGACAAGCGCGCGGTCGCTCGAGCAGATCCTCGCGCGCGGACAGCTGAGCCCCGACGGACGGCAAGACGATCGCTGCTCGCCGCTGCGGCGGCATGCAGTCCGACTACGATCGCCGCCAGGTGCTGACCGCCTACATCGATCGCTTCGGCGTCGAGCCGGCGGTGCGCGAGCGCGTTCTTCGCCGCGGTGCGCGCCGATCAAGTCGAACTACGACCGCCGCCGAAGTCGCTGGCCGGGCTCTCGCGAAGAAGGGCCGGCGCTCGGGTCGCGGGGATGCAGGGACGCCAGTGGTGCTCGCCGCACGGTGGCGGCACGCTGACGCTCGGACTACGACCGTCGCCGCGAAGTGTCTGCTCGACCTGTCGCTCCAGGTGCGTCGTCATGCGCCGCGAGCCGCAGCCAGCGTTCGTGTCGGTCGGCGGAGCGCATCAGGTCGTCTGCAGCCGACCAGAACCGGCGTGCCTCGCGCGCACTGGTGAAAGCCGAGCAGCCGCTGAGCGCGCCCGCGAACCACGACCGCCACGGCCCAGCCGATCGCACCAGATCCCGTAGAGGACATTCCAGGCCGAATCGTCAGCACCGGCCTCGCCGGACATTATCTACAATGAGGTGGTGCCCAACATCGGACGACTCCGCTATCTCGAAGCCGCGCCGCGCTCCGACGACCGCCGCGCGGCACGCTGCTGCTGCTCCACGCCTTTCCGCTGAACGCGCGCCATGTGGGACGGGCAGCTCGCGCTTGCCGACGACCGGCTGGCGGGTGATCGCGCCGCAGTTGCGCGGGTTCGACGGCGGCGCCGGCGATCCGCCGGCGGCGTCGGTTGACGACTACGCCGGCGACGTCATCGATCTGCTCGACGCGCTGCACCTCAAGCAGGTGGTGGTCGGCGGGCTGTCGATGGGCGGCTACGTCGCGTTCGCGCTGCTGCGGCTCGCCGCGCGCTACGTGCAGGGACTCGTCCTCGCCGACACGCGCTCGCAGGCGGACACGCCGGAGGGCGTGGCCGGCCGCACGCGCGCTGCTGCAGGTCGTTCAGGACAAGGGGCCGTCGGCCGTCGCCGACGAGATGATCCCGAAGCTGCTCGGCGAGACGACGCGCAGCGCACGCGGCCGGCGGTCGCGGAGCAGGTGCGCTCGCTCGCGCTGGCGAGCTCGGCCGACGCCATCGCCGGCGCGATTCGCGCGCTCGATGACGCGGCCCGATTCGACGCCGCTGCTCTCGTCGATTCACGTGCCGACGCTGATCGTCGTCGGCGACGAGGACACGCTGACGCCGCCGGCCGCGTCGGAAGAGATGCAGCGCGCGATCGCCGGCTCCGAGCTGGTGCGCATCTCTCGCAGGCGGGCCACCTGTCCAATCTCGAGCAGCCTGAATCTGTTCAACGCCGCGCTCGCGGCGTTCCTCGACCCATCGGGTATAGTCGAGGAACGATGCGCGTTCAATGCGATCGCGCACATGGCTTCACGCATGGTTGGCGTGCGCGCTCGTCTGTCGGCTGTCGCGGTGGCGACGCCGCTGGCGCAGGATCGGCGAGGCGGCGCGAACCAGGACGTTCGATCAGCTGCTCGATCTCTACGTCCGCAACGGCGACGTCTACTACCGCGCGCATCAGATCGGAACGCGGCGAAGCTCGACGGCTATCGTCAGCCAGCTGGCCGACGGCGTCGATCGACAAGCTGTCGCGCGATGAGCAGCTGGCGTTCTGGCTGAACGCCTACGACGCCGCTCGTGCTCAAGACCGTGACCGATCACTATCCGATTCAGAGGCGCGTCCGCAGGCTACCCGGCCAAGAGCATCCGGCAGATTCCCGGCGCGTTCGAGCGCCTGCCGCATCGCGTCGCCGGGCGCACGCGTGACCCTCGATCAGATCGAGCAGACGATCCTGCCGACCTTCCACGACCCGCGGGTCTACTTCGCGCTCGGCCGCGGCGCGGTCGGCAGCGGCCGGCTGCGCAGCGAGGCGTTCACCGCCGCGCGCCTCGAGGAGCAGCTCGCCGACGTCGCCGTCCGAGTGCGTCACGCCGCGCGCAGTGCATCGCGCATCGATCGCGAGACCGGCAAGGTCAGCGCCAGTTCGATCTTCTCGTGGCGGTCGAAGGAGTTCGCCGACGCCTACGCCGACAAGGCGCCGGCGGCGTTCGCCAGCCGCAGTCCGATCGAGCGCGCGGTGATCGCGTTCGTCATGCCCAAGCTGCTCGGCGACCGAGAAGGAATTCATCGAGCAGAACACGCTTCCAGATCACCTACTCGCCGTTCGACTGGACGCTGAACGACCTGACCGGCCGCGGCGGCCGGTAGCGCTCCGCGATTGGACCTCGAACTCGACCGGCAAGATCGCCATCGTCACCGGCTCGAGCAAGGGACTGGGCCTCGCCAGCGCCCGCGCGCTGGTCGAGGAAGGCTGCCGCGTCACGATCTGCGCGCGCGGTGAGGCGGCGCTCGCCGAGGCGGCCGCGCAGCTGACGGCGCTCGCCGGCCCGCAGACGGCCGGGCCGCGTGCTGGCCGTCGCGGCCGACCTGGCCACCGCCGCGGGCGTCGAGGCCGTGATCTGCGCGAACCGTCGAGGCGTTCGGCGGCCTCGACATCCTCGTCAACAACGTCGGCGCTCGCCAAGGGCGCGGGCATCGTCGACACCAGCGACGCCGAGTGGCAGGCGGCCGTTCGACCAGACCCTGTTTCCCGCGGTCCGCGCGTCGCGGCTGGCGGTGCCGCTGATGCGGCGGCGGGGCGGCGGCGCGATCGTGATGATCGCGTCGATCTGGGGCCGCGAGTCGGGCGGCCGCATGACCTACAACGCCGTCAAGGCCGCCGAAATCAGCCTGGCCAAGGCGATGGCCCAGCAGCTGGCGCGCGACAACATCCGCGTGAACAGCGTCGCGCCGGGATCGATTCGGTTTCCGGGAGGATCGTGGGATCGCCGAGTTCAGGAGGATCCCGACGGGATGGCGGAGTTCGTCCGCCGGGAGCTGCCGTTCGGTCGGTTCGGCCGCCCCGAAGAGGTCGGGGCGGTCGTCGCGTTCCTCGCGTCGGCGCGCGCGAGCTGGATCAGCGGGGCAAGTGTGACCGTTGACGGCTGCCAGTCACGCTCCCTGATCTGATCGCCGGCATGCCCTTCGGACGAGGTCCGGCAGTCGGTGCGGTGGCGACCGGCCGCCGCCGGACGACGCCACGCGCGCTGACCATCTTGCGCGGGACCGGGTTGCCGGGGAAGCGGACGCGGACGATGAACCCTTCGGGGTTCTCGTGTTCGCCGGTGTCCGGTTCGCCCCTTCGGACGAGTGCAGGAAGAACCCTCGGCGCCGCGGACGCGGCTCGCGTGCAACCATCTTCAAAACTCCTCTCGCTAGATCTATCGGCGCGAGAGAAAAAGAGTAACAGTGCCGCGCCGAGGATCAAGACAAAAAACCGAAAGAGCGTGCAAAAGATCAGCGTCGCGCGAACGCGAAGCTGATAGACCGGCAGGCCGGCGAGGATCAGCGCGAACGTGATCGTCGTCGGAATCGGCTCGTGGATGAGCGCGTTGCACGACGAACGCGGCGACCGAGAGGATGAAGATCGCGGGCACGACCGGATAGCCGATCGCCTTGTGCGGCCGCGGCATCTCGGGCCGCAGCCGGCGCAGACGGTAGATCGCGGCGATGCCCAGCGCGTAGAACGGCCAGATCGCCAGCACGAACGTCTCGGTGAGCGCCTCGAAGCTGCGGCTCATCACCAGCGCCATCCCGAGCACCGCCGCCAGCAGGATCGCGACGTGCGGCGTCTTGAACCGCGGATGGACCTTCGCGATCGTCTCGAAAAACATCCCATCGTCGGCCATCGCGAAAAAGACGCGGGGCGACGCGAGCATGCTGCCGTTCAGCGAGCTGAACGACGAAATCATCACGAACACCGACACCAGCACGACGCCGGTCCGGCCGAACAGCGCCATCATGGTGTCGGCGGCGACCAGCGGCGTCGCCGGATTGGCGATTCCGTGATCGGGAATCACGTAAAGGTAGGCGACGTTGGTCAGCACGTAGATCGCGATCAGCGCCAGCGTCGCCGAGGATGATCGCCCGCGGCAGGTTCCGCTGCGGGTCCTTGACCTCGCCGGCGGCAAACGACAGGTCGCCCCAGCCGTCGTAGGCCCACAGCACGCTGACGAGCGCCAGGCCCATCGCGCCGATCCCGATCGGTCCCGGCGCCGGCGCGCGGTCAGGTGCGACAGGCTCGCGCCATGGCCGCCGCCGAGCAGGAACGACGCGCCCACCAGCACCACCAGCGCGGAGAACTTCGCCGCCGTCGAGACGCCGACGATGGCCGCGCCGACGTTGGCGCCGACGATGTTGGCGCAGGCGGCAAAGCGCGATGGCGGCCGCGGAAAGCGCGCGCGCGACGATGTAGTGCTCGACCGGATCGACGCCGATGCTGCGCAGCGAAGTATTCGCCGAAGACGACCGGCGATGCCGCCGAGCGCCGAACGCGCGGATCAGCACGAGCTCCGACCAGCCGAAGCAGAACGCCCACTGGCGGCCCCAGCCTTCGCGGATGTAGGCGTAGAAGCCGCCGGTCTCCGGCAGCGCGGCGGCGAGCTCGGCCAGCGACGAGCGCGCCGCACAGCGTGACGAGGCCGCCGACCACCCAGAGCGCGAGCATCAGCGTGGGCTGGGCACTTTCTGCGCGATGCCGGCCGGCGACCGGAAGATGCCTGAGCCGATGGTGATGCCGATGACGAGCGCGACCGAGCTCCACAGGCCGAGGGTCCGCGGAAGACGTCCGGTTGGCGGATGCGCTCATCGAGGTGGGCGAAGACTAGCATCACGGATCCCTTTGCCATTTGTTCGCCTCCCGCTGGCACGATGCTCGCGCCATGCTTCCCGCGACACGATCCCGCAGCGATGGCGCGCTCGATGCGGCGCTCGAGCGCATCGGCGGCCGCGACGTCGACCGGCCCGACACGCCAGATCTGCACGTCACCGCCGGTCCGCCGGCTGCCGGCGGTCGCCGCGCAGCTCGCGCCGTTTCCGCGACGCGCTCGATCCGCGGCTGAAGGCGGCGCTCGTCGCCGCGCGGCGTCGAGCAGCTCTACACGCACCAGGCGGAAGCGATCGGGCACGCGCTGGCCGGCCGCCACACCGTGCGTCATCACGCCGACGGCGTCGGGCAAGACGCTCTGCTACAACGCGCCGGTGCTCGACGCGATCCTGCAGGATCCCGTCGAGCCGCGCGCTCTATCTGTTTCCGACCAAGGCGCTCGCGCAGGATCAGCTCGCCGAGCTGCAGGCGATGTGCGAGACGATCGACGGCCGCGTCCGGCGAACAGATCGGCGTGCTTCACCTACGACGGCGACACGCCGCAGGACGCGCGCCGGACGATCCGCGTCGCGCGCGCACCTCGTGCTCAGCAACCCGGACATGGTGCACTCGGGCATCCTGCCGCACCATCCGCGCTGGGCGAAGCTGTTCGAGAACCTGCGCTACGTGATCATCGACGAGCTGCACGCCTATCGCGGCGTGTTCGGCAGCCACCTGTGCAACGTCCTGCGCCGGCTGCGGCGGATCTGCCGGCACTACGGATCGAACCCGGTCGTTCCTCTGCTCGTCGGCGACGATTGCCGAACCCGCGCGAGCTGGCCGAGCGGCTCACCGAGCAGCCGTTCGAGCTGGTGGACAAGAGCGGCGCGCCGCGCGGCGAGAAGTTCTTCGTGTTCGTGAACCCGCCGGTCGTCAACCACCAGCTCGGCATCCGGCGCTCGTATCTGGCCGAAACGCGGCGCGTCGCGTCGGAGTTCCTCAAGCGCAACCTGCAGCTCATCGTCTTCGCGCAGAGCCGGCTCTCGACCGAGATCCTGACGACGTATCTGAAGGACGACTTCGAGGAATCCCGGGCGCGCCCGAGCAGATTCGCGGCTACCGCGGCGGCTACCTGCCGATGCGGCGCCGCGAGATCGAGAAAGGGCTGCGCGAGGGCGCGGTGCGGGCGGTGGTGTCGACCAACGCGCTCGAGCTCGGCATCGACATCGGCGCGCTCGACGTGTCGGTGATGGCCGGCTATCCGGGCACGATCGCCGCCACCTGGCAGCGCGCCGGACGCGCGGGACGCCGCAGCGGCCGATCGGCGGCGGTCATGGTGGCCAGCAGCGCGCCGCTCGATCAGTTCGTCGTGCGCAACCCGTCGTATTTCTTCGACGCGTCGCCCGAGCGCGCGCTCATCGATCCCGACAACCTGCCACATCCTGGTCGATCACATCAAGTGCGCGGCGTTCGAGCTGCCGTTCAGCGTCGACTGATGACGTTCGGCCGTCGCGACGTGCAGGAGATTCTGGCATCCTGCTCGGAGCAGGGGGCTCGTGCATCGGCGCGGACGAGGACGCGCCGTGGACCTGGACGAACGAGTCGTGCACCCGGCCGACGCCGTCAGCCTGCGGTCGGTGTCGTCGGACAACTTCGTCATCGTCGACATCACGCAGCGAGACGCGCGTGATCGGCGAGACCGATTTCACGAGCGGGCCGTCCACGCTGCACCCGAAGGCGATCTACATCGTCGAGGCGACAGCTGTATCCAGGTGGAGCGGCTCGATTTCGAGGGACGCAAGGCGTTCGTCCGATCGATCGACTGCGACTACTACACCGACGGCGATCACGCTACGCGAAGGTGACGCCGATCGACACGTTCGCCGCGACATAGCGGGAGCTCCGACGCCGTGCGCTCGCACGGCGAGGTGCACGTCGTCTCGCGCGTGGTCGGGTTCAAGAAGATCAAGTTCTACACGAACGAGAACGTCGGATCGGGCGAGCTGGATCTGCCCGAGCAGCAGATGCACACGACGTCGCTACTGGCTGACGATTCCGTCGAGCGTGATGGGCGCTGCTGCCATGCCGTCCGACGATCGCCGCGACGGCGTCGTCGGCCTCGCGTTCGCGATGAAGCAGGTCGCGCAGCTGCTGCTGATGTGCGATCGGCACGACATCGGCATCTCGATCAACAGCGGACGAGAGCGACTGCCGATGCGGCTAGCTCGCGACGATCTTCGTCTACGACAACTATCCGGGCGGCATCGGCTTCAGCGCGCCGTTCTACGAGCATGCACGCGCGAGCTGCTCGGCGCGACGCGGCGGCTGATCGCCGAATGCCCGTGCGAGAACGGCTGCCCCGGCTGCGTCGGTCCGATCGGCCACACCGGTCCGCTCGCCAAAGTCGCAGCGCCGCATGCTCGATCTGATCGCTCGGCGGATCGCAGATCCTGCAGTGCGGGTCCTTTCGGACCCGCCACGCCGGCACGAGGAGGTCGTGCCGTTTTGAGCTCGCTGCGCCGATCGCATCCGCGGGATCGTGGCGCCGACGGGACCGAAGCTGCGGGCCTACCCGGCCTGCGTCGGCCCTGACCGGCCTCGCCGCCACATCGACGGCCCGCTCGCGCGGCGCACTGGCCGGCGGCGGACACGTTCGTCGTCGATCGCCGCGTGGGAGCCGTCGGCTGCCACGGACGCGAGCGGATCGGCGCGCTGGCCGAGCCGGCTGGGCGATCGGCCGCGGGCAGGCGCCGCTCTTCACCGGCGGCGCCCGCGCGGCCGCCGTTCGTGTTCTTCGATCTCGGACCACCGGGTCTGAGCGGCGGCGCCGGCACGCTGGCGTTCCTCGTCGGCTGCGCGCTGGTTCGAGCGCGACTGGCGCGTTCGTGACGCGCCAGTTCCTGCTCGCCGCCACGCGGACGAGCGGACGCTGCTCGAAGCGGTCGCCGCGGAGCGCTGGCGCGCGCCGGCGCGCCTCGTCAGCTTCAACGGCAAGTCGTTCGACGCGCCGCTGCTCGAGGGCGCTATCTGTTTCACCGCATCGCCGTGGACGCGGCACGCCGAGATGCCGCACGTCGGCGTGCTGCATCCGGCGCGGCGATTCTGGAGGCCCGCGATGGCACCCCTAAAGGGCTGCGCTACGAACAGCGGCGGCGATGGACGGCGCGCGATCTGTTCGTAGCGCAGTCCATCCAGGGCTGCCCGCTGCAACGTGCGAGCGCCAGATCAGCTCGGTACCGCTCGTCGGCCTGCCGCGGCGACGTTGCCGGGCTTCGAGATTCCCGGCCGGTATGCTTCCAGTTCGTGCGCAGCGGCGACGCGGCGCCGCTGCGAGGCGGTCCTCGAGCACAACCGGCTGGATCTGCTGACGCTCGCCGCGCTCACCGCGCGGCTGCTGCACCCTGACCCGCAGCGGTCCGGACGCGGTCAGCGATGCCGCGCGAGGCGCTCGCGCTCGGCCACGTCTACGCCGCGGCGGCGCGAGCTCGAGCGCGGCAGGCGCGCGCGCAGCTTCCGCCGCGCGATCGAGCGCTGCCGCTCGCCGCGCGGCGCAGCTACGATCCCGTCCGGATCGACGCGCTGCGCGCGCTGGCGGCATCGCTTGCCGCCGCGCGCAGGCATGCACGACGGATGCGGCGGCGTCCTGGCGACAGCTGGTCGACGATGCGCGCGGCTGCCCGGGCCCGATCGCTCGCGCACGGCCGCCGAGGCGCTGGCGATTCATCACGAGCACCGCGTCCGCGATTCTGGCGGTCCGCGAAAGCGATTCGCGCTGCGGGAAGCCTGGCGGCGGATGAGCGGATCTCGAGGCCGGCGCTGGCACGGCCGACGCGCCATCAGCCTGGCGAGGATCGAGAGGAAGCTGGAGGTCGAGAAGTCTGAAGTTCGAAGGGGAAGTGTGACGCATCTTTCTTGCTCCTCACTTCTCCCTTCACGACTTCCCGCAGTAGCGGGCGGCCGTGGCGGCGCGTCGTGCCGGTGGCCTTGGCCGCCTTCGCCGCCGCGGCGGTCTTGCGGCTCTCGGAGGTCTGCGCGCCGTAGCTTCTTGCTGAACCGCTCGACGCGGCCTTCGGTATCGAGCAGCTTCTGCTTGCCCGTGAAGAACGGGTGGCAGCTCGAGCAGATTTCCAGATGCAGCTCAGGCTTGGTCGACCGTGTCTTCCAGGTCGCCTCCGCACGCGCAGCCGACGCCTCGACGATCGAAATACTTCGGGTGGATCGCGCTTCCTTCACGGCGTGCTCCTTGGCCTGTCCGGAGAACCGTCATTATAACAGACGCCTACGGCGTGGCGTTCGAGGGCCCGGTCCCAGCGATGGTGCTTCAGGGCCTCCCCGAGCCGGGGCGGCAGGCCGGCCCGCCGTCGCCGGCCGCCAGGCTGCCGTCTGACGTGGGCCGCAGCCGGCGCGTGCCCGGGGATCGCTCACGATGCCGGCGTTTGGCTCGATGTGAAGAAGACCGGGCGCGCTGCGGTTCAGCTCGGTGCAGGTCCATACCCTGCGCACGAAGCGGGTCGAGCCGCCCACGCGGCCCGATAAACGCCGGCAAATGTCAGGCACGCAGCCGCACAGACCGCTGCGCTCGGTCCCCGGTTCCAGCCGATCATGCACCGGGTCAAATCCCGAGCGCCAGCCGCAGACCAGCGTCGCTGCGCCGGCGTCGAACCGCGCGTCTATCGTCAGCTGCGACCCATCGGCGATGCCGATGTCGCACCTGTCAGCACGAGGAACGGCCCGTCCTCTGGTATCAGCCTGGGCCGAAGATGTTGTAGACGACCTGCACGCTGTCGGTCAGGCCCGCGTGTCGAGCGCGTTTGATCACGCTGGCACCCAGTGCCCAGCGGTTGATGCTGATGCCCAACGGCCCGCGCGACGCCCGGATGTCCGCAGGCTGTCGAGCCGTCCACCGCGCTGCCAGCCGTCGCCGGCGCCGCGACCAGATCGCCGCTCCAGACGTGAAGCTGCTGCAGATCGGCATCGACGCCGACCCGCCGCTGAGGTTCTTCGGCGACTCTTCTCCGGTGTAACTCGCGGGATGCGCGACGCGGGCGTAGGTGTCCGCGCTCGCGCTCGCGTAGTCCGCCCTCGCCCGGCCACACGCATGTTCTTCGGCGGTGATCCAGTCGCCGCCACGTAGGCCGGCGCGCCGTGCAGCGCGCGATCGTGTCCGTCCGACGAGTTTCCCAGGTTCTCGCCCTGGCCGTAGCGCCGCAGGTGCGGTGTCGAAGAACTTGCATCCAGGTCGATCGCGCGATGGAGCGCGCAGCGATTCGTGTTTCGTTCGGTCCCGTTCACCGCCCCTGCCCCACATGCCGTAACCGATTTCGAGACCTGCCAGCCGGTGCGGCCGAAGCGGGTGCGCATGCCCGGATTCACCTTACTGGTGAACGGAGGGTGAGCGGAGGAGCAGGAACGGAGGACACGGAGGGCAGCGGGAACGGAGGGCGACGGAGGGGACGGGAACGAGGAGGCCACGGAGGCGAACGCGGGGAACAGGGTTGCGGAGGTAGCAAACGAGGATCTGGGAGGAACGGAGAAACGGAGACAGAGCAGAGCGGTCACGCGCATCTTTCGCCAGCCGCCGGCCGCGCGTCGGCGTGCGGGATCTGCGGTCGCTGGTCGGTCGGTCGTTTTGCAGCATCTTTGCAATGAAATCGACCGCATCCGCACGAATGTCCTCATAGTAATCTGCGGCGGCGTTGTCGTTGCAATGGCGCGGTCCATGACCGTCGATCCATCGAGTCCAGCGACATCACTCGGCGCATCCTGGCAGGAGCTATCGAGAAGTTGCATCGGACGCTGGGGGCCCGGTCTCGCTTGAGTCGATCTTACACTCCGTGCCTTCTCGCGGAGTTAGGCCGCCCGCCGGCTCCAAATTCGTAACGCAGCGCGCGATTCCGATCGTCTACAAAGGGATGCCGCTCGAAGATCGTCCTACCGCGTTGATCTCATCGTCGAACCTCGTCGTTGTCGGAGTGAAGGCGACGAGCACGCTGCTGCCGGTTCATCAGGCGCAAGTGCTCAGCTATCTCAAGATCCACCAAGTGCCCGGCGGGCCATGTTTGATCAACTTCAACGTCCCGCGCCTGATGGACGGCGTCAAACTGCTGTGATCGATCCGCGCGCAACCAAAAAGCCGTGGTGAGCCGTGACGAACCGGTCTTGCGCGTGTGCGACGTCCGGCGGCGCGGCAGAGCCGCACGGTGAACGCGAACGGCGCGATGCGGCCCGGCGGGTGATCATCCGGCTCGTATTCGCGCCGCTCGCGTCTTCATCGTGACCGGCCGCTTCGCGGCTGCCGAGACCGTCTCACGCGACCTGGCTATCCTTCTCCCGTTCGTCTGCTGCTTCTCTGTTCCTCCTGTGATCTCGGTTGCCTCCGTGCTTCTCCGTCTCCGTTCCCTCCGTCGTCTCAGATTCCCTCCCGTATCCTCCGTCTCCGCTCCCTCAAGTATCCTCCGTCCCCGTTCCCTCCGTGCGCCTCCGTTATAATCTCCCCCCATGATCACGCATGAAATCATCGGCACGACGACATGCGAGGCCGTCGTCGTCTCGCTCACGGCTCCGGCGGCGAGATCCGCGCCGAGGCCAGCGCCATGACCTACGGGCCGACGGCATCCGAAATGGACGCCCGCATGCGGGGCGGCACTCCTCGGCGGTCTCAAGCGTAAGTTCCCTGGCGGGCGAAAGCTTCTGTTCCTCACGCTTCTTCCGCTGCACCGCGGCGACGGCGAACCTCGGCGTCCAGCGCGCCGCAGCGCCCCGGCAAGATCTGACGATGGCGCTGAAGAACAGCGCGATTCTACGGCGCCAGCGCGACTCGATTCCTCGCGCGCCGGAAGTGGATCGACATCAACGTCGAGTTCACCAAGCGGCTCGACGCATGCCGGCTGCTTCGGCGGCGAAGGCTTCATCCTCGAGCGGCTGGAAGGGACCGGCGACGTCTTCATCCACAGCGGCGGCACGATCGGTGCTGCTGCTGAGCGAGCCAGGCGAGAAGATGAAGGTCGACACCGGCTGCCTGGTTGCGTTCGATCCGACCGTCGACTGACTGACATCGAGCTGGTCGGCGGGATCAGAGCGCCAGCGCTGTTCGGCGGCGAGGGGACTGTTCTCCCCAGCTCGCGTCGGTGACCGGCCCCGGCCGCGTCTGGGTACGCCAGACGCTGCCGTTCTCGCGGCTGGCCGAGCGGATTCGCCACGCCTACCGCGGCGATCGCGCAGGAGGTGAAGCGCGATCTCGGCGCGCGCTCGGCGCAATCGCGGCGATCTGATCGGCGGCGAATTCGTGATCGACGGGTTGACGCTGCAGGTCTGGCGCCGCGTCCGACCAGCGCGTGCGCGCAGCTACATCGATCCCCGCGCTGGCGAGAATCGCATCGCGCCTCGGCGCACGAGATCGTCGTCACCATCGACTTCACCAAGCCGCGAAAACAAAGCTGACCGACCCGGCCGTCCGCTGCAAAGAGCCCGGATTCACCGCGCGGCTCGAGGAGCTGCGCGCCGCTCAGAATCGTGGCAGCGCGAACCGCCTCATCGACCGCGTCCTGTGCCTGCGCCACGGCGATCCGTGGCTGAAAGCGGTGACGCGGAAATACTCCGGCCCCTGGATTCCGAGACCCACGACTACGGCGGCCCGTCAAAGACGATCACCAGCTACTCGGCTACTGGCATCGAGGCGGCGTCGCGGCCCGTTTCCATCCACTACGGCGGCGACATGTTCCTCTATCAGGCGCCCGGCTTCGACGCTGGGCCCCGCGCATGCGATCCGTTTCTGAACGCAGCGCAGGAGCTGGCGCTGTCGGCGTCGCGGCTGGCGAGCGCCGCCCCTACGCGTCGCGCATCAGTGCGGCATTTACGCCTGCGACCGACGAAGAAGGATCGACCGGATATCCGGTCGAGGGCGGCTGGAAGCAGTATTGCTTTCGACCCGCGCGTTTCGTGGTCGATCGCGAGAAAGCGCCGAGAGCGCTACCTGCCCGCTTGGGCGAGGGCGCGATCCTCCGGGAACAGCTGCTGGTGAGGGCGCTGCGCCGCGGGTTTCCCCGGTCGGCGGAGAAGATGGCGGTGGAGCGCCCGTGAACAGAAGCGCCGGCGCTGCCTGCCTGATTCTCTCGACCGAGCAGGCGTGGGTGCTGCACCCGAGGCATCAAGCCGCCCGAGTTCGCGGCGCTGGTGCCCGGGATCGCCGACTGCGTCGCCGCCAACCGCGTGCCCGACGCGCAGCTCGGCCACCCGTATCTGGTCACTCGGCGCGTGGTCGGCGTTCGTGAAATGTTAGCGCGCCAGCCAAACGGCAGCTCGCTCGACTGGCCCTGGTGACGCGGCTGCATCGAGCGCCCGCCGTTCGCGCGCTGGGCGAAGCGGCGCTGTTGCAGGGGGCGGACCATCACGCAGCGGTTTCCACGGCGGCGTGATCTGCCTCGACGCCCTCGAGCGGTCGTGGAGCGCGGACCGGGGCGGTCCCGCCTCCGAAATCTGGGACGACGACATTCAGGATCACCTGCTGGCGCTGGCCCACTCGTGCCGCACGATGATCGACATCGGCAGCAATATCGGGACGATGTCGCTGTCGGTCGCGTTGCGGCACCCGGACATCACCATCGTGTGCGTCGAGCCGAACGCGCGCGCGCGCTGCTGCGGCAGTCGATCGCGTTGGAGCGGGCTGGGCTGACGTCCGGATGACGAAGTGGCGGAGGCGGTCGCGCCGGCGATCGCGACGGGACCGTGGGCTTCCAGGAAGGCGGCACGGCGACGGGTCACGCGTGGCGCCTGACGGCCCGGTGACGACGGGCGAAGCGTCGATGTCGCAAAGCTGATCGACGAATCGGCCGCGCGCGGCGGTTGTCTGGTAGTCAAGATCGACGATCGAGGGATCATGAAACCGTCGTTGTTTGGCGGCGCTGCGGCGTGCGTGTCGCGCTGCACGACGTCCGGCTGAATCGTCGAACTGCACGCCAAGGGGTTCAACGGCGTGGGCGATCCGGCCGCGTGCGCGATCGCTGTCTCACCCGTTCCGGCGCCAATCCTGTCCGACGCCAATGGGCCGGTCACGGCCATCGGCTCGTGGACCGACCCGCTTCGTCACGCGGCAGAATCGGGGCGCGCTGGTCCGGGTGATGCCGGAGCGCAGCCGCATGCTCAGGGCTGCGGCGACGCGGGGCCAAAACGCCCGCCGCCAAGCCGCTAGCTGCAGGCCCGCACGACGGAGCGATGCCGCCGATCGCGCGCCGGATGCCGCGGATCGCCGCGCCGGTCCTCCAGCGAGGCGGTCACGTCGACCCCGGCCACCAGCGATGCGATCGTCGAGCGCGGGCGTCCCGCGCGACGGACGATCGCGCGGCGCCCTCGGGCGCCGGCAGCGTCGATCGTCCAGTCGTAGCCGAGACGCACTGGCAGACGCGCGTGCAGACGTCCCACTGGCCCGCCGCATTGCCCAGCACGTCGTGGAGGCACGATGCGGCCGTCGTCGCTCAACAGATCGCGCGAACAGATTCCGTAAGTCGATCGGGTAGCGGGGCTTGAAGTGATCGAATCGGGATCAGGTCGAAGGAACGGGGAGGCGCGGCCGTGCGCACCACCGTGCCCGGCGCTTTCGCTCTCGAGCGAAACGCAGGCCGATGCGTGAGGCGGTGCAGCGCCGGGTAGTCGGCGATGTTGATGCAGCGGGACGGCGTTCGTGTAGAGCGAGGATTGTCGACGCCCGCATAGGCGAGATCACGCTTCGCCCGATGCGCGCAGGACAGGATCACCCGGAACCGCGAAGCCGCCCGACTGGACGCCGAGGCTCCAGGATGCGGGCCGAAGGCCGTGTTCGACAGCAGCCGAACGCCACAGTTCTTCGAGGGCGGGATGCTTTCCGGGCCGACCAGCCAGGATCCGGCGGCCAGCCCGGAACGCGCAGTAGTGCTCAGCGGGCCGGGGACAGTCGGCGGCTCGTTCATGTCCCCGCGCGATTTACACGCTTTCGTCCCGTTCGACATCGACGCCAGGAAATCCTGGTTGCGTCTTGGTCTTCGACATCCGCGACAGCAGCAGCTCCATCGCTTCGACCGGCGACAGCGGCGTCAGCACCTTGCGCAGCACCCACACGCGGTTGAGATCTTCCTTCGGGATGCAGCAGCTCTTCCTTCCGCGTGCCGCTCTTCTGGATGTCGATCGACGGGAAGACGCGGCGATCGGTCAGCTTCCGATCGAGGTGGATCTCGAGGTTGCCGGTGCCCTTGAACTCCTCGAAGATCACTTCGTCCATGCGCGAGCCGGTGTCGACCAGCGCGGTCGAGATGATCGTCAGCGATCCGCCCTCTTCGATGTTGCGCGCCGCGCCGAAGAAGCGCTTCGGGCGCTGCAGCGCGTTGCTGTCCGACGCCGCCCGACGAGGACCTTGCCCGACGGCGGCACGATCGTGTTGTAGGCGCGCGCGAGCCGGGTGATCGAGTCGAGCAGGATGACGACGTCCTTCTTGTGCTCGACCAGGCGCTTGGCCTTTTCGATCACCATCTCGGCGACCTGGACGTGGCGCTGCGCCGGCTCGTCGAAGGTCGACGAGATGACCTCGCCGCTGGACCGACCGCTGCATGTCGGTGACTTCTTCGGGCCGCTCGTCGATGAGCAGCACGATCAGGTAGACCTCGGGGTGGTTGTGGGTGATGCTGTTGGCGATGTTCTGCAGCAGCATCGTCTTGCCGGTGCGCGGCGGCGCGACGATCAGGCCGCGCTGCCCCTTGCCGATCGGCACCATCATGTCGAGCACGCGCGCCGACAGGTTCTCGGCGTCGGTCTCGAGCGCGATCTTCGACTGCGGGTAGAGCGGCGTCAGGTTCTCGAAGAACACCTTCTCGCGCGCCCGTTCCGGCGGCTCGAAGTTGACCGCCTCGACCTTGATCAGCGCGAAGTAGCGCTCGCCGTCCTTGGGCGGCCGGATCTGGCCCGACACCGTGTCGCCGGTGTGCAGGTCGAACTTGCGGATCTGCGACGGCGACACGTAGATGTCGTCGGGGCCCGGCAGGTAGTTGTAGTCGGGGGCGCGCGGGAACCCGAAGCCGTCGCGGCACTTCGAGCACGCCCTCGGAGAAGATCAGCCCGCTCTTCTCGGCGCGCGCCTTCAGGGAGCAGTACGTAACTG
>ERZ1370068.9807-contig-8558_pt1 | contig 75344 bp, 116 predicted proteins | sample MGYA00561227_ERZ1370068 | MGnify/ENA primary metagenome ERZ1370068 (study PRJEB38410, sample SAMEA6850437) | metagenome | study: Metagenomic assessment of the ecological functions of the soil: analysis of the soil microbiota associated with the... | reverse complement strand
GGTTACGTATTGCTTCGACGTCCCGGTACGCAAACGCGCGACTGGTGGCCGAACCTCACCCACCACTGGCCTCACAACTTCTTGAGCACGTCGAGCGCGAGAGTCTTCTCGATCGACTTTGCTTGTCCTGGTCGGGATGCCGTACACGCGGACCATGACGATGGTCCTTCGCGTGCTTCGCGCACAGCGTCGTCAGGGCGGCCGCACGTTACGACGTAGACGGCATCGTCGCCGATGCCGCCCAGGTGCGCCGCTCGTGACGCCCGGCGTCGGTGTCTCTTTGGTGAACACGCCGCTCATGGCCGGACCCGGGAACGACACCGTGACGATGACGCGGTTTCGCCGACTCCCAGGAGCACCCCGTTGTCGCGATCGGCTTATCGTCGGCGACGTCGACGCCAGGCAGCCGCGCTGACCGCGGCCGGTCGTCAGCAGAGCGCACCGATCGCGCCGACGCTTGAGCGTGAGTGCGATGCGCGGCACGACGCCCGCGATGAGGAACACCGGCCGCGCCGATGGCGTTGACGCTTCAGGTATTTCGTCTTCATGACACCCGCCTCCCCCACTCAGAGGTGGCTCATTGTTGCGCTCGTCCGCGCGCGTCGTCGCGCTCGGGCGATCTGGTCCAACATGCGCATCTGCGGCGTCGGAGGCCAGTCCGGATGTAGCACACAAGTCGGGTGACTCATTGGGCGGAGCGCTCAGAGTCCGCTTGCAATGAGACACTGAACGAGCAGATTCAGCCGAGAGATGGGACCACGCTTGACGCGGGTTTTGCGTCGAAGTCAGCGTTCAACGAAGTGTTCAAGAAACACACGAGCCAAACGCCGTCGGCTTTTCGTCAAGCCGTTGGGGCGAAGTGACTCTATCTCGTCTGCGGTGATGCGAGATCAGAGGCGTTATTGGAAAGCGCCACTCAATGCGAGTGACGCTCTCCGGACGGAAATTGGTGTGGACAACACGCGGGAACGCGCGTGTTACGAACGGTTGTGGCTGCCGTAGCCGGTCGGCCCGCTATCAGACGGCCGTCGGCGCGGGGCTCACGACGATGCGGCCCGTCATCCCCGGGTGAATGTGACACGTATAGACGTACGTTCCCGGCGTCGGAAACGTGCGCGTCACGCTGGTGTTGACATTCACGCCGGGAATGTCCGCCGGAGCGCCGGTCGCGCCGTCGAAGTAGACGTTGTGCCCAATGGAGCCGAACGCGAACGTTGCGGTGCCGCCAGCCACGATGTTCAGCGGCGACGGATTGAAGGTGATGTTCGGAGTGGCGTCGACCGTTCCGCTCGTTGGCGGCACCGACGTCGATGTCGCGGCTTCCGTCGCGGCCGCCGCCACAGGCGGCAAGAAGGGTGAGGCAGATTAGAGAAGTAGTACGAAGCATTGTCACTGGCGAAAGAGTGCGCGTGCCCGATACTCGTCAACGCCGGCACGCGGGGAGGCCGTCATCGACTGATGCGATGCCTCCTCCGAACGCTAGACTCGGCGGCGCGTCGCGGATATTCCCGCTCTCGGCGATGGCGACGCAACTAGCCACGCGCCGCGCCGCCAGTGATGCTCAGCTCGTACAACGCGTACAGCGGCGTTGCCAACGCGAGCGTCGTCCACGACCAAATCGCCGGGCGTCAGCAGAGCGCCGACGGCGACGCTCCCGAAGAGTGCGTAGCGCCTGAACGCGACGAGGCGCTCAGGTGTGACGATCTCCAACCACGCCAGCCCAACAATCACGATCGGCAACTGAAAGCTCAGCCCAAACGCGAGCGCCATATCAATCGCAAACGCGAAATACTCACGCGCGGTAATGACGGGCGTCAGCGTCCGTCTGAAGTCCCATGAGCCATTGCACGGCCAACGGAAGCACAACGCCCCACGCGAGCGAAACTCCGGCCGCGAACAGCACGACCGATCCGCCGATATGACGGCGGTGACGCGCTCTTCGCGTCGCGTCAGCGCCGGTCGAATGAATCCCCAGATCTGTTGCACGACGACGGGCAACGAGAGCGCAATGCCAAACGCAAACGCGGTATGCAGCGAGATGTCGAACGGCTCTGTTGGATGGGTAAAGGCCAACTTGTGGCTCGGCAGATACGGGTCGAATCGGAAGCTCGAGAAAGCGAATCACCGGGAACGTCAACACAACGAACAGGCCCGAGTGCCGTCGCCGCTGCCATTGCTCCCACGCATCCAGAAGAGTCGCCGCCGCAACTCTTCCACATGGTCCAGCATCGGCATGACGACCGGTGCGGCGCTGGCCACTAGCTACCCAATCGTCGCGCAGCCTGCGTCTCGCGCGCGATGGCGTCCGCCAGCGGACTCCAACGCTCGTCGAGACCGGCCAGGCTTCCCTTGAACTCGCGAATTCCCTTCTGCATGGAGCGGCCAATTTCCGGTATCCGCTTCGCACCGAACAACAGCAGAAATACGACGAGTAACAACAACAGCTTGTCGAACCCGGATCTCTCCGAACATGGTCGATCCTCAGTGAGTGAACGTGAATTGCCGGCGATCCCCGCCCTCACTGAGACCCGAGTGCTCATGGCTTTTATTCCGCGCCCTTCTCATGAAGTGGCCGCCCGCGTCACGAGAACTGCGTGAGCACGACGCCGGAGAACGTCGTCGCCAGCCACAGAACGGCACTTACGACCGACAGCGTCCGCATGCGCTGCCAAAGCGCGTCGTTGTTCGATGCCGTAAGAAGCGCGTGCTCTGTTCGCGTCAACAAGTAGCCATTTGCCAGGAGCAACGCCGACGAGGCCCGATCTTGACCCAGAACAGCATGGCGCCGAGGAACGTTGTCACGTCCGAGAGGAACATCAGGAGGCCGCTGACCGAACGAGAACGTGAGACCGCCCAGAACGACGCGATGCACGCGCTGCCAGCTCGTGAAGATGCCGATCGCGCTCGATTGGACCTCCGCGACTCGCGTCCGAGCGTCGCACGATCCATCACGAACGCCGCGCCGGCTCCGGAACACGAGCGGAGCGACGTGCAAGAAGATCACGGCCGTTGATACGGCTCGGTGGTGCGCGTACACACTCGACCACGGGCTGCTCGTCGTCGCGAGCGCTTCCGCGATGCGTCCCGCTGCGCCTACAATGAGTGTTTCATGTCCAGATCACCACTAGAAGAGGTGATCAAAGGACCCAGGATGGGTCGCGTTATTCCCGCCGGGAATAACCGACGGTGTCGGTGAGTCTTTGTTCGCGGACGCTCACTCACGACCTCTACATCGCCGGAGACAGATTCAGATGGGCCATCATCACGACCGCGACGACGACCGGTTCGACGAGCACGGGAAATACGCGTCCGACCGGCAGCAACTATATCTCGACGGACCTCAGCGACGACGGCGTCGATCGACGCCGAGGCTTCTTGCGCTGCATGGCGTGGGCGGGAACAGCGACCGTCTGGGGAATGGCGGGCGGCATTCCAAAGTCCTTCGCGATGAGCCGCCTGCCGTTCCTCTCCGACACCGAGCGAAAGAGCATCTTCTTCGCCCAGGTCAGCGACAGCCACATCGGCTTCGCGAAGGAAGCGAACAAGGACGTCACGGCGACACTGCGCGAGGCGGTCAACGAAGCTCAACGCGCTGCCGCAAAGCCCCGCGTTCGTGCTGCACACCGGTGACATCACGCAGCTCGCCAAGGCCGAGGAATTCGACACGGCGAACGAAGTCCTCAAGGGCATCACGAACGGATCGTGTCGTTCTATGTCCCGGGCGAGCACGACGTCGCAACCGACAACGGCGCCTCATACCTCCAGCGCTACGGCAAAGGGCACCAAGGGCGGCGGCTGGTACAGCTTCGATCACACCGGCGTGCATTTCATCGGCCTCGTGAACGTCCTGAATCTCAAGGCCGGCGGACTCGGGTCGCTCGGCGCCGAGCAGATCGCGTGGCTGAAGAACGACGTTGCGCGTCTCGCGAGCAGCACGCCGATCGTGCTCTTCGCGCATGTGCCGCTGTGGACGGTGTATCCCGAATGGGGCTGGGGCACCGACGACTCCGAGCAAGCGCTGGGTCTGCTCAAGCGCTTCGGATCGGTGACCGTGCTGAACGGCCACATCCACCAGATCATGCAGAAGGTCGAAGGCAACATGTCGTTTCACACCGCGATGTCGACGGCCTTTCCGCAGCCCGACGCCCGGGACGGCACCGGCCCCGGGTCCGATGAAGGTCGATCCGGAAAAGCTCAAGAGCGTGCTTGGCATCGCGAACGTGACGTTCATTCCGGGCCGCAGCACGCTTCGCGGTGGTCGACTCCACGCTGTCGGGCCTCCCGCCGGCGTTCGAGGACGCGTCGCACGAGGCAATGATGAAACGCAAAACAGCGCGCGTCGTCCGCACCACTCGGCGCCGAACGAGATCGGCATCGACAACTTCAACTTCACGCCGCCGACGCTGACGGTGAAAGCCGGCACCACGGTCACCTGGATCAACACCGATGACGTGCCTCACCTGATCGTGAACGTGCAGAACAAGTTCAGGCAATCAGCGGTGTCTCGACACCGACCAGAAGTTCAGCGCGACGTCACGAAGCCGGGCACGCACAATTATTTCTGCGCGCTGCATCCGAAAATGCAGGGGGTCGTCATCGTCAACTAACCTTTGTTCCACCTCCTCCATCGCTTGACGATGCGACGCCGAGCGCGCAGATTCGCTGAGAGCCGGACCACGCTCCCTCCGCGGACTTCCTATGCGCGCTCGCTCGATCGCCCTCCTCGTCGCTCGGCCTGCTTCCGCGTCGGCGCTCGACCGCCCGTCAATCCCAACCTCTACTCGGGACTCGTGTGGCGGAACATCGGCCCGTTCCGCGGCGGACGCGTCTCCGCCGTCACCGGCGTCATCGGACAACCCGGCACGTTCTACATCGGACTCCCACTGGCGGCGTCTGGAAGACGACGGGCGCGGGCACGACGTGGTATCCGATCTTCGACGACGTGAAGGAGGCGTCGTCCGTCGGCAGCATTCAGGTCGCGCCGTCGGATCCGAACATCATCTACGTCGGCATGGGCGACTTGATCACCGGCGGCGGCATCAACGAAGGAGCAACGGCGTCTACAAGTCGACGGACGCCGGCGCGACGTGGAAGCACTTGGGGACTCGACGACACGAAGCAGATTCCGTCGATCCTCGTCGACCCGAAGGATCCGAACCTCGTGCTGCTCGCGGCGCAGGGCAACGTCCACACGTTCACGCACATGCGCGGCGTGTATCGGAGCACCGACGGCGGACAGAATTGGAAGCAGACGCTCTACGTCGACAGCACGACGGGCGCGCAGGAGATCGCGTGGGCGTTCGATCATCCGAGCGTGATGCTCGCGACGACCGTGCGCCACTACAGCGCGCCAGGCGCCGGACGCGCCGGCGGCGGAGGCGGCGGCGGCGGCGCTGCCGCAGCAGGGACCGACAGGCACGATGCTCTTCAAGTCGACCGACGAGGGGCTGACGTGGAAGGAGATCACCGGCCACGGCTTGCCGACGCGCATGGCGGGCCGCACGTCGATCGCCGTCGCGATGCAACACGAACGCGCAGCGCATGTTCCTCATCGGCAACTTCGGGTTCTTCCGCTCCGACGACGGCGGCGAGAACTGGCGTCAGATGGCCGCCGAACGATCCGCGAATTCGCAACGGCCAGAACGGCTACAACTGCGGCGTCTACGTCGACCCGCAGAATCCGGATCTCGTCTACACGATCAACACGTCGAGCTTCATCTCGCGCGACGGCGGCAACACGTTCACCGGCTTCAAGGGCGCGCCCGGCGGCGACGACCCGCAGCAGATGTGGATCGATCCGACCAACGGCAAGCGCATGCTCCTCGGCGTCGATCAGGGCGCGATCGTCTCGCTCGACGGCGGCGCACGTGGAGCTCGTGGTACAACCAGTCGACCGATCAGGTCTACCACATCTCCGCCGACAACTCGTATCCGTATTGGGTCTACGCGACGCAGCAGGACGCCGGCTCCATCGCGACGCGCAGTCCGCGGCGACCTCGGCGCCATCACGCCGCTCGATTGGTATCCGACCGCCGGGCTAGGAATTCGGTTCGATCGTCGCCGATCCGCTCAATCCAAAGATCGTGTATGCGGGCGGACCGGGCGGCGGCATCGTGAAGATCACGTATCCGAGCGGGCAGTGGATCAACGTGAGCCCGAACGTCGACGCGAGCGAAGCGCTGCGCAAAGTCGGCAACCAACCGATCCTCTGGTCACCGACGAATCCACGCGAGCTGCTCGTCGGCTTTCAGTATTTGATGGCGACGACCGACGGCGGCATGCACTGGAAGAAGCTCGAGTCGCCGACCTGACGCTCGCAGCGGCGAAGCGGCGCCGCGCGTGCAGGCTGGCCGAAGTGGTCGCGGCGCGGCGGCGTGGGTGGCGGCGGCGGCGGAGTGGACGCGGCGGTCCGCAGTCGATCGATCGTTCTCGCCGTCGTCGATGTCGCCGGGAATCATCTGGGCCGGCACGAACAACGGCATCGATCAAGCTCACGCGCAATCATGGCGCGACGTGGCAGCGACGTCACCATCCCGGACCTGCCCAACCCGACGCGCGCCGACGTCTCGGCGATCGATGCGTCGCACACCGACTCGGCCGAGGCGTACGTCGCGATCGACTACCACACGAGCGGCGACTACACGCCGTACTTCTATCGGACGCGCGACTTCGGCAAGACGTGGACGAAGATCGTCAACGGCATGCGCACCGATCAGCCGAGCGGAAGTTTTGCGCGCGTGATTCGAGCCGATACGAAGAAGCCGGCCTGCTCTTCGCCGGGCACCGAGAGCTCGATGTACGTCTCGTTCGACGACGGCGACGATTGGCAATCGCTCATGCTGAATCTGCCAAACACGTCGTATCGCGACATCGTGATCAAGGACAACGATCTGGTGATCGGGACGTACGGCCGCAGTCTGTAGATCCTCGACGACTATTCGCCGCTGCGGTCAGATGACGCCGGCGCATCGAATCGGAACCGGCGCATCTCTTCAAGCCGGGCGACGCGACTCGCGTGCGCCGCAACGTGAACGGCGATACGCCCTTCCCGCCCGAGCTTCCGCACGCGCTCAATCCGCCGCCCGGCGCGCTCGTCTACTACTACCTAGAGCTGCGAAGCCGTCGAGCGACATCACGCTCGACGCGTGCGCGATGCCGCGGGAATGATTGTGCGTCACTACTCGAGCGCGCCGATTCGCGCCGCTGAACGAAGCCGCCGCTGCCTGTGCCGAATCACTGGATCGCGACGCCGAGCCCGATGCCGGCAGACGTCGGCAACCAACCGCATCAACTGGGACATTCGCTACTGACAGCCCGCCGGCGTTCACGCATAGCTACGCGATCAACGCGAACGAAGGTGAGACGCCTGCGTCGCTCCTGAGGGATCGCTCGCGCTGCCGGGGACATATACGCTCACGCTCACGGTCGACGGCAAGGGCTATACACAAACAGTGAACGTGAGAACGATCCGCGCTCGCCCGCGACGCGCCGACGACTTGCGCACAGCAGCAGATCTGCAGATGAAGTTGTATCAGGGCATCAAGACGGGCGTACCTGGGTTACTAGCAGGTCACGCGCGGTGCGCGCGCTCGCCGGACATCTCAAGAGTCGAGTCCGCCGCTGACGCCGGACATTGCCGGCGCTATTTCGGCGCTCGACGCGCGGTTGCTCGGCGGCCGCAGGCGCGCAGCCGGGCCAGCGGGGCGCGGGAGCGAGTCAGGGAATCCGGTCCGGCGCCGGAGCCGCCGGCCTTCGCGACGCTCAATGGGACGATGATTCGCCAGCCGAGACGATCGATTCGGGCGACATGGCGCCGAACGATCCGCAGAGTCGAGCGCTTCTTCGTCGCGTGCAATGATCGTGCACGGGCGCATCGCGAGCTGGTTGCGGCGATGAACGGCAAGGATTCTCGTGGAGCTGAATGAGCGTTTGGCGAAAAGCGGTCTCAGGCGATCGTGCCGGCGAAGGCGTCGGAGCTCCACGCGATGCCGGAGTGTGCGCGCCAGACGGCTTCAAAGTGATGAACAGCGAATCCTGAACAGCGAACCTGAACGAAGCGAACCTGAACAGCAGGCCAGGACAGCGAACCTGAACGGCGAACCCTGAACCAGCGAACCTGAACAGCGAACCTGAACAGCGAACCTGAACGAGAGCGGAACCTGAACAGCGAAACCTGAACAGCGAGACGCGGACGGCGAACCGTGAACCTTGAGCCACAGACAGCGAACCTGAACGAAAGCGAATTCCTGAACAGCGAACCGAACGGCGAACCTGAACAGCGAACCTGAACAGCGAAGGCTGAACAGCGAACCTGCACGACGAACCTGAGCAGCGAATCCTGAACAGCGAACCTACGGAACAAGCAGGCCGAACGACGAACCTGGTTTCCAGCGAACCTGAACCGACGAACCTGAACAAAGCGAACCTCGAACGGCGAACCTGAACGGCGAACCGGAACAGCGAACCGAAACAGCGAACCTGAAACGTCTTGAAAGGCGAACCAAAACGGCGAGTAAGTGAGGATGGCTCGGGGCGGTCGCGCGTCCCGCTCTGCCGCGACACCCGTGAGGAAGACCGTAAACTCCCCGCAGGCCGCCATCTAAGCGGATGCTAACACGTGCAAAGGCCGCAGATGCTCTGCGGCCTTTTGCCGCACTGCTTTCGGATTATGAGGGTGCACGGCGGACGGAGCAACGGCACGTGAATCCTTACGCAATCCGGGAGTTCCAGGTGGCTGACCGTACTCGGACGGTTTCTACGCCGCCGGCGGCCAACCATTCCTGCGCCAGCCCGTCACCGGAGCTACTTGACCCGGACCTCCGCGCGCATCCACGGATGGATGCAGCACTCCACCCGAGCGATTATACCGTCGGCGTCCGTAACAGCAGCCAGTGCGGCGCCAGAGATGAGCGATTTCCCGCCGCCGGCGACGAAGTCGAGCCCGGGCACGTTCAGACACTCCGACGCGGGATTGGGCTGCCGGTGTAGGTCATTCAGCAGCGTGTAATGAAGTCCGCCGCCGAAGTGCTTCACGGGAGCGAACGTGTGCGCCTCCCCCACCAACGTTCTGCACGAGCAAGGCCTGCCCGCATGAGTGGTTGCCCGAAGTGGACGGAGTTCCACTTGCGAGCCGTGTGTGTCGCCGCCGTCTCGGCGATGGAACTCCTGGAAGGTTGTGTTTCCCGGGGTTCACGCAGGCATTCGGATCGCCCAGCGCGGCGCTTGAAGCTTGCCGGATCACAAGCGTCATGTCCGATAATGGCGCCGGCGTGGTGTCGGGCCGGACGCCAAGAGCGCCGAGAGCCAGGGTGAGTCATTCGCTGAGCATCAGTCGGCGCGGGCTGATCGGAGCAGCCCATCAGGATGAATGCAGGGAACAACATGCGAGTCCGGTAACCGCCCTCGGTCGACGCACGACGCACCTCCTGGTACACGTGAGCAAAACGAATCAGTTAGATCTACTATCATGATTCGGATCTGGTCCGAGCGATAGGTGGAGGGCGACGGGACCGAGACCGCATCGAGCTGGCGCCTGATAAGAATTCTTTACAAACTCTCGTGAGTATCTCGACACAAGGTGGATGAAGCCATGCCTAGCTGTCTAGGTGATGGCGGTGTGCGCGCCGAGCGGCTCAAGCGTGATGAACGGCGAATTCTGGGACAGGCGCGAATTGAGACGGCGCGAACCGGCGAACGATGTGGGAAAAGGCGAAACGAAACCGCTGAGTGACAGCGGCTCAACGTGCCGCGTCGCAGCGTCTTTAGTGATTCGCGGTTTCGCTTCGTCGGTCTCTGTCGCCAGTTGCGGTCTAAGCCGTTTCGGTCTGCGCGTTTCGGTTCGCCGTTTCGGTCGCCGCTCTCGGCTCGCCAGGTCTCGGTTCGCCGTTTCGGTTCGCCGTTTCGGTTCGCCGTTTCGGTTCGCCGTTTCGGTTCGCTGTTTTGCTTGGCGCTTTCTGTCTGTGCGCGCCGGCCGTCGGTCGCCGCACACAAAACTGATGTCACCGAGGTCTACGAGATGTACATGCGCATAAGTCTGCTCGCACTGGCCACAGTATTCTGCACGGCCTGCCGTGCCGACACGTCACCGACATCCGGTGAGTATCTATTGCGCGTGGGCCGGCGATTCCGCGGGCAAGGTCGAGCGACTTCTCGCGGTGATCGATGCGACGCCGTCGTCACCGCAATACGGTTCCGTCGTGGCCTCGCTGCCGACGGGGATGGCCGGGACGCATCCGCACCACACCGAAGTTGAACTGGCCGGCAACGGGCATCTGCTCAGCGAACGGATTCCACGCGGACGCACCTGGCTCTACGATCTGTCCGCGCCTCGCGAACCGAAAGATCCTGACGTCGTTCGGGGATGTCGCCGGATTCAGCCATCCACATACGTTATACTAAGGTTGGCGAACGGTCACGTCCTCGCGACGTTTCAGTACGCCGGCAGACTCCTCGACGGCGTCTGGCGGAGCGGCACGACGCCATGCCAGGCCCGCGCGCGCACAAGACCGGCGGCCTGGTGGAGATGGACGAGCGAGGCGCCATGATCCGCAGCGGCAGCGCTACCGACGCTGCGATTTTCGACCGGCAAGATTTTCCCGTACTCTGTTCTGCCCATCGCAGGCGCTCGATCGCGCCGTGTCCACGACGACCGACATGGACGATGCGAACAAACAGGCGACGTCGGAGTGGGTGCAACTCTGGCGTCTCTCTGACCTGACCTTGCTCCGCAGCATAGCGCTCAAGCCAGGCCGCGCGGCGATGAGAATCGGTTCTCGGGTGAGCCTCGTCTGCTGCCGGACGGAAAGAGCGTCTACATCCATACGTTCAATTGCGGACTGTATCTGGTGCGCGGTGTGGACGGCGATCAGCCGACGTCGACATTCGTGATGGCGTTCGAGGGAAAGAACTGCGGCGTGCCTGTGCTCGCGGGGCACTACTGAGCTTGCAGATCGGTGCCTGATGCGCACGCGCTGGTCGCACTCGACGTCGCCGATCCCGAGCATCCTCGACAAGTGTCGTCGGTGAAGCTCGGCGACGACGAGCATCCGCACTGGATCGCGATCGACCGAACCGGCCGGCGCATCGTCCTGAACTCGGCGTGGGCGGGAAGCGGAATCGTCTCTTTGTCGTCAACTTCGATCCGGCGAGCGGCGTGCTGACGCTTGACGAGCGCTTTCCGCGACGCTGGCGCGACGCGCCCCGGCGTCAGCTTCTGCACAGAAGAAGTGGCCGCACGGATTCACCGGTACCGCAGTCCCTCACGGGACCGTGTTCTCGCGATAGCTCTCATCATCTCAGCGAGTGTCGGCGACAGACGCAAAGAAGCCGCGAACGTCCAGCTCGAACGGCACCGACGCACCGGTGGGTAGCCAGACGAGTCGCTACGTCGACGATCGCCGGCCGCTCGTCCTGCTGGATGCCATACCTCGAGTACTCCGCATCGCCGTCGACGATCCAGTAGTCTGACACCACCGTTCCGCTGGAACGCACGCGCCGCTTGGTGATGCCGGTCGTGTCGCGACGAACCCGGTGACAACGTTCGCAGATCAAAACGGCCGTCGACAGCTCCAGATTGGCGGGCGCGCGCCGCCCATCGACGAAGCGGGATGACGAAGAGATCAGGCTCATACCGCTCACCAGTCACCAGCGGCAACTCGGCGGACTCGAGGAAAATCTCGCCGAGCTTGTGCTTTGCTGACGTACGGCTCGGAGCAACAACGCAAGCCGAAAGATGATCCGCTGATGCCGCAGATCTCGGCGCCGGCGTCACCAGCAACTCGCCGTCGACAAGCTCGTAGCGCGGCGTGTGGGCCGGACGCTCGTCGATGAGACGATCGACCTCGACGCGGGTCCAGCGACGCGGACGCACAACTGGCATGGACACAATCTGCTCGGCGCTCGAATCCCAAAGCAACTCGGCACCGCGAAGCATACGGGTAAGTTGCCCAGCCACCGTCATCATTTCGCGACGAGGACGAGCGGTTCGACGCCGCGTGCCTCCTGTGCTTGCTTGGCGACCGCTGACGATAAAGCTTGCGTCATGACGTCAATCCTCGTCGCTACCGAGAGCACCGTGATCGCGATCGACGCCGAGCGCGCCACCGTGACGACGTCCGCGGGCCTCGGTGATCGACCGACCTGTCTCGCCGCGGACCCGCTTCGTGCGCGGACGCGCGTGGTGCGGTACGGCATCGGGGCGGTGTCTATCGCAGCGACGACGGCGGCGCGTCGTGGCGCCTCGTAGGTCTCGAAGGACGGCGCATCATGTCGATCGCCGCGAGCCCCGCGCAGGCTGGATCTCGTGTGGTTGGCACGGAGCCAAGCGAGATCTGGTACTCGGCGAACGGCGGCGAAGCGTGAGAGCAGGCGTACCCGCTAGGAGAACGCTGCCGTCGTCGTCGCGGAGTGGTCGTGCCCCACCTGCCGGACACGCACCACGTGCGCTGGATCGCGTGTCATCCGCAGGATTCCGGCCGCCTTTGGGTTGCGATCGAGGCCGGCGCCCTCGTGTCCACTCGAGACGGAGGCCGAACGTGGCACGACCGCGTACCTCGCGGCCCGTGGGATACGCACGAGCTAGCGATCCATCCCGACGCACCGACGTCGCTTCGCGTCTCCGCCGGCGACGGCTATTTCGGAGAGCGACGATGGCGGCGCCACGTGGCGGTCACCCGAGCAAGGTCTCGGACGTCAGATACTTCGCAGCGTAGCGATCGATCCAGGTCGCAGCGACGTCGTCATCGTCTCCGCGTCAGACCGGTCCCCGCTCGGCATACGTGGCTGGCGTGTCCGATGGACGATTGTATCGCCGCGAAAAGAACGGGACGTGGCAACGAGTGAAGATCGGCTGGCCCGATCCGCCGTCCACGATCGCGCCGCTGCTCGCCGCCGGCGTTTCGGCAGGCGAGCTGTGGGCTGGCGACGAGCGCGGCGTACATCGGTCCGACGATGGCGGAGTGAGCTGGCGGACGATTGCACGGTATGCGAGAACTCCAAATAACCTGCGCGGACTATCCGTCCTCCGCTGACCGCGGTTCAGCGCCTGCCCAGACCCGTCAGCGTCCGCCTCGATGAGCTGGCGCTTGCGATCGCGCTCGTAGACGTCGTGAAAGTCGAGCCGACCGAGCATCCGCAGCGCGTCGTTCAGCGCCCGTCGCGCTGCCGTGGTATCGGCCCGCTGCAGCGCGAGAGTGTCTGTCTCCATTCCGTACGCTTCGAGATCCCGGGATACGCGTCGAGTACGCGACGGATCGATCGCTCCGCGGCCGCCGTGTCGTTTCGCCGAATGAGGACGCGTGCCGATGCGAGCATCCATTTCAGCGAAGGGGTCGTTGGTAATGCAACGCGCGCGCTGAGCGCCGAATAGAACGCGTCGATAGCGCGCTCGGACTCGGCGATGCGGCCGAATGCAATGCTGTCGCCGAGCTCCGGCGACATCTCCCACACGGACTTGTCGTGGATGAAACGAATGCCCGGTGGGATGGTTGCCATTGGCGTATCGGTGTGGCCGAGTCCCGGGCCTTCGATCGTCGTCCAACGCCAGTAGGGGCGGTGGCGTTCGCGCGCAAGAAATCGCGCAACCGCTCCATCCCAGCGTAGACGCGCGGCTCCTTGTCTCCGGCCGATAGCACCAGTTGGCGCAACGCGATACTCGGTGCAGCGAACGCCGAGGTGAGACAGCGCGTCACGCGCGTCCGCGTTCGTCGAGTCACCCCACCCGCCGCGCTGGATGGCGATGACCGAAGGAAATACGCCGGGCGCTCGACAGAAAGTCATCAACGCAGAATCGACCGCCGAGCGAGTGGCCGATGGAGCGTTCGGTAGCGGTTGGTTCGGAACTCCTGATCGATGCACGGAACGAGCTCCTCGACGAGGAATCTCGTGAAGAGTTCCTGGTTCCGGCCCAAATCCACACCGCGATCGATTTGATCGACACCGACCACGATCTGTGGCGGCGTGGCGTAGTCGTGAGCATCACCGACGACGTCGTAGCCCGCGGCGGCGACGGTGATGTCGAAGAACTGTTCGCACGTGGCCGTCGAGGAGATACGTCGTCTCGTACCGTCGCCGTGCGACGCCGTAGTTCGCCGCGGCAGGCTTACGTGTAGCCGACACGTTCTCCCCGAGGATCTTCGACGCGATGCGGACCAAGCGCGTCTCGGCTGCGACGTGCGTCGCGCGGAGTGAGAGGAGGACGGCCGCGAGGAGCTGGTGCATCGTGGCGAACCTATGCTCTGGAGAGATAGGGAGGTGGAGCGGCTCGGCAGAAGCCAGGGTAGCCGTCCTGGCGTCCCGGCGTCAGCTTCACACGAAGAAGTGGCCGCACGTGGATTCACCGGTACCCCGATCCCTCACGGGACCGTGTTCTCACCGATGACGCCGGCATCCATGACCAGACAATCGTGCTAGACACGCTTAAGCGAATCATCTTCTGGAGCCTACGCCCTGCGGTGTGGCTTCTGCTTCGCGTTCTGCCGCTTGACGATCCCTGGGAGCGGTTTGGCTATCGCGTCTCTATTCACAGCTACGGTCTCGGCGCCAAGCACGACTTCGGCTGGTACTTGAGGGTGAGAGCAGCGTGAAGATTTCGACGCTCGAGGACGTGCAGGACTGGCTGATAGCCCGCAGCTACGTCCGCGATCCAGAACTATTTCACGAAGAGGACTTTTGGCAGCATCCAACAACGCTTGAGCGGCTGCGACAGGGCGATTGCGAGGATCATGCACTCTGGGCCTGGCGCAAACTCTGTCGAGCTCGGATACGACGCCGATTTGATATCGGGGAGATGCTTGCCGTGGGATCCGAAGGTTGCCGGCGCAGACCGCGGCCATGTCTGGGTTGTGTTCCGCACAGACGGCGAAGCGTATCTCTTCGAGTCCGTCGCGAAATCTCGTGACCGCATGATTCGTCCACTGTCCGACGTTGCGGTGAAATATCGACCGGAGTTCGGCGTCGATCGATCCAGACAACGCTTTGCCTTTAATGGATTTCTGTTGACGTGGCGGAGATCGCGAGTTCGGCGTGCGCAATCGCGAGTCGCGCCGCCCGCGTAACGAGGCCCGTCACGAGGCAGAACTCAGGGCCCGGTGTCGAGGCTGCAGAGCGTGGAAGCGAGGGGCTATCCGCGGCCGGACCGCCGAGCCCGAGGAACTCCTGATCCCACCGCGCGCGCCCACGTGAAGAAAGTAGGCCCCGATCGCGGCGTACGGCTGATTCGCCGCGATCAGGCCGCGCACCTCGGCGGCGATCTCCGGCCATAGCGTATCGTCGCATCGGCCCTGGATGTAGTCCACGATCTGCCAGCGCCAGCGACCACGCGTTCGTGGCCGCGGCGGCGAACCGGACGCCGTCCGCCGCATGAATCACCGCCGTGTAGAGCGCATCCGAACGCATTCACTCGTTGCATCATCATGAACTCCTACATCGGTTGGCTTGACCACCATGACGACGATCACCGATGCCATGATGAGCAGGTAGACAAGATTTGTTCGCCGCAGGCCGGCGCCGGCATCCGCGATTCGCGCGCCGTCGGCCGCTGGGTCCGAGACGAGCCGCGCGAACGCCATCGTGCGCTTTCGCATGATCGTCGCGGCGTAGACGAAGTGGACGAGGATGCCCGCAAGCCCCAGCCGATCCAGAGCGCCATGCCGACCTTGCCGGCGATCATCATGCCGACGCCGGATAGCAGCACGAGAATCGACGACGGACCTCCCATCGTCTGCCCGTACCGTCCGGCGAGAGGGAAGGAACGCCGCGAAGCGTGGCGCGATCGCGCGACCGCGCCAGCCAGGCGACGAGGGCGCCGAGCGCCGCGGCCCCACCGATCCACACCACGACGGATAGCACGTGAACTACCTTCAGGACACTATACTACGCTGCTGGACATGGTACTCCTCCTCCCGTCGTTCGAGTTATACGTTATGTATAACGAATCTGTACGCCATGTCAAATGAATTAGTTTCGGTATGACCCCCGCCCGTGACATCCTGAAGGAACGCCAGCGCCGTCGACGCCGGCCGCGAGCGTATTCTCGTTGCCGCCGCGAGCGTCCTGGACCTGGACGACGTTCGCGCGTTTTCGCTCGACGCGGTCGCGAAACGCGCCGGCGTCACACGCATGACGGTGTACAACCAGTTCGGATCGAAGGCCGGGCTGCTTGCCGAACTGTTCGACCCTGCTCGTGGAACGCAGCGCCTTCCGTGACGCGTCCGCGGTGTTCGAGCAAGAGGACACGGAGGTGGCGTTCGACGAGTTCGTCTCCATCCTGGGACGGTTCTACACGGACAACCGCGCCGTTTTGGCCGGGCTGTCTGCGCGCCGCGGGCGCCGATCCCGACCTCGACGAGGCCATGCAGTCGCGCCATGGGCGGCGCCGGCACGCCATCGAGACGCTCGTTCAACGTTTGGGCAAAGAGGTCAAGCCGGCGGTGCGCGCCGGCGACCTCGTGAACACGCTCGACGTGCTCCTCAGCTTCGGAACGTTCGCCGGCATCGCGGGGCGGGTCGCGCGCCGTCAGACGCGGTCCCGATCATGCGCCAGCTCGTCCGCGCGACCGTCGGGCTCGGCCAACGCGCGCCCGCGGACGCCGCCGGCCGACGAAGCGGTGAGCTACCGCCAGCCCTTCCGCAGTTCGGCCGCCCAATTGTACACGAGGATTGTCTCCGCTCTGCCGGTCAACGCTCTGGAGCATTAGAAAATGCTTACCATCTGGCGAGAGATCGTAGTTGGTGATCCGCCATCCGTCAGGTACGCGCCAACGAACAGCGGGCGTGTGGCGACGACGGCGAGCGGCGAACCTGAGACGGTGGCAGCCGTCATGGTGCGTCCGGCTCGATAGTAGATCGTGCGTCCGTCGCGCGACCAGATCTCCTCGTTGCCGCCATCGCGCGAGATCTGAACCGACTGGCCCGGAACCGGGGAACGGACGGACGTAGACCTCTGGGCGACCTGACACATCGGACACATACGCGAGCCACGCGATCGTCCGGCGACAGCGCCGGATTGGCGTCCGAGCCTGGGCTCTTGACGAGCGCGCGCGGCGTTGGGTCGCCCTGACATCGCCGCCGCAAAGATGTCGCGGAATGACGACGTCTGATCTCCCGTACGAAACACAAGCCACTTGCCGTCGTGGCTCACGAAGCCGCTGTAGGGATCGAACGCCGCGTTGAGGACACCGCCGGTCTGTTCGCTTCCATCGCCGGCGATTGACTTGAGTGTCGTGCCGCTCGACTCGATCGACCGATACAACACGCGCTTGCCATCGGCGGTCCACGCTGGCTGGTCGTCCAGTCCCGTACCATTCGTGAGCTTCGAGAGCGATTTCGTTCGCGCGTCGATCAGCCAGATGTCGGATCCGGCCTGTCCTGCCGGATCGCCACGGCGATGCGCGACCCATCCGGGAGACCAGCGCGGATGACCGAACGCTCGCGCCTCGATTCCGAACGGCGCGGCGACTCCGTGCTCGTCGACGAGCGCGAGCTGCGAGACGGAGAGGCCACGCTGGTAAATAAGAGATCCGTTCGACGACATCACCGCCTTCGCCGCGCCGCCTGGGCGCACGAGCACGTCCTCCAGCACGAGCTTCGGTGGACCGAGTTTGCCGTTGCCGTCGAGCGCGGCGGCCATGACGCCGCCGGTCGTCATCACCCACACGACGCGATCGTCTACCGACCCGGAGCGACCGTGGTCCCGAACAGCGGAGTCACCGTTGCCCGGCCTGTTTTTCGGTCGAGGATTGCGACGTGGTTGGTCGACATTCCTGTCGAGCCGACGCTGATGTACGCAATGAAGCGTCGGTTGATGACGCGCGGACCTCCACTGTTGCATCTCACCGTGCGACGTGTCGGGGCGAGAGAGATGTCATCGGCGTTCCGCCGTCCGCCGGGACTCGCCTCGAGCGTGCCACCGAACGCTTGCGATGATCGTATCGGGATCCGCCCAAATCATGCCGGCGTTCAGGGCGCCGTTCAGGCTGCGAACCGTCGTCGACGGCCCGCCGTCGGCGGGCGTCTTCACCGATTCGACCACCGATGACCGCGGCAACCCATTTGCCATCCGGCGAGAAGGTCGGTGAGAGCGGACGCCGTCTGTGTTCGGTAGCGCGCGTGACTGCATATCGTCGAGGCCGCGGACGTAGATCGCGAGGACCAGACGGTCCGGCGCCGATGTACGCGACTCGGCGCGGAGTCGGCACGAGATCGAGAACGGAATCGCTGGCGTCGTCGGGAGAAAGCGCTCACTGTCGGGGTGACGAACGGAAACCGCAGCGTCACGCGCATTCGCCGGCGCCGGTGCTCGTCGAAGCAGCAGTCCCTCGATTCCCGCCAGCAGCGTTGCCGCGACGGCGACGGCGCTGGCAATCCAGATCCTGTCTCGCCGCGGCGCGCCGGACATCACGGCGACCGGTCGCGCGCTCCGGAGCGCCTCGGCAAACTCGCGGGCTGAGCTCCATCGATCGGCTGGAAGCTTCCGAGACCGCGGTGCACACGCGGCTTCGACGTGCGGCGGCACCGAACGGCGGAGTGACGTGAGCCGACGCGGGTTTTCCGTCATCAGCTTGGCGATGATCGCCTGCGCCGGTGCGTGCCCGAGTGCGGCGGCTCGCCGGCGAGCATCTCATAGAGCACGGCGGCGAGCGAATAGATGTCGCTGCGGCGCGTCGATAGCGCGATCGCCGGTCGCCTGCTCGGGCGACATGTACTGCGGCGTGCCGAGCGACAGGCCTGTCTGCGTGACGCGACTGCCGCCGGCGTTGCTGACGGCGAGCGCGATGCCGAAATCGGCGACGACCGGCTCGCCGTCGTGAAGCAGAATGTTCTCGGGCTTGAGGTCGCGATGGATGACGCCGTGCGCGGTGCGCGTAGTCGAGCGCGTCCGCTACTGCGACGCGCGATGCGGAGCGCCTCGTCGACCGGCAGCTGCTTTTCGCGATCGAGCCGCGCGCGCAGCGACTCGCCCTCGACGAACGGCATGACGTAGAACAGCAGCCCGTCGGCTGCGCCCGAATCGAAGAGCGGCAGCAGGTTCGGATGCTGCAGGTTCGCGGTGACGCGGATCTCGCTGAGGAACCGCTCGACGCCGAGAACCGCCTGAGCTCCGGATTCAGCAGCTTGAGCGCGACGAGCCGGTCATGCCGCAGATCGCGAGCGAGGAACAGCGGTCGCCATTCCGCCGCGGCCGATCTCGTGCTCCACGATATAGCGATCGGCCAGCGCCTCGTTGAGTGCGGTCGGATTCATGACGGCATCGCCCCTAGGTTCGCGGCTTCTCCACCGGCGTCAATCGCGCGAGACGCTTGCGCGCGTCGGCCACGCGAGGCTGCAACTCCGGGTCCGCGTTCTTCCACAGCTCGATGAATGCACGATAGTGCTATCGACGGCTTTTTCCGTGTTCCCCATCGACTTCGTATAGCTGCCCGAGTCGTTCGTGGACGGCAGGCAGTCGCACCGGATCCATCTCGGCGTCTGTCTTCAACCAATATGGCGTGGAGAGATACCGCCTCGAACATCACGGCAGCGGAGTCGAGTTTTCCCGCGGCGTCGAACGCGCGCGCAAGGTTGAATGGCAGGCATGGCGCGCATTCGCTCGCCGCGCAGGCCGTCGTAGCCCACATCCCCACGGCGGAATTCCACCAGCGCGTCCGAGCGGCTTGCGATCGGCAGTGCGATTCTCGCCGAGCGCCGAATGCAGCTCGGCCTCCTGCGCGCGCCGGATGGACGTGTCGGTCATTTCGGTCGCGATAGCGCGCGATCATCGCGCGCGCCGTTCGCCGCGTTGCCCGCACGAGCGAGAACGACCGCCGAAAACAGATACGGTCGGTCGACCATCGGGGAGCTCGAGAAAACGCACCGCGGCGATCGCCGAGTCGAGGCGCGCGTTGAGCGGACGCGGACGGTCCCCTCACCATCTCATCGAGCCAGATCTCATAGAGGGAATCGTCCGGCAATGACGCACCAAAACACGACTCGCCGTCATCTCCTTGCGCCGGCGCTCCTGGTCTGCGAGCCGTCCGTCGCGGAGCGACAGGCTTCGTAGCGTGTTCAAGCCGAAGAGATGTCGTAACCCCTCGCCTTTGCGAGCCAAACTGTCGGCGAGTGCGTGTAACGCCGAGTCCTCACCTTGCGCATACAGCACGTGAGACCCGCTCATATGCAGAGTACCATGGGCGATATCTTCTCCGATGCGAGCCGCCGTTGCCGCCGCCTCGCTGACCTTTCCCTGGTTGAGCTGCATTTCAACCGCGTTCCCGAGACCTCGTCGCGGTTCCCGGGCTAGAACTTTGCCCCTAGGATATTGAGCGACTCCGCCCGCGCGAAGTCGCGGCGGGTTCGGAGCATCTCGGCAATGTTGACCATCACGGCGCTGTTGCTGTCGCCACGCTGGATAATGCGCTTTCGTATGCGCTGATCGACTTGGCACGATCACGTCCTGGCCCCAGTCCGTAAAAGCGAGCGGCACCACGCGATCGCGCTCGAGGACGGGAAGTCGATCGCGATAGCGGTACGCCTGCGTCAGCGCCGAGTCGATGGCGGAGCGCGTTCCTCCGTAGTTCGACAACAATGCGCCCAGCCCACTCCACGCCGAGGCAAAGGTCGGAGTCGATCGCGATTGCCTCGCGCGTGAGGGCAATGGCTCGGTTGTCGCCCAACGACGTTGGCGCGGACTCCCTCGCTGTACTTTCGCAGCGCATCGAGCGAGCTCGTAGTGGCTTGAGCGAGCGGCGGCGTCGCGTTCACCGACCGCAGCGATTCGCCAGCCTTGGCGCGCAGCGCCCGCGCGAGCTTGTCGGCGGCGTCGATCAATCCTCGAGGTCCGTCTCCCGTCTCGCGGAACGACGCCATTTCCACACCCGAATCGGCTCGAACGAGTCGGATCGAGACGATGTATCCGCCGGGCACGCCGGTCACGTCGCCATCGACGATCGCCTTGAATCCTTCGCGCTGCGCGATCGCGCGAGCCACCGCAAGAGTCGACGCGAGTCGCAGGCTCCATCGTCATGCGCTTGAGTGCACTGACGATCGCGGTCGGCGACACGAGCGTGAACGCGGACGACCCGCAGAGTCCGGCGCGAACCGCGTCGCTGACAACGCGCCCGAGCGTCGAGTCGACGTTCGTCGTTCTGAAGTCGGTGAGCAGAATCTGATCGCGCTGGCTCAATCGACCCGCGCGGCGAGCAGCGACCCGAATGGTCCGACACCGAGCGCGCGCATGCCCATGAACGCCGCGATGATCGCGATGAACGCGCCGAGCGCGTACATGCCACCGCGCGCGGTGCGGTACCAGCTGCACGTGCGGCGCGGCCTTGAGCGCCATCGTTGCGCGATCGCGCCGTGGGCCGTCGTCGTCGGCGTTCCGCCCGGCGTGAACGTCGGCGTCGCCGTCATGGCGCGTCGCGTCACGCGCTGCACGTAGCCGGTCCACAAGCACCACGGGCAGACCGAGCGCCATCACGATGAGCGAACCTGGAAACACCCAATCCGGCAGACCGATGCCGACGATCGCCGCCTTCGCGATGATGGCAACCACGACGAACGACACCGCGTAAATCGCGAGCGCTGCGGCGAAACATGCCGTGGCCGCCGAGCAACACCGGCGGCATGGACTGACAGCTCGCTGCCGCGCTGGTTATCGTCTCCAGCACGCGCACGATGTCGCCCGCCGTCTGCGGTCGGTCATTCGGATCTTTCGCCGAGACAGCGCATCACGAGATCGGCGAGCGGCGCGGGCACGTCAGCGCGCAGCTCGGCGATCGGCCGCGGCGCTTCGCCCATGTGCGCGGCGAGCATGCGCTGCGGCGTCCGGCCCGCGAACACTGGCTGGCCGGAGAGCAGCTCGTACGCCATCGCAGCCGAGCGCGTAGATGTCGGCGCGGTGATCGATGTTCGCGATCGCCGGCGGCCTGCTCCGGCGCCATGTACGCCGGCGTGCCGATCGACGTGCCGATCTGCGTGAGCGTCGCGCCGCCGGCCGTCGGTGCGCGCGGCGCTGATCGCTTTCGCGATCCCGAAGTCCGTCACCACCGCCGTGCCGCCGGAGAGCAGCACGTTGTCGGGCTTGATGTCGCGATGCACGACGCCGCGCTGATGCGCGTACGCGAGCGCCTTCGACGACGTCGCTGCATGACGCTGACGACTTCGGTGATCGCGAGCGGTCCGCGCGCGAGGTCGCGCGCGCAGCGATTCGCCCTCGACGAACGGCATCGTGTAGAAGCGGCAGGCCGTCCGTGTCGCCCGCCGTGAGCACCGGGACGATGTTCGCCTGCTGCAGCGCGGCGACGGTGCGGATCTCGCGCTCGAAGCGCTCGGCGCTGATGCCCTGCGCGAGGTCGGGCGAAAGGACCTTGACAACGACCTTCCGCTGGAGCCGCTGCTCTTCGGCGACGAAGACTCGGCTCATGCCGCCGCCGCCGAGTTCGCGCTCCAAGCGATAGGCGTCACCGAGGGTGCTTCTGGAGCTGGTTCCGCGCAACTCGAGACTCAAGGTGTCGGCGAATCCTTCATCGGAGGTGGTGGGACGGGAGAAGATACGCCAATCGCGCGCGGAGCGGCTAGCTCGGCCGCGCCTCGTGGCGGCATTTTGAAAACTGGCGCGACAGGGTCACGCGTGTTCATTCGGTCGTGGCGGTTCGTGGTGGGCGTGAGAACGGCGAGGAGCATTTGAAAACTGGCATAAACGAAATCGAACGGGCAGGCAAGAAGGAATGGATCGGGCTCGCGGTCATCGCGCTGCCCTGCCTGCTGTACTCGATGGATCTCACGGTGCTGCATCTGGCGGTGCCGAAGCTGAGTGAAGATCTCAAGCCGAGCAGCGCGCAGCTGCTCTGGATCATCGACATCTATGGGTTTCTCGTCGCCGGCTCGCTCGATCACGGCCGGCACGCTCGGCGATCGCATCGGTCGCCGGCGGCTGCTGCTCATCGGCGCGGCGATGTTCGGCGTCGCGTCTGTGCTCGCGGCGTTCCGCGAGCGCCGGTGATGCTGATCGCCACACGCGCTCTTCTCGGTATCGCCGGAGCGACCGTCGCGCCATCGACCCTCTCGCTTGATCCGCAACATGTTCCACGATGACCGCGAGCGGACCACGGCGATCAGCGTCTGGATCATGGCTTACTCCGTGGGCGGAGCCATCGGGCCACTGATCGGTGGTGTCATGCTGGAGCACTTCTGGTGGGGATCGGTGTTCTCGCTGAGTGTCCCCGATCATGGGGCTGCTGCTCATTGTCGGCCCGATTCTGCTGCCCGAGTATCGCGATCTCGAGCGCGCGCAGAATCGACCTGGCTGAGCGCGCTGCAATGTCGCTGATCGCGGTGCTCGAGCACGATCTACGGACTGAAGGGCATCGCGCAGGATGGTGTGAATCCGATCGCGGTTGCTTCGATCTTCGCGGGATCGCGATCGGTGTCGCATTCGTTCGTAGACAACCGCGCTCTGGCCGATCTGCTGATCGATCTCGAGCTCTTCCGCATTCCTGCGTTCCGCGCGTCGCTCGTGATCTATGCGCGGAGCGATCCTGGTGATGTTCGGCGGATTCTTTTCCTGCCGCAGTATCTCCAGCTAGTCCTCGGCTTTCACCGTTCAAGGGCGGACTGTGGACGCTGCCCCTGGAGCGCCGCATTCGTCGTCGGCTCTCATAACGCCGCGCGCTGGCGCGGAGATTCCGTCCGGAGGTACTCGCTTCGCTGCGGGCTGGCGCTGTCGTCCGTGGGCTATGTCCTGCTCATGCAGATCGGCACGCACGCGAACTTCGCGCTGTTCGCGCGCAGCGACGTTCATCTTCCATTCAGCGCGTCGCCTGTGTTCACGCTGACGAACGACGTGATCCTCGCATCAGCGCCTCCTGAACGCGCCGGCGCCGCCTCCGGGATCTCGGAGACGTGCGCCGAGTTTGGCGGGGCGCTGAGCATCGCAGCCTTCGGAAGCATCGGCGCCGCGATCTATCGGGCCGGTTTGAGCGATGCGATGCCCGGCGAATCTCTCACCGGACGCAGTGAAGACGGCGATGGCCACGCTTTGGCGGCGCGGTCGCGACGGCGAAAGAACTGCCTTCCGGAGCTGGGGAACGCTCTGGTCGACGGGGCGAGCGTGGAAGCGTTCCTGCGGGGGTGAGGGCGTGCGCCGCGATCAGCGCCGTCGGGTCGATCGCGTGCTCGCGGTGTTCGCCGGGACGAGGTTCCGCCAGTCGCCGCCGCGGTCGGTCGGTCTCGCGGAGAGGTCTTGACCGTGCTATTGGTGGGTTGTAGCCTACTGTAGTGACAACTAACCAAGAACGCCAGCTCGACGCGTTGGGCGATCCGACTCGCCGCGCCGCGTCCTCAAGCTGCGCCGGAACGGCCCGATGCCTGTGACGGACATCGCCGAACGCTTTCCGATCAGCCGCCCTGCGATCTCGCAGCACCTGCGGGTGCTGAAGGACGCGGGGCTCGTTACGGATACCGCGGTCGCGACGCGCCGGGCTGGTACTCAGATCAACCCCGACGCGTTTGTCCTCCGCGGCCTACTTCGACGATTTCTGGACGGCGGCGTTGGGAGGGATTCAAAGAACGCGCGGAAAAACGCCGCGCGACACGACGGCGATGCGTACGACAGCCAGTGTCGACCACCATGCCAGTTCGCAAGAACCCTCGTTCACGCGAGCCCGGAGGATGCATTCGACGCCTCACGGAAGACGTGGATTCCTGGTGGCCGCGGATCGCATCACATCGGCAAAGTGCCGATGCAGCGCGTCATCATCGAGCCGAAGGCGAGCGGGCGGTGCTACACGGTGCAGGTGGACGGGACGGAGTGCGATTAGGCCGCGTGCTCGCGTGGGATCCGCCGCGGCGGCTCGTGCTCGCGTGGCAGATCACGCACGAGTGGGCTACCAGCCCGATCTCGCGCAGTCGAGCGAGGTCGAGGTGCGCTTCACGCCGGTGCGCGGCGGCTCGACGCACGGTGGATCTCGGAGCATCGCTTCTTCGAGCGGCACGGCGCCGGCGGCGACGCGATGCGCAAGGCGGTGGACGATCCCAACGGTTGGACGACCATCCTGAACCTGTTCAGCGAGCGCGTGAAAGGCGCGCGACGAGCGCCTCGTGAGCCGGAAAGCGCTGTACCGAACGGCGGCGGTGCTGCTCGTGCTGTTCGCCGGCGGACATCAGCTGGGTTTCCGGCAGGTCGATCCGTCGTGGGAGCGCCGGACAAGTCGTGACGCTGATGCAGAGCACGCACTTCACCGTGCAGGATTCTCGCGGTCGTACTGGGAGTTTTTCTCGGGCTTTGGATTCTTCTCGACGGTTTTTCTCCTGTTCTCCGCCCTGCTCGCTTGGGAGCTGCGCGCGGGCGCCGCGCCGAGGTCATCGGCGCTTTGACGCGCATCCGCTGGCAGTTCGTTTTTAGGCCGCGCATGCTGGTTATCCAGCGGTCGTAATCGCGCGCTCAACGGCACATGCCGAGCACCTGGTGGCGAGTGCGGCAGCAATCTTCGCAGAACCCAGCCTTCGCGTGCCGCGTCGATCTGTCGCGTCGGCGACCAACTCTGGTTCGATCACATTGTCCTGCGTTGATGATCGCGGCGGCCGCCAGTCGATCATCAGCGTCGGTGGACTCACGGGCGGTGCTCAACAGCGCGGTGCGTTGACGCCCAGCGGCGCACGCAGCCCGACGCTGCGATCCCCCTTGTCGCCGTGTGATAGCCAGCCACTCGGCGAAGCCTACAGCGGCGGCATGCTTGGTCACCGCCACGGTACTGCTGCCGCCGCCGACCTGGGTGAAGGCAGCCCGGCCCAAGCAGAGGCAATGCTGACGTGAAGTGCCCGCCGCCGCGCTCGAACCAGCCCGGCAGCAGCACCATTCGCGGCCCGGACGTGCGCGCGCAGGTTCACGTCGATGGCGCGGTCCCAATCACTCGTCGGCGCCGTGATACCCGGCCGACCGCCGATGCCGGCGTTGGCGGCGGCAGCAGATGTCCACCGGTCCGAATTCAGCGTCGCAAGCGTCGATGAGCGCGCGTATGTCGCTGACGGAACTCGCCTGCGGCGTGATGCGCGACCGCGTCGTGACCGCGCGCGCCGATCCGCTGAGCGGTGGCCAACTTTGCACTGATGGCGTCGATGTCGCCGACAGCCACCCGCGCACCGACTGCCGCGAAGCGACTCCGGCCAGTGCCCGACCGATCCCCGAGCCGGCACCAGGTAACGGCGGCGACACGCCCCTCGATCTGCATTGATACTCCTCAACTTCGCTGAAGTTGGTTCGGGCAGAAGGTGTTTCCGACGCGCCGCGGAGACCGGCGATGTTGCGGCTCTCTCAACTCACGTAAACCCGAACTCACTGGCGACGTCGGCCAGCGGCACGCGCAAAGCTGCCGGCGTCCGCGATGCAGCCGTGACATAACGGTCCCGACCGGGATGTTCAAGATTTCGGCGATTCTCCCTATACCCGGAAGCCTTCGACGTCCGCGTAATACACGACCATCCGAACACCCTCTCCAATTTCGCCAGGGCGTGCGCAATCTCGCCGCCCCCAACGCATGCAGCGCCCCCGATGTGCGTGAACCTGGACCGATGGGCGGTGGACTACTGGCCACTCCTCAACTGCCAATCGGCGATCTCGCCGTGCAGACACTCCATCGGGCGGGCCTGCGTCCGTGATAGGCGTCGATCCAGGTGTTCGACATGATCCGAAAGCCACGCCTTGAGGTGCGCCCTTCGCGAACGACCGAATGTCTATACGCCTTCAACATGGTGTCCTGCACCAGATCCTCGGCATCGGCCTGGCTGCGGTCATCTTCCGTGCGCCGCGGTAGCTGGTCGAGCAGCGGAATCGCATCGCGCTCGAACCGGGCCGCCAACCCGCCTTGGTCTCACAAAGGTCATCCGCCGATGCATCACGATGCCACCCGGCCAGGGAGCGCCGAGTCGATTCTTCGATGCATTTGTCATGGAGCCGTCCTTCTCGTTGTCCTGAGGCGGTCGAACACCACTGCTGACCAACGCTTCACCAGGTGCGCTGCCATGGTTTCCCGACGACTACCGGCAACCAGACCGCGCTCATACTGGTAGTGACAAGGACACGATGTGAACGGCAGATCGCCGTATCCTCGAAACCGTGGCGGGATACGGACGCGCTGGCGCAGTTTCGCGCGCGTCGCGAACGTGTGCAGCCGGTCGATGTCGGCCCGCCCGAAGGCGGGCGTCGCAGGGTGGTGGGGCTTGGTCGTGAAGAGGTGGCGATGCTGGCGGGCATATGCCGAGTACTACTCTACGCCTGGAGCAAGGCCGTGACCGGCATCCATCCGACCAGGTGCTCGACGGCATCGCCCGTGCTCTGCAGCTCGAGGACGACGCCGCCTCGTATATGCACAACCTGGCCCGCCATTCCCGCCCGAAGCCACGCCGGCGAACCAAGCGCGCGCGCAGGTGGATCCCGCCCTGCAGGACCTAATCGACAGCTGGCCTTTAAATCTACGAATTATGCCTCTGACCTGCGCTGACACGACGCCATATGTTGGCGACATTGGGCTGGTGTTGGTCGAGAGATACCGCGTCGGACTGCAAGCTGCCGATCTCGGGCTTGGTCGAAGTGTGCTGGTGACGGGGGTCCCCGGTCACGCTTTCAGGCAGTCCGCCGGTTGTGGGGACGGTCAGGAACACCAGTCGAAACTTGCCGATTTGCGCTAAATCGTCGCCATTCGTCAGCACCGCCGAGTCCACGGGTTCGCGGTTGACGTAAGTGCACCGCTGAGGCTGTCGGCGTCGACAACCTTGAATTCGCCGCTAACGCATCAGGAACTGGGCGTGCCGGCGGCTGACCGTGATGTCGTCGAGGAAGAGATATCGCTAGTCGGGTGACGACCGGCCGTCGTGACGGCCTGGTCGACCAAGAACCCGCGACCCGGCGTTCGGGCCCCGCGCCACCACCAGAAACACGAGCCCTGCGGCACGCCATCGAGACCGAAAAGCTGGGCAGAAAGCGTTTCCGACCGGAATTGCGATTCTGAGCCAACATCATTCAAATGCATAGTTGTGAACCGCCTCGTCCCATTCGGAGACCAAGGCCGGGTCCTCGGGGAACGATTTTGCCATTGTTCGACACCAAGGCTCGGTAAGGACGGGCCTGGCCAGGTCGAGATACTGAACCAGGATGCGGCTGGTGAGGACGCAATCGTGCGCGCGCTTGCCTCGATGAAGGTATGACTCGACAACGGTAGAGAAGCCGTCTCGGCTTGCCCTGCGGCGGAGATCCACCCTGCGACCCCACCGATCTTCATGATGTCGATCGAGTGGTCATGAGATCTCATTGTTAATCCAAGCGGCTGCGCCATGAAGGTGGTCGGAAATTTCGCGTGATTGCCGCCAGTCTGGCGGAAGACGCGAGATGGAGGCGGTTCGGCATCGCCATTTGGGCATAAAGGCGGACGCGCATCCGTGCGGCGTCAGCGGCAGTCGACCTGTGCAAATTCCTCATCGATCGCCCCGTACTGGTTGCTGACGAACGACCAGATAGTTGTTCGGCGTATCCTGAATTCCATCCCGCCAAAAATGGTGTAGTCGCCGATGCCGGTGCGTTCACACCTGGCGATCCCGGTAGCCACGGGCGACCGTGCCGTCGGCGCCCAATGACGCAGGCCAGCCGGCCTTCGAGAGTCAGACAACCGTCCACCCTTCCACTTCCACTCTTGTTGATGCATAACGGTTTTCCTGAACGTGGACTTGCGCCGTCGTCCAGCGCACAGCCCTCAAGCCGGAGGCAGGCGGCGCTCGGTGCGCCGCAGCGGCCCTGCCGAGGGGGTGCGATCCACAGCCGGTCAGGCCAGCCGCTGCGAGCACCACCGCGATGGTGGTCCACAGCACCAGCTGGGTCCCCAGTGCGGTGAGCCGGAAGGCGCATACAGGTCGTCGGCAGGAAACCCGCCGGGGTCTCATCCACCGGCCGGCAGCAGTCCAGCATCGCAACCGCGACGACCGGCCACGCAGGCGCCGGCGCCGACCGGGGTGGCGTTCCAGCTGCCCGGCGCCGCCCGGTGAGCCGGCGTCCCAGCCAGACTGCGGCCGATCGCCAGCGCCAGCGACAGCTGCCACCATCCAGCAGCAGGTACAAGCCGGTGCGCTCGCGGATGGCCTCCGCATGGAAACCCGCCGCGGGCGGGTTGGCCGGAGTACTTCACCAGCGGCACCACGTACACCGCCGCGAACCCGGCCGCCGCGATCAGCATCGCAGTGGTGCGCAGGCCGAACCGGAGCTAGACGCGGCCGTGCGCCACGACGAACACCACCGCCAGCAGGGCGCCGATCGCGACGCCGAACGCCAGCACGCCCGAAACCCATGCCGATGTGCTGGCCTGCACGCCCCGGCTGAACAGCTCGGCGCCGTGCTCGTGGACACCCGTGCTCGTGTGCGGCCTGGATGCGGGCGTCTTCGAGACGCGACCGCCCGCCCGATCACCGGCTCGACGAAGACATCCGCGCGAATACAAAGCCGCACACGCCGCCGAGCGCGCACCGGCCCAAAGCACGCCCCGGCCAATCAGTCGATTCTCCATGGCGATGTCCGGTCAGTGGCAGGGGAATCCGAGCAGATGCCGCGCGTCGTGGGTGAACTCGTTGCACGTGCATGTCGCCGCCGAACACCGACACCGCGCCCTGATCGATACCGACGAAATAGATCACCAGCAGCGCCAGCAAAGTTGTGGCTGACAACCACAGCGCGGACCTCGTCGCCGACAGATCAACCGGTCGTTGTCGCTACCATCATTGCCTCGAGAAGAAACCACGATAATCTCCCTTCGGAAGTGTCTGCCACATAGTGGCTTTCGTAATTCGTTACCGTGGTCGGACTCTGGGCTGTCAAACCCGGGTGGGAGTGCGACCGTTGTGACCGCAGCCACACCAGCAACGATTGCACTCGATCCAGCAACGGTCGTTACCGCTGGCGGCCAAGTGGCATACCTGCTAGCGGTAAAACTTAGCACCCTAATAGTTAGGGGACTAAATAAAGGCTACGATGGCAGCATGACCGCCAAGGCAGTCGCTGCGGACGTCGATCCGCTGTCGCTGGAACGCCAGGTGTGTTTCGCGCTGGCGATCACCAACCGGGCGGTGCTCGCTGTGTACCGGCCGCTGCTGGAGCCGCTCGGGCTGACCCATCCGCAATACCTGGTGATGCTGGCGCTGTGGGACAACGCGAAATCCAACGCGCCAGCCGCTGTCGGTGAAGCAGATAGCGGCACTGCTGCAAATGGATTCGGCCACGCCTGTCGCCGATGCTCAAACGGCTCCAGGCGCACGGCTTGATCACCCGATCGCGCAGCGCCACCGACGAACGCACCATGCAGGTGGAGCTGACCACCGAAGGGCCGCAGCCTGCGCCGCCGGGCGCTGAAGGTTCCGCCCGCGGTGGTCGAGCGGCTCGGCGTCGCTCGGCGAACTCGAGCACGCTGCGACGTCCTCGTCGGCATCAACGCCGCCGCACTGGCCGCCGACTCCGACGCCGAGCTGGGCCGATGGCGACCCGTCCGCTGGCGACACGGCGGCGTGACCGATCATTGCGGGAATCCATCCGCGACCGGATCCGAAACGGCCTGACCGGCAGCGCGGCGACACCGGCGCACTTTATTCACTCGATGACTGCGTTACTGCCGGTCTACGCCGGTGTCGCGCTGCTGCTGCCGGGATCGCCAGCGTATCGCGCCGCTGCGCTGGTGCTGGCCGTGGTCTTGGCGCTGGTTGACTCATTCGCGTTCCTCGCCGCGAACACCTGCCGCCGCCCGGCTCAGCGTTACCGTCGCCGAGGATCGGCGGCTCGCGCTGCCTGGTGACGAAAACCTCCTGTTGAGCTTTGGCTTTGGATCCAGCGTCGGCAGGATCGACGTGTGCTGCCAATCAGCGGCTGATGGCTGCGTGCAACAAAGTCCGGAGCGCTGATGCGCTACCTGCAGCGATGAGGGCCTTCGCTGCGGCGCCAAGGTATGTCTGAACGACAGTAGTCAGAGTGCAGGTGTCGCCGACCGCGTGAGGCGCGGTGTCATGGCGCGTACCGCGGTCACGGGCCGCTCGGGCGGCACTAATGCGGTGCTTGAATGGCTGTCCGCGCGCCGGTCGTGTGCATTTCGTGGGAAAGATGGCTCACCGGGCATGGCCGGGTAGACTCATCCGCGCCCCCAACTCGGCCACAGTGTCCGTATTTCAAGGAGTTCTGCAGTTTCACACCTGGCGGCCGTTCAATCCATCCGTCCGGATCATGAGGAGAAACGAAATGACTAGTGCTCAACCCAATCCGACCACCACAGACGCCGGTATCCCGGTGCCCAGTGATGAGCATTCGCTCACCGTCGGTCCCGATGGGCCGATTCTGCTGCAGGACCACTACCTGATCGAGCAGATGGCCAACTTCAACCGGGAGCGGATCCCGGAGCGCCAGCCCCACGCCAAGGGCGGCAGGCGCGTTTGGCCACTTCGAGGTGACCGAGCGACGTCAGCGCCTATACCGGGCCGCGGTGTTCCAGCCCGGCGCCAAGACCGACACGTCTGATCCGGTTCTCCACCGTCGCGGGCGAGCGCGGCAGCCCCGACACCTGGCGCGACCCGCGCGGGCTTCGCGCTGAAGTTCTACACCTGCGAGGGCAACCTCGACATCGTCGGCAACAACACCCCGGTGTTCTTCATCCGCGATCCGATGAAGTTCCAGCACTTCATCCGCTCCCAGAAGCGTCGCGCCGACAACAACCTGCGCGACCACGACATGCAGTGGGACTTCTGGACGCTGTCGCCGGAGTCCGCGCATCAGGTGCACCTGGCTGATGGGTGACCGGGGCATCCCGCAGACGCTGGCGGCACATGAACGGCTACGGCAGCCACACCTACAGCTGGATCAACGCCGCCGGTGAGATGTTCTGGGTGAAGTACCACTTCAAGACCGATCAGGGCATCGAGTTCCTCACCCAGGACGAGGCCGACCGGCTGGCCGGCGATGGACGGCGACTACCACCAGCGCGACCTGTACGAGCGCGATCGAGCGCGGCGACTACCCGAGCTGGACGCTGAAGATGCAGATCATGCCGTTCGAGGACGCCAAGACCTACCGGTTCAACCCGTTCGACCTCGACCAAGGTGTGGCCGCACGCCGACTACCCGCTGCATCGAGGTCGGCACGGCTGACGCTGGACCGCAACGTCACCGACTACCACGCCGAGATCGAGCAGGCCGCGTTCGAGCCGAACAACATCGTGCCCGGCACCGGCCTGAGCCCGACAAGATGCTGCTGGCCCGCGGGTTCTCCTACGCCGACGCGCACCGCGCCCGGCTCGGGGTCAACTACAAGCAGATCCCGGTGAACGCGCCGAAGGTCGAGGTGCACAGCTACTCCAAGGACGGCGCGATGCGGATCCGCAACGCCACGGACCCGGTGTACGCGCCGAACTCATGCGGCGGCCCGCATGGCCAGACCCGAAGCGCGCGGCCGAGGCGCACTGGCATGCCGACGGCGAGATGGTCCGCGCCGCGTACACGCTGCGCGCCGGACGACGACGACTGGGGGCAGGCCGGCACGCTGGTCCGCGACGTGATGGACGACGCTGCTCGAGAGCGGCTGGTGTCCAACGTGGCTGGGCACTTGCGCAACGGGGTGTCCGTGAAGGTCTTGGAGCGGGCCTGCGACTACTGGAAGAACATCGACAAAGAAACTGGCGACAAAATCGAGGCCGCCGTGCGGAACGGATCGTCCTAACCGGCAATCCCAGCGAGCGCGGCGGGCCGCGCGAGGCCGCACACGACGGCCGGATGGCAGTTGGGCTGGAAAATGGCCCGGCGAAACGGTCCCTGGCGAGTCGTCTCAACCTGCGAGAGGTGGTGCGAAATCGGTCCCGGTCAGGCCTTTGGTGAGACACCGAGATGGTTCACGAACACCCGTCTAAGTGCGTTTCGGCGCTGCCAAAGCCGGCCATGCGCGCCGTGTCCGTCACGGTGCGTCCGGCGTCGAGTGCGACTCGGGCGGCGTCGATCCGGACCATTCTCGACATACCGCGCCGGCGTGGTGCCTAGTTCGGACCGGAAACAGCCGCGCAAGTTGACGTGTGCTCAACGACGCCCGCGCGGCAAGGGTTTTCACGCTGTGATCGGCGGCGGGATTGGCTGCGATCGCGTCAGTCACCGCCCGCAGCGCCGACTGCCGCGGCGGATCGGCCTCGACAAGCACCGAGAATTGTGATTGCCCGCCGGCGCGCTTGAGATACACCACCAGCGAACGCGCCACGTCCCGCACGAGATCGGCGCGCGTAATCGTCTTCGACCAAAGCCAACGCCAGGTCGATGCCGGCCGACACCCCCGCGGAGGTAAACGTACATTCTCGTCGCGAACGAAGATCGCGTCGGGTTCGACCGCCACATCCGGGAACGCGCGCGCCAGCAGCCCGGTATGGCGCCAACGTGGTGGCTCGGCGACCGCTCAGCAGGCCGGCCTGAGCCAAAATGAACGACCCGGTGCAAATGGACGCCACTCGACGGGTTCGGATCGCGCACGGTTTTCAAGGCGTCGACAAGTGCCGGGTCCGATCGGTCGCCCCACAAGCATGTCACCGCCAGGCGACCAGGAAGGTGTCGGCGGACTCGATCGACGCGATGCGGTCGGTGACCGCCGAATCGCGTCCCGATCGAGGTGGCGACATCGCGGCCGTCGACCGATGCGATCTTGAGCCGGTATGCCGCCCCGGATCGGTTGGCTTCGGCAGAACTCTCGCCGGCCCTGCGGCGTCCAGCAGCTTCACGCCGTCAAATACGACGATCACCACAACGCGCTGCGTCGGATCAGGGTCCGGCATAGACCCATTGTGTCGGAATCTGTGTGATTAATGGCAGATCCGACATGCGCCGGACAGGAGCGCAACAGGCCCGGAGACTGGCTACAGAAGTTCACGCCAAAGGAGTTGCACCGTGTCGCACCGACAACGGCCACCATCGTCCATGCTCGCCTCGTTCCGCACGCTGGGACCGAGACCATCGTGTTCGCGTCAGGCGGCGGCCGCGCAACGACAGCGGAAGGCGGTCCGGCGTCGTGAAACTGCAACACTACATCGGCGGCCTGGAAGGGCTGCCGAGGCTGAGCCTCGAGCCGCCGAGCGTAGACAAGCGGTTGTTCGTCGAAGACTGGGAGAAAAAGGATCTTCGGCATCCACGTCGCGATGATGGGGCTGTCCAACCACCTCGGTGCGGCATTGCCGAAGTACCCGATTCAGGACGTGCCCACGACGTTCAACGAGTATTGGACGTGGGCGGACCCAGGCAGCGGCGCGGAGGCGATGGACCCGTTCGACTACTTCAAGTTCCGCTACTACGAGAGATGGCTTGCCGGCATCGCAGCGTTCTTCATCGAGAAGGGCTACCTGAGCGAAGAGGAATTGGCATCGCGGACAAAGGAGCTGACGGCGGATCAGGCGCCGCCGTCCGTCGCGATCCTCCCGGCCATCGACGAGCAGATCGGGAACTATCTGCGCCACGGCCGACAGCCCGCGCCGCGACGTCGCGCATCCGAAGTTCGCCGTCGGCGACACGGTCCGGATTACCAACGTGCCGGCGGGCGCACACCCCGGCTGCCCGGGTTTCTGCGGGGCCGGATCGGCACGGTGGAACGCTGGTTTCGAGGGCGACTACGCGTGACTGCGGGGACTACGGGCGACGGCATTGGCGATCCGATGCCGGTCTACATTGTTGAGTTTTCCGCCGCAGGAGCCGTGGGGAACACGTGCCGAGCCGGGCCCGGAGACGATGTACGCCAGAACTGTTCGAGGCATACCTGGAGGGAACCGAATGAGCGGCCAGTTTGCGTATATCCGCCGGACCGCGAGCGGTCGAGCGGAGCCAAGGTCGCCGCGCTGGAATCGCTGTTGATCGAAAAGGGCGTGATCACCGGCCAGACAGCGGACGCGGTTCTGGCCTACTTCCGAGTCGGAGATGACACCGCTGAACGGCAAGAAGATCGTCGTGAAGGCTTGGACCGACCCCGATTTCCGCCGCCCGGGTGGTCGCCGACACCCCGGCTGCGATCCGCCGAGCTCGACCTGCCCGATGGTATGGCCGGTGCCGAGGGGAACACTTGCGGCCGTCGCCAATGAGCCTGGCGTGCACAACTTGATCCATGCACGCTGTGCTCGTGCTTTCCGTGGCCCGTGCTGGGCCTGCCGCCATATTGGTACAGGCCCCGGTCTTCCGGGCGCGGGCGGCCAACGAGGCTGCGCGAAGGTGCTCGCCGAGGTCGGCGTCCGAGCTGCCCGACAACACCGGAGATCAGAGTCTTGGGATAGCAGCGGCACTTCGCAGTGGTTTGTGATTCGGAACGGCTTCGGGCACAGAGGATTTCCACTGAGCCGATGCTGATGGATCTGGGGTCACCACCGAGTCGATGATGGGTGTGGCGCTGGCGGGTCCGCGGACGCGAAGCTCCACGACTCATTTTTACCATAGATCAGGCGGCGCCTCAATTCGACCACGAGTGGCAGCGCCGCGCGTTTGGTCTGGCGATAGCGCTGTCGGAGTTCAGTCACTACAAATGGGATGACTTCCAGCAGAGCCTAATTCAGGCGATCAGCAGTTGGGAGAATACGCGCCCGGGCCGCAGCAGGGCGCGTGGCAGTATTACGACCATTGGGTGGCCGCGCTGGAGAGGTGATCGACGATCATCAACTGCTCACCGCGCCGGTGGCCAAGGGCGCGGGCGATCACGCCATGGATACAAGATTGCGATGACTACCGCTTGGTGCGCGCACCGCTACCACCGCGCTGCATACCGAAGGTGAGCTCGCGCTGAGCCCGGTCGACAAGATCGAATGATGCTGTCCCAACACAATTCTCGCCGGGCTCGACGATCTGTCGCGTTGGCACCGTCGCCTACAACACATCGCGAGCGGTTGCGCCCTACCTCGGTGGTGTGGTTGAAAACCCCAAGCTGGGCGACCACGTTCGCGTTATGCTGCCAAGCCCGGGAGTTTATGGTGTTGATCGGTTGACCTTGAGGGGACCTCTTGTCGGCGCGACCAGTGCGGAGACGTCATCGCTCATCGAGGTTGCGCATCCTGCAATGCTCGCAAAGTGTTGGTGTGTAAACAGTTTCGCCTGGGGTCGGCAGCACCAACCTGGCAGGCGGACTGAAGATCCACACGGCAACCCTGCAGCGATAGCCGCAGCGGCAACGAAGGCAGGCACGGACGTCTTTGGTCCCACCTGCGAGAGTCGGTAGGGCGAGTTGTCGAGGAACGTGATGATCGCAGACATCCTCGAGCAGGAGGGGCGCATGCTCGCCCAGGAGCTCGGCGATCACGCGGTCTTCGCCCGTCTCGACGTCAAGAGCGACAAGGACTGGGCGGCGACGGTGGCCGCAGCGGAGGACGTGTTCGGCCCGGTCTCCGTGTTGATCAACAACGCGGGCATTGCGCGATTCGGAGGATCGAGGACACCGGAGCCGGCAGTGGGCGCGCGCTCGAAATCAACCTGACCGGCTCGTATCCGGGATCCGCGCCGTGGCGTCCTCGATGCGGAAGCGAGGCGGGCGGCGGCGCGATCGTCAACATCTCCTCGGGAGCCGGCTTACCGCCACCTTCGGTAAAGGCTTACGTGGCCAGTAAGTGGGGAGTACGTGGGCTGACCAAGTCGGCGGCGCTGGAGCTCGGGAGCGACAACATCCGCGTTAACTCTGTTCACCCCGGCGCTATCCGCACGCCGATGCTCGCCGCCCAAGCGCCTGACACCGATTCAATGGCGGCGACGATGGCCGGGGCAGGTGGGCGATCGGCGATTCCGCGCATTGCCGACCCTGAGGAGATCACGCGGCTGGTGCTGTTCGTCGCCCTGAGGAGGCCAGCTTCTCGACCGGTTTGAGTTCATCGCCGACGGCGGTATTTTTACTGGCCCGGTGCCGCAGCAGGACCACACCGAGGGGTGCATGGAGCCGCAGCTCCTGGCGCCGTTAGACTTTGGTGACGCAACGGGATCTGCATTGGTCCCGGCACCACGCCAGTGCAGGCAGCAGCGAAAGTCCCGCGCCACGTGTTCCGCGCAAACAGGAACTGCAATGGCAGTCGCGCCCACAGTGCGGGCGCCGGAATGTCCGGGTAGTCCTGGAGTTGACGGCCATATTGATATTGGCCGGGTAGACGGCGAATTAACGTTGCGAGCAGCCACCAGCGCGCCAAGCGCCGGGTTCGATCCGGCAATGAGCCTCGCGCGGGCCGCCCTGCCGCCCCGCTCGCAGCTTCTGCGCGCGCCATCGTCGACGCGATCAATGACGACGGCTACCTGACCGAACCCTGGACGCGATCGTCGATGCGGTCGCGGCCGAGGCGCCAACCGATGCCGCGGGCGCCCTGCGCGCGCTCGCCATTGTCCAGCAGCCTCGATCCGGCCGGCGTCGGCGCCCGCTCCGTCGCCGAGTGCATCGAGTTGCAGCTCGCGCAGCTCGACCCCGCGACTCCCGGCCTCGCCACGGCGCGCACCCTCGCCCACCGGCATCTCGAGCTGATGGCTGGCCAGCAGCTCGCCGCCCTCCAGCGCGAGATGCACGTGAGCGGCGAGGAGCTCGACGTCGCACTCGCGCTGGTTCGCAGCTGCCACCCGCGCCCCGGCGCCGCGTTCCAGGCGCTGCGCACGGAATACGTCGTACCCGACGTCTTCGCGCGACGGACGCCGCAGGGATGGATGGTCGAGCTCAACTCCGTCCGCATTGCCGCGCATCCGGGTGAACGAGGGCTACGCCGGCATGATCACGCGCGCGCCGGACCACGCGGTAGCCGCGCACGCAGCTGCAGGAGGCGCGCTGGCTGCTGCGCAGCCTCGAGATCCGCAACGACACCATGCTCCGGGTCGCGCGCACGATCGTCGAGCGCCAGCAGGCTTTCCTCGACCGCGGCGAGGAGTCCATGCAGCCCATGATCCTGAAGGACGTGGCCGAGGCCATCGAGATGCACGAGTCCACCATTTCGCGCGTGACGACCGGGAAATACCTGCACACGCCCCGCGGCGTGTCTCGAATTCCGCTTCTTTTTCTCGAGCCACGTGCCCGCGGAGGACGGAACCGGCGTTTCGTCCACGGCGATCCGTGCCAAGATCCGGAAACTGATCGCCCAGGAGGCGCCGGACAAGCCGCTCGGACCAGCAGATCGTCGAGCTGCTCGCGGCCGACGGCGTGCAGGTGGCGCGCCGCACGGTCGCCAAGTACCGCGAGGCGCTCGGCATCGCGACCTCGAGCGCGCGCGGCAGGCGCTGCGCTGAGTGCATCGCGGGCCAGGATTACAGGGAGGAAACGTCATGCAATTGAAGCTGACCGGCCATCACATCGAGATCACGCCCTCGCTTCGCGACTATGTCCGCAAAGAAGCTGGACCGGGTCCTGCGCCATTTTGAACGGGTCGTGGACGTGCACTGCGTACTGACGGTCGAGAAGCTCGGAGCACAAGGCGGAGGCGACGCTCGGCGTCACCGGCGCCGTGATCCACGCCGACGCGAAGGAAGCCGACATGTATGCGGCGATCGATGCGCTCGCGGACAAGCTCGACCGCATGGTGCGCAAGCACAAGGAAAAGCTGTCGGACCACCACGCGGCGGACGTCGCCCGCGGCCGGCCGGCCTGAGACCTGCGCGTCCATGACCCGCCTCGTCGTCGTCAGCGGCCTGTCGGGATCCGGCAAGAGCGTCGCGCTCAACATGCTGGAGGACCTCGGCTGGTATTGCATCGACAACATCCCGGCGGGCCTCGTGCAGGCCCTCGTGTCGCATTCGCTCCGGACCGAGGAGCCCCTGTACCGGCGGCTCGCGGTCGGACTCGACGCGCGCAACCGCCCCGATGACCTCGCATCGATTCCCTCGCTGCTCGCCGACCTCAGGCGCGCTGGCCTTCGCTGCGAGGTCCTCTACCTGCACGCCGAGGACGAGGTGCTCGCTGCGCCGCTATGCGGAAACCCGCCGTCGTCACCCGCTTGCGGGCGCGGGCGTCAGCCTCGCCGACGCGATCGCCGAGGAACGCCGGCTCCTGCATCCCCTGATCGACAGCGCGGATCTCGTGATCGACACCTCGCGCATGAGCGTGCACGAGCTGCGCGACATGATCGCCAAGCGCAGTCGAGCCGCAGGCGCCGGGCCGGCTCTCGATCCTGTTCGAGTCCTTCGGCTTCAGCACGGCACGCCGGGCGATGCGGACTTCGTCTTCGATGCGCGGACCCTGCCGAATCCGTACTGGGAGCCGGCGCTCCAGGCGCTCACGGGACGCGATCCCCGCGTGGTCGAGTTCCTCGAGGCGAGCCCGCGCGTCGAGCGCATGGTCGCGGACCTCGTCCGCTTCATCGAATCGCGGCTGCCGGAGTACGAAGAGACAAACCGCGGCTACCTCACGATCGCGATCGGCTGCACCGGCGGCCAGCACCGATCGGTCTACCTCGTCGAGCGGCTCGCCCGGCATTTCCGCCAGAAATATCCGCAACTCCTCGTGCGTCACAACGCGCTGCCGCAGTGACCGAGACGCGCGCCCGCACGCGACGATCGCGGCGCAGCGGCTTCGCGGCGATCCAGGCGGCCCTCGCCGGCAGCCTGCGCGGCGCCGATCGCATGGTCGCCGCACTGCACCCGGCCGAGGTCGCGCTGCTGCTCGAGTCGCTGCCGCCGCGCCCGCGCCTGCTCGCCTGGGAACTCGTCGAACCCGGCACCCAGGGCGACGTGCTGGTCGAGCTCTCCGAGGAAGTGCGCAGCGAACTGCTCGAGGGCATGCAGCCGGACGAGCTCGTCGCTGCGACCGAGGGCCTCGCGACGGACGACCTCGCCGACCTCCTCGCCGAACTGCCCGAGGCCGTGATGCGCCAGGTCCTGCGCTCGATGGACCAGCAGGACCGCGACCGGCTCACGCGCGTGCTCGAGTATCCGCCGGACACCGCGAGCGGCCTCATGAACACCGACACGGTGACCGTGCGCCCGGACGTGCCGCTCGAGGCGGTGCTCAGGTACCTGCGCATGCGCGGCGAGCTGCCGGAGCCGACCGACCGCCTGTTCGTCGTGGACCGCGCCGACCGCTACCTGCGGTGCGCTGCCCTGACACGCCTGCTCACCGCGGATCCCGAATCCCCTGTGCACGCGCAGATGGACCCGGAGGCGGCGCCGATCCCGCCGGACATGCCGGCCTGACGCAGGTCGCCGCACTGTTCGAGTCGCGCGACCTGCCCGTCGACCGGCCGTGGTCTCGGCCGAGGGAAGCTCTCGGCCGCATCACGGTGGACGACGTGGTGGACGTCGTGCGCGAGCAGGCCGAGCACGCATCGCTCGCCGCAGCGGGCCTCGAGGACGAAGAAGGACGTGTTCGCGGGCGTGCGCAAGTCCGCACGCCGCCGCGCGCTGTGGCTCGGCATCAACCTCGTGACGCGCCCTCTTCGCCTCCTGGGTCGTGGGACTCTTCGAGGCGACCATCCAGAAGGTCGTCGCGCTCGCCGTGCTGATGCCGGTCGTCGCGAGCATGGGCGGCATCGCGGGAACGCAGACCGTCACCCTCATCATCCGCGCGATCGCCGTCGGGCAGGTCGCAGCCCTCGAACGCGCGCTGGCTCTTTTCAAGGAGCTCGGCGTCGGCGCGCTGAACGGCTTCGCCTGGGCGGCGATCGTCGCGCTCACGACCTGGCTCTGGTTCGGCACCTGGGACGTCGCGGCGGTCATTTTCATCGCGATCGTGATCAACCTGGTCGCCGCGGCGATGGCGGGCGTGACTGATCCCGATGACGCTGAAGCGGCTTCGCATCGACCCGGCGCTCGCCGGCGGCGTGATCCTGACGACCGTCACCGACGTCGTGGGCTTCGCGGCCCTTCCGGCCTCGGCTCGATCTTCCTCGTCTAGTCGAGCCCGAGGAACGCCGCGATCTCCGCGCGGCGGCGCGTTTGCGTCGCGCTCGCCGGCTGCCGCGATCAACTCGCGCGTGTATGGCGACCTCGAACAGGAGGTAAGACAGGAGCTTGCCGCCAGCGCGCCGCGCGCGCCGAGGATGCGAAGCAACGCACGCAGTGAGCCCGGCATCGAACCCCGGTGCGCGATCGCGGACTCGGCCGGGTCCGGCTTCCGGCAGCACGAGCCAGCGTCTCGACGCGGGCGCATGCCGAGAGGCGCCGGGCCTGACCGGCAGTGCGGCAGCAGCGCGTTGATCGCGATTCAGGCGCTCGAGGTCCGCCTGCAGGCCCTCCATGAAGAGCGAGTCGAGCAGGAAGCCGAATTGCTCCGCCATGTTCGGCGGATTCGCCGGCATCGGCGCTGCACATGCCCGGGGGGCCGCACGCCGATCACGAGGATGCGGTCCGCGCCGAGGTGGATCGCCGGCGCAAGCGGCGTCGACTGCCGGACCGCGCCGTCGCTGTGAGTACACGCCGGCCATTTCGACGGCCGGAAACAGGAGCGGGATCGCCACGCTCGCCATCAGGTGATCGACGTCGAGCTTCGTTGCGATGCCGCGGCGCGAGACACGCTCCCAGGGCATGAACGGCCGCGAGTCTCGACGAAGGCGACAGACTCGCCCGAAGTCAGCGAAGTCGCCGTCACTGCGAGCGAGTCGGGAAGCCCTGCGCCGATCAGCGCGGTGCAGGCGTGCGAAGTTGATGTTCTTCACCAGGAGCGCTACGCAGGGGCGAATTGTCGAGGAGGGCCCGCGGCATCGGCAGCAGCCAGCCGCCCGTCAGGAGCGCGACGACGAGACGAAGGCCCGAACGGATCATGTCGAGGCTGCCCGCGCGAAACACCTGGCCGACACGGAACGCCGCCCCAGACCCGGACGAGCGCTGTCCGTGGTCGCGCCGATGCAGCGCGGGTGCGTCGCGAGGACCGCGGCATTGATCGCACCGGCCGAGGTTCCGCACAGGATCGGGAACGGCAAACGCGAGCGCGGCGGGTACCAGCTGGCGATCGCCTGCAGCACGCCGACCTGGTAGGCGGAGCGCGCCCCGCCGCCCGGCAGCACGAGCGCGATGCGCGGCCTGCACTGTTGCGGCCCGTTCATGGAAAGGAACCCCACTGACCTGGCGTGGTCATTCTGGTGACTGGCCGCGATACTATGCGATCCGCGCCCGATCCTATCGGCGCCTCATGCCATAACCGGAGGAAGTCCCATGACGCGTTTCCTGCAGGGCGCCGCTGTCGCCATCTCGCTGATCTTCGCGGGCGTTGCGTTCGCCGCGGACGCACCGGCGGTCGGCTCGGCCGCCCCCGCCTTCAAGCTCCAGGACCAGACTGGCAAGCGGCACCCTCCTCGGACTACAAGGGCAAGTGGGTGGTTCTCTATTTCTACCCGAAAGACAACACGCCGGGCTGCACGACCCAGGCCTGCGAGTTCCGCGACAACATCTTCGCCTACCGCGAGGCGGGCGCCGTGATCCTCGGCGTCAGCGTGGATGACGTGGCCCCGCACAAGGCGTTCTCGACGAACACAGCCTGCTCCTTCCCGATCCTGGCGGACTCCGGAAAGAGACGGCGATCGCATACGGCACGCTCACGACATACAAGGAGATGGTGCTCTCGAAGCGTGAAACCTTCATCGTCGATCCCGAGGGCCGGATCGCGAAGCACTACGCGGACGTGAACCCGAAGGGTCATTCCGAGATCGTGCTTGCGGACCTCAAGCAGCTCATGGCTGCACCATCGAAAGGCTGACGGAGGACAGTCCCCTCATTTGCGCAATCCCCATGACTAATCCCGGCGCGAGGAATGAAGGGACAGTCCCTGCCGGCTTCGAGGGCTCCGCCAGTTACGTCGCGACCGGCGAGCTTCGCGCTCGCCGTGAACGCGGCCGTCACGCTCGGCCGCCCGCTGCTCGTCAAGGGCGAGCCCGGCACCGGCAAGACGCAGCTCGCCGAGGAGGTCGCGCGCGCGCTCGGCGCGCCGCTGCTTCGAGTGGCACGTCAAGTCCACCACGCAAGGCGCAGCACGGGCTCTACGAGTACGACGCCGTCTCGCGGCTGCGCGATTCGCAGCTCGGCGACGAGCGCGTCACGGACATCGCGAACTACATCGTGCCCGGCATGCTCTGGCAGGCGCCTTCGACAGCGAGCGCCGCGCGGTGCTGCTGATCGACGAGATCGACAAGGCCGACATCGAGTTCCCGAACGACCTGCTGCGCGAGCTCGACCGCATGGAGTTCTACGTCTACGAGACGCAGCGAGCTCGTCACGCGCGACGCACCGGCCGCATCGTCTTCATCACGAGCAACAACGAGAAGGAGCTGCCGGATGCGTTCCTGCGCCGCTGCTTCTTCCACTACATCCGCTTCCCGGACCTGGAGACGATGGAGCGGATCGTCGCGGTGCACTCACCCGGCCTCAAGAAGGAGCTGCTCGCGCGAGGCGCTCGCGGCGTTCTACCGAGATCCGCGACGTGCCCGGCCTCGAAGAAGAAGCCCTCGACTTCGGAGCTCCTCGACTGGATCAAGCTGCTGGTCGCCGAGGACATCGCGCCGGAAGCGCTGCGCACCGACGATGCGAAAGCGGCGATCCCGCCGCTCTACGGCGCGCTGCTCAAGAACGAGCAGGACGTGCACCTCTTCGAGCAGCTCGTGTTCCTGAACCGGCGCGCGGGCCGACCCGGCTAGAGCGCGCGAGGCGGCCCGTGCTGATCCGCTTCTTCCTGATGCTGCGCGCCGCCGGCGTGCCGGTCAGCCTCACCGAATTCCTGGCGCTCCTCGAGGCACTCGAGGCGCGGCTCGTCGGAACGTCGGCGGAGGACTTCTACTGGGTCGCGCGCGCGGTGCTGGTGAAGGACGAGCGCCACTACGATCGCTTCGACCGCGTCTTCGCCGCGCACTTCAAGGGCGCGGAGCTCGCGCTCGAGGCGCTGCTCGCGACCGAAATCCCCGCGGACTGGCTGAAGCCGGAATTCATGCTGCGCCTCTCCGATGAGGAGAAGGCCCGCATCCAGTCGCTCGGCGGCTGGGAGGCGCTGATGGAGACGCTGCGCAAGCGGCTCGCGGAACAGAAGTCGCGGCACCAGGGCGGCAACAAGTGGATCGGCACCGGCGGCACTTCGCCCTTCGGCCATGGCGGCTACAACCCGGAAGGCATCCGCATCGGCGGCGACGGGCGGCAACCGCAGCGCCGTCAAGGTCTGGGACCGGCGCGAGTATCGCGAACCTCGATGACTCGGTCGAGCTCGGCACGCGCAACGTCAAGCTCGCCCTCCGCCGCCTGCGGCGCTTCGCGCGCCAGGGCGCGGCGGAGACCCTTGACCTCGACGGCACGATCGATTCGACGGCGCGGCGCGCGGGCCTGCTCGACATCCGCATGGTGCCGGAGCGCCACAATGCGGTGAAGGTGCTGCTCTTCCTCGACATCGGCGGCTCGATGGACGAGCACGTGCGCATCTGCGAGGAGCTCTTCTCGGCCGCGCGCGGCGAGTTCAAGCACCTCGAGCACTACTACTTCCACAACTTCCGTCTACGAGTCGGTGTGGAAGGACAATCGCCGCCGCCACGGCGAGCGCACGCCGCTGCCGCAGCTCATGCGGACCTACGGCCACGACTACCGGCTCGTCATCGTCGGCGACGCGACGATGAGCCCCTACGAGATCCTGCAGCCGGGCGGCAGCATCGAGCACTGGAACGAGGAGCCGGGCGCCGCCTGGATGAAGCGCCTGCTCGCGAGCTATCCCGCGCCACGTCTGGCTGAACCCCGAGCCGCGGGATCGCTGGGACTACACGCCCTCGGTCCGCATCACGCGCGAGCTGTTCGAGAGACCGCATGTTCCCGCTCTCGCTCGCCGGCCTCGATCAGGCGATGAGGTCACTGCAGTAGGTGCGGCCCAGCAGAAAGGGGAAGCGACCCTTTTTCCCGACAGGACCGAAGGGAAGGGTCGCTCCCCTTTCCGCGGCCGCCTCAGTCGGGCTGCTTGTGAGACCACACCGCCCTTCATGACGAAGCGGACGTTCTCGAGGAGCTCGATGTCCTCGAGCGGATTGCCCGCGACCGCGATGAGGTCGGCGAGCAGGCCCGCCTCGATCTTGCCGCGGTCCGGCGTGCCCGAACAGGTCCGCATTCACGATCGTCGCGCTCTGGATCGCGTGCAGCGGCGTGTCGCCGTGCTTGACGCGCGCGGTGAACTCCTTCGCGTTGTCGCCGTGCGGGAAGACGCCGGCATCCGTGCCGAAGGAGACCTTGAGCCCGTACTTGAGGTCACGCTTGAAACTCTCGATCGCAAGCGGTTCCAGGTAAGCCTGCTTGGCCGCGAGCGCCGGCGGCAGCTCGGTGTCCTTGAGCGTGTCGATCAGGTGCAGGTTCGGCGTCACGAAGTTGCCGTTCTTCTTGATGATCGCCGCCGCCTCGCTCCGTCATGATCGAGTCGTGCTCGATGCTGTCGATGCCCGCCTCGCTCGAGGCGATGATGCCCTCGGTGCCGTGCGCGTGAGCCGCGATCTTGCAGGCCGTGGCGGTGCGCCTCGTCGGCCGCCGCCTTCAGCTCCTCGAGCGAGTACTGCTGGGCGCCCACGGGCCCTTCGAACGACAGCACGCCGGCGGTCGCGCAGATCTTGATGACCTTGGCGCCGTGCTTCACCTGGTAGCGCACCGCCTTGATCACCGCGTCCACGCCGTCGGCATTGCCCGAGGTGAACTCCGGCGGCTCGACGCCCGGGCCGAGGCCCGTCGTCTGGTCGCAGTGCCCGCCCGTGATCGAGAGCGCGTGGCCCGCCGGGATCATGCGCGGGCCGGGCACCCAGCCGGCATCGATCGCGCGCATCAGCGCGACGTCCGAAAAGCCGAGCCCGGTGCCGAGATCGCGCACGGTCGTGAAGCCCGCGAGCAGCGTCGCCTTCGCGTGCGGAATGGCGCGCATCGCGAAGTCGGCGCCGGTGAAGCGCACCGGCTCCGTTTCCCAGCCCGGGCCGATGATGTAGTTGAGGTGGACGTGCGAGTCCATCAGGCCCGGGAGCAGCACGTGGCCGGGCAGTGAGATCAGCTTCGCGCCAGGCGGGCGCGCGGCCGGATTGACTGCCGCGATCTTCTCGCCGTCGACGACGATGACCGCGGGCCGGACGACGCGTCCCGCGACGACGTCGAGGTAGCCGTCGGCCTCGATGACCACGGCTCCGCGTGGGCCGCGAACGAAGCGATGAGGGCAAGCACCGCGGCCCGCCAGGATGCATGGCGCATGAATGGACTCCCTTTCCGTCAATGGCCGCCGCGATCGCGGCGAGCGATTTCATTCCGGCAATCATGAATGCCGCCGAAATTCCCCAACGAAGCCATCATAACGCCCCGCTCGGCGCGAGCTTGAGGACGTGAGCCGCGGCTCCCGGCAGGAAAGGTGTCGCGCGCCCCTCCACCCAGTCCGCATGACCCGCGCGATAGAACGGCGACAGCGGGTGGCCGCTCTGACCGCCGGGCATGTGCAGGTAGCCCTCCGTCTCGCGGCCGGGCGAGACGCTGAAGCGCTCGGACGCACCGGAATCGGGCGATTGCACGCGCGGCATGGACCAGTCGCCCGGCAAGGGTTCGGCCGGCATGTCGAGGAATCCGGAGAGGAAAGGCACGGCCGCACTGATCGGGTGGCGTATTCGCCGCGACGTTGATCCTGCCCCAGGTGCATGACGCGAGATCCGCGCATTGCTTCGGCAGGTCCTCGGCCGTGTTCTTCGCGACGTCGGCGAGCCAGGCATCCCAGTCCGCGAACCGCGGGTCGAGGAGGTTCGGCGGGCGCGCCTCGACGAGGCGCCGGGCGACATCGGTGAAACGCTGCGGCGCACGCCAGCGAAAGTCCGGCCAGCGCGCGATGGCAGGCGCCGCGAGCGCTTCGAAGGCGCGCGCCGACACGTTGCGCTCGAATTCGCGCACGAGGCGGTAGCCCGCGTCGTCGACGGCCGCGTGCCCGCTCCAGCCTGCGACGAGACGCGCGGCCTCGGCTTCGCCCGCGCGGCGCAGCGCCTGCTCGAGGATCGGCTGCCAGTGCGCCGCGAATTCGGCACGGTCGTCGAGCTGGATCGCGAGCATGTCCGCAGGCGTGGCATTCGGAAGCGACGCGAGGCGGTCGCGGATCTGGCGCGCGCGCGCCGCCGGCGCGTAGTCGCCGTCGCCGATGCGCGCGTAGGCCTCGCCGCCCACGACGCGCGCGTTTGCACTCCAGGCGTAGCCCTGCGGCGGGTCGAGCAGGCGCGGCGATTCCGCCTGCGGCAGCCAGCCGTCCCAGCCCGCACCGTCGGCGTTCCAGGGCGAGGGCCGCAAGGGATCGATGCCGGCGCGGCGCGGCAGCCGGCCCGAGAGCACCCAGCCGATCCTTCCCGCGGTGTCCGCAATCATCACGTTCTGCCCGGGCATCCCGGCACCGCCGATGATGGCCGCCGCCTCATCGAGGTCCCGCGCGCGCTCGAGATGCATCACCGACATGTCCGTCGCGCCGGGCCGATGCGCGGTCCAGGCGAGCGCGAGCGCATGGCCCTCGCCGTCGTCGCCGATCACCGGACCCCAGATCGTCTTCCGGACGACGAGCGACTCCGGCTTGCCGTGCGCGACCTCGAGCGTCTCCGTGTCCTCGCTCGAACGCACGCGGCCCGCCGGCTGCAAGGTAGGTGTCGTCCGTGGGTCCGCGCTCGAGCCGCACGAGATCCTGGAAATCGCCGTAGCTGTTCGTGAATCCCCAGGCGACGTGCCGATTGCTGCCGGCGACGATCGCGGGCACGCCCGGCAGGGTCACGCCGGTCACGTCGAGGCCGGCCGGCGCGACGACGAGACGCGCGCGGTACCAGATGTTCGGCACGTTGAGGCCGAGGTGCATGTCGTTGGCGACGAGCGCACCGCCGCCTTTCGCGCGTGCGCCCGCGACCGCCCAGTTGTTGCTGCCCACGGCGGACTCGCGCTCGTGATCGCCGAGCGCGGCGCTCCGGCGTGTCGCCGGCTTGCCCTCCAGTCGCTCGAAGAATGCGCGGTCGAGCCGGCGCAGGTCATATTCCTCCGGCGTCGGCAGCGGCATCTCGGCAGGACGCTGCCGTCGAGAGCCGCCTCGCTCGCCGCATCCGGCTCGACCATGAAACGGTACGCCGGCTCCGGCAGCATGGCCGCGAGGCGGCCGCGCCGCTGCTCATTGCGGTCGTCGAGTCCCTGCAGGTCGATCCACATGGCATAGACGACGAGGAGCGAATCCTCGGCGCGCCAGGGCGCGGGCGTCGCGCGCAGCATCAGGTACTCGAACGGCCGCGCGCCGAGCGACAGCGATCGCGGCGTTCACGCCCTCCGCGTAGGCTTCGAACAGCGCGCGATCGGGCGCGTCGAGCGCAGCGAGCGATTCCTGCGCGCGGCGGCGGAACTGGTGCGGGCGGATGTGGCGGTCGGCGTCCAGCAGGCCCGCGCCCAGGAGTCCGGCCAGCTCGCCCGCACCCGTGCGGCGCAGCAGGTCCATCTGGAACAGGCGGTCCTGCGCGTGGGCGTAGCCCGTCGCGCGCGCGACGTCGATCCGCGATTCGCCGCGGATCGTCGGAATGCCCGCCGCATCGCGCTCAATGGTGACCGGGGACGAAAGGCCCGCGAGCGTCGCCTCGCCCTCGATGTCGCGGCAGGCTCGCGCGCAGCGCCATCCAGCCCGCGGCGAAAGCGATGAGCGCGAGTGCGACGGGAACCCCGATGCCGTAGACGAGGAGCCGGCGCACGATGCGCGTCATGCGGGCTGGCGCTGGACCTTGACGATTTTCATCGAGTTGGTGCCGCCGGAAACGCCGGACAACTCGCCTTTCGTGACGATGATGAGGTCGCCCTCGGCGGCGAGGCCGTCCTTCATCAGGCGCTCGAAGATCGCGCCGTACATGCGCTCCGGCCGCGGGTTCGTGACGTCGAACTCCACCGGGTATACGCCGCGGTAGAGCGTCACGCGCCGCTGCGTCCCGGCGTGGCGGGTGAATGCGTAGATCGGGATGTCCGAACGCATGCGCGACATCCACAGGGCCGTCGAGCCGGACTCGGTCAGGGCGACGATCGCGCGCACGTCGAGGTGGTTCGCGGTGTACATCACGGCCGCGGCGATCGCCTCGTCGGTGCGGGTGAACTGCCCGTCGATGCGCAGGTCCGGCCGGTTCGAGTGCTGCCACTTCTCCGCGCCCTCGATCACCTGCGCCATCGCGCGGACGACGCGGCCGGGATGGCGGCCGACCGCCGTCTCGGCCGACAGCATGACCGCGTCGGTGTCGTCCATCACCGCGTTCGCGACGTCCGACACCTCGGCCCGGGTCGGCACCGGCGCGTGGATCATGGATTCCATCATCTGCGTCGCCGTGATCACGAGGCGGCTCTTGGCGCGCGCGAGCGCGATGATGTGCTTCTGCAGCCCGATGAGTTCCGCGTAGCCGACCTCGACGCCGAGGTCGCCGCGGGCGACCATCACCGCGGACGTGGACTCGATGATGGACTCGAGGTTTTCGATCGCCTCGCGCCGCTCGATCTTCGCGACGATGCGCCCCTCGCCTTTCGCGGCGCGCAGCAGGTCCCAGGCCTCGGTGATGTCGGCCCGGTCGCGCACGAAGGAGACCGCGAGGTAGTCGACGCCGAGCTCGGCGGCCATGCGGATGTCCTCGCGGTCCTTGTCCGTCAGCGCGCCCGCGGACAAGCCGCCGCCCAGCTTGTTGAGCCCTTTCATGTCGGTGAGCTCGCCGCCGGTCAGGATGCGCGTGTGCACCTGCGTGCCCTCGACGGCCGTGACCTCGAGCGAGATGAGGCCGTCGTTCACGAGCAGCGTGTCGCCCGGGCGCACGTCGCGCGGCAACGACTGGTAGGCGACGCCCACGATGCGGTCCGTGCCGTTCGCCGCGTCGAACTTCGGGTCGAGCGTGAAGCGCTCGCCCTCGACCAGCACCGCGCGCCCGCCCGCGAAGCGCTCGATGCGCACCTTCGGGCCGCGCAGGTCGCCGAGGATGCCGACGACGCGGCCGGCCTTGGCCGCCGCCGCGCGCGTGCTCTCGATCCGGCGCGCGTGGTCGTCGAAGCTGCCGTGCGAGAAGTTGACGCGGACCAGGTCCACGCCCGCCGCGATCAGGTCGGCGAGTCGCAGCCGGAGGGTCGGTTGCAGGACCGAGCGTCGCGACGATCTTGGTGCGTCTTGCCATCTGCGCTCCCCTGCTCCGGGCCCGCTAACGTTCGGCGGCGCGCCGCTCGAGCGCGGCGACCGCAGGCAGCGTCTTGCCCTCGACGAACTCGAGGAAGGCGCCGCCGCCGGTCGAAATATAGGACATGCGGTCCGCGACCCCGTACTTGTCGATCGCCGCAAGCGTGTCGCCGCCGCCCGCGATCGAGAATGCCGCGCTTGCGGCAATCGCCTCGGCAAGCGTACGCGTGCCCGCCCCGAAAGCCTCGAACTCGAACACGCCGAGCGGCCCGTTCCAGATGATCGTACCCGCCTTTGCGACGATGCCGGCCACGACTTTCGCCGTCTCGGGCCCGATGTCGAGGATCATCTCCTCGGCGCCGACCTCGCTTGCCGCACGGACCTGCGCCTTCGCCGTCGCGGCGAACTCGCGCGCGACGACGACGTCGGTCGGGATCGGGATGCCGACGCCGCGCGCCTTCGCCTGCGCGAGCAGGCGCTTCGCCACGTCGATCATGTCGGCCTCGTGCAGCGACTTTGCCGACGGCGAGGCCGGTCGCCGCGAGGAAGGTGTTCGCGATGCCGCCGCCGACCACGAGCTGGTCCACCCGCGCGATCAGGCCTCGAGGACCTCGAGCTTGGTCGAAACCTTGGAACCGCCGACGACCGCGACCAGCGGCCGCTTCGGCTTGTCGAGCGCGCGCTCGAGCGCGTCGAGCTCGCCCGCGAGGAGCGGTCCCGCGCAGGCGACGGGCGCCGCAAGCGCAACGCCGTGCGTGCTGGCCTCGGCGCGGTGCGCCGTGCCGAAGGCGTCCATGACGAAGATGTCGCACAGCGCCGCCATCCGCTTCGCGAGCGCCGGGTCGTCCTTCTTCTCGCCTTTCAGGAAACGGACGTTCTCGAGCAGCACGGCCTCACCGGGCTCCGCGGCCACGCCCTCGAGTCCATCGGCATGGAATCGCAGGGGCCTGCCGAGGAGACCCGCAAGCGCTTTCGCGACCGGCGCGAGCGACAGCGCGGGGTCGCGCTCCCCTCCTTCGGCCGGCCGAGGTGGGACATCAGGATGACGCGCGCGCCCGCGTCGAGTGCAAGCCGGAGCGTCGGGATCGCCGCGCGCAGGCGCGCGTCGCTCGTGACCTCGCCATCGGCGATCGGGACATTGAAGTCCTCGCGGATCAGCACGCGCTTGCCCGCAAGCGCGAGATCCGCCATCCGGATCGCCTTCATCGGCGCCGGTCAGCCGGCGCGCGACCAGGCGAGCGTCGTGTCGAGCATGCGGTTCGAGAATCCCCACTCGTTGTCGTACCAGGAGCAGACCTTCACGAGGTTGCCGCCGAGGACCTTCGTGAGCTGCGCATCCGACCGTGCCGGATGCCGGGTTGTGGTTGAAATCGACCGAGACCAGCGGTTCCTCGGTGTAGTTGAGGATGCCCTTCAGCGAACCCTCGGAGGCCTTGCGCAGGAGGCCGTTGACCTCCTCGGCCGTCGTCGCGCGGCTCGCGGTGAACGTGAGATCGACGAACGAGACATTGATCGTCGGCACGCGCACCGAGAATCCGTCCAGCTTGCCCTTCAGTTCCGGCAGGACGAGGCCGACCGACGCCGCTGCACCGGTCTTGGTCGGGATCATCGACATCGTCGCCGAACGCGCGCGGCGAAGGTCCGAGTGGTAGACGTCCGTCAGCACCTGGTCGTTCGTGTACGCATGAATGGTCGTCATGATGCCGGCCACGACGCCGAGGCCGTCGTGCAGCGGCTTCACGAGCGGCGCGAGGCAGTTCGTGGTGCAGGAGGCATTCGAGATCACCGTCATGTCCTTGCGCAGCGTCTGGTGATTCACGCCGAAGACGACCGTCGCGTCCACGCCGTCGGCGGGCGCCGAGATGACCACCTTCTTCGCCCCGCCCGCGAGATGCTTCGACGCCTTTTCCTTGCTGGCGAAAAGCCCGGTGCACTCGAGCACGATGTCGGCGCCGAGTTCGCCCCAGGGCAGCTTGGACGGGTCGCGCTCCGCGAGCACCCGGATCCGGTCGCCGTCCACGACCATGTGATTGCCGTCCACCGCGACCTTGCCCGGGAACGGGCCGTGGGCCGTGTCATGGCGCGTCAGGTGCGCATTGGTGTTCGCGTCGCCGAGATCGTTGATCGCGACGATGCTGATCTCGCCCGTGCGCTTCGACTCGTAGAGGGCGCGCAGGATGTTCCTTCCGATGCGGCCGTACCCGTTGATGCCTACCTTGATCGCCATGGTCTCTACTCTCCGTTTAGCAATGACTCCGCCGCCTCGATGACTGCGGCGGACGTGAAACCGAAATGCCTGAACAAGTCCTTGGCCGGTGCGGACGCGCCGAAGCCCGTCATGCCGATCACGCGGCCGCGCGGGCCGACGTAGCGCCACCAGCCCTCGGGCACGCCGGCCTCGATCGCGAGCCGGGCCGTGACGTCCGGCGGCAGCACCTGGTCCCGCCAGGCGGCGTCCTGCGCATCGAACACGCTGGTGCAGGGCATGGACACGACGCGAACGCGCCGGCCGCGCTCCGCGAGCGTGCGCGCAGCTTCGACCGCGAGCGCAACTTCCGGAACCGGTCGCGATCAGGATGCAGTCCGGGCGCCCGCCACCGTCCACCAGCACGTAGCCGCCGCGCGCAACCGCGGCGAGCTGGCCGGCGTCACGCGGCTGCTGCGGCAGCGACTGCCGCGTCAACGCCAGGATCGTGGGCGCCTTGCGGCGCCGGATCGCGGCGCCCCAGGCGTGCCAGGTCTCCGGCCGTGTCGCAGGGCCGCCAGAGTTCCATGCGCGGGATCATCCGGAGCGACGCGACATGCTCGACCGGCTGGTGCGTCGGCCCGTCCTCGCCGAGGCCGATCGAGTCGTGTGTCAGCACGAAGATGCTGCCCGCCTCGATGATCGAGGCCATGCGCAGCGAACTTCGCGCGTAATCCGAAAACACGAGAAAAGTGCCGCCGAACGGAACGTAGCCGCCGTGCAGCACGACGCCGTTCATGATCGCGCCCATGCCGAACTCGCGCACGCCGTAGTGCAGGTAGTCTCCGGCCGGAGCCGCGGCGGAGTAGGCCGCCGCACCCTTGATGCGCGTGTTGTTCGAGCCGGTGAGGTCCGCGGACCCGCCGAGCAGCTCCGGCAGCTTCGGGCCGAGCGCGTTCAGCACGGCCTGCGAGCTCTGGCGCGTCGCGACCGGCTGCGCCGCCGCCTGCGCCGCCGCGGCGCCCTCCCCGATCCAGCCCTCGAAGCCGGGCGGCAATGCCGCGTCGACGCGGCGGCGGAACTCGGCCGCGAGCTTCCGGATGAGCGGCCTCGTAAGCCTTGAACCTGCGGCGCCAGCGGCTTTCCGCGCGCTTGCCCGCGGCGCGCGCGTCCCAGCCCGCGCGGATGTCTTCCGGCACGACGAAGGGCTCGTGCGGCCAGTCGAGCGCCTTGCGGGCGAGCGCGACCTCCTCCGGCGCCGAGCGCCGCGCCGTGGCATTCCTCCTTGCCCTGCTTGTTCGGCGCGCCGTAGCCGATCACCGTCTTGCAGCAGATCAGCGTCGGCTTTCCCTTCTCGCGCTTCGCGCGGCGGATCGCGCGCGCCACGGCCTCCGGATCGTGCCCGTCCACCGCGCGGATCACCTGCCAGCCGTACGCCTCGAATCGCTTCGGCGTGTCGTCGGTGAACCAGCCGGCGACCTCGCCGTCGATCGAGATGCCGTTGTCGTCGTAGAAGCAGATCAGCTTGCCGAGGCCCCAGGTGCCCGCGAGCGCACAGGCCTCGTGCGAAACGCCTTCCATCAGGCAGCCGTCGCCGAGGAACACCCAGGTGTGGTGATCGACGACCTCGTGCCCGGGCCTGTTGAAGGCCGTGGCGAGCTTCTTCTCCGCGAGCGCCATGCCGACCGCGTTTGCAAGGCCCTGGCCGAGCGGGCCGGTCGTCGTCTCGATGCCGATCTCGATCTCGTGCTCCGGATGGCCCGCGGTGCGCGCGCCGAGCTGGCGGAAGTTCCTGAGTTCGTCGATGCCGAGCGGGTAGCCGGTCAGGTGCAGCACGGAATAGAGCAGCATCGAGCCGTGCCCGTTCGAGAGCACGAAGCGATCGCGGTCGGCCCAGTGCGGGTTTCCCGGGTTGTGCTTCAGGAAATCGCGCCACAGCACTTCGGCGATGTCCGCCATGCCCATCGGCATGCCCGGGTGCCCGGAATTGGCGCGCTGCACGGCGTCCATGCTGAGGGCCCGGATGGCATTGGCGAGTTCGCGGCGGCTGGGCATTCAGACACTCCGGCGGGAAACCGGCATTGTCGCCGATGGCGTATAATTTTTCGAATGTCCGGCGACTTTTTATTCACCTCCGAGTCCGTCTCCGAAGGGCATCCGGACAAGGTCGCCGACCAGATCTCGGACGCGGTGCTGGACGCCCTCCTCGCGCGCGATCCGAAGTCGCGCGTCGCCTGCGAAGACGCTCGTCAAGACGGGCGTCGCCGTCGTCGCCGGCGAGATCACCACCCGCGCGTGGATCGACCTCGAGGCGCTCGTCCGCCGCGTCATCTGCGACATCGGCTACACCTCCTCCGATGTCGGCTACGACGGCAAGACCTGCGGCATCGTCAACATCATCGGCAAGCAGTCCGTCGACATCGCCCAGGGCGTGGATCGCGCGGATCCGGAGAACCAGGGCGCCGGCGACCAGGGCCTGATGTTCGGGTACGCGACCGATGAGACCGCCGCCTTCATGCCGGCGCCGATTCACTATGCGCACAAGCTCGTCGAGCGCCAGGCCCAGGTCCGCAAGGGCCGGAACCCGAAGCTGCCGTGGCTGCGTCCCGACGCGAAGAGCCAGCTGACTTTCGCCTACGAGGATCACAAGCCGGTCGGCATCGAGGCCGTCGTGCTCTCGACGCAGCACGCGCCGGAAGTCCGGCAGAAGGACCTGCACGAGGCGGTGATGGAGGAAATCATCAAGCCCGTGCTGCCCGCGCGCTGGCTCGGCAAGCGCACCAAGTACCACATCAACCCGACCGGACGCTTCGTGATCGGCGGGCCGGTCGGCGACTGCGGCCTGACCGGCCGCAAGATCATCGTGGACACCTACGGCGGCATGGCCCGCCATGGCGGCGGCGCCTTTTCGGGAAAAGGATCCTTCAAAGGTTGACCGCTCGGCGGCTTACGCCGCGCGCTATGTCGCCAAGAACCTGGTCGCGGCGGGCCTTGCAAGCCGCTGCGAAATCCAGGTGTCCTACGCGATCGGCGTCGCGCGGCCCACGTCGATTTCGGTGCGGACCTTCGGGACCGGCCGAATTCCGGACGCGCGTCTCGAAAAACTGGTCGAGGCCCACTTCGACCTGCGTCCCTTTGGCATCATCAAGATGCTCGACCTGATCCACCCGATGTACGGCCGGACGGCGTCCTACGGGCATTTCGGGCGCGAACCGGTCGAGATGGACTACGATTGGCAGGACGATTCGGGCGGCGGTGCCCGGCGCAAGGCGCCGGTTCACGGCCTTCAGCTGGGAGCGCACCGACCGGGCCGAGGCCTTGAAAAAGGCCGCACGACTCTAGGAGGGGACGGTCCGGCCTTTTCCGCCTGCGCGGAAAAGGGGACAGTCCCCGCAGACTTCGAGGAGCGTTGCAACAGGCGGTGGCCTGCCAGGCTCGAAGTTCGCGAAATGCAACGGCGCTCTCGCTCGCAAAGGAGAGAGATGACCATGAATGCCGTGATCAACACCCAGTTCAAGGACTACCAGGTCGCCGACATCGGCCAGGCCGATTTCGGCCGCCGCGAGATCGCGATCGCCGAGACCGAAATGCCGGGCCTCATGTCGGTGCGCGCCGAGTTCGGGCGCAGCAAACCGCTCGCCGGCGCCCGCATCGCGGGCTCGTTGCACATGACGATCCAGACCGCGGTACTGATCGAGGCGCTCGCCGCGCTCGGCGCCGACGTGCGCTGGGCGTCCTGCAACATCTTCTCGACGCAGGATCACGCCGCCGCCGCGATTGCCGCCGCGGGCATCCCGGTCTTCGCGCACAAGGGCGAGTCGCTCGAGGAATACTGGGACTTCGCGCATCGCATCTTCGAGTGGCCGGCCGGCAAGCACGCCAACATGATCCTCGACGACGGCGGCGACGCGACGCTTCTCCTGATCCTCGGCAGCCAGGCCGAGAAGGACCCGTCCGTCATCGCGAAGCCCACGAACGAAGAAGAGACGGCGCTCTATGCCTCGATCCGCAAGCGGCTCGAGGCGCAGCCGGGCTGGTACTCGACCCGCCTCGCCGAGATCCGCGGCGTCACCGAGGAAACGACGACGGGCGTCAAGCGGCTCTACCGGATGGCCGCGGAAGGCAAGCTGCCGTTCCCCGCCATCAACGTCAATGACTCCGTCACGAAGTCGAAGTTCGACAACCTCTACGGCTGCCGCGAGTCGCTCGTCGACGGCATCAAGCGCGCCACCGACGTCATGATCGCCGGCAAGATCACGCTCGTCGCCGGCTACGGCGACGTCGGCAAGGGCTGCGCGCAGTCGCTGCGCGGGCCTTGGCGCGACCGTGTGGATCACGGAGATCGACCCGATCTGCGCGTTGCAGGCGGCGATGGAGGGCTACCGGGTCGTGACGATGGACGAAGCCTGCGACAAGGCCGACATCTTCGTCACCGCGACCGGCAACGTGAACGTGATCAACCACGACCACATGCGCCGCATGAAGCACCAGGCGATCGTCTGCAACATCGGCCACTTCGACAGCGAGATCGAAATCGCCTCGCTCAGGCAGTATCGCTGGGAGAACATCAAGCCGCAGGTGGATCACGTGATCTTCCCCGACGGCAAGCGCATCATCGTGCTGGCCGAGGGCCGGCTCGTGAACCTCGGCTGCGGGACGGGACACCCCTCCTTCGTGATGTCGAACTCGTTCACGAACCAGGTGCTGGCGCAGATCGAGCTCTACGCCCACGGCGAGCGCTACGAACGCCGCGTCTACGTGCTGCCGAAGGAACTCGACGAGAAGGTCGCAAGGCTGCACCTGGATCGCATCGGCGCGAAGCTCACGACGATGACCGCGGACCAGGAGCGCTATCTCGGAATCTCCGCTGCCGGGCCGTACAAGCCCGAGCATTACCGTTACTGAGGCGAGGTGCGCGTACTGCAGTTCACGGACCCGCACCTGCCCGGAACGCCGGGCATGCGGGTCAGGACGTGGCGACCGAGGCGACGCTCGCGCGCTGCGTCGCCCATGCGAAGCGCCGCCATCCGCGGCCGGATGCGGTGCTCCTGACCGGCGACCTCGCGCATGACGACGCCGGGGGCTATGCGATGCTGCGCGAGCGTTTCGGCGACACCCCGGCGCCGGTGCACTGCCTCCCGGGCAACCATGACGATCCCGCCGCCGTGAAAGCGGCGCTCGACGCTCCGCCCTTCGTGCACGACTTCGCGCGGCGCTATGGCGACTGGGTGATCGTCATGATGGACAGCACCGTGGCCGGGTTTCATGGCGGGCACTTCGACGCGGAGGAACTCGCGCGGCTCGACGTGGCGCTCGCGGCGCAGCCCGGCGCCTACGCGCTCGTCTGCCTCCATCACCACCCGGTGCCGCACGGCAGCGCCTGGCTCGACGAGCTGATGCTCGACAATGCCGAAGAGTTCTTCGGCGTGCTTGCGCGCCATCCCGGGCGTCCGCGGCCTCGCCTGGGGACATACGCACCAGCCGTTCGAGGGCATGCACGGGCACATCCGCCTGATGGGCACGCCCTCGACCTGCATGCAGTTCGCGCAGGATGCCGACGAGTTCCAGGTGGACGATCGCCCGCCGGCGTACCGCTGGATCGAACTGGGCGAGGACGGCAGCGTCGAAACCGGCGTCGAGTGGGTGCACGAACATGACTGAACTGCGAAAACACGTCTCCTTGTTCGGGGTCGCCCTCTGCATGGCACTCGCCGCCGGCGCGGTGCGGGCCGAGCCCGCGCTGTGGAAGGTGACGGGCGGCAAGAGCGCCGTGTACCTGTTCGGCTCGGTACACCTGCTGCCTGAAGGCGGCTTTACCGTCGGCGGCGAGCTTGCGGACGCGCTCAAGCAGGCGGATCGCGTCTGCATGGAGATCGACCCGGCATCCCAGGACGAGTCCTCGGCGACCGCGATCACGCTCGCGCGCGCGGTGGATCCCGACGGCCGGACGCTCTTCGACCTGCTCGGGGACGACGCCGACCGCGTGCGCGCGGCCGCCGAGGATGCGGGCATCCCGCTCGAGGCGCTCTCGATGTTCGAACCCTGGTTCGCGGGACTCACGGTGTCCGTGATGGCGCTGCAGGCGCACGGCTACGACGCCGAGCACGGCGTCGAGCAGATCATCGAGGCGGAGGCAAAGCAGGAAGGCAAGACCGGCTGCGGCCTCGAGACGATGGACGGGCAGCTCGGCCTGCTCGACGGGCTGTCGGCAGAATTGCAGAAGGAAATCCTCCTGCAGGCGATTGATGAAGCGGGCGACATCGACGCGACGATCGGCCCGATGCTCGAGTCCTGGCGCGACGGCGACGAGGCCGGGCTCGAAGGAGCCTCGAGGAGGATTTTGACGGCTACCCGGAACTCGCCGACGTGCTCATCTACCGCCGGAACGCCGCCTGGGCCAACCAGGTGAGCGAGATGTTGCGGGGCGACGAGGATGTGCTCCTGGTCGTCGGCGCCATGCACCTCGTGGGAGACCGCGGCCTGCCCGCCCTCCTCTCGAAGCGCGGCTTCCACGTCGAGAGGCGCTGAGGCGCGCATGTCCCCTCTTCGAGGAAGCCTGCCGCTACATCGCCGGCGGCGTGAACTCTCCGGTGCGGGCGTTTCGCGGCGTCGGCGGCGAGCCGCTCTTCATCCGGCGCGCCCGCGGCGCCGCCATCGAGACCGAAGACGGCCGGCGCTTCATCGATTACGTCGGCTCCTGGGGACCGATGATCCTGGGCCACGCGGATCCTGACGTCATCGCGGCGGTCGTGCGCCGGGCGCAGGACGGCCTCTCCTTCGGTGCGCCGACCCTGATCGAGACGGAGCTCGCCCGCAGGATCACGGAGCTCGTGCCTTCGATCGAGCTCGTCCGCATGGTGAGCTCGGGCACCGAGGCGACGATGAGCGCGATCCGCCTGGCGCGCGGTTTCACCGGGCGCGAACGCATCGTGAAATTCGAGGGCTGTTACCACGGCCACTCGGACGGCCTTCTCGTGAAGGCGGGCTCGGGCGCCCTCACGCTCGGCGTGCCCGATTCCGCGGGCGTGCCGGCGCGCGATCGCGGCCGCGACGACGACGCTGCCCTACAACGACGTCGCTGCGCTCGAGGCCTGCTTCGCAAAGGCGGGCGCCGAAATCGCCTGCGTCATCGTCGAGCCGGTCGCCGGCAACATGGGCTGCGTGCCGCCGGCCGCGGGCTTTCTCGACTCCTTGCGCGCGCTCTGCACGCGCCACGGCGCGGTGCTCATCTTCGACGAAGTGATGACGGGTTTTCGCGTCGCGCTTGGCGGCGCGCAGGCGCTCTATGGCGTCAAACCGGACCTCACGACGCTCGGCAAGATCGTCGGCGGCGGCATGCCGGTCGGCGCGTTCGGCGGACGGCGCGACATCATGGAGAAACTCGCACCGCTCGGGCCCGTCTACCAGGCGGGCACCCTGTCGGGCAACCCGGTTGCGATGGCGGCGGGACTCGCGACGCTCGAGGCCGTTGCGAAACCGGGCTTTCACGCGCGCCTCGCCGCCACGACGACGCGCGCCTTGTCGAGGGCCTGGCCGGCGCCGCGCGCGCGGCCGGCATTCCCGCTGCAACCACGCACGTCTGCGGCATGTTCAGCCTCTTCTTCACGTCCGAGGCTGCCGTGACCAATTATCGCCAGGTGATGGCGAGCGACGCCGCCCGCTTCCGGCGCTACTTCCACGGCATGCTGCAGGCGGGCATCTATCTTGCGCCCTCGCCCTTTGAGGCGGGTTTCGTGTCGGCGGCGCATGGCGATGCCGAGATCGCGGCGACCATCGAAGCCGCCGGTCGCGTGTCTCGCCGCGATCGCGAAGAGCCCCTGATGCGCGCGACGCTGGCATTCCTGGCGGTCGATTTTCGGAACCCTGCTCCTCGCTGCGCTGCTCGCGTATCCCGTCTGGCTCGCGGTGCACGCGATGCGTTCCCGAGTGGCTTTTCCACCGGATTGTCGGCCGCTTCTGGCAGCTCCTGCTGCTGATCGGACTGCTCGTCGCGCTGCGTCGCCTGGCCCTGCGCGGGCGCGCAGACTGGGGCTGGGGACTGCCGCGGCCCGTGTTCCTGCGCCAGGCGGGTGCCGGGCTTGCGATCGGCATCGCCACGATGCTGCCGATGACGATCGCGATGTTTGCGCTCGGAATCCTGAGGCTGCGACCCGAGTTCGGGATGACGATGCTCCTCGACGCGATTGTCGGCGGCCTGCTCACCGGCCTCGCTTGTCTCCATCGTCGAGGAGACGTTCTTCCGCGGCCTTATGTACCGGGCAGTGCATCGGGAATCGGGCTTCGTTGCCGCCGCCTGGACCACGTCGATCGTCTATGCCGCAATCCACTTTCTCGCGCGGACGAAGCATTCCCGCCGACGCGGTCGCTCTGGACAGCGGGCTGCGGCTGCTTGGCGACGCGCTCGATAATTTCTCGAATCCGCTGCCGGTCCTCGATTCCGTTCGCCACCCTGGTGATGGTCGGACTCCTGCTCGCCTTCGTGCGGCGGCGGACCGGCGCGATTGCCGCGGGGCTCGGCTTGCACATCGGCTGGGTGTTCGTGATCAAGGCGACGATCGCCACGACGCGCGTCAACGCGGATGCGCCGGCATCTTTCCTCGTCGGCAGCTTCGACGGCTATACGGGCTGGCTCGTCGCCGCCTGGGCGGCGGTGCTCATCGCCGTCGCCTGGTCGCGCGGCTGGCTTCGGCCCGCGGGCTAGCCGCGACTTCGTGTCACTCGCCGGCTCGAGGCGCGGCGAGGCGCTCGAGCGGATCCTGGAGCTCGAGCAGGGTCTGCTTGTCGGCGAGCGTGAGCGGCAGCAGTTCCGCGAGCCGGTTCGCGATCCAGGCCGCGTCGTCCCGCTGCTCGATGTGCCGGTACGAATCCTCGGCCTCCGGCAGCACCTGCATCACGACCTCTTTCATCCAGGCCTGGTCCGGCGGCACGGCCACGACTGGATCCGCGGCGATGTCGAGCACGCGGCCGCGATTGAGGCCATCGGCCTCGCGCCAGGCTTCGACGACGCGGACCCGTTCCCGGCCGATGCAGCTGATGCCGAGGTATCCGCCCTCGAGCCGGTCGAAATCCACGATGCGCGCCTCGGTGCCGGTCGCGGCGAAGGACGTCACGGCCGAGGCTTCCTCGCCCTCGCCGAGCAGCACGACGGCGAAGCCAGTCTGCTCGCGCATGCAGCGGCTCACCATGTCGAGGTAGCGCGGCTCGAAAATCCGAAGCGGCAGCGGCCCGCCCGGGAACAAGACGGCGTTCAGCGGAAAAAGCGGCAGCTCGCGAACTTCGGCGTTCACGCCGGCTGCGCCCGGAGCGCCGCCAGAAGGCGCTCGTGCAGGCCGCCGAATCCGCCATTGCTCATGACGAGGACGCGATCGCCCGCGCGCAGGTCCGCGGCCAGCGCCGCAACGAGGCCCGGCAGGTCGTCCAGCACCCGCGCCTTCTGCCCGAGCGCGGCGGCAACGCCGTCGAGGTTCCAGTCGAGCCCCGAGGGTTGGTAGAGCCAGACCCCGTCGGCGCCGGCAGAGCGACTCGACGAGCTCCTCGCGGTGCACGCCGAGGCGCATCGTGTTCGAGCGCGGCTCCAGCACGGCGATGATGCGTCCGCCGTCAGGCTGGCGGCGCACGCCGTCGATCGTGAGCGCGATCGCCGTCGGATGATGCGCGAAGTCGTCATAGACACGGATGCCGGCGACCTCGCCGCGGAGCTCGAGCCGGCGCTTCACGCCTGCGAAGCGGCCGAGCGCCGCGGCGGCCTGGGCCGGCAGCACGCCGGTGCCGGCCGCGCAGGCGATCGCCGCGAGGCCGTTCTCGACGTTGTGCAGGCCGATGAGCGGCCAGCGCACGATGCCGACCGGTGCGTCGCGATGCAGCACTTCGAACGCGCTGCCATCCGGCGCGACGAGGCGTGCGCGCCATTCGGCCTGGGCATCGACGTGCGAACTCGACCAGCGGCGTCCATGCGCCCATCGCGAGCGTCGCCTTCCAGTGCGGCATTGCCTGAGTTCCAGGTGATCCGGCCGGAGCCCGGCACCGTGCGCACCAGGTGGTGGAACTGGCGCTGGATCGAGGCCAGGTCCGGGTAGATGTCCGCATGGTCGTATTCGAGGTTCGTCAGCAGGAGGTGCCGCGGCCGGTAGTGCACGAACTTCGCGCGCTTGTCGAAGAAGGCGGTGTCGTACTCGTCGGCCTCGATCACGAACAGCGCGCCCCCGCCCGCCCGTGCGGTCGCATCGAAGTTCGCCGGGATGCCGCCGATCAGGAAACCCGGATCGCGCCCCGCGTCCTGCAGGATCCAGGCGAGCATGGACGAGGTCGTCGTCTTGCCGTGCGTGCCGCGACGGCCGCGACCTCGCGCCCGCGCAGCACGTTCTCCGCGAGCCATTGCGGGCCCGAGACGTACGCCATGCCGCTGTCCAGCAGCCGCTCGATGATCGGCTTGCCGCGCGTCATGACGTTGCCGACCACGACTACGTCGGGCTTCAGGTCGAGCTGCCCGGGATCGTAGCCGTCGATCAGCTCGATGCCCTCGGCCGCAAGCTGCGTGCTCATCGGCGGGTAGATGTTGGCGTCGGAGCCGGTCACGCGATGCCCCGCGGCCCGCGCGAGCGCCGCGAGGCCGCCCATGAAGGTTCCGCAGATGCCGAGGATGTGCAGGTGCATCAGGACGGTGCGCCAAAGAAGGCCAGGGACAGCGCGTGGGCGGCGAACCACCAGGTGACGGCGATCGCGAATCCGGTCACGAGGCCCGTGTCGAGCGCCGAGCGCAGGATGTGGCCGACGATCAGCAGATACCACACGACAACCAGCACCGTGCCTGCCGTGGAAAAGAGCGCAACCGCGTAGTTCGACTTCGCGGGCGACCGCAGGAGCAGCAAGGCGATGACGGCGGGCGTCAACAGCAGGTCGGTGCCGAAAATCGCGATCACGGTCTGCGCATAGCGATGCATCCGGCCCGTGAGCGTGAGCAGGAGCCCGACGAATGACAGGGCGAACGGCGATGTCGAGTATCGTGCGCGCGATCAGGCGGTCATTGACGTCCAGCCAGATGACCGCCAGGTCGGTGGCAGCAAACAGCAGGGCGAAGAACGCGACAGACGCCGTCGAGGACGGCAGAGCTGCCCGGGTCCTTGCGCAGCAGTGCGATCTGGGTCAGCGAACTCAGCAATCCGGTCATGCTGCCTTGGGTCGCGATGGCGGCATGCGCATAATAAGGTGGCGATGACCGACGGCGATACTCAATCCGCGACCCCGTGTCGCTCCAGCAGCACGTCGGGTCGTGGCCGCCGGGCGCGGCGCTCGCGCTCGATACGGAGTTCGTGCGCGAACGGACCTACTACCCGAGGCTGTGCCTGATTCAGGCTGCGACCGGCGGCCAGCATCGTCCTGATCGACGTGCTCGCGATTGCGGACGGCGGCGCACTCTCGCCCGTGCTCACGGATCCCGGCCGCCCGAAGATCCTGCATGCCGCGCGCCAGGACATCGAGGCGCTCCTGCCGCTCACGGGCACGCCGCTCGCGCCGGTCTTCGACACGCAGCAGGCGGCGGCCCTCCTCGGCTTCCCCGCGCAGATCGGCTACGCGGAGCTCGTCCGGCAACTCCTCGGCGTCGAGCTCGCCAAGGGCCACGCACGCACGGACTGGTCGCGCCGCCCGCTGTCGCAGGAACAACTCGCTTACGCGGCCGACGATGTCCGCTACCTTCCGGCGATCGCGGAGGCGCTCGAGGCAGCGCCTCGCGGCGGCAGGCCGGCGTGCCTGGTTCGACGAAGAGTCGGCGTCGCTTCGCGATATCGCGCTCTATCGCGTGGAGCCTGCGGAGGCCTGGCGGCGCCTGAAAGGACTGGAGCGGCTCGACGATGCGGCCTTCAGCGCAGCCCGCGCGCTGGCGGCCTGGCGCGAACGGCGCGCGATGGCCCGCAACCTGCCGCGCGGCTGGGTCCTGCCGGACGCGGCCATCCATCAGCTCGCGCAATCGCGGCCACGCACGCGCGAGCAGTTGTCGCGCGCCGATGCCGTACCGCCGGGCACTGGCTGCGCGCGCGGCCGACGAATTGCTCGCGGCGATCGCCACCGCACCTGACGACGCGCCGCCGCGGGATGCGGTGGAAGCCGGGCGGCCCGGCGCCGAGGAGCTGCGGCTCGAGAAAGCGCTGCAGAAGGAGCTCGCCGCGATCGCGGGCGAACTCGCAATACAGCCGGAGATCCTGGCGACGCGGCGCGAGCTCGCGGCGCTGTCGCGCGGTGCGCGGGAACTTCCGGTCCTCACCGGCTGGCGCCGGGATGTCGTGGGCGAGCGGCTGCTCGCAGTGCGCTAGGCGATCGCGCGTTCGAGGCGGGCGTCGACGTCCTCGAGGCTTCCGTCCGCGTCGATGCGACGCAGCAACCCCTTCTTCGCGTAATAGTCGATGAGCGGCTGCGTGCGCTCGCGATAGACGGCGAGGCGCCGCCGCACCGTGTCCTCGTTGTCGTCGGGCCGCTGGAACAGGTCGTGCGGCGCGCCGTCGGTGCAGGTCTCGCCCGGGCCGCGGCGGGTTCGACTCGACATGGAACACGCGGCCGCAGCGCCTGCAGGTGCGCCGGCCCGCAAGCCGCCGCTCGAGCACGCCCGGGTCGATGTCGAACAGCGACGACGGCGTCGATCGGCTGGCCGATCTCGCCGAGCAGCGCCTCGAGTCCGTCGGCCTGGACAATCGTGCGCGGAAAGCCATCGAGGATGAAACCGGGCTTCGCGTCAGGGCGCGCAAGCCGCTCGCGGATGATGCCGAGCATGGTGCGGTCGTCCACCAGGTGGCCCGCGTCCATCACGGTCTCCGCGGCGCGGCCGGGTTCGGTGCCCGCCGCAACGGCCTCGCGCAGGAGGTCGCCCGTGGAAACCTGCGGAACGCCATGGCGCGCCTGCATGCGCTGCGCCTGCGTGCCCTTGCCCGAGCCGGGCGCCCCCACCAATATAAGCCTCATTTTCCAGCCACTCCGCGGGTCTTGCGCCCGTCGTGGGGCGCCCATCCTGCCCGCGGCGTCAGGTCGCGTCAAACCGCGCGAATCGGATATGCTTCGCCCCCACGGGGCGGGTCGGCGCCCGCAAAACAGGTTTGACAATGGCTGAACGCAGGAGCACCGGGCCGCGCAACGCGCTCTACGCGCAATCAGGCGGCGTGACCGCCGTCATCAACGCGACCGCCTGTGGCGTGATCGAGGCGCCTGCCGCAAGCACAAGCGCCAGATCGGCAACCTCTACGCCGGCCGCGACGGCATCGTCGGCGTCCTGACCGAAGACCTCGATCGACACCGGCCGCGAAAGCGCGGCGACGATCCGCGCGCTGAAATACACGCCCGCCGGCGCCTTCGGCTCCGCGCGTTACAAGCTGAAAGGACCTGAGCGCGATCGCGCGAAGTACGAGCGCCTCATCGAGGTGTTCCGCGCGCACGACATCCGGCTACTTCTTCTACAACGGCGGCAACGACTCGATGGACACCGCGCTGGAAGCTCAGCCAGCTCGGCGCGCAGACCGGATACCCGATCGCCTGCATCGGCATCCCCAAGACCGTGGACAACGACCTGCCGGTGACGGACTGCTGCCCGGGCTTCGGCTCGGTCGCGGAAATACATCGCGGTCTCGACGCTCGAGGCCTCGCTCGACGTCGCCTCGATGGCGCGCACCTCGACTGCGCGTCTTCGTCCTGCGAGGTGATGGGACGCCACGCCGGCTGGATCGCGGCCGCGGGCGGCCTGGCCGCGCGCAAGGCCGGCGACCCGCCTCACATCATCCTGTTCCCGGAGATCGCCTTCGATCGCGAGCGTTTCCTCGCGCGCGTCAAGGGAGACGGTCGAGCAGAAGGGCTACTGCGTCATCGTCGCCTCCGAAGGCACGCGCGACGCGGAAGGAAAAATTCCTGTCGGACATGGGCACGCGCGACGCCTTCGGCCACGTGCAGCTCGGCGGCGTCGCGCCGACGCTCGCGCAGATGGTCAAGCAGGCGCACGGCTACAAGTATCACTGGGCGCTTCGCCGACTACCTGCGGCGCTCCGCGCGCCAAAACGTCGCCTCGAAGGTGGACGTCGACCAGGCCTATGCCGTCGGCCGCGCCGCGGTCGAGCTCGCGCTTGCGGGCAGGAATGCCGTGATGCCGGTCATCCGCCGCAAATCCTCGAAGGCCGTATCGCTGGGACATCGGCTCGGTGGGCATCGAGGCCGTCGCAAACCGCGAAAAAATGGTGCCGCGCCAATTTCATCACGACGGACGGCTTCGGGATCACGGCGGCCGGCCGCCGCTATCTCGAACCGCTGATCGCCGGCGAGGACAATCCGCCGTACAAGAACGGGATTCCCGCGTATGCGACGCTGAAGAACGCGCGCGTGCGCCGCCGGCTCTCGACGACCTTCGTGATATGATTTTTTGTTTCCGGGGGTAGTTCATGTCCATGCAAACCGCACTCTGGCTGGCCATGCTGGCCGGCGTGGTCGCCATCGTGTACGGCGTCTTCATCGGTCGCGCTGGATCCTCGCGCAGCCGCGCGGGCAATGCGCGGATGCAGGAAATCGCCGCCGCGATCCAGGCAGGGCGCCAGGGCCTACCTGAACCGCCAGTACTCGACCATCGCCATCGTCGGCGTCGTGCTGTTCGTCGCGCTCGGATTCGCGCTCAACTGGGCACACGGCAGTCGGCTTCGCCGTCGGCGCGATCCTCTCGGGCCTCGCCGGCTACATCGGCATGAACGTCTCGGTGCGCGCGAACGTGCGCACGGCGCACGCGGCGAGCGTCGGGCTCAATCCGGCGCTGCAGGTCGCATTCCGCGGCGGCGCGATCACCGGCATGCTGGTCGTCGGCCTCGGGCTGCTCGGCGTCGCGGCCTACTACGGCGCTGATGATGCGCCTCACCGGCGACAGCGACCACTCGCTGCACGCGCTCGTCGGGCTCGCCTTCGGCGGCTCGCTGATCTCGATCTTCGCGCGGCTCGGCGGCGGCATCTTCACGAAGGGCGCCGACGTCGGCGCGGACCTCGTGGGCAAGGTCGAAGCCGGCATTCCCGAGGACGACCCGCGCAATCCCGCCGTGATCGCGGACAACGTCGGCGACAACGTCGGCGACTGCGCCGGCATGGCGGCGGACCTGTTCGAGACCTACGCGGTCACCGTGGTCGCGACCATGCTGCTCGCGGGCCTGATGATGCAGGACGCTCGGCGTAAACGGCCGTGCTGTATCCGCTCGTGCTCGGCGCCGTTTCGATCGTCGCCTCGATCGTCGGCACGTTCTTCGTCAAGGTTGCCGAAGGCGGCAAGATCATGGGCGCGCTGTATCGCGGCGTGATCGTCTCCGGCGTCATCGCGGCGATCGCGTACTACCCGATCACGACGCTACATGCTGGGCGACGCGGCGATGCCGCTCTACTACTGCGCGCTGATCGGGCTCGGCGCTGACGGCGGCGATGATCGTCATCACCGAGTACTACACGGCGACCGAGTTCAAGCCGGTGCGCTACGTGGCCGAGGCTTCGCGCACGGGCCACGGCACGAACGTGATCGCGGGCCTTGCCGTGTCGATGAGGTCGACCGCCCTGCCCGTGCTCGCGATCTGCGCCGCCATCTGGGGCGCCTACTCGCTGCGAGGGCCTCTATGGCATCGCGATCGCCGCGACCGCCGATGCTGTCGATGACCGGCATGATCGTCGCGCTCGACGCCTACGGCCCGATCACCGACAACGGCGGCGGCATCGCCGAGATGAGCGGGCCTGCCGAAGGAAGTGCGCAAGATCACCGGACGCGCTCGACGCGGTCGGCAACACGACCAAGGCCGTGACCAAGGGCTATGCGATCGGTTCGGCCGGCACTCGCCGCGCTCGTCGCTGTTCGCCGACTACACGCACAACCTCGAGATCGCAGGCAAGCTGCGAGCTCTTCAGCCTGTCCGACCCGGCCGTCATCATCGGCCTCTTCATCGGCGGCATGGTGCCCTACCTGTTCGGCGCGATGGCGATGGAAGCCGTCGGGCGCGCGGCGGGCTCCGTCGTGATCGAGGTGCGGCGCCAGTTCGCGGAGATCAAGGGCATCATGGAGGGCACGGCGAAGCCCGATTACTCACGGGCCGTCGACATGCTGACGCGCGCCGCGATCCGCGAAATGATCGTGCCGTCGCTGCTGCCGATCCTGATCCCGGTCGTCGTCGGCTTCGGCATGAACTTCCTGCTCGGGCCCGGCGCCGGCATCCGCGCGCTCGGCGGCGTGCTGATCGGCACGATCGTCACCGGGCCTCTTCGTCGCGATCTCGATGTGCACGGGCGGCGGCGCCTGGGACAACGCGAAGAAGTACATCGAGGAAGGCAACTTCGGCGGCAAGGGCTCGGACGCGCACAAGGCGGCCGTCGACCGGCGACACCGTCGGCGATCCCTACAAGGACACGCGCGGGCCCGGCGATCAATCCGCTGATCAAGATCATCAACATCGTCGCGCTGCTGCTCGTTGCCCTTGTTGTAAGCGCGAAGAGACTTGCGGAATCCGGCGTCGCGGTCGCCGGCCCTACGGCCACGCGAGCGTGGGGACGTCCTTCGGCACCGGCTGGCTCTGCAAAGTACGTCACGAGCTGCCAGATTACGGGGTCGGAAAGCGGGGACCCGTAGGCGGGCATGCCGTGCGGACGACCATTGCGTAATCGACTGGAAAATCGCCGCGTCATCGCCTCCGAAGCGCCAGCGGCGTGTCCACCAGGCTCGGTCCAACGAAACCAAGCCCGCCCGCGCCGTGGCATCCGTCGCAGTTCATGACGTTGAAAAGGACTCCGCCCTGGCGGGCAGCTTCCCACATCTCCGGGAGCAGGATTCGCGGGTTCGTCGGCCGACGCGATGCCTCCGAGGCCGTCAGCACGGCCAGCATCGTGGCTCATGCTGCTCACAGCCCGAACACCCACGATGCCGCCCTGGCTCGTGTACCGGGACAGGTCCGGGGCAAAATCGGCGCGCGGGCGAACGCGTCCGGCGGGATCGTCAGAGCGAACGTCTCCCGCGATCAGCGAACCAGTCGCCGCCGATGCCCGCGTAGACCGCCACGTACTGCTTGCCGTCGGGCCCGCGGTAGGTGATCAGGGCGCCAACCACGCCCGAGCCGACCTTGAACCTTCCACAGCGGCTTGCCGGTGCGTGGCGTCCGCGGCCTTGAGCCAGCCATCGAGCGTGCCATAGAAGGCGACATCGCCCGCAGTCGCGAGCGCGCCGCTCCAGACCGGAAGCGTTTCCTTGATCTCCCACACCTCTCTTCCCGGTCGACGCGTCCCAGGCAATGAACGCGCCGAGATTCCCACCCGGCCCGGCGGTGATACGGCACGTTGGCGCCACATGAAGGGAGTGCCGCGCGAATGCGATGCCGTCGCGGCGCGCCTCCCAGTCCATGCACAGGTTGTTGCGTGGAGCTACGTAGAAGAGCCCGTCCGCGGCGAGTATGCCGGCGGCGAGGCAGGGCTCTTGCCGCCCTCAAGGCTCGGGCAGATGCCCTTGCACCATGCCCCGCGATTCGCCCGTTTGCTTGTCGGCGTTCAGCACCGGACGACCGGTCGCGAGATCGATCCGACTCTCGGCCCAGTTCACGTCGACATACGGTTCCGCGACCAGCACCTCGTCCGGTGGCGCGATCGAGCGTGTAGGCAAAGCCGTTCTTGTCGAAGTGCACCGAGGACCTTGCGCGCCGGTCGCCGTCGATGACGAGGTCGGCCAGGATGGTTCTCGGCGTTGGCGTCGTAGTCCCAGTTGTCGTGCGGCGTGAACTGGTAGGCCCACACCAGCGAGCCATCGCCCGGCCGGCGCGCCAGCACGCTCGAGGTCCACTTGTTGTCGCCCGGCGCGCTGCTCGGCGTTGTACGGTCCCGGGTTGCCGGTGCCGTAGTAGACGAGATCGAGTTCGGGATCGTAGGAGAGCCAGCCCACACCGGAGCACCGCCCTGCTTCCAGGTCTCCGCGGCCCAGCTCTTCTCAGCCGAGACTCGGTGCCGTGGTCATAGAATGGTTTGAAAATGCCGGGCCTCGCCACACGGCGCTGTCCAGGACCCAGGTTGCGCGCTTCCCAAACAGGCTTCCCGGTCGCCAGGTCAGAGCGCCTTGAACCAGCCGCGAAGATTCCGTACTCCCGCCCGAGGACCGACGAATACGCGATCGCCCACGACTAGAGGTGCCATGGTGATGCGTCTCGCCGCGCGAGAGATCCAGCCACCGTAACTTTCCACACTTCCTCGCCGGTCTTCGCGTCGACCGCGACTGTGCGCCCATCCAGCAGGTTGTAGACGATCTTTCCTTCGGCATAGACGGCGCCTCGATTCGCCGAGTCGCGGCAGGCGATGCCGCACCGCCGCCCCAGGATTCACGTCCGGGGCGATACTTGAAGTCGCAGCGGGTAGTCGTCTTTCGTGAGATCGAGAGGCGTACAGGACGTTCGGGTATGGCGTGACGACATACATCGTGTCCTTCACGACCAGCGGCTGACCCTCGTGGCCGGAAAGCACGCCGGTCGAAAAATTCCAAACCGATCCGCAACTTGCTCGACATTCGAAGAGGTGATCTGGTCGAGTTCGCTGAAGCGCGTGGCGGCGAAATCCTTGCCAGGCCGCGTCCACTGCCCGTCGTCGTCCGCCCGCACCGCACGCGCCGGCGCAGCGGGCGAGCACGAGCAGCGCGCAAAGCCGCAATCCCGATTGGCGATCTGCGATTTGAGGCAAGTCGGTTCTTCGTGCCAGGAAGGGCCGCGTAGCCCTAACAAGGTGTTGAGTCACTGCCAAATGTCCGTGCGACTCCTGGGGGGATCGACACGCACCTGCTGGTGACAGGGCTTTTCTTTGTTCGCATGTACAATCCGGTGTATCGCGAGTGCAGAAGGATCTCGTCATGGCCCCAGTTGACGCGCCGCGAACTGCTGTTCCGCGCCGTCCCGCTTGGCGTCGCCGGCATCGCGTTCGCGCGGGCGGTGCGCGCCGGCGATGCCTGCGTCGCGCCGGACACCGAGTCGCTGCGCGCCTCGCTGAACTACGCGAACCCGGGCGCGGATGCCGCCGCAGCACCTGCGCGCACTGCGCCTTCTTCACCGCCGATCCCGCAACGGCCCGCCTGCGGCGCGTGCAAGATCCTGGGCGGTGCTGCCGACAGCGCCGGTCATTGCGACTCGTTCAGTCCGCCGTCGTAGTCCGGGTCCAGCCGGGCCTGGCGGGAACGCTGGCGCGCCACGATCTCCGGCGTAACCGCCGATGCACGATTGCCCCAGCTCGCGCGCAGGAAGTTGCTGAGGGCCGCGATTTCCGCATCATCGAACTTCTGCGCGTAGGCGGAGCATGGACTCCCAGCTGGGCGAGCCAATATCCAGCGGGCTTGTCCGAACCGAAGACAGGATGATGTTGATCAGCGAGGCCGCGTCTTCGCCCTGCACGATCGCGCTGCCGGCGAGCGGCGGCCCCTCGAAGTTCCGCCGCGCGTCCGAGGGGCCGTGGCATTCGCGGCAGCTGCGCTTCGTACAGCGGGCCGCCGGCTGCGCGGCCTCGATGCTCGACGGCCTCCCCTGCGTAGTCGGCGCCGCGCAGGCTCTGCAGGTAAACCGCGATCGCGCGCAGGTCTTCGTTCCTGAGGTGACGGGTGCTGTTGGCGATCACGGCATTCATCAGACCGAAGCTGCCGGCCCGCACGCCAGCGCCCTTGCCGAGATAGTCGACGATGTGCTCGGTCTTCCAGCCCGCGAGGCCCTGCTTTGTCGCGCGCAGGTCGACCGCATACCAGTCGCGGACGCCGCCGCCGCGTGACCTCGCCCTGCATCCACGGCGCCCCGGGCGGTTCCGAGGACTGCGTCGCCGGGGACCAGTCGCGCGGCGGTGTGGCAGGCCCGCAGTGCCCGGGACCCTGCACGGGGTATGCGCCGCGGTTCCATTCCGCCGAGCGCGCCGCGTCCAGCCGGTATGCACCGACGACGAGGTTCAGCGCCTTCCATGTCGCCATCGGCCAGCGCATGCGGAACGCGCTGTCCATTTGTCGGGGGTACGTAGTGGATGGGCTTCAGCGTGCGCAGGAACGCATACAGGTCTGCAATGTCGCCGTCGGAGAGCCGCGTGTAGAAGGGGGTATGGAAAGGCCGGGAAAAGGTGCCGGCCGTCGGGCGGCGATGCCTTCGCGCAACGCGCGCCTCAGGTCCTCCTCGGTCCACGTTCCGATGCCGGTCTCCCGATCCGGCGTGATGTTCGTCGAGTGGATCAGGCCGAGGGGCGTCGCGAGCGAGGCGGCCGCCGGCGTAAGCGGCGCCATTGTCGCGCGTATGGCAGCTGATGCAGTTGGCGGCCGTGGCGACGTAGCGGCCACGCTCGACGGCGGCGGAAGGTTCGTCGGCAGACGCGCCGCAGAGCGAACGCCGCAAGGGCGATCCACAGCCAGCGCATGCCGCGCCTATTTCTCGGCCGCAGGCTTCTTGACCCGGTAGACGTCGTGGCACTGCTTGCGGGTCAACGCGTCGACCGCCTGCAGCAGCGCTTCTCGTCCTTGCCCTTCTCGTGCGCGGTCTTCGCCATCGCCGCCGTCTTCCCGGCGAACTCGTTCATGCGCGCCGAGAAATCGTCCCCACTTCGCCCGAGACCTCCGGCTTGGCGTCGCCACCTTCGACTTTCGGTTCGAAGGCCTTGAGCGCGGTTGCAGCGGTCCCGGCAATGATGTCGATGTGGGCGACGACATTGTCATCCGGGATCGCGCCCGACATGATCATGCCGAGCGCGGCGGTCTGCGCCTTGAGCGTCTCCATGATGTGCCGGCGGTAATCGATCACGTCCTGGTCGTCCGCGATCGAAGCCATCGGCAGCAATCATACGCGCGAAGAGCGGTGCAGCGAGAATTCGCTTCATCGGGAATGTTCCTTGGCGGGGGAAGACTCAGGGCACGTACATCAGCCGGGCGCTGCCGATCTGCAGGCGATAGCCGTCAGGGTCCCGGACGTGGAAGCTCTCATCCGTATCGGGCTCGGGAGTCAGCCCGCGGCGGCGCAATTCCGCCTCGACGGCGTCCTTGTCCCAGTCCTCGATCGTAGTAGCAGGGATGTGATCGACCAGGGCCCGCCGCAGGATCCTGGGTCTTGCGCGGGATCAGGAAGCTGTCGCTTGCCGAACCTGTGTAGCACTGCTTGCCGTCGTCCCCGCTGACTTCCATGCCGAGCAGGTCCGCGTAGAAATCGCGCGTGCGCGCGTAGTCCGCGACGCCGAACGGAGATATGGTTGACCGCGACGGCCTTGAAGCCGCCCCGCGGAGACGGTCGCTGCGACGGCGTGCGTCAGGACAGCCGCGGCCGTCATGCCGAGGGCCAGCATCTGCATCGAGTTGCCGGCGCGAGATTCGCCCGTGCTCGAACTGGCCCAGCAAGTTATCGACGATCTTCTCCATGTGTGCCTCGTTTCTCTGTCAGGGATTGCCCGGCAATGATGCGGTTGTGGTCGTCGGCGCGCTGCCCGTGCGTCTCGGCCAGCTCTTCCGCGGCGGGTCTCGGCGCCGGCATGCCGCGATAGGGGATGCCGGGTTGTGCGGTCGCAATCGGCGACCTGCTCGGCCTCGGTGAACGGCAGCACGCGCACCTCAGCGAATTTCGCGGCCAGCGCCGAGAGATCGCGCCGTTGGCGCCCGTCTGGGATCGGGCCTGGCGTCCGGCGAAAGCCGCCGCATGGCCTTGTAGATCGCGGGCCCGGAGGACTTGCCATAGCTCTGGTAGTGCGCCGACCAGTTGCGCAGCATGTGCATGTGTACCAGGTCTCGATCTGTCGGTGTGTCCCGCCGTCGGGCCTTCGGCCGTTCTCCGGCGGTCAGCGTGAGGCGGAACCGCGCGCCCACATGTAATGGTCGGTCGGCATGTAGAACGCATCCCACGGATACAGCAGGTCGACCGGCTCGGTCCAGAGCACGCCTTTCTCGATGTGCCCGCGCGTGCGCGCCGGATGTGGCGGCTGCCCCAGCGCGTATCGATGCGCTGCGTGCCGCCCGGCAAGCGCCTTCAGGCCGCCCGCGTCGACGAGAACCTTGTCGCGTCCGCGGAAGATCATCACGTCGACTGCTGGGGTCGTCGACCAGGCTGTCGACGCCGGTCAACTGCACGATGATGCGGTTGTAGTTCTCGCGCAGCACCATCTCGTCTTCGAAGAAGCGGATGGGCCCATCCGGCGCGCGCATAGTTCGCGGTGCACCCGAGCACGCGGTCCAGCTGGTTGTCGATGCCGCGAGCACCGTCCGGGCTCGTGAAGTCCTCCGGGCCCCTCCACGCCGTCGAGGTCCAGTCCCGGCGCGACCGGGCCTTCGCCCTCGAGGAAGGGCAGCGTGTCCGGCGCGGCGGTCGGGTGGTAGCTCTCGACCTGGCGGCCGCAACTGGGCGTCGACGAGGCGTGCGCTTGCCGCCGGCGACGTCGGGGAACAGCAGCTTGAACTGCTCCGCGAACGCCATCGTTCAGGCCGATGCGGACATTCGCTCATCTCGGGCGTCGCCTGCAGGGCCCACGAAGCGTTGGTGATCACGTAGGCGATCGTCTGTCCTGGGGCGCCGCGCCGTCGGCGGCGCACGCGCCGGCCGCTGCGAAGCGCTGGAGCTGATTGCGAGCAGGATGGATCTGTGGAATCGGTTCATCGTTCAGTCACCGGTTGAAGAAATCGTCGCGCCACCAGAAAGCGCGGAACCCTTCGCCGTTCCGGACTGGAATTCTCCCAGCCCGTCGGCGTTGACTTCCCCGGGCTGCCTCGTCGCCGGCGAACGTGTAGACCGGGCGCTCGCGATAGGCCCAGACGCGCAATCGCGCCCGGCTGGTCCCTGGCGGCGAAATGGCCGGTCGCGCGGATCGATCTCGACCGACCGCTCCACAGCCGGCTTTGGCTGCGCGGCGTCCGTAGCCGCCTCGACGTGCGGAAAATTGCGCTGCGCAACGCTGCTGGCGCTGCCGCCGCCGCACATCGCGAGGCGATAGACCTGCGTGTCGGCCGGAGACTCGCAGCTCAACTGGTCCGGCGCATCGTCTGCCGCAGGTGTAGCTGTACAGCGTGCGCGCCGCGCGCATCCGCCAGCACCTGTCCCGAGGGCGTGTCCTGCACGGTGAACTCCTCGGGCGGCGGCGGAGCCTCCTGCGTAGACATTGCAGGCAATGCGTAACTGG
>ERZ1370068.6813-contig-5771_pt1 | contig 75355 bp, 138 predicted proteins | sample MGYA00561227_ERZ1370068 | MGnify/ENA primary metagenome ERZ1370068 (study PRJEB38410, sample SAMEA6850437) | metagenome | study: Metagenomic assessment of the ecological functions of the soil: analysis of the soil microbiota associated with the... | reverse complement strand
TCTTTCGCCAGCACCCTGCGGTCGGCGTCCGGCCACCTTGACAGCTCACGGGCAGCGTCACCGCTGCCCCAGCGCGCCTTCTTGGGTCCAAGCAGCACGCGCCCGGCGAAGCCATATTTCACCACCACGCGGTCGCCATAGATCTGGCACTGACGCGCTAAGTCCTGGTGATCTCGCCGCGATGCATTGATGGCCTGCGCGTCGCCGACCCGCGCCGTCGGCGTAAATGGTCAACAGCCGGTCATTGCGGCCACGCCACGACTTGCGGACAATGCAGGCTGTCGTTGGCGAGCGACGCTATTTGGGGGGGCGTCGGCTCGGCCTCAGCGAGCATCCCGTCCTGGCTGACCGGGCAGCGGCTGCGTCGCTCGACTTGAACGGGGTTGGAGAAGCCGGAGACGGCGCAGGCGGACAGGAGCAGCGCGGCCAGCAGCAAGCTCCCCGCCCGGCAGCAACGGCAGCAGCCAAAGAGCGCAAGAACGCCTCAACTTATCCCCGTCCTCAGCTTGACACGCCGGGCCTGCCTGCCTGATATGCCGCGGGGCAAGACCCGCGAAAGCTTGAATGAGGTCTTGGCAGCCGGTTTCCCGAAATTGGCTGTCAAACTATCCCCAGTGCTCCGGCCCGACAAGGGCCGACTTGGGCGCCCTTTTCAGCCCTTTAGCACCGTTCCCGACGAAGATGACTGGCACGTGCGAAGAGATCGAGGCCGCAAGCAGGCCTCCTTCCGCTGACCATCTATGTCGCGGCGCCGCGCGGCTTTGCGCCGGCGTCGACCGCGCCATCCAGATCGTCGAGCTCGCGCTCGCCAAATACGGCGCGCCCGTCTATGTGCGCCACGAGATCGTCCACAACCGCCACGTGGTCGAAGCGCCTGAAGGCCAGGGCGCCATCTTCGTCGAGGAACTCGACGAGATCCCGACACCGACGCGCCGGTGGTCTTCTCGGCCCACGGCGTGCCGCAAAGCGGTGCCGGCAGGCGGCGCAAGCGCGCAATCTGTTCTATCTCGACGCCACCTGCCCGCTGGTCTCCAAGGTGCACATCGAGGCGGAGCGCCACTTCATGACAGCGGGCCGCGAGGTCGCTGCTGATCGGCCATGCCGGGCACCCCGAGGTGATCGGCACCATGGGGCAGCTGCCGGAGGGCGCGGTCATCCTGATCGAGACCGTCGCCGACGCGCGCGCCTTCACGCCGACGCGACCCCGACGCGCTCGCCTGCATCACCCAGACGACGCTGTCGGTCGACGACACGCGCGGCGATCGTCGACGTGCTGCATCGAGCGGTTCCCGGCGATGCGTCGGCGCCGCGCAAGGACGACATTCTGCTACGCCACGACCAACCGCCAGGAGGCGGTCAAGCGGATCGCCGCCGAGTTGCGACCTGCGCTGATCGTGGTCGGCTGCGCCCAACAGCGTCGAACTCGCAACGCCTGCGTCGAGGTGGCCGAGCGCGCCGGCTGTCCGTTCGCGCCATGCTGGTACAACGCGCCGGCCGAGATCGATTGGGCCGCGCTTCGTCGGCATCGAGCGGCTTCGGCGTTACCGCCGGCGCCTCGGCGCCGGAAGCTCTGGTCGAGGAGGTCATCGACGCCTTCACGGAGCGCTTCGCCGTGCGGGATCGAGGTGGTCACCGACGCACAGAGGAACGGTCGCCTTCAAGCTGCCGCGCCAGCTGCGCGAACCGGCGGCCAGTAGCTCTAGCATGGCAGTCTATACCGACGTCTCCGACGAGGAGCTTGCCGCCTTCATCGGCCGGCTACGATCTCGGCGCGCTGTCCTCTCTGTCAAGGGCATCGCCGAGGGCGTCGAGAACTCGAACTATCTCGTCGCACACCGAGCCGGGCAGTTCATCCTGACGCTCTACGAGAAGCGCGTGGCGCCGCCAGGACCTGCCCTTCTTCCTCGGCCTGATGGAGCATCTTCGCCGCGCCGCGGCATCAACTGCCCGCTGCCGGTGCAGCGACCGGTCAGGGACGCGACGCTCGGCACGACTCGCCGGCCGGCCGGCCGCGATCATCACGTTTCTCGAAGGCCTGTGGGTGCGCGCGGCCCTCGGCCGAGCACTGCGCGAGGCTCGGCACGGCGCTCGCGACGCTTGCATCTTGCCGGGCGACGATATTTCCGCTCACTCCGCCGCAACGCGCTTTCGCGTCGCCGGGCTGGCGGCCGCTCTTCGAGCGATCGCGCGACGCGCGCCGACAGAGTGCAGCGCCGCGGGCTTCTGGCCAGGAGATCGCGCGAGCTCGAGCACCTCGAGCGCAACTGGCCGCGCGACCTGCCGGAAGGCGTGATCCACGCCGACCTCTTTCCCGACAACGTGTTCTTCCTCGGCGAACGCGCTCTCCGGCCTGATCGACTTCTACTTCGCCTGCAACGACACGCTCGCCTATGACGTCGCGCGTCTGCCTCAACGCCTGGTGCTTCGAGCCCGACGCTCGCTGCAACGTCACCAAGGGCGCGGCCTGCTCGCCGGCCTATGCGCGGCGTCGCGGCCGCTCGTCGGCGGACGAGCTGCACGCGCTGCCGATGCTCGCGCGCGGCGCGGCGCTGCGCTTCCTGCTGCACCCGGCTGTACGACTGGCTCAACGTGCCGCCGGCGCGCGCTGGTGCGACCGAAGGACCCGATCGAATATTTCACGCAAGCTGCGTTTCCACCAGGCGGCGGCAAGTCCGTCCGCGATTACGGGCATCGACTTGCGTGAGCGAGAAGCCGCAGGTGTCGATCCATACCGACGGCGCCTGCTCCGGCAATCCGGGGCCGGGCGGCTGGGGGCGCGATCCTTCAGTCGAGACCACCAGAAGGAGCTCAAGGGCGGCGAGCCGCATGACCACCAACAACCGCATGGAGCTGATGGCGGCGATCGCGGCGCTCGAGGCGCTGAAGCGGCCGTGCCTGAGTCGACCTCTACACCGACAGCGCAATATCTGCGCGACGGCATCACGAGCTGGATCCAGGGCTGGAAGCGCAACGGCTGGCGCACCGCCGACAAGAAGCCGGTCAAGAACGCCGATCTCTGGCAGCGGCTCGAGCGGCCGGCGAGCCCACCACGGCGTGCGCTGGCACTGGGTCAAGGGGCCATCACGGCCATGACGACAACGAGCGCGCCGGATTTGCTTGCCCGCGAGTGCGCGCCCCGTACCCTCGCGCACCGCAAGCGCAAGGACTGAAACGACTTAAGCTTGAGCTCCTCCCCCTTGAGGGGAGGATAGGGAGGGGGTCGAGCCGAAGATTCACTCGTTGTCACCACCCTTCCCGCCATGCGACTTGCACAGAGCTCGTCATGCAAGTAAGACGTTGCGGAAAGCCTCTCTCCCACAAGGGGCGAGAGGGACGCCGCCATTGAAAATCCGAGGCTTATGATTGCGCTGATGAACGGAAGACCTATTCAAACTTCCCTACGGCGTGGTCAGTCGTGCATCGGAACAAGAAGCCCGACCTGGAAAACGGTCGGGCTTCCCTTTCAGCTGCGCTGATCGCTGAGTGCCCGCAAGCCAATGAAGTGACCCTTGGGGGAGCGCCATCCTCGGCCACCGACACCACGCCAGTTAGTCGTCGTGGCTCAATAGCCGTATGGGTTTCCTGACGCCGGAAGCAGCGGAATGATCGTCTCCACTATTCTGCAACTTATGGTCCGGACGTGGTTGGACGACCCCGGTGCCGCAAACGCGCCTGACGACAACGCGATGATAAAGACCACAGCCAATGATAGGATCTGATTCATATGGTTACCTCTTTCGTCTTAGGTTGGAGGAACCGAACGAATGTGGGAGAGCTGGTAACCTCAAGCCGCACGACGTGGCTGCACCACATTGACGCATGCCGGGATGAGCGCGTGTTAATTGTATTGACTGAGAGCGATCAGCTTCTCGCTCGTTTCAATTCATGAAGAAGCGTGGTGGAAGTCCTCGGCTGACAGCTCCAGCCGCGGCAGCCCATCGCGTTGCTGGCAGGTCATGCAGCCAATCAGACGCAGCCCGCGCTTATTTCGATGAGCTTGCGGGCTTGCGCGCGTGTCACTTTGCCGAGTGCGCGAACGCCCTATTCGACGGAAACGATCAGCTTTCGGCAGCCGCGTAGCGTGTTGTTCACGTTGTCGCACCTCTTCCTCGATATGGAAACGCTCAACACGTGAGGCCACTGAAAAATCGCGTTCATATCGAGCCTCGCCAGATGCAAGCCAGTGCACTGGCATGCGGACCCGAACCAAATGCGACCTGCGTTCCGCCGCATGGCGGGTCACGTCAAAGCGGTGCGGGTCCGGAAACTTGCGTTCGTCACGGTTCGCGGCACTAGTGCAAAACACGATGGCCTGCGAACCTGCCGGAAGCATCACTTCATCCATCTCGTAGTCTTTTGCCAGCACGCGGGAGTACCCTTTGAAGGGGCGTTTCCATCCGGAGAATTTCGTTGATGGCGTCAGAACGAGGGATGGCGTCTGACGGACCGCAGCCATTCCCGGGATTATTGGCAAACAGCCACACCCCGCTGCCGATGGCTGAAAATGGTCGTTTCCAGGCCTGACCCATATGTCGATCAACGCAGCGCGGCAGTTTGATCGGCTTGCCGCGCGATCTACCGCGTGTCGATGATCGCCTCCCGCCCAGCTTCCCGGCTTCAGCTTGCCACGGACAGCCTGCGTCGTTGCGTAAAGTCCATCATTTCCCTGAAGTATGGTAAAGCGCGCCGCTGGCGCGCCCATTCAACGGACCAGCAACCGTACATCTGCTCAACCCAACGAGCATCCGCTCGCGACCTTCCTGGGGAAGCCCTACTGCGCTCGCGACGATGTCGATGGGGAGTGGCGGTTGCAGCGTTCTGCGACGGCGCAGAATGTGCCCCTCGCCACCAATCGGTCGACGATCTGCTCCGGCCTGGTGGTGATGTCGACTTCAGCGCGGTGAGCGCCGTCGGCGCGAGCGGTTTTGCGGTAATGCGACGCAAGACGCTGGTGACTGGGCGCCATCGCCGCACAGCGTGTTGCCGCGAAGCACCCGGATTCATGGCGTCATTCATCATGACGCCCACGCCGATGAAAATGCGCGCTTGCGTCTTTCGTTACGCCCCCAATCACGCCGTCATATCGCGTGAGAGCAAACATCTCATATTTCGAAGCCAGACGGCAGAACCGAGGTTTTGCAGTCGTGTACATCTCCCACGGCTAACAACGCCTCGTCCGAATACGGGTCGAGGTATGAGACCGGGATTTGATCTTCGCCTGCGTCATCTCTTTCATAATTCTTCTCGCCGGGGCAATGTGCAGCCGGTCGGGGACACATGGAAGGCGAACAGGCGAACGACTTAATTCGAACTCTGGTGGAGGGTAAAACGACGAGGGCCATTGGCCGCACTCGCGCCGCCGATCACGATTATCGTTTATGCGGCGAATTGTGCTGGGATAGCCTGCTTCTGTGGCCATAACCGAGCCGTCGCCAAGCACACTCTGTCGTCCCGCACCATTGGGGTGCGGTTGTGGCGGAGGCTGGGGCAACCGGGGCCCACGCGAAACGGAGGTAGTTGCCCCATGAACACACGTCCTGAACGAATTAGCGGACCGGTTTTGTGGGAAATGCCGGGAGCTATGATCATATTGCCCGCGTCTCAACGCTCGGGCTTCGATGGGTGGTGGAAGCGCAAGATTCTCAGGAAAATTACGAAAACCGCCGACCGAATTCTCGAGCAGGGCCAGTGGGACCAGGTATTCTGACCTGCGAAATCGCGCGGCTCTTTTCCCGATATGCCGCACGTTGTCGGCGTGGAACTCCACGAGGACTATCTGAACATTGCCAGAAAAAGGTCCGTCGATCTCGGGCTGAGCAACGTGGAGTTCATTCACGGCAGAGCGGAAGACGTGATTTTGAAAGGGGAGTTCGACTGCATCGTGTCCGATTACCTTGCCAAATATGTCGACCTTGATCTTTTGGTGGCTCACGCGTGGAGAATGCTGCGCAAGGGCGGCTTGCTTTGTCATGCATGAACTCACTCGTCCGACTCGCCCGCTGATTCCTGGTGCTTTGGAATATTCACTTCAAGTTTTTGCAGGCCTACGGAAACTGGAAACACCCCGAGTGGAATATGGCTTTCAACGATGTTCCATTCTTGCTCACAAGAACCCGGTGGGTGGATGAATTGACTCGAGCCTTAAGAGCCAACCGGTTTTCAGATATCGAGATAGAAGATCAGATCTTTGGTACTCCCGCTATTGTATCAGCCAAGCCCTCCAGTCGGCCAGCGACCCCGTGGCATTATGCTGACACAGTATGTCGCATACTTCGAAGGCACTGGCGCTCGTTCCGCTGGGAGATGAATTTTTCCCTCTTCCGCTGTCCTCCTCCCCGGCTGTCGCATTTAATACTCCGAACTTGGGAGTTCAAGCCGAGGGATCAAAACGTCGGCATGGGGCGTTAACGCAGCAAGTGTGGCACGGCCGGAAAGTTATGACGCGCACATGACCCAGCGCCTGCAGCCCTCCGCCCGCCGCCGCGCCCTATTATCGTCGAGGATGAGATCCTGGACTGGCGCCCGACCTGAGGCCGACCTGCAGCGCGCTGGGTTTCGACGTTTGCGGATCTTGCTCGCGAACGCAGTGACGCAAGCCCGCTGCCTAGCGATGAGCAATACGAACCCGACGTTGTTCTGGATGGACGTAAATCTCGAGGGAGGCCGCGAAGGCACAGCCGCTGCGCGTGGCTTCTGAGAGGGCTGCGACACAGCCGTTGTCTTCGTCACCTCGTACAATGATGACGATACCGTCGAGCGCATTCGCCAGCGGGTGCCAGGAGCGCTCAGGCTGCTAGCAAAGCCGGTCCACTCGTGAGACGCCTTGCCGGTGCCGGGTGGCGGCAGCGACCAAGGACTGACTCACTGTCCCGATAGACCGGGTGTTCCGGCGCTGCCTTGACCGGCATCCGCCCCGGACGTTTTTCCGGCAGACCTGGGGCTTTCCCTGGAAGCCGTTCGACCCCGGTCCCAAATCGTTTTGAGTATTTCTATGAGGCTCCGGATAACCGCACCCGAGCTTCATCTTGAATCCCAGCCAGCTGACAGCCGTTAGGCCGAGCGTTAGTTCATGGGCGGAGCCGATGCGCCTCCGGAATATTTATGGTTTCTCTGGCTTTTTCCTCGATGCCGGCACTTTTTCTTATTTTTCGCGGGCGAGGGCCGCAAAAATATCAGTCCCTCGGGGAAACTCTTTGTTTTCCGTCGCGTTATGGGTTGAGAGGTAATATTCACCGGGAGGACTCTTTGGGGTACCGATGGCGCGGGGATTTCGAATCCTCCAAATCCGCAAAGATCCGAAATGACGTGGCTCGTGGCAACGCCTGTCACGCGCGGTCCCAAGACCATCACACAAAAGACCGCCTCGCCTCTCCACCCTCCCGCCGCATTGTTCCGGTCCACTTTTTGGCTCGCCTAGGAGTGACCATGGCCCTGATCACCGAGACGAATGAACAACCAAAACCACATGGCCCCCCGGGATCCATTGCCTGCCGAGGCCCTATCGGACGGCCTCAATGGCGGCTCTGACGCGTCCTCCGCGACCTGCTGCATGCGCTTCAGGCCGTGTGTTTGGGAGATTTTTCGGTGCGCATGGCCGGCGACGGCGAAGTGGGGTCACGGGCAAGATTTCTGACGCCTTCAACGATTGTCGTCGCCAATCAGCGCACGGCACAAGAGCTTGAGCGAGTTCTGACAAGCCCTGGGCGCGAAGGCAAGACCAGGCACCGGAGGACGATCGGACTGCTGGGCGGGGCCTGGCGCGAGATGGAAGCCTTCTGTCAATACGCTGATCGATGATTTGCTCTTGGCCCACCACCGAAATGACTCATGCCATCCGGGCCGTGGCCCAGGGGATTCCAGCAAACCGTTCGCCCGATGTTGATGGCCAACCGTCGGGCGAGTTCCTGCGCTCGGCCAAGACCGTCAACACGCATGGTGGACCAGCTCAACGCGTTCGCCTCGGAAGTGACGCGCGTGGCGCGCGAGGTCGGCACCGAAGGCAAGCTCGGCGGCCAGGCCGCAGGTGCCGGGCGTCGCCGGCACCTGGAAGGACCTGACCGACAACGTCAACTTCATGGCCGGCAACCTGACCGCCCAGGTGCGCAACATCGCCGAGGTGGCGACCGCCATCGCGGGCGGCGACCTGTCGAAGAAGATCACCGTCAACGTCAGCGGCGAAATCCTGCAGCTCAAGGAGACCATCAACACGATGGTCGACCAGCTCAACGCCTTCGCCGGCGAGGTGACGCGCGTCGCGCGCGAGGTCGGCACCGAGGGCCGGCTCGGCGGCCAGGCCAACGTGCTCGGCGTCGCCGGCACCTGGAAGGACCTGACCGACAGCGTCAACTCGATGGCCGTCGAACCTGACCGCGCAGGTGCGCAACATCGCCGAGGTGTCGACCGCCATCGCCAACGGCGACCTGTCGAAGAAGATCACCGTCGACGTGCGCGGCGAGATCCTCGAGCTGAAGGACACCATCAACACGATGGTGGACCAGCTCAACGCCTTCGCCGGCGAGGTGACGCGCGTCGCGCGCGAGGTCGGCACCGAAGGCAAGCTCGGCGGCCAGGCGCATGGTGCGCGGCGTCGCCGGCACCTGGAAGGACCTGACCGACAGCGTCAACTCGATGGCGTCAGCAACCTGACCGGCCAGGTCCGCAACATCGCCGAGGTGGCGACCGCCGTGGCGCAGGGCGACCTCTCGAAGAAGATCACCGTCAACGTGCAGCGGCGAAATCCTGCAGCTGAAGGAAACGCTCAACACGATGGTCGACCAGCTCAACGCCTTCGCCGGCCGAGGTGACGCGCGTCGCGCGCGAGGTCGGCACCGAAGGCAAGCTCGGCGGCCAGGCGCAGGTGCCGGGCGTCGCCGGCACCTGGAAGGACCTGACCGACAGCGTCAACTCGATGGCCGGCAACCTGACCGCCCAGGTGCGCAACATCGCCGAGGTGGCGACCGCCATCGCCGACGGCGACCTGTCGCGCAAGATCACCGTCGACGTGCGCGGCGAGATCCTGCAGCTGAAGGAAACGCTCAACACGCATGGTCGACCAGCTCAACCGCTTCGCCGGCGAGGTGACGCGCGTCGCGCGCGAGGTCGGCACCGAAGGCCGGCTCGGCGGCCAGGCCAACGTGCCGGGCGTCGCCGGCACCTGGAAGGACCTGACCGACAGCGTCAACTCGATGGCCGGCAACCTGACCGCCCAGGTGCGCAACATCGCCGAGGTGACGACCGCCGTCGCGCGCGGCGACCTGTCGCGCAAGATCACGGTCGACGTGAAGGGCGAAATTCTCGAGCTCAAGAACACCATCAACACCATGGTGGACCAGCTCAACGCGTTCGCCTCCGAGGTGACGCGCGTCGCGCGCGAGGTCGGCACCGAAGGCAAGCTCGGCGGCCAGGCGCAGGTGCCGGGCGTCGCCGGCACCTGGAAGGACCTGACCGACAACGTCAACTTCATGGCGTCGCAACCTGACCGCCCAGGTGCGCAACATCGCCGAGGTGGCGACCGCGATCGCCGGCGGCGACCTCTCGAAGAAGATCACCGTCGACGTGCGCGGCGAGATCCTGCTGCTGAAGGAAACGCTCAACACCATGGTCGAGCAGCTGCGCTCGTTCGCCGCCGAAGTGACGCGCGTCGCGCGCGAGGTCGGCACCGACGGGCCGGCTCGGCGGCCAGGCGGTGGTGCCGGGCGTGGCCGGCACCTGGAAGGACCTCACCGACAACGTCAACCTGCTCGGCCGCCAACCTGACCACCCAGGTGCGCAACATCGCCGAGGTGACCACCGCGGTCGCGCGCGGCGACCTGTCGCGCAAGATCACCGTCGACGTGAAGGGCGAAATCCTCGAGCTGAAGAACACCATCAACACGATGGTGGATCAGCTCAACGCGTTCGCCTCGGAAGTGACCGCGCGTCGCGCGCGAGGTCGGCACCGAAGGCAAGCTCGGCGGCCAGGCGCAGGTGCCGGGCGTCGCCGGCACCTGGAAGGACTCTGACCGACACCGTCAACGTCATGGCCGCCAACCTCACCGAGCAGGTGCGCGGCATCGTGAAGGTCGTGACCGCGGTCGCCAACGGCGACCTCAAGCAGAACCTCGACGGTGAAATCGAAGGGCGAGGTCGCGGCGCTGGCCGAGACCATCAACAACATGACCGACACGCTGGCGACCTTCGCCGATCAGGTGACGACGCGTGGCGCGCGAGGTCGGCGTCGAGGGCCGCCTCGGCGGCCAGGCCAACGTGCCCGGCGCCGCCGGCACCTGGAAGGACTCTGACCGGCAACGTCAACCTGCTGGCCGCCAACCTGACCACGCAGGTGCGCGCCATCGCCGAGGTCGCGACCGCCGTGACCAAGGGCGACCTGACCCGCTCGATTCAGGTCGATGCGCGCGGCGAGGTGGCCGAGCTCAAAGACAACATCAACACGATGATCGGCAACCTGCGGCTCACCACCGACCGCAACACCGAGCAGGACTGGCTCAAGACCAACCTCGCCGCGCTTCACCAACATGCTGCAGGGCCAGCGCGATCTCGCCACCGTCGGCCGCCTGCTGCTGTCCGAGCTGACGCCGCTGGTCAACGCGCAGCACGGCGTCATCTATCAGGTGCGAGCGAGAGGACGCGCCGCGGCCTGCGGCTGCTGTCGGCCTATGCCGACGACGGGCCGAACGGCCATCCCGCAACGCATGCAGACTCGGCGAGGGCCTGATCGGCCAGTGCGCCGCCGACAAGCGGCGCATGCTGATCAGCCGAGATGCCGGCCGATGCGGTGCCGATCGGATCGGCGCTGTTCAAGGTCGTTCCGCAGAACGTCATCGTCCTTCCGGTGCTGTTCGAGAACCAGGTCAAGGCGGTCATCGAGCTTGCGTCGGTTAGCGCGTTCACGACCTTGCAGATCACGTTCCTGGAGCAGCTCACCACCAGCATCGGCATCGTGCTCAACCAGCATCGAGGCCACGATGCAGACCGAGGGCCTGCTCAAGCAGTCGCAGCAGCTTGCCGGCGAACTGCAGACCCAGCAGACGGAGCTGCAGCAGACCAACGAGCAGCTCGAGCAGAAGGCGCAGCAGCTCGCCGAGCAGCAACGTCGAGGTGGAACGCAAGAACCAGGAGATCGAGCAGGCGCGGCGCGCCCGAAGAGAAGGCCACCGAGCTGCGCCTCACCGTCGAAGTACAAGTCCGGAGTTCCTGGCCAACATGTCGCACGAGCTACGCACGCCGCTCAACAGCATCCTGATCCTGGGCCAGCAGCTCGGCGACAACCCGGATGGCAAACTCTCACTGCCAAGCAGGTCGAGTTCGCCCGCACCATTCACGCGCCGGCACCGATCTGCTAAATCTCATCAGCGACATCCTCGACCTGTCGAAGATCGAGTCGGGCACCGTCACGCGTCGAAGCCGAGGAGATCTGCGTTCGCCGACCTCGTCGACGCGGTCGCGCGGCCGTTCCGCCACGAGGCCGTGAAGACGCGGCAGCTCTTCGTTCGACGGTACAGATCGATCCCAATCTCGGGCCGCAGCATTCACGACCGACTCGAAGCGCCTGCAGCAGGTGCTCAAGAACCTCCTCGTCCAACGCCTTCAAGTTCACCGAGCAGGGCGGCGTCGGCTCAGCGTCTCGGCCGGTGCCTGGGGCGGCTGGAGCAGCGGAGCATCCGATGCTCGAATCAGGCGCCCGACGTGGTCGCCTTCGAGGTCTCCGACACCGGCATCGGCATTCCCCTCGATAAGCAGAAGATCATCTTCGAGGCGTTCCAGCAGGCCGACGCCAGCACCAGCCGCAAATACGGCGGCACCGGTCTCGGCTTGGCCATCAGCCGCGAGAGCTGTCGAATCTGCTCGGCGGCGAGATTCATCTGCGCAGCTCGCCGGGCATGGGCAGCACCTTCACGCTCTATCTGCCGCTGCGCTACGCCGGCCCGGCGTCTCGCAGTCCGGACGCAACCGGCAGACGCGTCGCATTCGCAACCGGCGGGTCTCCATATCGCCCGGTGGCGGAGCGCGCCGGTCGAGCAGATCCCGGACGACCGGCTCGAAATCCAGCCGGGCGACGCCGATCCTGCTGATCGTCGAGGACGATCCGCACTATGCGCGCATCATGATCGACCTCGCGCGCGACAAGGGCGTTCAAGCGTGCTGGTCGCCCATGCGCGGCGCCGACGCGCTCGATCCGCCAAGCAATACCAGCTCACCGCCGTGTCGCTCGATGTCTTCCTGCCCGACATGCTCGGGCTGGAACGTGCTCAGCCAGCTCAAGCAGAATCCGCTGCACGCGGCACATCCCGGTGCAGATCATCACGCTCGACGAGGACCGCCAGCACGGGCTGGCGCGCGGCGCATTCTCCTTCGTGAGTCAAGCCGACCGACGCCCGAGGGCATTTCGATGCCGCCCTGTCGCAGGATCAAGGAATTACGCCACAGCCGCGGCGCAAGCGCCTGCTCGTCGTGGAAGACAACACTGGCGGAGCAGTATGAGCATCGCCGAGCCTTGCTCGGCCACGACGACATCGAGATCGATGCAATGCCGGAACGGGCGCGGAGGCGCTGAGATCCTGCTGCAGCAGCCCTGCGACTGCGTCGTGCTGCGATCTGCCGCTTGCCGGACATGTCGGGCTTCGAGGTGCTCGGAACGGATGCGCAGGCGACGCCGACTTGGCCGACGTGCCGGTGGTGGTCTTCACCGGCCGCGCGCTGTCGGCCGAGGAAGACGCCCAGCCTCCACACCATGGCCCGCAGCATCGTGGTGAAGGGCGTCGAGTCGCCCGAGCGCCTGCTCTGACGAGACCGCGCTCGTTCCTGCATCGCGTGGTCGACCGACCCTGCCGCCCGAGAAGCAGCAGATGCTCGAGCGGCTCAACAGCTCGGACGAGGATCTGGTGGGCCAGCACCGTGCTCTGCTCGTCGACGACGATTCCCGCAACATCTTTCGCGCTTGAGCAGCGTGCTGGAGCGCCGCGGCATGAAGGTGCTCACCGCCACCACCGGCACGCGAGGCGATCGGCCTCGGTCGAATCGACGCCCGACCTCGCCATCGTCCTGATGGACATCATGATGCCGGACATGGACGGCTATCAGACGATCGCAGACGATCCGCGAGATCCAGGCGCTATCGCCGCCTGCCGATCATCGCGCTGCACGGCGAAGGCGATGAAGGGCGACCGCGAGAAGTGCCTGGAGGCCGGCGCCTCGGACTATCTCGCCAAGCCCGTCAACACCGAGCAGCTGCTGTCGGCGTTGCGGATCTGGCTGCATCGCTAGCGCGAGGACGCCATGACGATTCGGACGACAAGGTCAATATCCTGCTGGTCGACGACCAGCCGGCAAAGCTCCTGAGCCTACGAGGTCATTCTCCAGGAGCCTTGGGCGAGAATCTGATCAAGGCGTCATCGGCCACGCGAAGCCTTGGAGCATCTGCTCAAGACCGATGTCGCCGTCGTTCTCGTGGATGTCTGCATGCCGGGATCTGGACGGCATCTGAGCTTGCGGCGCATGATCCGCGAGCATCCTCGCTGCCAACGAACCGCGATCATCTTCATCTCCGCCATTCACCTCAGCTGATGTTGACCGAATGCGCGGCTACGAAATGGGCGCGGTAGATTATGTCGCCGGTCCCGGTCGTACCCGAGGTGTTGCGTGCCAAGGTCAGGGTTTTTGCCGAGCTCTATCGCAAGACCCAGGAACTCGAGCAGTTGAATAGGGAGCTGGGAGCAGCGCGTGCCGAGAGGACGGCCGAACTGCAATCGTATGCAGGGCGCCTGTTGCAAAGCGAGCATCGCCGGAACTTGGCTTTGGCCGCAGGCCAAATGGGCTCCTGGGACTGGGACCTCGTTAATGGCGACTGTATGTGGGACGAGGGTCAATGCCGCATCTTCGGCGTCGATCCGATGACTTTCAAGGCGGCGCCCGAAAAGATCAAATCCTTGCTAGAGGCCGAGGATTGGGAGCGGTTGCTGAGCAGGCCTGGGCCACGGCAGGATAGCGAATGCCGATACCTATGAGACTGAATTCCGTGTGCGCCGGCCGGAGCGGAGAGTTGCGCTGGTGTTCAGGCGAATGCTGCTGCGAACCGTCGATGCCTCAAACCACTTGCTGCGTGTCAGCGGCGTCACCATCGACATCACCGATCGGAAGCAGGCGGAGGAACGCCAGGCATTCCTGGCCCGCGAGGTCGACCACCGAGCACGCAATATTCTGGCTCGTAGTGCAGTCGGTGCTCCATCTGACAAGGGCGGACAGCATTGAGGCTTATGCCTCTGCGGTCGAAGGCCGGCATTAGTGCCTTGCTCGCGCGCATGTGTTGCTGTCGGAATCCCGCTGGAAGGCGCTGACCTGCGGCGGTTGCTGACGAAGAATTGATCCGTACTGACAGGGAAATGCTGAGCGCATCGTAGCGGGCGGACCGGATGTACGACTCGAACCGCGTTACGCGCAAACGATCGCCTTGGCCATACACGAGCTCGCGACGAACGCCGCCAAGTACGGTTTCTCTAACGGCGCCTTCTGGCAAAGTCAGTCTGAGTTGGGCGATCGAGCGCGATAGTCTGGCAGTGGAATGGGCGGGAAACGGAGGGACCAGCGATTCTGCTCCGACGACCCAAGGTTATGGCACCAGAGTTATCAAGGGGAGCCTTCGAGCAACTTGGCGGCCGGGCAGAGTTCGATTGGCGTCGAGACGGTGTGTTTGCACCTATCCGTACCTCTTCCAGGAGAGGAAGGCTTCTGCGTAGCAACTCTCCCCCGCAGCCGAAGGCCGAGACGAAGTCGCGAGCGAGTACTGGCAACCGAATCTTGCTCGTCGAAGACGAGTCCTTGGTGGCCGCGATGCATGGCAGAAGCACTGAGGAGCTGGGATTTAGTGTGATTGGTCCATGTGCTACCGCAGCCGAGGCGGCGGCAACCATTGGCAGCACTGACGTGAGCGGCTGCCATTCTCGACGTGAACCTCGACGGAGAACTCGTTTATCCGGTGGCCGACCTTCTAGCCGCGCGAAACATTCCCTTCGCATTTATTACTGGCTACGGCGAGGAGAGAGCTCTGCTCCCGCTACGCGAACGTTCCGGTGCTCCAAAAGCCAATCGACAGAAAAGGCACTACAAGAACTCTTCGTCATGGGCCGTGACATGGTTAAGCTTAGATGGAGTTGATTTCTCGATGCCGGTAGAGAACCTCGCTCCCGTGGCGGACACGAAGTGCCCATTGTCCGCTCCTGGCACTTAGCAGACAACTCAATGAGACGCTGTGACGTCTGCAAAGTGTTAAAGCCCGACCTACGGCAGGTCGGCTCACTGGGCTACCGGGCGTTTCGGTTGAACTGCGGATTATTGTCGGATGCAAAGGCCGATAGAGTTTTCATTACATCCGAAGATCGGCCGACATTCCCGTTCGACGCTGCGTAATGAGCAGCGCCAGCGCACGTTCGAGCTCGGATCCCATTGGCCCCAGGTCGACGCCACGGGCCTGCTCCTGCCGCTACGAAGGCCTCCAGTTGGCTCGAGGCCAAAGCCTCACGCAAGAGTTAAGCGGCTCTGACTGACACATCATCGCCGCGTTCCTCGTTGACCTTGCGAGAACGCTAACCAGCTGAATTTGGAGAAGATGAGGCTGCGTTGCTGCTCTCTCCTGGCCTGAAGCGCGACGACCGCAGCGCCGGCTTTCGCGGCGCAGCGTCGCGGCACAGCGACCGGCCCAACGCACCAGACTAGTTGTCGCTATCGCGTCTCGTCCCACTGCGCCTGAGCTCTTCTTGCAGTCTTCGCCTCGCACGCTCCGCTCAGCTCATCCTTGTGCTCAAGCAGGCAGAAGCGAATGGCGTCAGCATCAGCGGTTGACTCCAGCAGAACTTCAATTTGTCGGATGCGCATGGACCCTTGCCGGCAAGGGCCGTTGCAGGAACCATGAACGCGTTGGTGGTCAGAGCGAGGACCATTTCATGGCGGACCTCCCACGCTGCTCAGGAATCTTTGGCAATAACGATCGGCAGCTCGGAAATAGTTTCCCGAGTTCAGGGATAGCCGTGCCGCTTTTCTCGCCGCAGCGGCGATCGTCATTGGATCGGGAGCTCCTCGCGGGACGAGCCAGCTTCCTCCACGCACGGAACCGCGTCGAGCGCGAGCCACTCTGCGGCGTTCTCCTGCGTGATGCCCCGGTCGGACGAAGCGGCATTGCGGGAAGGGGGAGGAGAGCGCCTTGAGGGCGGGAATGCCGCCGGCGGCAACAGCGGAAAGAATTTGAACCGGCTTAGGCCGATGTCCAATCCCCGCATGATGTCGCCGGCTGTGGCGATGCCGGGCAAGAAGGGAATTCCCGACGCAGAGCTTTCTTGCTCAGGGACTTCGGTCAGGCCTGGCGAGACGATGAACCGCGCGCCGGCCTGAACGCTGGCGCTACGAGGTCGTGTTCGTTCAACACGGTGCCGGCGCCGACCACTGCGCCCTCCACCTTCGCCATCTCGCGGATTGCCTCGAGCGCCACTGGCGTCCGCGCAGCGTCACCTCGAGCGCGCGCGTAAGCCCCCGGCGACCAGAGCCTCGGCGATCGGGCGCGCATGGGCGACATCGTCGATGATCAGCACCGGGATGACCGGCGCGAGCGTCATGATCGCCTCGACATCCTTCATCGGCTGTGTTCCTCGGCAAACGCGGCGGCGGCGCCGAATAGGCCAGGCTGCGGATGAGTGATCACTTTGACCGGGATCGCTGCCATCATTAGCTCGAAGCGGCCCTTGGCCGTGAACCGGCTGGCAAATCCTGAGCGCGGCAACACGTCGACAAGGCGCTGGCCGAGACCGCCGGCGATGATCACGGCCTTCGCGCCCTGCGCGAGCGCGATGTCGCCGGCGACGCTGCCGAGTGTCATGCAGAAGCGGTCGAGGGCCGCGGCCGCCAATCCGTCCTCACCCGATAGGGCCGCAGCCCAGAGCGCCTTGTCATCCATGGCCTGGACCGACCGGCCCTCGATCGCCGCCAGCGCCTCGTAGATGTTTGCGAGCCCGGGACCTGACACGATCCGTTCGACGGAGACCCGCCGGTAACGCTGGCGCAGCCGCGCGAAATTGCATCTTCGATGCTGTCGAGCGGCGCATAGTCGATATGTCCGCCCTCGCATTCGATGACATGATTGCGGTCTTGCGTGGCGCAGAACATGCGCAACGCCGAGACCGGTACCAGGACCAAGGATGGTGATGACACCCTGCTTCGGCAGGCGGCAGGTCCGGCCCGCAGAGATGGCGAAGATGTTCGGATTCGACGTTCACCACCGCATGAGCGACGGCGCCGAAATCGTTGATCAGAGTGATCCGGTCGACGCCGAGCCGGTCGCCAATCTGTGCGGGCCGGACGATCCAGGATTGTTGGTCAGCTTCAATGCGTCGCCCATGACCGGGCAGGCTACGGCAATGGCTGCTGTGCGCGCGGCAGGGCACGTCCCAGCAGCTCGCCGAACGCCTCCCAAGCGGTTTGCAAGGCTCGCATGCGTGTCCGTGCGAGAGCGTGGTGGCATCGCCGAGGCTCGTGACGCGGCCATGGTCAACGTCGGCGATGGCGAACCTCGCGTGGGTGCCTCCGATATCGACGCGCTACGAGTTCCACTCAGAGGCCAGCCGCCGCGAGCATTGCCGAGGCGCCGCGCTCCAGCCCCATCGGCGCCATGTCGCATGAAGGCGAACAGTTCACGCCCGGTTCCGAATGGCGGCGGCGGCGGTTCTGCATCCCGGCGGCCGGCCCACTTCTCGTCATCGACGAGTGCGGTCAGCTCTCCGCGGTTGGCGCAGAGCCGGACGATATCGCCGTCGCGCAGCTTGGCGATCGGGCCGCCGCCCAGCGCCTCGGGGCTGACATGGATCGCCGCCGGAACCTTGCCGGAGCGCCCGACATCCGTCCATCGGTCACCAGCGCGACCTTGAAGCCGCGATCCTGGAGCACGCCGAGCGAAGGCGTGAGCTTATGCAGCTCGGGCATGCCGTTCGCCCTTGGGCCCTGGAAGCGCACCACCGACCACCACGTCGCGCTCGAGCTCGCCGGCCGCTGAACGCCGCCAAGACCTCATCCTGATCGGAGAAGATCCGGGCAGGGGCCTCGATCGTCCAGCGGGACGGGTCGACCGCGCTGGTCTTGAAGGTCGCGCGGCCGAGATTGCCTTGCGACGAGCCGCATGCCGCCATCGGCATTGAAGGGATTGGACACCGGCCGCAGCATCGTCTCGTCGAGCGAAGCGGCCGGCGCGTCCTCCATACCAGCCTCTCGCCTTGCAGCTTCGGCTCGCGCGGCATAGTCGCCGAGATCATCGCCTCCGACCGTCATGATGTCGCGATGGAGCAGGCCGGCGTCGAGCAAGGTCGCGATGGTGAACGCCATTCCTCCGCTGCCTCGAACTGGTTCACGTCGCCCGAACCGTTCGGATAGATCCGCGCGATCAGCGGCACCGCCGCCGACAGCCGGTCGAAATCCTCCCAGTCGATCAATATTCCGGCGGCGCGCGCGATCGCCGGCAGGTGGATCGCATGGTTGGTCGATCCTCCGGTCGCGAGCAGGCCGACGGCGGCGTTGACGATCGCCTCGCTCATCGACGACGCGGCCGAGCGGGCGATAGTCGTTGCCGTCCCAGCCGATCTTGACCAGCTGGTGAACCGCTGCGCGGGTCAGCTCCTGGCGAAGTCTGGTGCCCGGGTTGATGAAGGCAGCGCCGGGGATATGCAGCCCCATCACCTCCATCATCATCTGGTTCGAATTGGCGGTGCCGTAGAAGGTGCAGGTGCCCGCTCCATGATAGGAGGCGGCCTCGGCGTCGAGCAGCTCCGCGCGCCCAACCTTGCCCTCGGCATAAAGCTCGCGGATGCGCCGCTTCTCCTTGTTGGCGAGCCCCGACGGCATCGGCCCGGCCGGCACGAGGATCGCCGGCAGATGGCCGAAGCGAAGCGCGCCGATCAGCAGGCCGGGCACGATCTTGTCGCAGATGCCGAGGAAGCGCCGCCGCCTCGAACATGCCGTGACTGAGCGCGATGGCCGTGGAAAGAGCGATGGTGTCGCGGCTGAACAGCGAAAGCTCCATGCCGCGCTGACCCTGGGTCACCCGTCGCACATCGCCGGCACGCCGCCCGCGACCTGCGCCGTCGCGCCGACTTCCGCGCGAACAGCTTCATCTGCTCGCGGGTATCGGCCATAGGGCTGATGCGCCGAAAGCATGTCGTTGTAGGCGGTGACGATGCCGATGTTCACGGCCCTGCCGTCGCGGATCGCGCGTTTGTCCTCGCCTGCGGCGGCAAAGCCGTGCGCAAGGTTGCCGCAGGACGGCATCGGACGATCGATGCCTGACTCCCGTTCGCGCGCGATCAGATCGAGATAAGCGCCGCGGGTCGCACGGATCGTTCGATGATCCTTTCCGTGACGATCTCGACTTCGGGGTGAAGTGTCATGTCGCGCTCAATGAACGTAGATGGGACTTTCGGCCGCCGCCAACACGCGCCTAATAGGTGTCGCTGAGAGCGGGCCGTCCTCCAGCGCGCGCTCCACGACCGCGCGCTTCTCCGCGCCAGAACAAAGCGAGCAATAGGACGCGCGACGATACGATGCCGGCGCGGCTCAGCGTGACGCGTGCGACCGGTGCCTCAGGCGGGAGCGGATCGGGCATCACCCCTACGGCTTTGCGTGCCGGGGGCCCATCGAAGCGCATTCTCGAGATCAGGCTCGGGAAAGATCGATGCGGTATGCCCGTCAACGCCCACCCGAGCCAGACCAGATCCAGCGGCCAGTTGAGCCCGGAGAGCTGCGCATCGGCGATCTTTCCCGCCGTCCGGTAGTCGCGCCGCACCATCCAGCGTGAGCGGCAGGACGCGCGCGCCCTTTGGCTCGAAATGGCGAGCAATCATTGGCGACATTGCTCAATGGGCTGTCTGCACGGGACCAGGCGGTCGTCGGTCAGGGATGATGGTCACCTCGTCCCAGTCGATCGCCGCGGCCGCCAGTCTTTCGAGGATCGGCGCTGGGCGACTTGCCGCCGGGCAGCGCGACCAGCGCCTCGCCACGGCTTTCGAGGCCGCTGCAATGACGAAGGCCGACGTCGCCGACGACGGCGTCCGCCATTTCGGCGGTGGTGTCATGGTCGAGCCACTCAGCCTCAATCATGCCAGCTCACCTCCGTCGCGTTCGGTCAAGCCGATCGCCGCCGAGGGACCCAGGTGCCTGCCGGATAGAGCCGCGGGGTCATTTGATTCAGTGCTCAGCCGTCGCGAATTCGCGTCGATCCACGCCCATTGGCGCTTCGACATCGTCGCGGCGCACGAACAAGGTCGGGTCTCCTTCAATGAGGTCGAGGAGCAACCGCTCGTAGGCGATGCTGGCGAGGCGCGCCCGGCGAAGGCGCTGGTCAGCGAGCAGATCAAGCGGAACCTCGCGCAGGCGGATGCCGTCGCGATCGAGGCCGAGCTCCTTCGCCATCACCAGGAGGCTGACGTTTTCCTCCGGCTGCAAGCGGATGACGAGCTTGTTCGGTTGCACGATGGCGCCTCTGTCTTCGAAGATCGAATGAGGCACCTGACGAAACTGGATGAAGATCTCAGATCTCGCGGACGGGCAGACGCTTGCCGGTCCTGAGATAAGAACGGGACACCCTTCCATCGCCAATTGTCGACATGGACCTTCAAGGCGACGAAGGTTTCGGTGTTTGACGGCTTGCCCAGCTCTTCGAGGTAGCCAGGGACGAGCCTGCCGTCGACTGCTCCGGCACCGTACTGGCCGACGACGGTGTGCGTGGCGGCCGTCGTCGTCGATCGATCGAGCGCAGCGAGCGCAACACCTTCACTTTTCGTCGCGCACCTCGGCCGGCGTTGTAATGCGCCGGCGGCTCCATTGCCACCAGCGCCAGAGCTGGAGCATGTGGTTCTGCACCATGTCGCGCAGCGCGCCGGCATCGTCGTAGAAGTTGCTCCTGCCCTCGAGCCCCATCGTCTCGGAGACGCTGATTTGGACATGGTCGATCCCGCTCGCGTTCCACAGCGGCTCGAACAGCCAGTTGCCAAAGCGAAGCGCGAGCAGGTTCTGCACCGTCTCCTTGCCGAGATAGTGGTCGATGCGGAATGTCCGCTCCTCCGGAAAGGCGGCAGCCACCGCGTCGTTGATGAGGCCGGGATGACGCAAGGTCATGGCCGAGAGGCTTCTCGAGGCCGATCCGGCCCGTTCGCCGGTCAGACCGGTGTATTCGCAGCCCAGCGATGGTCGGCGAAAACAGCGAAGGTGCGGTGGACAGAAAGATGGCGAGTATTGCGCGTGCCGCCATTGCCGAGCGCCTTCGACAAGACGCCGAAACTCTCAGGCTGAGATGCGTCGAGTTGAACGTAGCGGAGCTGCTTCAGGAAGTCCATGCTGTCCCCGGCCGGCGGCGCTCGGCCGGCAGATATCTCTCAAGTGGTAGCCCCGACCAGCGAGCGAAAATCGTCGCTAGTCACGCTCGCCGTCCGCAGTGCAGAGCACTGGCGAGCTGCGGCGGGATAAGCCCATCGGCATGGAGCGCGAAGAGCGACGGCAGCAACATGCGCTGCGCCAGATCTCCGGTGGCGCCAAAGAGCAAAGGCTGCTCCGCAGTCAGCGTCATCGCTTACAACCCGTGGGGTGAGGTGACATGAGCGCCGACGGGTCGGCAAGCCGCAGCGCTAGGCGCGGCTGCGGCGGCTCAGACTCTCAGGCGCTGCCACCACGTTGTTAAGGTCGTCGATGCTCCGGGCGATCCAGCGCGACAAAGGCGACGAGCCCGGCTACCAGCCAAAGGAGTGCAACGACCGCCTTTAGAGGAACTAGATCTGGTCCATCGTTCTGCGAGCTTGCGTATTTGTGGTCCACGTTTCTTCTCCTGCGTTGTCTGAAGGAGCTAACTCAAATTTCGGCGGCTCGGTTCCCGCCTGCGACGCAGAGTTCACGCAGAGTTCACACCAAGAAGCCCGGCCTGCAGGGGCTGGGACCGGGCTTCCGCAGCCAAAGGTGTCGGCATTCAGGGAAAATGCCGCATCGGCCGCTAAGGTTCGCAAACGAGCGCAAGCTTTCGAGAGTTCCCAAACGTTTGGCGCGCTTCGCAGGGGACGCAGGACGGCGGTTACGCTGCCTTCCGTGTCAGGCGGCCCATTTCACGCATGACCAAACGACGATAGGGGCCATCGTGCTGCATCAGCTTGTCAGGATCGCCATCCTCGACGACGCGCCCGTCCTGCAGCACTGACAATGCGATCGAAGCTGCGCAAAGTCGGCAGGCTGTGGGCGATCGCCACCACCGTCCGTCCGCGCATCAGGCGCTCAAGCGCGTCGCGGATCATCTCCTCGGATTCGACATCGAGCGCCGAGGTGGCCTCATCCAGCAGCAGGATCGACGCGTCCTTTCAGGAAGGCGCGCCCGATGGCAATGCGCTGCCGCTGGCCGCCGGACAAGCTTGACGCCCCGATCGCCGACGATCGTGGCAAGGCCCTCGGGCAGCGTTGCGATGAACTCATCGCATCTCGCGGCAGCAGCCGCCTCCAGCACCTCCGCATCCGACGCGTCCGGCCGGCCATAGCGGATATTCTCCATGACCGAACGGTGCAGCAGAGAATGTCCTGGGGCACGACGGATATCGCCGCGCGCACGCTCTCCTGCGTGACGCGTGAGATGTCCTGACCGTGGATCAAGATGCGGCCGGCCTGCACGTCATAGAAGCGCTGCATCAGGCCGAACAGAGTGGACTTGCCGCTGCCCGACGGGCCGACCAGTCCCACGCGCTGGCCGGACTCGATATGCAAATTGAGCGTCGCTGAACACCTTCCGCCCATCCGGATAGCGGAACGAGACATTGTCGAAGACGACGTCCGCGCCTCGCGCTGACCAGTGCCTCAGCCTCCGGATGGTCGCGGAGCTCGCGGGGGATCAGAAGGGTCGCGAGGGCCTCGGCCAGGCGGGCCATGTGTTGGGTCACGTCCACCAGGGCGACCGCCAAGTCGCGCGTCGCGTGCAGGATGGCAATTCCGAGCGTGCAGATCAGCACCACGTCGCCGGTGGTCGCCGCTCCGCTCTGCCACAAGAAGATTGCCCAAGCGAGCAGGCCGATGGTCAGCAAGCACCGAGATCACCGGCGTGGAGCAGCCGAAGCCTCTCGAGATAGAACAGGCTGCGTTGCCGGGCCTTCATCTCATGGCCCACGGTCTCGTCGAATCTGCTGTGCTCGCGGCCGAGGCCGCAGAAGGCCCGCACCAAAGGCATGTTGGCGATGACGTCGACCATCTCGCCGTCAACCGCGGCTGCCTTGTCTGCGAAGTTGTGATGCAAGGGCTTGCCGGCGTCGGCAAGGTGAAACAGCGCGACGATCAAGATCGCTGGCGATGACGACAAGCACGCCTGCCATGGCCGGGCTCACGGTCAGCACGACGATGATGGCGCCGAGCGTCGCAATGCAGGGAGGCAGCACGTTGCACACGAACATGTTCTCGATGGTGAAGACGGCGTTCGACGTCGCCGTGATCCGGCTCGTCAACGTTCCCGGCAGCCGGCTCAAGAAATAATTGGGGGCGTGGCCGGTCAGATGGCGAAACAGCTCGCGGCGCAAATCGCCGCTGACGGCAACGAAGGTGAAGCTGCCGATCCAGCATGCGAGCCGCCACAGAAGATTATCGGCGGAGATCAGGATCGCGAGAACAGCAAAGGAGCGACGACGCTGGCGGCCTTGGGCCCTTGCGCCAGCGTATCGATGAGAATTTCACGCCGTATTGCGTCGCCACCGAGCAGCTGACGGCGCCGACGACGGCGATGAGGATCGCAAGATGCGCAATCCGGCGTCGTCGCAGGTAGCGGCCAATGAAGGCGAACGGCCGGTTGGCGTATTTGCACAGCTCGTCCATCAATTCAAAAATCGTCCATCAAGTTTCTGTGATCACGGCCAAGGCTGCACCCCCATCCCGGCGCGAACGTTTCACACATCTCGTTGGGCAACGCGCAAACCCGCGATGAGTTCGACGAATTTCTGCGGCGATTTGGCAATCGCTGACCGCAGTGACGTGGCAGATGTTGTGGGCTAGTGAGTGAGCATTACGCAAATTGCTCGGGATGCTTCGAGCGTCCTGGGTCAGGATGTCGCGCCTTTGCGCAACGCCTCCGTCTACCGGTCCCGATGGGCCGTTGCCGGTTTCAGGCATGAGCAGCAAGACCGACACGAACCCTACGGTCGCGAGTGCGGCGAGGCCGAAGAAGGCGACCGCGCTCCCATATTGGTCGGTGGTATAGCCGGCGATGCATGCGGGCTGAGTGACGCACCAATTCCGACAGCACTGCCAACCGCACCTTGCGCGAGATTGAAGTGGCCCGTGCCCCGCGTCACATCGGCGATGATCAGAGGAACCAGCACGGCAAGAACCGTTGCCGAGATTCCATCCAGCACTTGCACGGCCACGAGCGTGTAGGGGCTGCTGACCAGCGCCAGCAAGGCGCCACGAATCGATAATGCCCCGAAACCGAGAAGCAGCAGCGGTCGGCGGCCCCAAGCGAACCGACTGACGTCCCACCCATGGTGCCAGCGCTGCCACCACCACTTGCGGCACCAGGATGCAGGCCGCGACCAGGGGCGCCGCTGAATCGCTCGACCGCATGGTCACGACGCTTGCCGTGAGCGGCAGCATGGCGGCGTTGGCCAGGTGGAAGAGCATCAGGCAGCCGGCAAAAATCATCAGCGGACGGTTGCGCGCAAAGGCTCCAGACAGGCTCTTCGGGATCGACCTTTATGCGGTGCCGCCCTGCCGCCATGCGCCCGTTCGGCATCGACTTCGCCGGCGCGGATCATGCGAGTGCCAGCAGGTCGGCACACACAGAGCGACCGTGACGAAGAACACCGCACGGTTCGAAACGCAGATAGCCGATCGTCCCCATGCCCAGCGCGGCAAATCCGGCACCGAGGGAGGCAAATCTGGCATTGCGGCCGAACCTGTCGCCGAGGGCGGCGTGGCCGACCAGACCAAGGCTGATCGCGCCGATCGCCGGCCCGAGAACGCAACTTGCTGCCGAATGCAGCACCTTGGCCGCCAACACCACGGCGAACATCGGCCATGCTGCGAACATGAACGCGCTCGCGGCAAGCGCGATCACGGCGAACGCGGCCACCACGCGCTCTGAGCGCGCGGCGTCGACCAAAGCGCCTCCCGGCATCTGCCCGATCAGCGCGACCAGGCCGCCGATGGTCAGAACAAGCCCGATATCGGCCTGGGTCCATTTCTGCAGCGGTCAAATAGACCGCGATCAAAGGGACCGAAACCCACCTGAGCATCGGCGAGGAAGAACACGAACCAGTCCAAGCCATGCAGGCTTTTTCGGCGACGGCGAAGGCGGCGCTCGGCCGAGAGCGACGAAGCTGCATCCTCCGGTCAGGACGGCTTTGATGCGCCTCGATCCGCTTCAGCCCTCGCCCGGCCCGATCGGCGATCGCCGTGCTGTGGTCGGGCGGCGGGCAAAATTAGTGCTCAGGCGCTGGAGTTTCCGGATGGGGTTGTACGTCGCCCAGGCCGAGCACCACGAGAGGTTCGCCGGGCTTGTATTCGGGGGCGAGCCTGACCTGGTCGCGGGTAAGCTCCAGGATGATGTGGTCCATCGGACCGCTGGTTGGAAATCGCAGCGCGCTCCAATCGACGGCGATCGTCCGGCTGCCGACGCCGAGGATCCACCGAAGTCGATGACGGCCGCCCGAACCTCGCCGGTGCGCTTCACGATCACATCGACAACGCGTCCCATGTCTTCATTGGCGGCGCTGTAGACGCTCTTGCCGAGAATGCCCTCAGCGTCGCGATCGTCGATGACCGTTGCGGGCGTCCCATCCTCGGTGTTTTCGTGTGCCGCATCTTTGCGAGCCGACTCTGGAGGCGGTTGCTGCGCGGGCTGAGCTGGCTGCTCCGTCGCCGTCGCCGCCGGAACCTGGGTGATCTTGATGCTGGGCGTCTTGAGGCAGGTCTTGGCGGAGCCGTCGCTTGGGAAAACCGCCAATCGGCAGCGCAAGCCGATGTCTCGGGAAGCGCGAAAGAAATATCCCAATGATCGCAACAGCTCGGACGAAGCAATTCATGTCGACCCTCGACGGCGGTCTTCTTGGGTGTCGTCAATTGAAACACCAAAGGAGGCGGCAAGAGTTCATTGCCTTTTTTAACGGAGCCTTTTTGGCCTTGGCGCGTTGAGGTCGCAGGGGGAAGAACGCCGACGCTTAACGCCAGGGAAGAAACATTCTATGAGGATCGCACAGATTGCTCCCCGATCGAAAGTGTGCCGCCGACGTGCTACGGAGGCACCGAGCGCGTCGTGTCATATTTAACCGAGGAGCTGGTCAAGCAGGGTCATCAGCTCACGCTCTTTGCCAGCGGCGACTCGCTGACCTCGGCCGAGCTCGTGCCGTGTACCAAGACGGCGCTTCGTCTCACGCCCACGGTTCGCGATCCCATCCCCTACTATATGCTGATGCTCGATAAGGTTCGCGAGCGCGCCGACGAGTTCGACATTCTCCATTTCCACATCGACCAGTTTCATTTTCCGATCTTTCGACCGATGGCGCAGCGGACACTCACCACGCTGCATGGCCGGCAGGATCTGCCCGACCTGCAGGCGCTTTATCGCGGCTTCACCGAGCATGCCGCTGGTCTCGATCTCCAACGCCCAGAGGCGACCATGTGCCGCGGCAAACTTTGCGGCGACGGTCTATCATGGGATCCCAAGGAGCTTCATGCAGCCAACGTCGATCGGCGTGGAAGCTACCTCGCATTTCTCGGGCGCATCTGTCCGGAAAAGCGCGTCGACCACGCGATTGCCATCGCGCGAGCTGCTGGAGTTCCTCTCAAGATCGCGGCCAAGGTTGACAAGGTCGACGAGGAATATTTTCGAGAGGCACATCATGCCGCTGCTGAACGGCGCCGGCGTCGAATTCATCGGCGAGATCAACGAGCACGCAAAAGCGAAGTTTCTCGGCGGCGCTCTTGCGTCTGCTCTTTCCGATCGACTGGCCGGAGCCCTTCGGACTTGCGCTGATCGAAGCGATGGCCTGTGGAACGCCGGTGCTCGCATTCAGGCGCGGCTCCGTGCCGGAGATCGTCGATGAGGGCGTAACCGGCTATATTGTGGACACACCTGAGGAAGCGATCGCGGTGCTGCCGGACGGTGTTGTCGCTCGATCGCCGCGCCGTGCGGCAGCGCTTCGAAGAGCGTTTCTCGGCCGAACGCATGGCGCGCGACTACCTCAAGGTCTATCATTCCTTGCTCCGCACGCCGGCACGCAGCGATGTCGAGGATCGTGAGCTCGAAACGCCACGCCGCCCGGGCCGAATCAAATGGCAACGGCAAGGGTTTCTATGCTGATTGATTAGGGGATGCCGACTGTGGCGCTTGTCGGCGAGACCATCGCAGAAGAAGCCCTGTTCTCCGTGCATGCGACGGGCCCTTCGACCCGTCAGAGACGGACCCTCAAGCATGGTGACAGTTTTGCCGTGCTCGACAGCCACGGCGATATGGGAGCCGTCGCCGACGTCGCCGACGGGCTCTTTCATTGCGATACGCGTTTCCTGTCGCGTCTTGAATTGCGCCTGAACGGAACAGCCCCTCTCTTGCTGGGGTCCAATGTCAGCGACGACAATTCGACTCTGAACGTCGACCTAACCAATCCGGATATCCTCATCGGCGAGCGCTTGCTCTGCAAGAAGGACACGCTCCACATCGTTCGTACCTTGTTTGTTTGGCGCGGCAGATTTTATCAGCGCCTAGGAGTGCGCAATCATGGCGAGGAGGAGATCAATTTCGAGCTCTCGTTCATTTTTGCCAGCGATTTCGCTGACATCTTCGAGGTGCGCGGACTGCAGCGAGAGCGTCACGGCACCACTTCGATCGGATTGAAAAGCCCCGGCAAGGTCGTCCTGAGATATGCGGGCTGGACGACAAGATACGGCAAACCTCGATCGGCCTTGATCCGGATCCGACCCTGCTCGGACCGAACGTGGCCTTGTACCGATTGAGCCTGGCGCCGAAAGCGAGGACCTCGATCTTCGTCGAGGTTTGTTGCGACCAGCCCAAGGAGACCAGGCCGCTCGCCTTTTTCCATGCGATGTTCGCGGCCAAGCGTGATTTGAAGCACGCAACGCTACCGGGCGGCGTCGGTTCAAACCTCGAACGACATATTCAACGAGGTGCTGTGTCGGTCGGTCGCCGATCTCTACATGCTCATGACGGACACACCGGAGGGCCCTATCCCTACGCCGGGATCCCCTGGTATTCCACGACGTTCGGGCGCGACGGTCTGATCACTGCCCTGGAGACGTTGTGGATCGACCCGAGCATCGCGCGTGGTGTCCTGCGCCGGCTAGCTGCATACCAGGCAATTTCGACCGATCCGTTCGCAGATTCACAACCCGGAAAAATTCTCCATGAAATGCGCGGCGGCAGATCGGCCGCTCTGCATGAGGTGCCGTTCGGACTTTACTACGGCAGCGTCGACTCAACTCCGCTATTTGTCCTGCTCGCCGGTCTTTACGCCGAACGCACCGGCGACGACGTCCTGCTTGCGGAATTGTGGCCCGCGATCGAAGCCGCGTTGAAGTGGATCGATGGGCCCGCGGATATGGATCAGGATGGCTTCGCCGAATATTACTGCGTGACGGAAAAAGGTCTCGCCAATCAAGGTTGGAAGGATTCGCTCGATGCGGTCTTTCATGCCGATGGCCGGCTTGCCGAGGGACCGATCGCTCTTGCGGAAGTGCAAGGATACATCTACGCCGCCAAATTGCTCGCCGCCAAGGCTGCAAGACGGCTTGGATGGGAGCGCAAAGCGCTCGATCTCGAAAACCAGGCGCAGCAACTGGCGGCGCGATTTGAATCCGCGTTCTGGTGTCCGGAGCTCGAGACCTATGCGCTTGCTCTCGACGGCGCAAAGAGGCCCTGTCGCGTGCGAACCTCGAATGCCGGGCAGCTGCTGTTCACGGGCATCGTCAAGCCTGAACATGCCGCGAGGATTGCGCAAGGATTGCTGGGACCGGAATTTTTCTCAGGTTGGGGTATCCGCACGGTGTCAAGCGTCGAGCAGCGATACAATCCGATGTCCTACCACAACGGTTCGATCTGGCCTCACGACAATGCCCTGATCGCCTTGGGGTTTGCGCGATACGGACACAAGCGCGCAATCGACAAGGTGTTCAGGGGCCTGTTTGAAGCCGCGACCTATATGGATCTGCGTCGTCTTCCAGAACTGTTCTGCGGCTTTCAGCGCCGGCAAGGGCGAGGTCCGACGCTCTACCCGGTTGCCTGTTCACCGCAAGCCTGGGCGAGCGGCGCGCCGCTCCTCATGCTGCAAGCGTCCCTCGGACTGGAGTTCGATCCCGTGCAGGATGAGATCAGATTTCGGGATCCGCACCTGCCGTCCTTTCTCGAGTCAGTGTTGTTCCACAATTTGCGGCTCGGCGAATCCCGCCTGGACATCATGGCTCATCGCCAGTCTGGCAACGTCTCGATTGAGATCGTGCGGGCGGAGGGATCAAGTCGTGTCAACGGTCATTCCAGAAACGCTACCAGCGACCTTTGAAGCGCCCAAACCGTCGGGGGCCGATCCGTCGAGGTCAAACCTCGCGGCGATGCGCCACTTTCGGGAGCTACCGCCGCGGTCTACGTCGGTTCCCTTCGTGTTGGCCTTTATACGCTAATAAGACGGTTCTGATTGAAATTGCGACTAACGAAGCCTGCCACGCATGTCCGCTTTGGGTCATTGGCGGACAATTTTCCTGCAGCAAGCTATCCTCACGAGGATGTCGGCTTTGGGCGGCCCCGCTGCTCGACAAGCTGGCACGACGTGGCAAAAGATCACCGCAATGTCGGCACCTCGAGAAAGAGCCGGAGCTTGCGCCCGGCTCTTTGTCGGAGTGAGTGCGGAGTTACCGTGGTCTCCGCTTTTCACCGGAGTGAAGTAGAGCGGCCACCCCGCACGACAGCTATGGATTAGCACCTTAAGGAAAGGACTTCTGTGACTTATGCCACAGTGAGGTTGGCAGCTTGGCGATGCTGCTCGCTATGCGGCGTGCCTCGTCCTGGGTTAGCACCTTAGCCATGTGGGCGTCGTTTGCGGATTTTCGCGTGAGTAGACATACGCGAGCGACTGACCGTTTGGCGTCGCCGATCTTTAAAGCCACCGGGAATCTTCTCCGATGTTTCCAGGGGCGGAATCGACGCATGGCTATTATTCCATACGGCAAAATTTGTTATGCTACGAGGTAGGGACTAGACCTGACCTCACGGGGGCGGGAATGAAAGGCTACCACGCACATAGTTCTCATGGCGGCTTGCCTGATGCTGCACGGCTCCAGTAGCCATGGCGGTGGGTTGCACGGTCATCCGAAGCGGCTTGCGTAGAACGCTGCCAAACTCTCGCGCCCGCCCAGCCCACGCGGGCCTCGCCGATCATTTTTTCTTACAAGTGATTACCGGGTAGCGCGGGCTGCGTTCGATGAAGAGAAAGCCCGCCCACGCAGGATGGGGGTGCCGGGCTTCTTCCTACTCGCGGTCGTGGCCACAAAGGGCTCTTTGGCAGAGGCTGCCGACAGCCGCGACCAATTGCGCATGATCGGACGGCTTGTAGTAGACGGCGCGGAAATCGCCGCTTGTGACTGCAGAGCTCGCCGTCTCTCTCTGCACCTGAAAGCCTGGCCGCCACGGCCCGAGACTCCACTGACAAAACGAAGCTTGGCAGATTTGCACCGGGGCTGAACGTTTCAGGGCTGACACTTGCCGAATGTCAGTACGTCCCTAGCATAATCATGGACTAAAGCTGCTTGACTTACTTGCAACGCCGACGAGAAAAAGGTTGACAGCGGCAAGATGCGCTCTTACTGGCTAGTTCGCCGGGCCGAAGCCGACGCCTCTTGCTACAATGCGTTGTATCGACAGAAGGCGCCAGCTACTGCTTTGAGTGCAAGCGTCCACTAGTCGAGATCGACAACCGGGGCCACCGCCTTCAGGGATGCCCTGACGCGCAGCATCTGGTGGTCGCTTAGCGAACATAACCGCGCCAGGAGCGTAGCCCGGTTGATGCGACGGCCTCTGAGGCAGGCAACGCCTGCCGGAGCGTGAGCCATTAGCGGGTTTCGTGCTTCTCAGGCAGCACGGCCGCCCGACCAGATCGCCGGCAATGTCACGGCAATTGCGATCGCCATCTCGCGCTAGCACTGATAAGCCTGGCCACGCCACGGCCCGGCGGACGCGCGAGGGTTTTCGTGCCCGAAGCGCTCTTCGATTGTGTGAGGATTGGGTGCGATGACATGGAGTTTCCCTCCTCCCTCTGTTGTTGCGGCCTCCTGCTTCCGAAGTATGGCGATTTCAACCGACGGCAAAAAAGCCAGAAAGTGGGTCTGAGACACCGGGTAGGCTGGCGCTAAAAAGTTGGCACCCGAATTGGCACCGGACAACTAGGGACGAGCAGGGAAGAGAGTGAACTCGGCGCTTGCCCCTCGCGCGTTACAATCGCGGAAAACAGGGCAAAAGCGTGGCGAGCGGGGATAGGGTGATATGCCGGTCGCCACGGTAATCGAATTTTCTGTCAAAAAGCGAGGCGCTTAGCCTGCTTGCGCACAGGCCGGATGCGCCGTGGGAAGTTGTCAGGGCACAACGGAGGAAAGAAGCGATGCGTCCCATCATGCGGTTGATCCTCGGGCTCGGCGCTCTCGCCGTGATCCTGCTCGGGGTCGCTTTCGTTCTTCCCCAGGATGTCACTATTGCGCGCTCGGTGGTGATCAACGCGCCCGGAGTCCGCGGTCTTCCCCTATCTCAACAATATGCATGGCTTCGCCGACTGGTCGCCATGGGCGGCGCGCGATCCGCAACTCACCGTGGCCTATTCAGGTCCGGAGCAAGGCAAGGGCGCGAAGGTTGAGTGGACGAGCAGCAAGCCGTCCGTGGGCACCGGCAGCATGGAAATCGTCGAGAGCAGCCCAAACCGGCATATCGATCTCGCCGTGAACTTCAACGGCTTGGATGGAACGAGCTACTACGAGGTCGTGCCCTCGGGCTCTGGCAGCAAGGTGACGTGGGGCTTCGGTTACAAGTCGGGCACGAGCCCGCTCAAGCGCTGGAAGGGATTGCTGCTCGATCGCTATGTCGGGGCCGAATACCGCGATGCTCTCGCCAAGCTGAAGGACAAGATCGAGACCGAGCGGAAGCCGATGGCGCTGCCGCCTCCCACCGCAACGCTCGGCGTGCCGGAGCAGCCTGGTGCGGTCCCCGGTGCGCCAACGCAAGACGGGACTGCTGCCCCAGTGCCGGGAGCACCGGCGGCTGAAGCCGGCGCGGCGCAGCCGCAAGCAGCGCCCACGGCAACCGATCCGGCAGCGACACAGGTGGTGACACCGCCGCCTCCACCGGCGGCACAGCCCGCGCCATCGCCGTCCAAGAAGCGGCCAAAGCGTCCGTAATCGGTGGCGGTTAGAGCTTCCTCTGCTCGGTTCCGATCCCGTTCCCCTGGATCGCTTCGATCATCAGGTGGATGGCACTGGGAATTGACGATTCGAGAGGAGAGCAGTTGGGCGATGGAGTAGTGGCCGGTGGCGGCGCGCCCGGCTCCCAGAGCCGGTCGTCGTCGGTCTTGCTCAGCGAAAACCTCCTCGCCAGTCGACCCTAACAGCATCGGCGTCCTCGGCGATCCCGGCATCGTCGGACGCCAAATGCGGATCGCGTGCGTCGATCCCGACCGGCTGGGTGCAGGCTCGGAAATCTGTTCGGAAGTCTTGGCGTCGTCGCAATGAATGGCCGCGCTAAGGCCAAGCCGCGGCACCACGGAATTAACGGCGGGAGTGGCTTGGTCCCAAGGCCATGGCTTCGCTTGAGGCTCGCCGGCAAGGGCGTGCGTCCAGGCCGCTTGGCGCAACGACTGGGCAAGGCCTGTCTTCGCTTTTTGGTACAGGCTCTCCTCTCCCGGCAGCAGGCCGAGCGTGGCGACCAAGGCGACCGCCAATCCAATCTTCCAACCCGGCGCTTGGCGCAGCGAAGGAAGTGGAGGAGGAGCTGTACCGGCCCCCGTTCCGGCATCAGATCCCCCTCCTAATCCGCCGCGGGAGGTAGAGTCGCGGCGGTGGCAACGCCACCATGCAAGCGTCACCACGCAAAGACTCGCAAGAAGCACCTCGAACATAGTCGGCCCCCCTCACGGGCTGCGAGCAGACCCGGCAGGCCAACTTGAAATGCGAGGAGAGCGGAGAAAAGAAAAAGTGTCGGAAGGAGCGAGGTCGATAGCGGCATCCGCTCGTTCAAGTGCGGAGCCTGGCGTTGAACGGTCATTGCCTTGGCCTTTGATGATCCTCCGGCACAGAGCAAAGCGAACCATCCTCATTTGGGCGCATGCTTAACCGGATTGTGGCTATCCACGGCAAACGCGCCCCAACTATGGCGCAATTGAGGACGCGACAGCCTCAGCGAATGTGGGGAACCTCCCCCAGTTCTGCAAGTTAGCGGCTCATCACGATTGGAGAAATGCCGGCCGGAGCGACGTGCTCCGCGCGGACCAACACTCAGCCCAAGGGAGCCCCGACTCATGACCAAAATGAAATCGCTCGAGGATCTTTTCATCAACCTTCTCAAGGATATGTACTACGCCGAGAAGCAGATCCTGAAGGCGCTGCCGAAGATGGCTAAGCAGGCCGATTCTTCAGAATTGCGGCGGGCCTTCGAGCATCACCTCAAGGAGACCGAAGGACAGGTGGAGCGCCTCGAGCAGGTGTTCGCCCTATGCGACACTCAAGGCCGCCGGCAAAACCTGCCCCGCCATCAAAGGAATCCTCGAAGAGGGCGCGCGAGGACATGAAGGAAGCCGCCGATGCCGATGTCCTCGATGCCGGCATGATCGCCGACGCCCAGGCCGTTGAGCATTACGAGATCGCTCGTTATGGCACGCTGATCGCTTGGGCGAACCAGCTCGGCATGAAAGAAGCGGCGACGCTGCTCAACCAGACGCTCGAGCAGGAATACAACGCCGACCGCACCCTGACCGAGCTTGCGGAGAGCAGCCTGAACCGGCAGGCCGCTGCCTAAACTGGAGGCATTCGCTCGCAAAGATTTCCCAGACGGCGCGGGTCTCCCCGCGCCGTCTTGCATTTCCGCCTTAAGTCTTGCACGGAGCGGGGGTCCGCGCTTAGGGTGCGGCCGCTTCCGGCCACCAGTTTTCGCGGCCCTTCATTTAGCTTCAGGAGAACGGCATGGGTCTGATTGCCCACGCGCTTGAGAGGATAAAACCCTCGCCCACCATGGCGATTACGAGCAAGGCGCGCGAGATGAAGGCCGCCGGCTTCGACGTCATTGGTCTTGGCGCGGGCGAGCCTGACTTCGATACCCCGGACAACGTCAAGCAGGCGGCCATCGCCGCCATTCAGCGCGGCGAAACCAAATACACGGCGGTCGACGGCATCCCCGAGCTGAAGCGGGCCATCGCCTCAAAGTTCGAGCGGGAGAACGACCTCACCTACAAGCCCGCCGGAGATCACCGTCGGCAGCGGCGGCAAGCAGGTGCTCTACAACGCGCTGCTCGCCACGCTCAATCCGGGCGACGAGGTGATCGTGCCGTCGCCCTATTGGGTGAGCTACCCCGACATCGTGCTGCTTGCCGGGGCAACGCCGGTGGTGGTCGAGACCAAGCTCGAGGATGGTTTCAAGCTGAGCCCCAAGGCGCTCGCAGCTTCGATCACGCCGCGCACGAAGTGGTTCATCTTCAACTCGCCGTCGAACCCGACCGGCGCCGCCTATACGCGCGAGGAGATCAAGGCGCTCACCGACGTGCTGCTCAAGCACGAGAATGTCTGGGTGCTGTCCGACGATATCTACGAGCATCTCGTCTATGACGGCTTCGCTTTCTCCACGCCGGCGCAGGTCGAGCCGAAGCTCAAGGGACGGACGCTCACCATGAACGGCGTCTCCAAGGCCTATTCCATGACCGGCTGGCGTATCGGCTATGCCGGAGGGCCTGAGCCGTTGATCAAGGCGATCGCCACGTTGCAATCGCAGTCGACGTCAAATCCCTGCTCGATCAGCCAGTGGGCTTCGGTCGAAGCTCTGGAAGGTCCGCAGGATTTCCTCAAGCGCTGGGTCGCCTCCTTCCAGGATCGCCGCGATCTCGTCGTCTCGATGCTCAACCAGGCGAAGGGGATCAGTTGCCCGACGCCGGAAGGAGCCTTCTACGTCTATCCGTCTTGCGCAGGCGTCATCGGCCGGACGTCGCGAGACGGCAAGAAGATCGAGACCGATGAGGATTTTGCCACCGCGCTGCTTCAGGAGGAGGGCGTCGCCGTGGTGCATGGCGCGGCGTTCGGGCTTTCGCCCTTCTTCCGCATCTCCTATGCGACCGGCATCGAGGCGCTGGAAGAGGCCTGCCGCCGCATTCAGCGCTTTTGCGCGAACGTGACCTGAGCGGGAGATCAGCGGCATGGGGACGCAGATGAAGCTCAGCACGGGCAACCAGATCAACGGCAAGATCATGGAGATCCGCAAAGGAGCGGTGACGGCCATCGTCTATGTCGCCATCGCCGGCGATACCATGCTCGAAGCAAGCGTCACCATCGCCTCCTTGGAGACCCTTGGTCTGTACGAGGGCAAGAGCGTGATCTTGATGGTGAACCCCGGCGATATCATCATCGGTTGCGAATAGGCTGCCGGCCAGGCCGCCTTGCCTTCGAACTGCCGCGTTGCCTTGGTGCGACAGCGCGGCAAGGGAGTGATCGTCACGACCGGATCGCCGCCGCCGTTAGCGCATCCTCGTGCTTCCCGACGGACGTCGCGTCGCTTGCGCCGAATATGGCGATATAGGCGGACTGCCGGTGCTCGCGCTGCACGGGACACCGGGCTCGCGCCTGATGTTTGCCCTGGCGGATAGAGCGGCGCGGGACAGGGGCATCCGCTTGATCGCGCCGGAGCGCCCCGGCTACGGACTGTCGGACTATCGACGCTCTGAGACTCTCGCCCAAATCGCCGAGGATCTGAGCGCCGTGGCCGACGACTATGGTCTCGGCCGCTTCGCCGTCATCGGCGTCTCAGGTGGCGGACCCTACGCCGGTGGCGGCGGCCGCGGCCATGCCGGACCGCATCAGTCTCCTGGCGCTGGTCGCGCCGATCGGCGAGGTGGCGGATGGCCAGCTTCGTCTCTCCAGATTTCAGAGGCTTCTGTTCAGGCGGCTCGCGCGCAGGCCGTGGGCAACTCGGCCCTTCTTTCGCAGGCTGCGCTCGATGGTGTTCAAGTCGCCGGACAGTGCCTATCGGTGGTTGATGCGGCGGGTCCGCGCGCCCGATCGGGAGTTGTTGGCGCGATCCAGCGTAAGGATAAGCCTGCAGGCGGCCATGGGCGAAGGTCTGCGGCCTGGCGTGGAGGGGTGGCACAGGACCTCCGGCTCTGTTGCTCGCCCTGGCGCTTGCGGTTTGCCGATATCGACGTGCCGACCATCCTTTGGCAAGGCAGTGACGATCCAGTCGTGCCGCCGGAGGCTGCCTATGCCTTGGCGCGGGCGCTCCCCAATTGCCGGTTGGATGTCATCCCCGGCGCCGGGCACTATTGGGTGTTCTCCCGGTTCGGGCTGATCCTCGATGCGGTCGCGGCTGTGCTGCGCGCCGACGCGGCAGCAGGCGTGGCGCAACGCCCGCGGAGCCGATTGCATGACGCCGGAATTCACCCACTGCGCCCTGCACGTGCGCGACCTCGATCAGTCGATCGCCTTCTATCGAAAGCTATTGCGGGCTCGGCATCGTCAAGGAGCACGGGCAGGGCGACGCGCGCACCGTGTGGATGGCGCATGGAGATGATGACCGCGCCCGGTTCGTGCTCGTGCTGCTCGGCGGAGGACCTGATCGTTCGCAAGGCAAGGACGACATGACGCATTACGGCTTTGCCGTTCCCTCTCGCGCCGATGTGGATGCCATTGCCGAGCGCGGGCGGCGGGAGGGGCGGCTATTTTGGGAACCGCAGGAGTTCCCGCCACCGACCGGCTATCTTTGCGCGGTCAGAGACCCGAGCGGCTACATCATCGAGTTCTCCTTCGGGCAGCCGCTCGGGCAGAACCGCTAAACCTCAATCGGGCGCTCTTGCCGCAAGGGATGCGGCGTTCTGGCGCTGGAACACGAAGGACCTAAGCGCGTAAATCCGCGTGGCCGGGGGTGAGGAACGAATCGCGCTAACCCTGACGGTGCGGACCCCATGCTTGGCAAGCCAATCTTCTTCGACCCCACCGGCAAACGCGCGCGCCTGCTGCAGGCCTTGGCGTGGGTCGCCGGCACCGTCAGCGCCGTCATTTTCGTGTTGTTTACGGCGATCCTTGTGGTCGTGAATCGGCCGGAGGATAAGAGCTTCGACCAGCAGCTCTCCGCCCATACCTCGATCCGCTGTGCCTGGGCGCCGACCTGCTCGCCGGCGCATGCCGATTGCCGACAGCAACGCCGCCGATCCCGAATTGCTGAAGACCGCCTACAAGCTCGCGTCAGACTTGCGCGAGCGGGAGCGTGGTCTGCGCACGCGCCATCCGCAAGCCGAGGTCGTCGATCGCCATCCGATTCCGGCGCCGCTCAGAGGGTCGAAAGACCGATCCTTGAGCATCGGCTTCTACGTCAACTGGGACGACAACAGCTACCCGGCGCTGAAGCGTGCGCTTCCCCATCTCGATTGGGTGATCCCGAGCTGGCTCAGCCTCGAAGGATCCGGCTCTCGAGCTGAAGGCCGATGTCGATGATCGGGTGTTGAAGCTGATTCAGGAGACGAAGCCCGAACACGCCGGTCCTTCCCATGATCCAGAATGCGGTTGAGGGCAAATGGGACGGAGCCGGCCTCGCGCGGTTGCTTGCCGATCCGGCAGCGCGAGCGGCGCGCATCGACGAGATCGTCGCCTTTCTCGAGGCCAACAAGTTTCAAGGGCTGACCATCGACTTCGAGGAGGTCCCGGCCAAGTCGCAGAAGGACCTGCAAGACTTTCTGAGCGAACTGTCGAGCGCGCTTTGCCGCGCACGGTCTCGTCATGGTGCTCGCCGTGCCCTTCGATGACGACAGCTGGCCTTACGTCACCTATGCGAGGATTGCCGACTACATGCTGCTGATGGGCTACGACCAGCACTGGGATCACAGCAAGCGCCGGGAAGCATCGCCGGCGAAGATTGGTTCGAGAAGATCACTCGACAAGCGCATGCAGGAGCTCGATCCCGACCGCACCATCCTCGCCATCGGCGGTTACGGCTACGATTGGGTCAAGGGACACGAGACCCAAGAGCTGACCTTTGAAGAGGCCGTGCTTTCGGCGCGGGACTCTGAAGCCGATATCGAGTTCGATCCCGCAGACCGCCAACCCGCATTTCTCCTTCATCGAGGACGACGGCAACCGTCACGACGTGTGGTTCCTCGATGGCGTGACGGCCTTCAATGAGGTCGAGGCCGGGGACGCCTATCGCATGGCCGGCTATGCGCTGTGGCGGGTCGGCTCGGAGGATCCCTCGGTCTGGTCGGTGCTCGGTCAGACTTACGGCGCGCCGCCACCCAGATGGCTTGCGCGAGATCGGCACCAGCCAGGACATCGATTTTGAGGGCCGGGGCGAGGTGCTGCATGTGCGCGAAGAGCCCGCCCCAGGAACGCGAACCTTCGACATCGACCACGACACAGGCCAGATCGTCGACGAGACCTACAAGGCGGTGCCGACCCCTTTCGTCATTGAGCGAACCGGCATCACGCCGGGCAAGCTCGCGCTCACCTTCGACGACGGTCCCAGACCCGGACTGGACGCCGAAGATCCTCGACATCCTGAAGGCGAAGGGCGTCCATGCGAGCTTCTTCATCATCGGCGAAAATGCGCAAGCCAACCCCGATCTCGTGCGCCGCATCCTCGCCGAAGGCCACGATATCGGCAATCACACCTTTCACCCACCCAAATTTGGGGAGTTGCCGGACAGCCTCGTGACGCTCGAGATCAACGCCAATCAGCGGCTGTTCGAGGCGCTGACCGGGCGATCGATGCGGCTGTTCCGCGCTCCCTTCCTCGGTGACGCGGAGCCCACCACGAGCGACGAGATCGTGCCGATCGAGATCGCGCAGTCCATGGGCTATGTCACCGTAGGCCTGCATGTCGATCCGAATGACTGGCTGAGGCCGCCGGCGGACACCATCGTCGATCGCGTGATCGAGCAGGTGAGCGACCCGAACCCTGACATCAGCGGCCGCATCATCTTGCTGCACGATTCGGGCGGCGACCGGTCGCAAACGGTCGCGGCGTTGCCGAAGCTCATCGATAGTCTCAGGGCCAAGGGCTATGACTTCGTGCCGGTGTCGGAGCTCGCCGGACTCACGCGCGACCAGGCCATGCCGCCGCTGCCGCCGCGCTCTTACGCCCAGCTCATCAGCCTGCCCGTGTTCATGACGCTGAGCTGGCTTGGCCGCCTTCTCACCGTGGTGTTCGTCCTCGCCATCGGCCTCGGCGTGGCCCGCGTCCTGTTTCTGAGCGTGGTGGGGCTCGGCAATCGGCGCGCCGAAGCGCGCCGGGTGCCGCCGCCGCTCCCGCAACATCCGCCGCTGCAGACGGTGCTCATCCCGGCACATAATGAAGGCAAGGTCATCGCCGGCGCGGTGCACCACATCCTGGCGAGCGACTATCCGAATTTGGAAGTCATTGTCATCGACGACGGCTCGACCGATGACACCTCCGAGCAGGTCAGGGCGCATTACGCCGGAGATGCCCGCGTCAAGCTGTTCACCATCGCCAATGGCGGCAAGGCGGCGGCGCTCAATTTCGGCCTGAGGCACGCGCGCGGGCAAGTCGTCGTCGCGCTCGACGCCGACACTCATTTCGAGAAGGACGCGATCTCAAGCTCGTGCGCTGGTTCGGCGACCCTGCGGTCGGCGCCGTGGCCGGCAACGCCAAGGTCGGCAACCGCATCAACATGATCACGCGCTGGCAGGCGCTTGAATATGTCACCAGTCAGAACCTCGAGCGCCGGGCGCTTGCCGCGCTCGGTTGCATCACGGTGGTTCCCGGCGCCATCGGCGCCTGGAAGCGGGAGGCGCTCGAGCGCTTGGGCGGCTTCCCGCTCGACACGCTCGCCGAGGACCAGGACCTGACGCTCGCGCTGCTGACCGCGGGCTACACGGTGCTCTACGACAGCACTGCCATTGGCTGGACCGAAGCGCCCGATACGGTCAAGGGCCTCATCAAGCAGCGCTTCCGCTGGGCCTACGGCACGCTGCAATGCCTGTGGAAGTACCGCAGGGTGACGCTCCAGGCCGCGCTACGGCGCGCTCGGTCTTCTTGCGGTGCCGCAAACCTGGCTGTTCCAGTTCCTGCTCACCGCGATCGCGCCGCTCGTTGACCTGGCGCTGATCTGGCAGATCGTCAGCTCTGGTCTGCAGCTCTTGCAGCATCAGGATCAATACGATCCGGACACTTTGCGCAAGGTCGTGGCGTACTATCTCATCTTCCTCGTCATCGATCTCGGCAGCGCCACTCTCGCTCTCATGATGGAGCGGCGCGAAAAATGGAGGTTGGCGCCGTTGCTCTTGCTGCAGCGCTTCGGATACCGGCAGCTCATGTATTGGGTGGTGCTGAAGGCGCTCTTCACCGCGGCGATCGGGCCGCTCGTCGGCTGGGGCAAGCTCGAACGCAAGGCGACGGTCGGCGCTGCTTCCGCATAGAGCGGATCAAAGCCTACAGCTTGTCGTAGAGTCAGACAGCAACAGTCCTTCAATCCGTCTTGGCGCATTTTGCAGGCGAGCTTTTCGTCGGCTCCCGCGCATGCTTGAGGGGCGGCATCAGCGGCAAGCCCGTTACTGCAGGTCGCGGTGTAGTGAACGCAGTTGCCGCCCAGCAACTCTGAATTCTTCGGGCAGTGGCAGTTTGGTGGCGTGCCCACCATGCCGTGCTCGCAGCCCATATTGGTCGCCTCAGACGCTCCCTCTGGCGGCTCGCAATAACCACCTGACGCGTTCGGAGCGGCGAGAACCCTGTAGCCGGGAGGGCATGAATGCTCGCCTGGCTGAACCGTCTCCTGCGCCGGGATGCCCTGTTCAGTGCCCATGGCGGAGGCTGCCGGGTACATCCGGAAGTGTCGTCTCATCGACGCCGGGAGTGGCATTTTTCCACGCACCACGGCTCCGGGAACCGACCTGCATCCAAACTTTCCGTCGAACGTTCCGCAGACAAACGTGGCTTCGAGCAAGAGTTGCCGCTGCATGGAATAGATGACGGCCGGATGATCCTGCGCGAAAGATGGCCGACGCTCCTCTCGCCGCCGGGAGCCGATGACAGCACGCCAAAGAGAAGAGGCCAACACAAAGACGCAAAGCCGGCGCATGGAAACTCCATCGGATGAAGTCACGAGCATCGCGAGCATCGAGCATAATGACATAGGAACCGGATCGGAACAGCCGCGTGAGGCCGCCTCTAAACGAGGCGATCCGCTCGCCAGGATTGGACCGCTTAGGCTCAGTGCCCAAAATCGGCCTCTTGCCAGAGGGCGCATCCCTTGACACGATAGGTTCACAAGACCGCTCGGGACGGTCGTCGGGCCTTCCCGCGGGAAAAGACCATGGGAGGAGAGTATGGGCCAAGCGCAGGGCCAACCAGCCCGCAGCGCCCGCTGCATCGCACTGGTTGGCCCCTATCTCAGCGGTAAGACGACACTTCTCGAAGCCATCCTTGCCCGCACCGGCGCTATCGGCCGGCAGGGCACCATGGCGGCCAAGAATACCGTCGGCGACGCATCGCAAGAGGCCAGGCATCACGGCATGAGCGTCGAGCTCAACGTGGCCACCGTCGATTTCCTCGGCGACAGCTTCACCTTCCTCGATTGCCCCGGCTCCATCGAATTCCAGGCCGACGCCGCCAATGCGCTCGCGGCTTGCGACGGCGCCATCGTGGTGTGCGAGCCTGACGAGAAGAAGGTTCCGGCGCTTCAGCTGATCCTCAAGCAGCTCGAGGATCGCGGCATTCCCCATTTCCTGTTCATCAACAAGATCGACAAGGCCGAGGCGCGCATCCGCGACATCGTGCCGATGCTGCAGCCGGCCTCGACCAGGCCGCTCGTGCTGCGCCAGGTGCCGATCTGGGAGAACGACATCGTCACCGGCTTCATCGATCTCGCGCTCGAGCGTGCTTTTGTCTATCGCGAGCATGCGCCGAGCGAAGTCATCGTCATTCCCGACGCGCTCGCCGACGGCGAGAAGCAGGCGCGGTTCTCCATGTTGGAGAAGCTCGCCGACTATGACGACGAGTTGATGGAACAGCTGCTTGAGGACGTGCCGCCGCCGCGCGACAAGGTGTTCGACGACCTGTCCAAGGAGCTGCGCGACGGGCTCATCTGTCCGGTGCTGATGGGCTCGGCGGAGAACGGCAACGGCATCCTGCGCCTGTTGAAGGCGCTGCAGGCACGAAGCCCCTTTTGTCGGAACCACAGCCAAGCGCCTTAAAGTCGATGGCGCGCCCTCTTGCGCCTATATCCTCAAGACCTTCCACACCGCCGCATGGCGGCAAGCTCTCGCTCGCCCGCGTGCTCACCGGCAGCTTCGCCGACGGCACTACACTGCATGGCGGCGCCGACGACGAGCGCATCTCCGGAATCTTCACCCTCATGGGCCAGGAGCCGACCAAGCGCGGCGAGGCAAAGGCCGGCGATACCGTCGCCTTCGGGCGCCTCGACAGCGTGAAGACCGGAGACACGCTCGTGGCCGAGAAGGCGAAGCCGGTGAAGCTCGAAACCGCGCCGCCCAGCCAGCCGGTGTTCGGCCTCGCCATCGCCGCCAAGGAGAAGAAGGACGAGGTGAAGCTCACCGCGGCCATCGCCAAGATCATCGAGGAGGATCCCTCGATCTCGCTCACCCACAGTCAGGACATGGGCGAGATGGTGCTATGGGGCCAGGGGGAGATGCACCTCCGCGTGGCGCTCGAGAAGCTCACCAGCAAATACGGCATCGACGCCTCGACCAGGCCGCGCCAGATCCCCTACAAGGAGACCATCCGCAAATCGACCGAGGTGCGCGGCCGCCACAAGAAGCAGTCCGGCGGCCACGGCCAGTTCGGCGACGTGGTGGTGACCATCGGCCCGCGCCCGCGGGGAGCGGCTTCGAGTTCAGCGATGAGATTACCGGCGGCGTGGTGCCGAAGAACTACATCCCGTCCGTCGAGATCGGGGTGCGCGATTATCTTCACTCAGGCCCGCTTGGGTTCAACGTGGTCGATGTCGGCGTCTGCCTGATCGACGGCTCCTATCACTCGGTCGATTCCTCGGACATGGCCTTCCGCCAGGCCGGGCGCATCGCCATGAGCGAGGGCTTGCCGCAATGCTCTCCCGGTGCTGCTCGAGCCGGTCATGGCGGTCGAGATTGCGGTGCCCTCCGACGCAACGGCGAAGATCAACGGCATCATCTCGTCGCGGCGCGGGCAGATCCTCGGTTTCGATGCGCGGCCGGGTTGGCCGGGATGGGATCTGGTGCAGGCGCAGATCCCGGAGGCCGAGATCCAGAACCTGATCGTGGAGCTGAGATCGGCGACCGCAGGCGTGGGCACCTTCAGCGCCAAATTCGACCATCTCGCCGAGCTTGACCGGCAAGATCGCCGATCAGGTGCTGGCCTCCCGCGCGGCCAAGGCCGCTTAAGCCGGGCTTCGGCGGACTTGCCGCCGGGCCTCCGGCCCGCTAGACGATTGTGCCGAATATTTGTGCGACGACCATTAGACCTTCGTGAGGGTTCCGAAAATGACGATTTATCCGCAGCTTGACATCCCTGAGACTCTTGCCGCCGGCCCAGGGCCGGGAACACCGATCCTCGCGTGCTGGAACGCTTCGCCAAGACCGGCGTCGCCGATCACATGCAGAAGGACGTTCTGCGCGGCATGCTCGAAGCCAAGGAGATGTTGCGCGAGCTGTGGGGGACCAAGAACGTCTATACCTACGGCGTCGCCGGCACGGGCTTTTCGGGGCTCGACTGCGTGCTTTCCCTGATCCTGCCCGGCGACAAGGTGGTGGCCTTCCCCAACGGGACCTTCTCCGGCATCGACACGCTGACCATCCGCATGAAGGCTGCCACCAAGGAGGAGCTGGCCGCGGATTCCCTTAACCCGAAGGCAGAGAGCGTGACGGTGATCGAGACGCCGCACGGCCAGTCCGTCACCGGCGAGACCGTCGACAAGGCGCTCGCGAAGCACAAGCCGATGTGGGCCTTCATGGCCCATTGGGAGACCGGATCGGGCCGCATCAACGACCTGAAAGGGCTTCAGCGACGCCTGCCTCAAGCACGGCGTGATGGGCATCGTCGATGCGGTGTCGAGCCTCGGCGTCGCCGACTTCAACATCGACGACTATCCGGGCGTTGTCGCCTGGGCGTCGTGTCCGCAGAAGGGCGTGCTTTCGCTGCCGCTCACTTATGCGCCGGTCAGCTTCACCGACAAGGCCATCGAAATGGTGCGCAAGCGCGGCTGCCGCACCTATGTCCACCACCCGATCCTCGACGCGCGCCACTGGGGCATCATCGACGGCAAGGACACCCCGACGCCGGCCTATCACCAAACCCATTCCTGCTATGCGGTGGCGCGCGTTCCACGAGGCCTTGCGCATCATCCTCGGCTACGGCCGGCGCCGCAAGGCGTCCGACTACGCCTATCACGAGAAGGCGCTGCGCCAGGCGGTGGAGGCCATGGGCTGCGACGTCACCTCCAACATGACGAGCCTCATCGTGCTCAACCTGCCCGGCAAGCTCAAGGGCAAGGAGAAGGAGCTCGTGCAGGGCGCCCGGGCGCAAGGCTTCGGCATCTGGCCGACCCTGTCGGAACCGGTTCAGGTGCGCATCGGCATTCTCAATCAGCTGTCGCCTGGAGCAGATCGCCGAGATCGCCGGCCGCTTTGCCGACGCCATGCTTGCCATGGGCGCCGATTTCGACAAGCAGAAGGTGATGAACCGGGCTCAAATCCTACTACGCCAAGGCCGCGTAAAGCGCGCTGACGCAATGCAAAAGGCGAGGGGCTTCGGCACCTCGCCTTTTCTTTGCCTAAAGTCGCCGGATTTGCGGCGCAGGAGTGATTGACGGAGATGCAGCCTACTCACGGCGCCGAGCGGAGTAATATCCCGAGCGCCGGGGAGTGCGGCCAGGAGCTTCGACATGAACGCATTGCGCGCCCTATTCCTGATGTCATTTTGCGCTGCTTGCGCATCGTCGCGGCGCCGCAAACCGCCGACGCGGCCTCGGCCGTCCAGATCAACGCCGACGCCAATGCGACGCTGCAGAGCTTCGTCGCTCAAAATCCGTCCGCGCGCGAGCTTGGCCGGAAGGCTGCCGGCGTTCTGGTGTTTCCTCGGTGATCAAGGCAGGCCTCGGCGTAGGCGGGGAATATGGAGAAGGGGTCCTCATCGTCAGGGCAGAACCGGCGGGCTACTACAACATCATCTCGGCCTCCTTCGGCTTCCAGCTCGGAGTTCAGTCTAGGTCGGTGATCATCATGTTCATGACCGAGGAGGCGCCTCGCCGGATTCCAGAACGCCTATGGTTGGAAGGTCGGCGTCGATGGATCGGTCGTGGTCGTCACGGTCGGTGCCGGAGGTGCCATCGATACCGACACGCCTCACCAGCCCGGTCATCGCCTTCATCTTCGATGCGCAGGGACTGATGTACAATTTGAGCCTCGAGGGCTCGAAGATCAGCCGCATCACCCGCTGATCCTCGCCGGCTGCCCGGGGACAACGACGCTACCGGCTTCAGCGACCTGGTCCGGCGCGTCTCCCGTTAAGCACGGAACGGACCCCTGGTTTCCGCGTTAGCGGGGAGGCGGCCAACTTTGCATCGTTCTCGGCTGAGCGACGCTCAGCGGCAAAGGCGGCATCTTCGGTTGGGAAACATCTTCGTGTCCGATGCCAGCGACAACCTCGATCCTATTGAACTCGCTCATGGAGAAATCTTCCGGTCGAAAGACGTTGTCGCGTCGGCAACGCAGGACCTCGATCAATACGACCGGTGGCTCAGGCGACTTTGTCGCCTCCGAGAAGCGGAATCGGGCGCGGCATGCCCGCTGGGTCAAGCGCCAGCAGGCGAAAGAGCGACGCCAACTCGCTCGCCAACGTCTGGCTGCGGTCGGCCAGACGGGGCGCCTTGTCCGTTGCTGGTCTCCGTTCGCTCGGTATTTTTGTCCTTGCGGAATGGGCTCGCTTATCTCGGCCACACTGACTTGGAAGAGCGCCGCGTGGATCGCGCTCTCCGCTTTACGCTCTTTCGGCACTCGTGCTTGAAACGGCTGTCGCTCGGCGTCTCCTGGATGTCGGCCAGAACACGCGCCGTTGCGCTTGCATCCCTGAGAGCGATTTCGGCTGGCTCCATGTGGGTCGCCGCGAGGGCGAAGGCGTTGACGATCGCCTCGTTCAGGCTGTTGGCGATGAGCTCTTCCTGGGCGTGGGCAAGATCGCACTCTGGCGTTCGCTTCGCTCCGCGCCACTTCGATCAGCGCGTCCTGGATCGCGGCGAGAATGCGGGTCGCTGCGCTCACGTCGTTCAGGTTGCTTTCGCTCGGTTCGGTCTGGATCGCCGCTAGGGTTCGCGCCCTGACGATGGTGTCTGCAAGTGCAGTCTCGGCCGGTTTCGCCTGAGTTCACGCGAAATCTCGAGGCTTGGCCAGGGCGTCGCAGCAAGGGAGCGGCGGTCGCCGCTTCCTGGATCGCCACCAGGCCAGCGCCTTGGCAGTTGCAATACGCGATGCGGCGGCGGTCGGATCCACCTGGACTGCAGTAAAAACTCCGTGCGATTGCGCGAGCTTCGTCCGAGTCGGCAACGACTGGCCTTTCTTGGACGCGGGCCAAAGGCCATGTCTTCGCGCTCACATCTCGTGATGCGGCGGCGGTCGGTTCGGCTTGGACCGCGGCGAAGACGCGCTCGATCCTCCAAGCTTCGTCCAAGGCGGCATCGAGCGGCTCCTCTTGAGCAAGCGCCGAGGGTCATGCCTTCGGCCTTGCTTCTAGGGATGCGACGGCGGTCGGCTCCGCGTGGACCGCAGCAAAGACGCGCACGATCGCCCACGCTTCGTCGGAGGCGGCATTGAGCGGCTTCTCTGGACGCGGGCGAAAGGCCACGCGCTTGTGCTCGCATTTCGAGATGCGGCAGTGGCCGGGTCCGTATGGACCGCGGCGAAGGCACGGACCTTCGCGCAAGCCTCGTCAAAGGGGGCATCAATCAGCGTTTCTTGGGCGCGCAGCGAGGGCTATGCCCTGGCTATAGCAACGCACGATGCGGCGACGGTTGGTTCGGCTCGACCGCCGAAAAGCATCTGCAAAGTTGGGCTAGCCTCGTTTAACGCTGCTTCAAGCGGCAGGTCCTGGGTTCGCGCCGAGGCGAACGACCTTACGCACAAGCTTCAGTCACGCCTGTGCGACGGGCTTCGCCTGGGTGCGCGCGAAGGCTGATGGGGCCGCGGGCCGGCTGCAAAGGCTGAAGACTACGGCGAGAGCCGCGGCCACCGCCAAAGCGAGCAGTGCGTCCCTCATGGCGCTGAGGCTCGAGCGCGCAGGCCAAGGGCGAGCTCGATGCGCTGAGGCGCACGCGGCCCGCGCAGGCGAGCTGACCGCCATCGGCATGGCGCGTAAATTCATGGCTACCCGCCTCAAGCTGAAGCACGAGCCGAGCGAGCCAGATCAAGTGGCCACGCCCAGTCCACAGCGGAAGCCGGGGGCTTGCAAGACGGTGCGCGGATTTCGTCAAACGCCTTGATCTGCATCGAGCCTTGGCGGTGTCGGCTCCCGGTGGTGCAGACGAGCGCCCCGAGCGGCCGGTTCGCGCCGCAAAGCTGAATTCTTCTCGCAACGTGACAGCGTCCGGCCCCAAGTCCTAGAGTCCGGGGATGAAAGCGCGTGAGCACATGGTCGGCATTCTGCTGGCCGGTGGCAAATCGAGCCGCATGGGCGGCGGCGACAAATGCCTGCCGCCGCTCGCCGGAAGGCCGATTCTTCGCCCATGTCATCGAACGCCTGAAACCTCAGGTCGCGGAGCTGATCATCAGCGCCAATGGCGATCCGGCGCGTTCTCGGCCTTCGGCTTGCCGGTGGTCGAGGATCGCCTCGACTGCTATGCCGGACCTCTTGCCGGCATCCTTGCCGGCCTCGAATGGGCGCGCACCAATCGGCCTGAGAGCTGCTTCTGCGATCGCCGCCGCGAGCGACACGCCCTTCCTTCCCGCCGATCTCGTCGATCGGCTTCGGTCGGCGAGCGGTGAGGGTGAGGCGAACCTCGTCGTGGCCCCGATCAGCGGAGGGGATGCACCCGGTGTTCGGGTTGTGGCACGTGACGCTTGCTCCCGATCTCGAAGCCTCGCTGATGAGCGGCGACCCGCAAGATCAGCGATTGGGTCAGGCAGCATCAGGCAAGAGAGGTGATGTTTCCGCCGGTGAAAATCGAAGGCCGGACGATCGATCCCTTCTTCAATGTCAACCGGCCGGACGAGCTGGCCGCGGCCGAAGCGTTTCTCCAGACAAGCGCCGTCTGATCCGGGATGTCCGGATCGAGCTCAGCACCATGCCTGGATTGACGCTTCGGCCGCGCGCTTCAGATGCGGAACACGGCGCCGGAGACGGACCTTGGCCGCTCGCGGACCGCGCCGCCGTCATTGCCTGATTTTACGATCCACTCTCCGCCGGCGGTCCGTCCGGTGATCATGCCGACATGATGGGACCAGACCACAACCGCGCCGACGCGTGGGCCGCTCGGGCGGCCCCAATGCCGCCAATTGCTGGCAAGGTTGAGCTCAGGCCCGCCGCCCTTCTGGGTCCGCATCCACCACCCGCACCAGCGCGCGGGCCGTCCGCCGGGTCCGCTCTTTGCGGTGTGCGTGCGATAGGAGCGGCTCGCATGCTGACGGTGATGGCTTTTGCCATATCCGCTTCGGGCGTAGTGCGCTCCGTAACGGCTGCTGCGCCCCTGGTATGCAGAACGCGAAGCCCGAGAGTGGTGGCTGAGCGAATAGTTCGAACCGGACCAGCCTTGGTAATAGGGTCGTGCTTCGCCCTCGGTAGCTAAAGCCGTCACAGCAACAATACTCGCGACGGCGAAAAGAATCGCCTTCATTACAATTCCTCGTGCTGTTTTTTGGGAAGGCGTCATCCTCAAAAATATTGAGGCGAAACAAGGAAGTGGCTGGGGCCATATCGGGCCCTCGCCGCCTCATTCCTGACGCGGTTCGATCCCGCGCATCCTCGTAGGGTGGGCAACGGACTCCTGCCGTTGCCCACGTCGAGCGGGGCGATTGGGCACGCTTCGCTTCGCCCGGCGCTACGTCACAGGCGGCACGGGATGAGCCCGTCTACTCGGCGGCTTGGTGCATCGGCTTGATGCCGGCGAGATATTTCTCGGCTTCGAGCGCAGCCATGCAGCCCAGGCCTGCGGCGGTGACCGCCTGGCGATAGACGTCGTCGGCTGCATCACCCGCGGCATAGACACCGGGGATGTTGGTCGCGGTCGAGAACGGCGCCGTCTTGATGTAGCCGTTGGGCTTCATCTCGATCTGGTCCTTGAACAGCTCGGTCTGCGGCACATGGCCGATGGCGATGAAGATGCCGTCGACCGGGATGGCGAAGGTCTCGCCGGTGAGCGTGCTCTTGAGGCGAGCGCCGTTCACGCCGAGGGGATCGTCGGTGCCAAGCACCTCGTCGAGCTCGGTGTGCCACATCACGTCGATCTTCGGGTTGGCGAACAGGCGCTCCTGCAGGATCTTCTCGGCGCGGAGCACGCCGCGGCGATGCACCAATATGACCTGGCTCGCGATGTTGGCGAGGTAGATCGACTCCTCCACTGCGGTGTTGCCGCCGCCGACCACCAGCACAGACTTGTTGCGGAAGAAGAAGCCGTCGCAGGTGGCGCAGGCCGAGACGCCAAAGCCCTTGAATCTGCTTTCCGAGGGCAGCCCCAACCAGCGGGCCTGCGCGCCGGTGGCGATGACGACGCTGTCGGCGGTGTATTCCGTGCCGCTGTCGCCCTTCATCCAGAAGGGCTCGTGGGTGAGATCGACCGCATCGATGTGGTCGGCAATGATCTCGGTGCCGACATGCATGGCTTGCGCCCGCATCTGGTCCATCAACCAGGGCCCCTGGATCACGTCGGCGAAGCCCGGATAGTTCTCGACGTCGGTGGTGGTGGTCATTTGGCCGCCGGGCTGTATGCCCTCGATGAGGAGCGGCTTCATCATGGCGCGGGCGGCATAAATGCCGGCCGTGTATCCGGCAGGACCCGAGCCGATGATGATCATCTTGGCGTGGCGCTTCATTGGTGGCGTTGCCTTGGGGTGCGAATTGGAGCCAACAGGTAAGCTCAATGGCCGCGTTTCGCAACCCGCGGTCCGTCATGGGCGGCTTTACGCAAGGGTTTCAAGGCCAAGGGCGCGGCGGATGGCGCCGGCCACGAGCTCGGTGTCGTTGATCGGGGCGTAGGACCACGACTCGATCTTGCCGGCGAAGGGGCGGGTGGCGCCGCGCTCCCGCATCAGCTCGTGGAAGCGCCCGAGCCGGCGTTGAACTGCCTTTGAGGCGCTGTACATAGACCGGCTTGCCGGTGCCCGCCGCCTCGGTGACCATGTTGACCGAGATCCTCGGTGGTGACGATGGCGTCGGCGGTGGCGAGGAAGGCGAAATAGGGATTTTCGCCGGTGCCGTCCCAGACGAAATGGGGGACGCTGCCAATCGGCGCGACAAGGGCACGAAGTGCCTCTGGCGAGGTTCGCCGGGACGGCGTGACGAGCAGCGATCCGCCGCTGTCACGCGTGGCCTCGGCCAGCGACGCGCCGAAGGAGGCGGCGAGATCCGGCGGGAAACTGAAGGCCGCGCTGTCGCCGCCAAGCAGCACTGCGATACGCGGACGAGGCAGGGGATCGATCTTCGCGGCGAAGCTATGCGCCGCCTCGGCGAGGCGCATTGGCGTGACGCTGTGCACGGCGCCGAAGGTGTTGACCACGTTGGCGCCGGTATAGCCGTCATGGAGCGGCGCCGCGATCAGGTCGAAGCGATGCTTTGGCACCTTGGGATTCTGGATGTGCAGGGCAAATCCCTTCGCCACGCTCTTCAGCGCCAGCGCGATGGGAACGCTGCGCCGCCCGATGGAAATGATGAGGCGCGGCCAGGGCGGCGCGAGCGGCTCGTTGGAGGTGACGGAGCGGAGCAGGCGCGACGGCGCGAGGTAGATCTGCAGCCGCGCCGGCACGAGGCGCATGGCGCCTGTTACCCGCACCCGCTTCAAGCTGTAGGAAGGCCGACCGCTTCGGCGACCGCAATACCTTGCGCCTCCATGCCCACCGAGCCGTCGGTGACGATCCAAGCGGTGCCGCCTTTCGGCCCAGTCTCGGCATTCCTGGAATTTCCGGAATGTTGAAGGCTCAATTTCTTTTCGATTCTTTTCGCAATAGGACCTAAAATTGCGCGATAAGGACTGCCATCTCTATTTCGACCTTGAGCGCTGCCGCTTCTAACGCGGGCGCGAGGCAATCGTCCAGGAGCATGCCCATGCGCCAAGCCCGCCTCGATCAAACCGACCGGCGGATCCTGAGTGAGCTGCAGGCCGATGGCCGCATCACCAATGTCGAGCTTGCCCGCAAGGTGGGCATTTCGGCGCCGCCCTGCCTGCGCCGCGTTCGCGCGCTGGAGGAAGCGGGATTCATCCGCGGCTATGCGGCGCTGCTCGACGACCGCGCGCTCGGCTTCGACGTCACGGCCTTCGCCATGGTGGGGCTGCACAGCCAGGCGGAGGCCGATCTCGTCGCCTTCGAGCAGCGCGTGCGCGGCTCTCCCATCGTGCGCGATTGCTATATGCTTTCCGGCGAGATCGACTTCATGTTGAAATGCGTGGCGCCCGATCTCACCGCGTTCCAGGATTTCATCATTCACGAGCTCACCGCCGCGCCGAATGTCGCCAGCGTCAAAACCTCTCTCGTCATCCGCGCCTCGAAGCACGACCCTGGCGTGCCTATCGAAGTGGCGCCGGCGAGCGGCCGGGCGCGCGGGCGAGCGAACGACGCGACCTAAGCTTCCATCCCAAGTTTCATCCGCGTGAGCGAAGCCGTGCAGGACAATCCCATTCTGGTTGAAGTGACGCGCGGAGGGCTGGTGGAGAGCTGCCACCGCGGCGCCGTCGCCATCGCCGATGCGGATGGCCGCGTGTTGCTCGGGCTTGGCGACATCGAACGCCCGATCTATCCGCGCTCGGCCGTCAAGGCATTGCAGGCCATCCCGCTGATCGAGAGCGGGGCCGCCGACGCCTTCGGTCTCGGACAGGCGGAACTCGCCATCGCCTGCGCTTCGCATAGCGGCGACGAGGCTCATATCCGCGCGGTGCGCGCGCTGCTCGCCAAGGCTGGGCTCGATGAAGCGCAGCTCGCCTGCGGCGCGCATTGGCCGATCGGCGACCGGGCGTCGCGGGAGTTGTCGCGCGTGGGCAAGAGTCCGACGCCGATCCACAACAATTGCTCAGGCAAACATGCCGGCATGCTGGCGACCGCGGTTCACCTGGGCCTCGATCCAAGGGGCTATGAACGGCCAGAGCATCACGGTGCAGCAAGAGATCAGGCGAGGTCATTTCAGAGATTTGCGACGTCACATTGGAGCAGGATGAGATCGGCATCGACGGCTGCTCGGTGCCGACCTTTGCCCTGCCGCTTGCTGCGGTGGCGACCGGGTTCGCCCGGCTCGCCAGCGGCAGAGGGCTCGATGCCACGCGCGCCAAGGCGGCGCGAGCGGCTCATGGACTCTTGCTTCGCCGCGCCCGACCTCGTGGCGGGTGAGGGCCGCTTCGACACCATCGTCATGCGTGGGCTTCCCCAGACCGCCTTCGCCAAGGGCGGCGCGGAAGGCGTCCATTGCGCGGCGTTGCCGGCGCTCGGGATCGGCATTGCCGTCAAGGTCGACGACGGTACCAAGCGGGGCGCGGAGATGGCGCTTGCAATTCTGCTCGCCAAACTCGTGCCGGGGCCGAACACATCCTTGCCGCGCCAACTCGCCGGCGAGATGCGCACCTGGCGCGGCGTGAAGGTGGGCACGGTCGGCCCATCGCCCGCGCTCAAGGCCGCGGTCCGCGCCTTGCCGCGTCAGAACGCTACCGCCGCCGCGGCGCCACGTTAATCGGCTAGGGCCGAGCCCTCAGGCTATAGCGTTGGCGTAGACGGCAAGGTCCGGCCCGATCGGGGTAGGGCCCGCATGGCGCGAACGGCGCCGTTTTGAGCGTTTGAAATCGTGTTGCCGGCAAGCCGCGCGGTCCCGGCAATCTCGACCGAAACGCCGATGCCGATATGGATGTTGCGGATCTGATTCTCCGAAACGCTGACATCGCCCGCCGGGCCGACGAGGATGCCGAAACCCGGAGCGTTCTCCACACTGTTGCCCTTCACCACGGCGTCGGCGTCGATGGAAATTCCGGTACCGTGGAAAAGGGCAACTTTGCGGAAGAACAGGTTGCGGACGAGGTTCCCTTGGATAATAGCGCGATCGCCGCCTTGCGCGACGTTGGTCACGGCGATGCCGGTCGCAGCGTTGTCGACGATGTTGCTGGTGATGACCACATCCTCGCAGCGCGAGACGAGGATGCCGCCCGAGCCTGAGCGCAGGAAGCGGCAATTCGCGAGCTTGAAGCCGCCCGACCATCGTGGCCGACAAGCAGCGCGCCGTTTACGCCCATGTCCTTTCCGCCGCCGTCAAGCACGAGGCCCTCGAGACGAATGTCCTTAGCGTGCTCGATGCTGATCAACCCGCCGCCGTCGCGACAGCGCAGGATCGATCGGCCAGGGAAGCCGGTCAGATGCGAGCCCGATCTCAGCTCGAGTCGCCGCGTCGAATAGATCCCGGGCGGGAGAAACAGAGGAAGGCCCGACCAGGCGGCGGCGTCGGCGGCGCGCTGCAGCATCTCTGTCTGGTCGGTGGCGCTGCCGGACGGCACCACACCGAAAGTGCTGAAGTGACGGGGCCCTGTCCAGCGGGTGCGCGCAGCGCGGAGCCGGCCGCAAAAGCAACGCCGAACCCGATGCCGGCAAGGACGACCTCTCGGCGGGTAACGGTCATGATGTCCTGTTCAGCGCGTCATCGGCTCAGCGACGCGCACACCGGGGCCAATTTCGCCGCCAGAGGTCTCGACTCCGTCGCGGTCCAGCGCGAGGGCCAGAAGGTAGCGCATGATCAATTCGGCGCCGCGCAGCAGCTCCGCCTCGCTCAAGGGAGCCGCCTCTGGCGGGGCCCTGGCGGGAAGATGCACGAAGCAGACGTCGCAGGCTCCGTTCTGCCCGCGCGCCCAGTGAAGCGAGAGATAATAGAGATAGTTGCAGAGATAGGTTCCCGCCGAGCGGGAGGCGACGGCCGGAAGATCCTGTGTCCGCAAATGCTTGGCGAGTTGTGTAGCGGGAATTGCCGTGTCGAGGCGCACCTCGGAGCGATCAAGGATCGTGCGCCTGTCGAGAACGGCGCCGCGCGCATCCTCCCGGAGGTCAATCAGATTGTGCGCCGAGCGCTCGATGCGGAACCCTCGCGCGCGCTTGTGCAGGCCGAGATGCAGGGTCAGGCGCGGCCGGTGGTGCTGAACCAATCCCTGGCCCAAGCCTCGCAACCTCGGCCCACTCGGTGGGCAGCACCTCGGCATGAAGATCGCATCCGAGACCGGACGATTGGCGGTCTCCCCGCGAGCTCCTCCACAAGCCAGGCCGAGGAATTCTCGGCGGCGCCGGGAAATGGGCCGAACCCGGTGAGGAGCACGCGCGGGCGAGCCATGATATCGGGCTTAACCCGGCTCCAGCATCGAAGGGAAGCAAATTTCGAGGGGCGCGCGGCTAGCCTTCGCCGATGCCGGCGAGGCGGCCAAGCTTCTCCGCCGCTGCCGTCGGCGTCATCTCGCCACGCGCGCACCTTTTTCTCCATCTCGGCTCCAGCGGCGTCCGACCTCCTTGCCGCCTTTGAAGGCCGCGAGCAACCTTTGCTCGAAGATCTCGCGCATCCACGCCACCGCCTGCTCGGCGCGGCGCGCAAGAAGTCCACCGGATTTCTCAAGCGCGGCATGCCGCTCCTCGACCTTGGTCCACAACGCGTCGAGCCCGGTATTGTCTCTTGCCGAGACGGTCAGCACTTCGGGCGACCAGTTGGGATTGCCGGCGGCAAGGATATGCAGCGCGGTGCGGTACTCCATGGCGGCGCGATTGGCCCGCTCGACCTGATCGCCGTCAGCCTTGTTGACGGCGATGACGTCGGCAAGCTCGAGCAGCCCGCGCTTGATGCCTTGCAGCTCGTCGCCGGCGCCGGGAATGCCCACCACGACGAACACATCGACCATGTTGGAGACGGCGGTCTCCGATTGGCCGACGCCGACGGTCTCCACCAGAACCACGTCGTAGCCTGCCGCCTCGGCAAGGGCGATGGTCTCGCGCGTCGTCTTGGTGACGCCGCCGAGGCTGTCGCCGGCAGGGGAGGGGCGGATGAAGGCGCCTTGCTCCGAGGCGAGGCGCCCCATGCGCGTCTTGTCGCCGAGGATCGAGCCGCCGCTCCGGGTCGAGGTGGGATCGACGGCGAGCACGGCGACCTTCTTGCCCATGGCCACGAGGTTGAGCCCGAGCTGATCGATCAGCGTGGATTTGCCGGCGCCGGGCACGCCGCTGATGCCGACGCGGATGGCCTTTCCGGTGCGGGGCAGGAGGAGCTCAAGCAGGCGTTGGGCGCGGACCTGGTCCTCGGGCTTGGCGCTTTCGATCAGGGTGATGGCGCGGCCGAGCGCCACGCGGTCTCCGCCGACGATGGCCTTGGCGGTCTCGTCCAGGTCGCTTCGGGAGGCGTGCTTCGCGCTCATGGCATGCGGCGTTAAGCGGAAACACGCGGAAGCGCAAGATGGATGTGGATTTACCGCAGAGGCCTGCCCTCAGCGGCGCAAGCACGCCGATCACCTTGCTGGCGAAGCTCAAGCGCTCGGTCATCACCGTGACCACATAGCTGAGCAGCGCCTGGTGCAGCGGGCGGTTCTCGGATTTGAGGCGCTCGTAAGCCTCGAAAGCTGAGCGCGTAGAGCACGCTGTCCAGCTCGGCCTGAATGGTGGCGCTGCGCACTTGCCGGGTAATGAGTCCCATCTCGCCGATCGTGGTGTGCGGCCCGAGGCTGCGCACGCGGACGGAGCGCTCCGTCGTCGAACTTGACGATGATGCCGACGCGCCCTTCGACAATGAAATGCATGCAATCGGCGGGGTCGCGCTTTTTGCGAGGCGATGATGTCGTTTTGGCGCACTTCGAGCCGCTGGCAGCAAGCGGTGAGCTGCTCGGCGAGGTCGGCGCAGCCAAGCGCTTGCGTGAACCATTCGCGCAAGCTTCGTCCTTGCGCATTCTTCGCCGAATGGGCGGCAATGACCTCTTTTTCGCAGGGCTCCAAGGCGCGATCGAGGTCGTCCGCCAGGATGACGTCAGCGGCAGCAATGACTTCGCGGGTTGCGGAACGCGGAGACGAGCTCAGGCGACAGATTCACGAGCACGAGGCTGGCGCCGACATCGTCGGCGGCACGCTTGATATGAGTAAAGCTATGCATGGCGGAGGAATCGATACCGGTAACCAGGCGATAATCAAATTTGAGGAAGCGGTAAGGTGGCGCAGCCGATGATCACGCCGGATCAGCACGCCGGCGATAAAGCCGATTTGGATGATGAGCAGGGCAATGGCAAGCAGCGAGGCGTATTCGAGGAGCGAAATGCGGCGTGCCGAGTCAATGAACCACTCCTGATGAGGTTGAACCCCGAGATAGAGCAGCGATCCGCCCAGCACGAACTTGGGCACATAAGCGAGAAGCCCGGATTGGCGGTGAGCACCGAACCCCGAGACGATCGCCACGATAAGGCCGAGACGAGCCGTCCACGGCCGCAGGCCGCGTAGTTCAGGGTGGTACCGGCTCAAAGAGATGCAACTGGCATACCGCCAAGCGCGGCTCGGCCAGATTGGCGACGCCGAGCGTCTTCAGCGTCGCGCCTGGAGGTCGCTTTGCGTCGGGTGACGAACTCGATCCCGGTGGTGTTGAGCAGCATGGTGATCGCCGTTGACGAACATGACGGCCAGCAGATCGCCGACGTGGCACGCTAAGCGCCCGCCAGGGAAAGTATGCGGAGATCAGTTTAGGTCCCAGAGTCCAGGTCAGTCCTCCGGCAGCGGGTGCGCTATGGACATCCAACCTTCCCTCAGCGCCTCGCTAAGGGTCATATGCCATACAGGGTGAAGGTTAGGCACGCCGCGCGCGATCACCGAGCCGGCGGGATGCCCGGGGCGGACGACGCCGACCGTCACCGCGCCGGCGCAAGCCTGAAATAAAGAGCGGGGGAGCGGCGGCGGGCCGTCGCGGCAAAAGCTTGGCCATGACGGAGGGGGTCAGGGAAGTTCCGATGGTTCCGAGACGCTGAGCCCCTTTGTCGGCGACCACGCGCGCCGCACCGTTCACCGTCAACCAACCGGTCGCGCCGAGAAAAACCGCCCCGCTGGCCGGCGTCTACCCCGCAGCCTGCTGCGACTTGAGTCAGCCTTCGCCCCGAGCTTCTGGAGAAGGTCGATTGCCGCGTCGGCGATGGGCGTGCCGGGGCCGAAGATGGCTTTGGCGCCAGCCGTCGTAGAGTGTCGGGGTAATCCTGAGGGCGGGATGACGCCGCCGACCACCACCATGATATCGCCGCGGCCGAGCGCTTCGAGCGCCTCGCGCAGCGCCGGCACCAGCGTCAGATGGCCTGCGGCAAGCGACGACACGCCGACAATATGAACGTCGTTCTCCACCGCCTGGCGGGCGGCTTCCTCGGGCGTCTGAAACAGCGGGCCGATATCGACGTCGAAGCCGAGATCGGCGAAGGCGGATGCGATGACCTTCTGCCCGCGGTCGTGGCCGTCCTGGCCCATCTTGGCCACCAGGATGCGCGGCCGCCGTCCGTGGTCATGCTCGAAGCTGTCGATCAACGCCTTGACGCGGGTCAGGCTTCCATCCATGCGACCCATCTCCGCCTTGTAGACGCCGGTCACCGCCGAAACCTCGGCACGGTGGCGGCCATAGACCTTCTCCAGCGCGTAGGAGATCTCGCCGACGGTCGCCTTGGCCCGGGCGGCGCGAACGGCGCCTTCGAGAAGGTTGCCTTTGCCTGTCTTGGCGCATTCGGTGAGCGCGTCAAGAGCCGACTGCACCTCCGCCTCGTTTCGCTCGGCCTTTGAGCCGCTCGAGCTTGTCGAGCTGCTGGCGGCGGACGGAGCGGTTGTCGACCTTGAGGATGGCGATGTCGGCGTCGCTGTCCTGCCGGTATTTGTTCACGCCGACGATGGTCTGGCGGCCTGAGTCGATGCGGCCCTGCGCTGCCGTCGCGGCCTGCTCGATCATGCGCTTGGGGATGCCGGCCTCGATGGCGCTTGGCCATGCCGCCGAACTTCTCGACTTCCTCGATGTGCTTCAGCGCGCGGGCGGCGAGGTCGTGGGTCAGCCGCTCGACATAGAAGCTGCCGCCCCACGGATCGATGATGCGGGTGGTGCCGGACTCCTGCTTGCAGCATCAGCTGGGTGTTGCGGGCGATGCGGGCGGAGAAATCGGTCGGCAGCGCCAGCGCCTCGTCGAGCGCATTGGTGTGCAGCGACTGGGTATGGCCTTGCGTCGCCGCCATGGCCTCGACGCAGGTGCGCACCACGTTGTTGAACACGTCCTGGGCGGCGAGGCTCCAGCCGCTCGTCTGGCAGTGCGTGCGGAGCGCGAGCGAGCGCGGGTCCTTCGGCTTGAACTCCTCGGCCATCAGCTTCGCCCAGAGCAGCCGGCCGGCGCGCATCTTGGCGATCTCCATGAAGAAGTTCATGCCGATCGCCCAGAAGAAGGAGAGCCGCGGCGCGAAACTATCGACGTCCATGCCGGCCGTCGACGCCGGCGCGCACATACTCGATGCCGTCGGCGAGCGTGTAGCGCGAGCTCGAGGTCCGCGGTCGCGCCCGCCTCCTGCATGTGATAGCCGGAGATCGAGATCGAGTTGAACTTCGGCATCTTCTTCGAGGTGTAGGCGAAGATGTCGGAGACGATGCGCATCGAGGGCTGCGGGCGGATAGATATAGGTGTTGCGCACCATGAACTCTTTCAGGATGTCGTTCTGGATGGTGCCGGACAGCTTCCTCGGGCGGCACGCCCTGCTCCTCGCCGGCGACGATGAAGAGCGCGAGCACCGGGCAGCACCGCGCCGTTCATGGTCATCGACACCGACATCTTGTCGAGCGGGATGCCGTCGAACAGGGTGCGCATGTCGTAGATCGAGTCGATGGCGACGCCCGCCATGCCGACATCGCCGGTCACGCGCGGATGGTCGGAGTCGTAGCCGCGGTGGGTGGCAAGGTCGAAGGCGATGGACACGCCCTGCTGGCCGGCGGCGAGGTTGCGCCGGTAGAAGGCGTTCGAATCCTCGGCGGTGGAGAAGCCGGAATATTGCCGGACGGTCCACGGCCGCTGCACATACATGGTGGGGTAGGGACCGCGGAGATAAGGCGCGACGCCCGGCAGCCCGTCGAGGAAGTCGAGGCGCGCGATATCCTCTGCGCCGTAGACGGGCTTCACGGCGATGCCTTCCGGCGTCTGCCAGGGCGCGGCCCCGCTAGAGGTTGTCCCGGCGCCGTTGCGGGCGTCGAAGGCGATATCAGCGAAGGCGGGGATGCGGGTCATGCGCCCAGTCTCTCATAAGCATTCTGCAATAGCCCAAGCGTATCACAGCCTTGATAAAGGAATGTGCCAATCCCGGCGTCTTCCCAGGCCTTCTTATGATCTCCCTGGCTTGCCTGCCAGATAGACGTGAGTTGCGCCGGCCGCGGCCAGCGCCTCGGCTGCATTGACGGCCTCGCCGGCATAGACCTTGTCCGACGAGCAGAGGCAGGCGAGCTTGGCGCCTGAATCTTTGAATCGTTTCATCAGATTGTCGCCGCTTCCTTCCACCGCCTCGATGCCGCCGGCCTCGAACAGGCTCTTTGGCGAAGCTCGCGCGCGCGGTGAAGTCGGAGGCGCGCCCGAGACAGGCGAGGAACACTTTGGGCCGCTGCTCGGTGCCGGGCGAGGTAAGCGTCGCTCCGGTCGCGCAGGCGCTCGAAGGGCTCGGCGAGGCGGATGCGGGCGAGCGGCTGCGATGGGTTCGCCGCGGCGTGCCGGGTGAGGGTGCTTTGGCAGCGCCGAGCACGGGCTACCGGCTCCTCGGCGAGATCGGGGAAGTCGCTGGTGCCGATCACGGAGTCTTCCGGCTTGCGATATTGGCCTCGCGTTCCGCCCGCACCTTGCGCACGCGCCTTCTGGATCAACCCGGCCTTTAGCGCCTCGAGCGGAACCGCCAGCGCGCTCGATCTCCTGAAACAACGTCCCAGGCCTTCTCGCAGAGCTGCATCGGTCAGAGACTTCGATGGCGCCGGAGCCCGCCGGCGGGATCGGCGACGCGGTGCAGATTGGCTTCCTCGATGAGAATGGTCTGCGTGTTGCGGGCGATGCGCCGCGCGAAACGCATCGGGATGCCGAGCGCCGCGCTGAACGGCAGCACGGTGACCGCATCGGCGCCGCCACCACGGCGGCGGCAAGGGCGGCGATGGTGCCGCGCACGATGTTTCCGTGGGGATCGCGCTTGGTCATCATGCGCCAGGCGGTTTCGCCACGACGCAGGCGCGCGAGGAGCAAGCCCGCACGCCTCCTTCGATGCGCGCCCAAAGTTTTCGGATCGCCCGAAACTTGGCGATGGTCAGGAACTGATCCTGGTCGGCGGCGAGGCGGAAGAAGATCAAGCGGCGCGCGTCCTCGAGGGATATGCCGTGCGCCTCGATCGCGCGGCAGATAAGCGACGGCATTGGCAAGCGCGAAGGCAAGCTCTTGCGCCTCAGGAGCCGCCTGCCGCGTGGACCGGTCTCCCGTCGGCGACGGCAAAGGGACCGGCGAAGCCCTGCTCGGCGAGACTCGCGATAAGCGCCGTCACCTCTGGCGCGAGCTCGCTCCACGGCATGGGCGCTACGCCCCGTGTCGCCATGGCGCTGAACGGATCGAAGCCGAAGCGGAGGTTGACCGAGCGTGGCGCCAGCCCTTTCGCCTTCACATAGCTCGCCATAAGAGCCGCCGCCGGCCGCGACGGCGGACCGAAATCGAGCTCTGATAGGAACGCCCCAATCGAGATGCACGCCGTTGAGCGCCGCCTCGATCGCCGCTTCCGTGGCCGGGAGGGCATAGCCGTAATCGCCGACCGCCCCTCGAACACGAGCACGATGCCGCTCGCGGCATGGTTCAGATCGTCGAGGATCTGCGCGTTTGCGGCATCGGCATCGGGCAGATCGACGCGCCGCATCACGGCCCAAGCCTCTGCCGGGCGCGCGGCCCGGAATGACGTTCCCGTCTTGCGCGCGCGCGTAAAGCGGCTCGATGGCGATACCGTCATAGCTGGTCGAGCGTAGCGAGGAGAGCGGCGCGCCCTTCAGCGCCTCCTTTGACCAGCGCCTGCCAGTCAGCCTCGCTGCTTAAGGGAAAGTCGCGCGCCAAGGATATTTCAGCCATTGTCGTCCTAGCTTTAGCCCTTTAGTCTCCTCCTAGCACGAAGCCAAAGGCCCAAGAAAGCGCGCGAGACCTGAGTCAGAAGGGACACGGGGCCGCCTTTGCCTGGGCTCGCGGCACCGCTACAGTGTGGCGCGCAAGAAGTGAGGAGGAGAGCCATGGCCAAGCGCAAGGCGACGTCCGAAGAGGGCGATGCCCCGGGGGCGCTACCGAGACGGCGCCCACCGACAGCGTCTATCTCGGGAAGAGCGTCAAGCCGGAGTTCATTCTGCTGCGGCTCGCCAACCGGCATGGGCTGATCACCGGCGCCACCGGAACCGGCAAGACAGTCACGCTGCAGGGGCTCGCCGAAGGCTTCTCGGATCTGGGCGTTCCGGTGTTCTGCGCCGACGTGAAAAGCGACCTCTCCGGTCTTGCCGAGGCCGGCACACGCGAAACCGTGGATCGAGGAGCGCGCCAAGGAGATCGGCTACAAGTCCGAGTTTCGCGGCTATCCCGTGATCTTCTGGGATCTGTTCGGCGAGCAGGGCCATCCGATCCGCTCAACGGTTTCTGAGATGGGGCCACTGCTGCTTCTCCCGCCTGATGGATTTGAACGAGACGCAAGAGGGCGTGCTCAACATCGCCTTCAAGCTCGCCGACGAGCGAGAAGGCCAATAACAGGAATTCTCAAGCTGGTCGATCTCGAGGACTTGCAGGCGCTGGCTTGAGGATCTTGCGGCGCGGGCCGACGAGCTCACCACCAAATACGGCAACATCGCCAAGGCCTCGGTCGGCTCGATCCAGCGCGTCGCTGCTGGTGCTCGAGCAGCAGGGCGGCGCGCATTTCTTCGGCGAGCCCGCGCTCAACATCAAGGATCTGATGCGCACGACGCCGGACGGGCGCGGCTATATCAGCATCCTCGCCGCGCAGACGCTGATGGAACTCGCCGCGGCTCTACGCGACGTTCCTGTCTGTTCCTGCTGTCGGAGCTGTTCGAGGTGATGCCCGAGGTGGGCGATCCCGACAAGCCGAAGCTCGTGTTCTTCTTCGACGAGGCGCATCTCCTGTTCAAGGATGCGCCGAAGGCGCTGCTCGACAAGGTCGAGCAGGTGGTGCGGCTGATCCGGTCGAAGGGCGTCGGCGTCTATTTCGTGACGCAGAATCCGCTCGACGTGCCCGGACACCGTGTCGAGCCAGCTCGGCAATCGCGTGCAGCACGCGCTGCGCGCCTTCACGCCGCTGGAGCAGAAGGCGGTGAAGGCGGCGGCAACGACCTTCCGCGCCAATCCAGCCTTCGACACCCAAAAGGCGATCATGGAGCTCGGCGTCGGCGAGGCTTTGGTGTCCACCCTCGACGCCAAGGGGCAGCCGACGATTGTTCAGCGCACGCTGATCCACCCGCCGAACTCGCGTGTCGGCCCGGTGACCGACGCCGAGCGCAAGGCCATCATCGCAGAGAGCCCCATTGCGGGCGAATATGACGAGGCGATTGAGCGCGAGTCCGGCCTCCGAGATCTGCAGGGCCGCACGGCCGATCGGGCCCTCCGAGCGGCCCCAACGGCCGCCATGCCCCAAATCGGAGACGCGTCGAAGGAGGACAGCGGCGGTGGCATCTTCGATTGGATCCTCGGTACTGGATCGCGCCGGCGGCTCACCACCGGGCAGAAGGTTGCTCGTGACGCGTGACGCGCCGCACCGGAGATGAGATTGGCGCGGCGATTGGGAGGGGATAGGCGGCAAAACCGGTGAGATCGCTCGGCCGCTCGCATTGCTCGCGGGTCCTCGGCGGTATCCTCAGGCGTTGAATTTGCCGAGAAACCATGGCAGTCCGCTGATAGAATTGAGATGAAGATCGAGCTAGCTGGGACATCCCTGTGACAGGGTCGGCGTTGCTGGTAGAGGCGTAACTCGGGGTGTCTGATGGTGAAGACGCGACTTCGTGCGGCGGCGGCATTTGCCGCAATGCTCGTGTTGATGGGCGGCCCGGTACAAGCGGCGCCATGCGGCAACAACAGCGCCGGCTTCGAGAACTGGAAACGGATCTTCGCCCAAGAGGCCGCGGCCCGCGGCATCAAGCCGAAGGCGATTTCCGCGTTGATGTCCACGACCTATTCGACCGGCACCATCAGAGCCGACCGAGGCCAGAAGAGCTTCAAACTGTCGCTCGATGCCTTCATGGCAAAGCGGGGGCGGCGGGGATCGTCTCCAGGCGACGATCGCTCAAGGCGGCCAACGCTGCGCTCTTCGCCAATATCGAGAAGCGCTACGGCGTGCCGCCGGACCTCTTCTCGCCATCTGGGGAATGGAGACCGGTTTTTGGCAACTTCACGGGAAATGCCAAACACGCTGTCGGCGGTGGCGACGCTTGCTTATGATTGTCGGCGCCCCGAATATTTCACCGAGCAGCTTTACGCCGCGCTTGACGCTTATCGATCGCGGCACGCTCAGCGCGTCACGCGCGGCGCCATGCATGGCGAGGTCGGACAGACGCAATTCCTGCCCAAGAACATCCTGCTCTACGGCACCGACGGCGAAGGCAACGGTGGCGTGAATCTCAACGCAAGGCCGATGCGCTGGCCTCTACCGCCAATTTCCTGAAAGGTCACGGCTGGGTGCGCGGTGCCGGCTATCAGCCGGGCCAGCCCAACTTTGTCGCGATCCAGGCGTGGAACGCCGCAGGCGTCTATCAACAGGCGATTGCCATCATCGGCCAACGCATCGATGGATAGCAGAGGTCGCAAGCGGCGTCACGCCGGTTATCGCGGCCACGCAAGCCTATGAGCGCTGGCTGCACAAGCGCATCGTCGTTGTGGTCGAATCAGACCTCAAGTTGAAGCATCAGTATATGAAGGACTCGCTCTTCGCCTTTTTGCGGGGACCTTCTATCGCTGGGCGGCGCTATGGCAGGATACCTGTCCAGACCTGGCCGAGGCGCCTCGCTTGCTCGCGGTCGGCGATCTCCACGTGGAAAACTTCGGCACCTGGCGGGATACCGAGGGCAGGCCTCATTTGGGGCGTCAACGATTTCGATGAAGTCGCCCGCATGCCCTATGCCATCGATCTCGTGCGGCTGGTGACCAGCGCCATGTTCGCCAAGCGAGAGAACGGCCTCTCCATTGACGACAGCGCCGCAGCGGCGGCCGTGCTCGAAGGGCTATTCCGAGAACGCTTGCTTCCGGCGGCAAGCCATTCGTGCTCGAAGAGAGCCACCCGGACTTGCGCGCGATGGCCACTGGGGGCAGAACGCGATCCGGTAAAGTTCTGGGAAAGCTCGTCAGCCTTGCGAGCGCCGAGCCGCCCAAGCGCGTCCAGCGGCTGATCGATGCTTGGCTGCCGGACGGCGCGGCGGAGACCCTGTTCTCACTCCCGCGTCGCCGGGGTGGGGAGCTTGGGGCGCCTGCGCTATGCTTCGGCATCGCCCAATGCAATGGCGGCTTGGCCGCGCGCGAGGCGAAGGCGTGGCTGCCTTCCGCCTCGGGGTTGGGCCGAATGGCGCGGCCGAAGGACCATGCCTTTGCGGTGCGCCTGCTCTAAGCGGGCAGTGCGGCAGCGAGATCCCTTTTACCTCGTCAGGGACGGGTGGGTGGTCCGCCGGCTCGGGCCTCATTGCGGGAGGAATCGAGCTTTCCCAATTCCCGCAGCATCGCGACGAGAAGGCGATCCTCAAGGCCATGGAGCCAGGAGACCGCCAACCTGCATCTGGCCACCTCGGATCAGTGCGCCAGGTGCTGCGCGATCTCGGCAAGCGGAAGCCAGACTGGCTGCTCCAAGCAGCGCTGGCCATGGCAGAAGCGACCGAGCAGGACTGGAAGAATTTCCGGTCGGCAGGCGACGGGGCTTAGCGCCAGGTGCAGCAAAGCTCGCAAAGCACGCCGTGGAAGCCCATCGCCATCGTTCTAGCCCTTGTTCTGGTCGTGGTTCTCATCTGCACCGCATTGATTGTGGCTGGCGTGATGGATCTCGGCTTCTCGCTTCCTCTAGGCCATCGCGCCTGGAACCAGCTTGGTTCGACCCGCGTTTTGCTTATCGATCGTTCAAGCAACAACAAGGGGAAACCACAATGAGGACCAATCGGATCACTTCGCCTGCGCGGTCGCCACGGCCAACGGTCTTCGCCATGCCCCACCGGCGCCCCGCGCCGCCGGCTACAAGCGGAGAAGCGAACGCTGTCTCCGTGACAAAGAGCTTGCCCAGCCGCCAGTGAGCCCGGCAAAGGTCGACGCATCACCGCCACGGCGCGCGGACTAGCAACGCCGCATCGTCACGCGCTCGCGGTCGACCGCATGCCGATGGCGCGCGCCGCCCAGAGGACTAGGTCGAGGGTGAGACCGGAGACAAACGGGCCGCGGTCGTTCACGCGCACCGCACGACCGTCTTGCCGGTCTTTGGATTGCCGAGCCACACAGACACGTGCCGAAGGGCAGAGATTTGCGCGCTGCGGTTCGCCCATCCGGATTGAACGTTTCACCTGAGGCGGTGCGATGATCCGCGAAGCTCGTTGCCGTACCATGCAGCACGAACTCTGCTGATCGGCACAAGCGAAGCTCCGGAAGCAACACCAGACCGGTGATGATAACGCGCGATGCGGTTTCATTGATCGTCCCCTCTGTTGATCGTTGGCGCGTGGCCTTGGGGTGAACGCATCGCGTTTGATTTTGTTCTTTTGTCGAAGGCGAGCCGGCTTTCGTGTCGGCAGCGTTAACAACGGCGGAAACCGGGGCGGATCGGCGGACAAACATTTGGTCTGGGCGCGAGCAGCCGCGGCGCTGTAAGGTCCGCGCCCATGCTCACCATCGATGGCATCACGCTGCGCTCTTGGCGGCCACCTCATTCTCGATCGCGCCGTGCGCCGCGCTGCCGCCGAAGAGCTGCGCAGTCGGTTTGGTCGGGCCGCAACGGCGCCGGCAAATCGAGCCTGCTGAAGTTGATCGCCGGGATCTATGAGCCCGACAACGGCGCCATCGAAACGCCGTCGGGCCTGCGGCATCGGCTACGTCGCGCAGGAAGCGCCGGGAGGCTCTGGCACGCCCTTCGAAACCGTGCTCGCCGCGGCGGACCGAGCGGTCAGCTCTGCTTGCCGAGGCCGAGCACGCTAAGGATCCGCATCGCATCGGCGAGATCCGCGACAGGCTGAACTGCGATCGATGCCCACGGCGCGCCGGCGCGGGCCGCGCGCATTCTCGCCGGCCTCGGCTTCGACGAGGAGGCGCAGCATCGGCCGCCTCGACACATTCTCCGGCGGATGGCGCATGCGGGTGGCGCTTGCGGCGCTGCTGTTCTCGGAGCCGGACCTGCTGCTGCTCGACGAGCCGTCGAACCATCTCGATCTCGAGGCGGCGCTGTGGCTCAGAATCCTTCCTCAAATCCTATCGGGCAAGCCTCATCGTGGTGAGCCACGAGCGCGATCTGCTGAACAGTGTCGCCGACCATATCCTGCATCTCAATCGGGGCACGTTATCGCTCTATCCCGGCAATTATGAGTTCCTTCGCGCGGCATGCGGCGCGAAGCGTGAGGCGCAAACCGAGGCGATGCGGGCCGCAGCAGGAGGCGAAGGCCAAGAAGCTGCAAGCCTATGTCGATCGCTGGCGCTACAAGGCGCACACACGCGCGGCAGGCGCAGAGCCGGTTGAAGGCGCTCGCCAAATTGCAGCCGATCGCCGCGGTGACGGGCGACGCCTCCGTGGTGTTCGATTTTCCGAGTCCGAAGGAACTGCGGCCGCCGCTGATCGTGCTCGAGGATGTTGAGGCAGGCTATGTGGCGGACTCGCCGGTGCTGTCGCGGCTCAATCTGCGCATCGATCCCGACGACCGCATCGCGCTGGTCGGCTGCAACGGCAACGGCAAGACCACGCTCGCGCGTCTTCCTCGCCGGTCAGCTCGGGCCGATGTGGCGGCGCGCTCGTGGCGAGCGGCAAATTGCGCGTCGGCTATTTCGCCCAGCATCAGATCGAGGAGCTGGTCGCCGACGAGACGCCGCTGCAGCATATGGAGCGCCTGTTGCCGGAGGCGAAGCCAGGAGAGGTGCGCACGCAGCTCGGCCGCTTCGGATTTTCCGGCGACAAGGTGAATCTGGCGGTGCGCCAACTCAGGCGGACGAGCGGGCGCGGCTGTCGCTTGCGCTGATCACGCGGACGCGCCGCATATTCTGATCCTGGACGAGCCCACCAAACCATCTCGACGTGGAGGCGCGCGAGGCGCTGGTCGAGGCTTTGGCCGGCTTCGGCGGCGCCGTGATCGTGGTCAGCCACGACCGCCATCTGCTCAGGCTGATCGCCGACCGGCTGCCGTTCTGGTGGACGGCGGAACGGCGCAGTGACTCCGCCGGCAGCCTCGAGGATTATCGCGAATTGTGCTCAGGTCCGGCAATGCCGGAGCGGATGGCGACGGTGATGGACGCGCCAAGCGCGGCAACCGCAAGGGCGAGCGGCGTTTAGCGGCCGAGCTGCGCGAGAGCAGCAAGATATTGCGCAAGCAAGTCGCCGAGGCCGAGGCCGAGGTGAAGCGGCTTTGGCAGAAGCGTGGTGAGATCGATGAGATGCTGGCGCGGCCCAACGCCAATGGCTCCTCGGTAGCTGAGCTGATGAAGGCACGCGCCGAGATCGAGCGCCGTCCGCGCGCGGCCGAGCAAACTTGGCTCGAAGCAAGTGCCAGCCGTGAGCGCGCGTCTCTCACGCCGTCGTGAAATAGTCAAGCGACAGGAATTTTCTGCTACGAGGCCGCAGGGCGCGGACGGAGGGGCTCGACCATTCTTGGGCCGAGACGTGCGCGGCGCCGCTTCCGCGCCTGGGTCGCCGGCGACTTGGGCTGGAGCAGTGGTCGCCCGTGTAAGCAGTTCGCCCAAAGGCCTCGATCTCCGGCGGAACCGACGTGAAGCAGATTGAAAATCCATGCGCGTTCCCGAGAACCAATCCCACGACCCGCCTGGAAGAAGGCTCTCCCTCTTGCTGATTAAATACATTTCGATGTTGCTGAAAACATAGACCGGGCTTTCCAGCCGCGCTTCCGCCCTTAGCGCGACAATCTTCGTCAGGGCTCCGCTGCAAAGCTCCGCCGGCTTGGTCTCGACTCTCCGATAACCGTGCAGGTGAGCGAACCTCCTCGGCCACAGGAAAGAGGTCCTCGGCACGTCCGGCAGGAAGAGCTGATGCGGTCTGCCAATCCCATGCCTGACTCAGAGACTGTAATGGGATGTTCGATGCCCTTTGCCTTGACCTCCATTTGCTTCCCGAGCTTGAGAATTGTCAGTCCCACCTCTCGCCTTGTAGCTTCGGAAATCAGGGTTTGGCCGCCGGTCGTGCAAGATTGGATGCGCGAGGCTCAGGTTGACTTGGCTTCCACCACGCCGTACTTGGTCCGCTCCGATGAGCCGATATTCCCACACGACCACTTGGCCGGTGTGGATACCGGACGCCCATTTCGATCTCGGGCAGACCGTCCCGCACTGCTCTGCTCATTCACCGACGCCATGGCCAGCTCCATCGCTACCCCGCAGGCGACCGGCGCGCTGTGCATCGTCCTCATTGCCAGATCGGAGCGCCAAAGAGGACGAAGATTGCATCGCCGATGAACTCACTCGACCGTGCCCTGATACTGCGTTTGATGACCGAGACCATGGTGGTGAGGGTAGCGATTGAGCAGGGTGACGCACCCGTTCCGGCCGGCAAACCGTTCCGACAGCGAGGTGGAAGCCGCGGAGGTCGGCCATCCAGCATCGTGATCTTGCGCTTTTTCCTCCTCATTCGCAGTCCCGTGGGAGATTCAAGAACAGTGGCAACGACTTCCATCTGTCAGATAGCGGCCGAAGCGTCTCGCAAATGAATCGATTGTGCCTGCTCCACCTTCTCGGCAAGCCTCTTGAGGTCGTTCTCGGTTGCGCTTGCGGTCGGAGATGTCCGCCCAGGAGCCGACAATGTCCTTCGGCCTGCCTTCCTTGTCGGGCACGACGGTGAAGCTGTCCCTGCACCCAGACATAGTGACCCCGCCGGTGCCGGAAGCGGTACTCGATCGGTCCCGCCTCCTTGAGTGATCAGCCGTTTGACCTCCCTGAAGACGCGTTCGGCGTCCTCAGGGATGGACATGCTTCGGCCCAGAAGGCCGGATTGTCGCGCATCTCCCACGGCAGATATCCGCATGATCGGCGTCAAGTTCTCGCTCACGAACCGGCAGGCATACCTCGTCCTGAGATTGCGTGGTCGTGTAGATGACCGACGGACTGGCCGCGACGAGCGTCTGCAGGTCCTTCATGATGGCCATGCGTCTCCGAGAGCCTGCTCCGCACTGCTTGTGGTAGTGAAATATCCGCCCTGGAGCCAACAAGCTCCAGCGGTCGGCCGCTCTCGCCGCGGATGAACCTCGAAGGTGTCTTGGATCCAGATATAGTTTCCGGCTCTGTTGCGGAACCGATACTCGAGATTTCCACCGCCTCGCTCGATGAGGAGAGCCATTTCGGCGGCGACGCGCGGGCATCGTCCGGATGCAAACGCGAAAACCAAAACCCCGATCCTCAAGCATCTCCCAGGAGAGAAGCCCATGATCGGTCCACATTCTCGCTGACGAAGGTGCAGGCGTATTCGCCCGAAGCCTGCGTCGTGTAGATGATCCCTGGCGTGACGGTCAGCAGATACTGGAACCGCTCTCGCGCCGTGTTCAGCTCTGGTGGTGCGTTCCTCCACGCGACTTTCCAGCTCGTCGTACGCTTGCTGGAGCGCCTCTTTGCTCCCGCTTGCGTTCGCGCATGTCGTGGCAAAGCCGACCGTCCCAACCTCACGACCCTCTTCGTCATGGAGCATGGAAGCCGAGATCAAGACAGGAATGCTGCTGCCGTCTTTGGTCCCTTACCAGGCAGTCAAAGCCTGAAACCGTGCCACCGCGCTTGCGCATCTCGCGCAAGATTTCCTTGGCGGCTGCCTCGCTCCCGTAGACCACGGTCACGGGCTGCCCGACCAGGTCTTTGGCCTGATAGCCCAGCAGCTTCTCGGCGCCCTCGTTGACCAGTACGATCTTCCCTTCCTTGTCGGTGGAGATGATGGCGTCCGTGGAGCTCTCGATCAGGCGGGTAAGGTATCGCTTTGCCTCAAGAGCCGCCTGCTCCGCGTGTTTGGCCGTCGGTGATGTCGGCCCAGGCACCAACAAGCTCGAGCGGTTGGCCCGGCGCCGTCGTAGGGACGACTTTGAAGGCGTCTATGGATCCAGATGTAGCCACCCCTCGGCGCCGCCGGAAGCGGTAGTCCAGGTCCCTATTGCCTCGTTCGATCAGGCGAGGACATTCGTCGAGAACTCGCCGAGCGTCTTCTGATGGAGGTGGTCGGGCCAGCGCTTAGGATCGGTCGTCATCTGCTCGCGGCGTATAGCCCATGATCGCCTGGAGATTCTCCGCTGACATAGGTGCAGGCAAAATCACCTGAAGCCTTGGTCGTGTAGATGATGGCGGGGCTGACAGCGAGCAGATGTTGCAGCCGCTGGCGGTGCTTTTAGCCCCGCTCGATGGCATCGCGGTCGCTCTCTGATTTCCTCAAGGGCATAGACCCGTTCGCGCAGCTCCTGGATCAGCTGGTCTTTGATTTCGGTTCCATGGGGCGGACTTGGGGTTGTACCGAGAGCGTTATTCTATTTTTGCGCCATTTGTTTGCGACCCAAGCCGTTTCCGACGCGCCAGAGCCCCAGGATACGCTGCTTCCAGCAATCATCGGGCAATCTAGGGCTTTCTCAAAGGCATCCACAAGCTCTTGGTAATTATAGGCCGTGATGTAAAAGCCGTTGTTTCTCTTCAGCGAGGCACTTTGTATCGAGAATGGTCGACTCGCTCGACCCAAGAGTAATTCTCGGTAACGGTAGCTGATGACGTGGACGGTCAGCTCGTGCCGCGGCCGCATGGAGCTGCTTGCCGAGGTCGCAGGGCGACCGGCCACAGGTCTCCCCGCCGTCGGTGAGGAGAACGATGACCCCGGCTGCTTGCGGTGGTCGAAGCACGTCCGCCGCCTCCTCGACTGGCCGTGGTGAGGCGTGCGACCGGCAGGCGTCAATGAATTAACCTCCTCGCATGATGCGTCTCGGCGGCGTTCGGGGCAGGCTCGAATTTGAGCTGACGTTGCACTGGTTGTAAGCGCCAGGGCCGTAGGTGACGAGACCCACGCGGCGATAGCCGTGTCACGCGCGGCAGGACCGCGGCAGCGCGTGCCGCGCCTCGTCGATGCGCGGTTTGATGGTGGCGATGCCTTGGACTCACGTTGTCCGGCCATCGAGCCGGACGCATCGAACACGATCATGGCGTCTTCTGAGCAAGGCGAGGGTGTGGAGTCAGCCGCACGGGCCGGATCTGGCGAGGGCGAGGGGGCGACCAAAGCCGTGGCCGCGGCAAACTTGAGAGCCTGTGCGCAAGACGTCGAGGACATGGCGGACCTCTTTTTGTGTCGGCGCCTGGTCGAGTTCAGGGATTATCGCCGATCGATCGGCCGTCCTCTGTGGTATTTCGCACATTGCCCTCGGGCTTCAAAGTCCGAGTTCGCTCAAGCCAGGATGATCTGCCGGGCGCGGACCTGAGCGATCCCATTTGAACAGACGGTCGGCTTCGCTGATCGGCAGATCGTTGATCGAGGCGAAGCGGCGGCGCATCAGGCCGTGCCCGTCGAACTCCCAGTTCTCGTTGCCGTAGGCGCGAAACCAGTTCCCTGAATCGTCGTGGAACTCGTAGGCGAAACGCACGGCGATGCGATCGCCGGCGAAGACCCACAATTCCTTGATCAGGCGGTAGTCGAGCTCGCGCCGCCACTTCCTCGTCAGGAAGGCGACGATCTCCGCGCGCCCTTTGAGGAACTCGGCTGCGGTTCCGCCAATAGCTATCCGCGGTGTAGGCCAGCGACACACGCTCCGGATCGCAGCTGTTCCAGGCATTCTCCGCCGCCCGAACCTTCTGAATTGCGCTATCCAAGGTGAAGGGTGGTAGCGGCGGCCGGTCTTCGCTCATGCTTTTGCCTCCAGGTAGCGCTCTGGCATTGAGGTACGATCTGGTCATCCCGCGGCAGGCTTCGAAGCTCGATGAGCTGATACTGCGGCGACGACCCAACGCATCACCGGCCGATCGCGCCAACGTTCGCATGGGGCTCGGCGCCGAGCCGGTGACCACGACCGTAGAGGGGCGCGAACGCTATACCGTCAGCATCCGCTATCCGCGCGACTATCGCAGCGACCCGGCGGCGATCGCCGATCAGGTGCTCATCCCAATGACAGACGGAGGCACGGTGCCGCTCCGCCAGGTCGCGAAGGTGAGTCTTGCCCAGGGTCCGTCGAGCATTCGCACCGAAAACGCGCAGCTCGCCACCTACATCTATGTCGACATTCGCGACCGCGACATCGGCGGCTACGTCGCCGACGCGCAGAAAGCGGTCGCTGCCCAAGTGACGTTCCCCCAGGCTATTACGCCATCTGGAGCGGGCAGTTCGAGTATCTCGAACGTGCAAAGGCACGGCTCAAGATCGTCGTGCCGGTGACGATCCTGATCATCTTTCTTCTGCTCTATCTGAATTTCCGGCGCATCACGGAGACGCTGATCGTCATGCTGTCGGTTCCCTTCGCGCTGGTCGGCGGCTTCTGGCTGATGTGGTGGCTCGGCTTCAATCTCTCGGTGGCGGTCGCTGTGGGCTTCATCGCCCTTGCCGGCGTCGCGGCCGAGACCGGCGTCGTGATGCTGATCTATCTGGACAGCGCCATGAAGGAACTGAAGGAGAAGCGAGACGTGGAAGGCCGGCACTTCACCCGCGACGACCTCCATGCCGCCATCATGTCCGGCGCGGTGGAGCGCGTGCGACCGAAGATGATGACGGTCGCGGCGATCATGGCAGGCCTGTTGCCGATCATGTGGAGCCACGGGACCGGAGCGGAGGTGATGCAGCGCATCGCCGTGCCCATGATCGGCGGCATGGTGTCCTCGACCTTCCTGACGCTGATCGTCATTCCGGCGATCTACGCGGTCATCAAAGGCGTAGGCCTGCGGTCGGCGGCAACGGTGCCGGTGGACAGCCTTGAGCGCGCGCCGTCACTCGCGATCCGGAGCATTGAGCGGGGATAGATAGAAGATAACACGCAGGGCGGCCATTCCGGGCCACCCGCCGCCAATCCTGTCAAATCTCGGCAAATCCTGGCAATCACCGCACTATTGCGGCGCGAGGGCAAACATCTCCTCGACATGCTCCCAATTGATCAAATTGTCGAACCACGCTTCGAGATATTTCGGCCGGAGATTGCGATAGTCGATGTAATAAGAGTGCTCCCACACGTCGCAGCCAAGCAACGGCCAGCCGCCATGAACGAGCGGGTTCTCGCCATTCGGGGTCTTGGTGACCTCGAGCTTGCCGTCCTTCATCGCAAGCCAGCACCAGCCTGATCCGGAATTGGGTTTTGCCGGCCTCGATAGAAGGCCTCGCGGAACTTGTCGAAGCCGCCAAGGTCGCGGTCGATCAGGGCGAGCACCGAGCCGGGCACTTTCTTGCCGCCGCCGCCCTTCTTCATCCAGGGCCAGAAATGATTGTGGTTGACGTCTTGGGCGGCGTTGTTGAACACGCCCTGGTTCTTGCCGTAGCTCGCCTTGACGATCTCCTCGAGGCCCATGCCCTCGAAACCGGAGCCCGGGAGCAGCTTGTTCAGCATGTCGACATAGGCCTGGTGGTGTTTGTCATGGTGATAGTGAAGGGTTTCGGCCGACATATACGGCTCGAGCGCATCGTAGGAATAAGGGAGTGTCATGAGTTCGAAGGCCACGGCGGGTTCTCCGGAGGTTTCGTGGAGAAAGTCGGCGGCAAGCTAAAGGTTCCCGCAAGCGGACGCAAGCAAGCCGGTGATTTAGCCTGAACGCACACAAAAGCGCGCCGCCCACATGAAGCGCAAATGAAAGCCAAATGAATAGGTTGGTGTAGGGGTGGGCGCGGAGCCCCTGAACTCCGCGCCCGGTGCCGAGGAAGGTTCACTTCAAAACTTAAAAGCCCGTTTGAATCCGCGATCCGGACTCCTCGGCATCCTCGAAACCCTTAAAAACGGCCCACACCTGTCTGCTTTGGGTCATTAGCAGACATCGCGTCACGTCCACGTCATGTCCGTTATTCCCCTCAAAGCAGACATTCGTCAGCACGAGTGGCATGTCCGCTATGTGCCAAAAGCGGACACTAATCTAGTGCTTTGGTCACCGCCGCCACCGCATCGGCAAGGCGCTCAGGGTAGATCCGGTTTTGACAGCACTGGCGCTCTCTGGCACCTGTTCATGGATGCGCTCGAGGGTATCCTCATCACTGTACGGCAGGTGACGAACACAATCGGCACGTCGCATACCGCGCGAAGCCACCGCGCGACCTCGATCCCTTCGCGGCCTCCTTCGAGACATACGTCCATCAGCACAATGTCGGGCTGATCACTCATGGCAAGCGAGCGGGCTCTCCGCGGCACTTGGGGCCAGGTCGCAAACGTCAAACCCTAGCGCGGACATGGTCGCTTCAAGATCGAACGCGACTGCGCACCGTTGATGCGTTGGGGTGCGCGGGCAGGGTAACAATCGCCCTGCACTATCTTGAGCAAAGGGGGGGATCATCCAGCCGTCGCGAGGCCAGATCGGTCATACTGGACCGTGATGCGGACTCAAGGCCAGCGCCAACGGCACCTATCACGAGCCCGAAGCACTGCGCATCGAGGAAGTGCAGAGTCAGGCTGATCGGGCTAGTGTGCCGGGGAGAGGCGGCAGACTCTCCAGGGCACGTCTCCGAAGCTGAGCCGGATCAGTCACACCATCAGCGGCAAGCTCGACGAGCTCCGACTGATCTCGCTACTCAAGCTCCTTGGCTCTATCCGCATCAAGAAGCGGCTCATGCGCTCGCATTACCAACCAGATAGATTCAAAAGAGCAATACGTAATTGAACGAAGCATAA
>ERZ1370068.6879-contig-5833_pt1 | contig 75366 bp, 88 predicted proteins | sample MGYA00561227_ERZ1370068 | MGnify/ENA primary metagenome ERZ1370068 (study PRJEB38410, sample SAMEA6850437) | metagenome | study: Metagenomic assessment of the ecological functions of the soil: analysis of the soil microbiota associated with the... | reverse complement strand
TGTACTTCGTTCAGATTTACGTATTGCTAGATCGGCACGCTGATCACCGCGCTCGGCACCGGCATCGGCCGCGACGACTTCGACCTCGCCAAGCTGCGCTACCACAAGATCATCATCATGACCGACGCCGACGTCGACGGCGCCCACATCCGCACGCTGCTGCTGACCTTCTTCTACCGGCAGATGCCGGAGCTGATCGAGCAGCGGCCACCTCTACATCGCCCAGCCGCCGCTCTACAAGGTCGACGCAAGGGCAAGTCCGAGACGTACCTCAAGGACCAGCGCGCGCTCGAGGACTACCTGATCGACGACCGGGCTGCGAGGAGGCGCCGCTGCGGCTGGGCGACGGCGAGGTGCGCGGCGGGCGCGGACCTGCGCGACATCGTCGAGCAGGCGCGCGGCGTCGCCAAGGTGATCGAGCCACGTCGCACTCGCGCTACGCCCGCTCGAGCGGTGTCGAGCAGGCGGCGATCGGCGGCGCCTTCAAGCCCGACATCTGCTGACATCGGCTCGAGCAGGCGCGGCGACGGCGGCCGACATCGCCGACGGCTCGACGCCGTCGCGGACGCGAGACCGAGCGCGGCTGGAGCGAGCATCGGCGATGGCGGCTTCGTGTTCCGCCGCGAGGTGCGCGGCGTCGACCGAGACGCCATCGCTCGACCGCGCCGCTGATCGGGTCGCCGAGGCGCGCCAGCCTCGACGAGCGTCGCGCGCTCACCTGCAGGAGGTCTACGCAGCCGCCGGCCATGCTGCAGCGCAAGGACGCAGAGACGCGTGTACGGCCCGCCGCACGCTGCTCGAGGCCGTACTACGACGCGGGCCGCAAGGGCATCGCCATGCAGCGCTACAAGGGCCTGGGCGAGATGAACCCCGAGCAGCTGTGGGAGACCACGCTCGACAGCGATGCGCGCACGCTGCTGCAGGTGAAGATCGAGCGACCGTCGGCGAGGCCGACGAGATCTTCTCCACGCCTGATGGGCGACGTCGTCGAGCCGCGCCGCGATTGCAGCCGGGGACGTATCGCGTGAAAGTCGCCAGGTCTCGATGTCTAGGGCGCGCTCGCGGCTGTCCGCACGGCGCCAGCTGCCGCCACCGCGCTCGCAACGCAGACTACCGGCGGCGGCAGCGGCGCACATCCCCCAGGCACCAAGCTCGGTTGCACGCCCGACCCTCGGCGAGCGCGAGCCTTCGAGCAGTCGGCCGTGCATGGTGCCGCACAACAGCTATCGCTACATCGCTCGGCAGGATCCAGCTCTCACGATCCAGGTCTTCGATGGCGGCCGCCGAGTGCCGTCCGGCAGCGCGCCACAATCACCGTCGTCCAAGAGTTCCACTGCTGAGCTTGCCGCAGCAAACGACCAGCAGGCGAGGAATTCAGGCCTGACCGGTTTCGAGCGGCCATCGCTGTCCCGTCGGCCTGCAGCTACGGTTCGGTAGCCTTTCGCTGCATTGTCTACAGCGCCAATTCCGGCAATGGCCGTCTCTGCGGCAAGATGCTGCTGACTGGCTATCATGCGACTACTTCCTGAAGATCCTCGCCGAATGGACCCAGCTGAGCGGCCAGACCGCCGCGGATGCCGACAAGGTGCTGGAGAGCTTCGTGCCGGCGCTGGTGCGCTAGTGCGGGTTCCGATCGCAGTGCTCCGGGCGCCTCGGCCAAAGGCCTAGAGCACCATCTGCGTCTGGGTGACGACTGCCACGAGTTTGCCCCTCGGCGGTGGTGATGCGCGTCGTCCAGACCGTGGTGCGCCGGCCAAGATGAATCGGCGTGGTCTGCGCCGATCACCGTCGCGCCGACCGGCGCGGGCCGAAAAGTTGGTCTTGCTCTCGATCGTGGTCGTGCCCTTGCCTCGGGCAGGTTGAGGATGGTGGCGGCCGCCCCCAGCGTGTCGTGCGAACGCCATGACGCGCCGCCATGCAATATGTCGGGGCGCGTGCAGAGCTCGGGCCGCACGACCATCTCGGCCTTCACGCCGGTCTCGCTCGCCGCGACGTATTTGAGGACCCAGGATCTTGGCAAAGGGCAGCTGGTGGTCGTTGAGGAACTTCAGCTTCCTGTCCATGGAGCCTCCCAGTCGGGACCCTTCCTATCCGCTGGCCAGCCCTGCCACGGCAATTACGCAGGAGGTAATCGGCGGACCGTCGTCCCGGTGCTACCTTGCCGCCCATGACGAGCCACATTCAAGCCATCGCCGCCCCAGCCTGACCTGTTCGGCCACCATGTTGCGGGCCTGGCGCCGCCGGCGCGGCACCAGCCAGCTTGGCGCTCGCCCCTGCAATCCGGGCGTGTCGCAGCGCCACGTCGAGCTTCCTCGAATCGGGCCGGGCGCGGCCGAGTCGCGAGATGGTGGTCCAGCTCAGCCTCCGCGCTCCGACGTGCCGCTGCGCCGGCGCAACGCCCATGTTGCTGGCCGCAGGCTTCGCGCCCGGTCTATCGCGAGAGCAACCTTGCGGCCCCGAGCTCGCCCCGGTGCGCCGGGCGATCGACCGCATGCTGAAGCAGCAGGAGCCCTACCCGGCGGTGGTGATCGACGCGGCTAGCGGAACCTTCCTGAAGCCAACGAGGCCGCGGTCGCCTTCACCGCTCTTCACTGCACGAGGGCCCGCCGCCCGCACGCCGCCCGGCAAGCCGGCCAATCTCCTGCCGCTCGCTGCTCGATCCCAAGCGGGCTCCAGGCCCAAGCTCGCCAACTGGGAAGAGGTGGCGCGCTATCTCGTCTCTGACCACCTACGCCGAGATCCTGGCCGGACGGCGGCGAGCCCAAGGCGCTCTCGCCTTCATCGAGGAGAGGTGATGGCCTATCCCGACGTACGTCCGGCCTCGTTCCAGCTGCGGCTTCGAGGCGGCCGCCGCCGGTCCTGACGCTCGACTAGCATCGCGGCGGCAAGTCGCCGTCGGTTCACGACCATCGCTACGCTCGGCACGCCGCTGGATGTCACCCTTCAGGAGGTCCGCATCGGTGCTTCTTCCTGGCCGACGAGCGCAGCGACGCGCTGTTCAAGACCCCGGCCGCAAAGAACTAGCCAAGGTCGTCGACGTCGTTGCGCAGCTTCTGCCCGTCGCGAAAGCGCGCGCGAGGTTGTCGAGGAATGATGCCGAAGATCGCCTCGTTCTGGCTCGAGCGAATGGCTGGCGGTGTGCGGCGAGACCAGGACGTTGGGCATGTCCCACAAGCGGCGATGCCGGATCGAGCGGCTCCCGCGCTCGAAGACGTCGAGATAGGCGCCGGCAAGCTGGCCGCTCTGCAATGCGGCAATGACGTCGCTTTCGATCGGCGATCTCGCCGCGCGACACGTTGATGAAATGCGAGCCCTCGGGCATCGCTGCGAAAGGCCGCCGCGCTGGCCGATGCCGCGCGTGACCGGCGAAGCCGGGCAGCACAGGATCAGCCAGTCGGCGCCCGGCAGCGCCTCCAGCAAAGCGGTCGTAGGTGATGGTCCGGTCGCAGGGTTCAACAGGCTCGAGCGCTGCGACGCACGCCGATCGTACTCATGCCCAGCATCTTCAGAGGCGCGGCGATGTTGCGGCCCGATCGGCCCCAGGCCGACGATCGCCGCGCATCTGGCCCCTGAGGTCGCGCGGCGAGCGCTCGCCCAGCCGCGGCTCCCACGCGTGCCGGCGCTGCGCATCGGCCAGCAGCGGGAAGCGCCGATTGAGCGCGATCAGGCGCGCCAAGCGTGCTGTGCGCCACCGTCACCGCCGTGGCGCCCGAGGCAGTCGTGACCTTGACGCCGCGGCCGCGCAATTCGCGATAGATCGGCCGCTCGGCACCGGCGGGGATGGATCTGCAGCCATTGCAGCTTCGGCGACTTGCGCACGACCGCGTCGAAGCCCTGTAACTCCGGTGTCGGATTGACACTCGGCTCGACTTGCCGGTGACTTCGCGCGTCGCGAAGGCGATGTCGGCGACGCCGGCGGCCCGTCGGGCCACCAGTGCGCTCCTCCGCGGTCACGAGCAACTTGGCTGCGGCGGGCACGTCGGCGGCTTCGATGCGCGCGCCCCCAGGTGCGCAAGGCGAAGGCGGAAAGCAGCAGCTTGATGGGTTGCGTCGGCGGCTCGCTCATCCAGGCGCTCCTAGCAGCGCCAGCAGGCCGTTCACGATCTCGAGCGGCGGCGGCGGGCATCCGCGGCACGTGCAGGTCGCACCGGCAGGATCTCGGCCAGCGGCACCGACCACGGCAGGCGAACCGGCGAAGACGCCGCAGTCGGCAGCGCAGTCGCCCAGCGCCACCGACCCATTTGGGCATCGGCGCGGCGTTGTAGGTGCGCAGCAGCGCCTCGCGCATGTTCCAGGTGACCGGCCCGGTGACCAGCAGCACGTCGGCATGGCGTGGCGAGGCGACGAATTTCAGGCCGAAGCGCTCGACGTCGTAGACCGGATTGTTGAGCGGCATGGATCTCGAGCTCGCAGCCGTTGCACGAGCCGGCGTCGACTTCGCGGATGGCGAGCGAGCGGCCGAGACGCCGGCGCGCCCGCTCGCCGAGCGCCGCGCGACCTCCTCGAGCGCCGGCCTCGCCGGGCCGGGCCGCGGCGATGGTGGCCTGCCGCCTGCAGCGATGGCGTCGAGCAGGGAACGATCTCATAGGTCGTGGCCCGAGTAGGAGCAGTTGAACGATTTGTTGCAGAGCGGGAAGTCGGCGACGATGTTGCCCTCGATCGCGGCCTCCAGCAGCGGCCACTGGAACCAGCTCGCGTCGCGCGCATGGACAGCGAGCGAGCCGGCCGTCGGCCGCCAAGACGCACGCTCACGAAGACATCGCCGCGGAAGGCCTCGACCAGCGCCGCGCCCTCGCCCGCCACGGCGGCCGGCGTCGGCGCGGATCTGCGCCCGGCGCCAGCGCGGCCAGGCAGCTGGCGCAAGGATCGGAAGCTCTCGCTCGATCTCGTCCATGCGCACCAGCAGGCGGGCATCGACGTCGCCCGCGGTCCGCGTCTTGAGCGTCGAAGTCGAGCCGGTCGTAGGGCGCATAGGCGAAAGTCTCTTGCGCGCGTCGAAGGCGCGGCCCGCAGGCGCGGCCGACAAAGCCGCCGGCGGCGTACTGGCGGACCAGCTCGGGCGAAACGATGCCGGTCGGTGACGGTGCGATCCTGCAGCGACGGCAGCGAGTCGTAGACCCGCAGGATCTCGGCGCGCGTCTCCTCGAGTCGCGCGCAGCAGGCCGCGGATCGCGCCGACGCCGTCGGCCGACAGGTCGGCGGCGACGCCGCCCGGCACGACGCGATCCATCATCAGGCGATGGCCGAAGCAGGCGTGCGGCGCCGCGCAGCACGTCCTCGCGCAGCGGCGCGCAGTGGGCGTGGATCGGCGAGCACGCTGGCGTCGTTGCAGATCGCGCCGACATCGCTGATGTGGTTGCGCGAGCCGCTCCAGCTCGGCCATGACGCGCGCGCAGCAGCACGCGCGCGCGGCGGCACCGTCCAGCCGAGCGCCGCCTCGACCGCGCGGGCGAAGGCCCAGGCATAGGCGACCGTGCTGTCGCCCGGAGATGCGCCCGACGATCCGCGCGCCGCGCTCGATCGTCGGCGCCGGCCAGCAGCCCTCGACGCCCTTGTGCACGTAGCCCAGCCGCTCCTCGAGCCGCACCACGGTCTCGCCGTTGGCGGTGAAGCGGAAATGGCCGGGCTCGATGATGCCGGCATGGACCGGCCCGACCGGGATCTGGTGCAGCCCCTCGCCCTCGACCGGCAGGAATTCGTAGCGCGCCTCGTTCTCGCGGCCCGGGCCAGCGGCCCGTGATCGAGCCACGGCCGGGGATCGGGCAGGCCGAGCGGACTGGACGCCGTAGAGGTCGCGCATGGCACGCTCCAGGCGCATCGCCGGCGGGTGATGGCGCGGCGACCGAAGGATAGGCGCCGGCCTCGGTCTCGGAGCGAGACGATGGCGCGCAGCCGCGCTCGCTCGTCGCTCAGCGCCATGCGCATCGGTGCCACCGTCGGCCCACAGAGCGCCGAGATCGTGCAGCGCCTGCGGCGCAGCCCTGCGCCAGCGCCGTCCAGGCGTCGGCATCGACGTCAAGCCGCACGTAGCCGTCGGGCCCGGTCGGCGCGGCCGGCGACGAGATCGGCCAGGGCCAGCCGGCGCTCATCCGAGCAGCTCGGCGGCGCGCTGGAACCAGGCGACCAGCGGCGGCGGCAGGTAGATGCCGGCCGTCAAGCACCAGCAGCAGATGCAGCGACCATCGGCACGGACGAGGCATCGACGCGATGCGCCGGCCCCACCGGCTCGCCGAAGATCGTGTCCTGCAGGCGCAGCAGCAGGGCGCCGAAGCCGATCAGCAGGCCGAACGCCGGCAGCAGCGCAAGCCACGGCTCGCGGCGCGAAGGTCGTGGTCAGGATCAGGAACTCGCTCGTGAAGACGCCGAACGGCGGCAGGCCGGCAGATCGCCAGCACGGCCAGCGCGAAGGCCCACGGCCAGCACGCGGATGGGTGACGCTCAGCCCGCTGATCTCGGCGATGCGCTGCGTGCCCTTGGCCTGGGCGATGTGGCCGACGGCGAAGAAGATCGCCGACTTGGTCAGGCTGTGCATGGTCATGTGCAGCAGGCCGGCGAAATTGGCGAGCGGCCCGCCCATGCCGAAGGCGAACGCGATGATGCCCATGTGCTCGATCGAGGAATAGGCGAACAGCCGCTTGATGTCGCGCCGCCGGTAGCAGCATGAAGGCGGCGAAGATCAGCGACACCAGGCCCATGACGATCATCAGCGGCCCGGGCGTCGATGCGCCGCCGGTTGGCCGGCCACCAGCATCTTGAAGCGCAGCAGCGCATAGAGCGCGACGTTCAGCAGCAGGCCCGACAGCACCGCCGAGATCGGCGTCGGGCCCTCGGCATGGGCGTCGGGCAGCCAGGCGTGCAGCGGCGCCAGGCCGACCTTGGTGCCGTAGCCGATCAGCAGGAAGACGAAGGCGAGGTCGAGGATCGCCGGGTCGCATGCGCGCGGCCGCCGCCTGCAGCGAGGCTCCAGGCCATGGCGTCGGCAGGCCCTCGCCCAGCACCGGCTGCGCCGGCGAGATAGATCAGGATGGTGCCGAAGAACGCGAGCGCGATGCCGACGCTCGCCAGGATGAAGTATTTCCACGCCGCCTCGATCGCCTGCGGCGTGCGGTAGATGCCGACCATCACCACGGTGATCAGGGTCGCCAGCTCGAGCCCGACCCACATCAGGCCGATGTTGTTGGCGATCAGCGCGAGGTTCATCGAGCCCATCATCGCCTGGAACATGGCGTGATAGAAACGCAGGAAGCCGGGCGACAGCCGGCCGGTCTCGATCTCGTGGCCGATGTAGCTGGCGCTGAACAGCGCTGGTCGTGAAGCCGACGAAGGTGTTGATGCACGATGAAGACGATGTTGAAGTCGTCGACGATGAGCGTAGTCGCCGACGACTGCTCGACCGCGCACAAGCCAGAGGCCGGCGAGCAAGCGTCAGCCGGCGAGGCGAGCACGTTGACGACGGCGCCGACGCGATAGCTCGGGATCGCCACAGCAGCACCAGCCGCCGACAGGTAGGGCAGCCGAGCACGACGACGCTGATAGGCGTGGATCATCGGCGATCCCCGCGCATGCGGTCGAGCGCCTGCGACGTCGACGGTGTCGAAGCGCTCGCGGATGCGGAACACGAAGACCGCCGAACACGATGCAAGCGCGATCAGCACCGAGAAGGCGACGCTGACCTCGACCACCAGCGGCATGCCCTGCGCGCCGGTGGCGGCGAGGATCAGGCCGTTCTCCATCGACATGAAGCCGACGATCTGGCGTCACCGCGTTGCGCGCGCACGATCATCATCAGCAAGCCCAGCAGGATGATGGCGAGCGCCAGCGCCAGCTCCTCGCGCGGCAGTGGCTGGCCGTTCCGATCGCCGACCTTGACGACCAGCGCCTGAGCGAGGCCGGTGAGCGCCAGCCCGACCATCAGGGCGACGCCCGACGCCGACGACCTTCTCGACCTCGCGATGGATGCCGAGCCGCGCCACCGTGCGGTGCAAGCGCCACCGGAATGACGATGCCCTTCAGGCGTGAAGCGCGATCAGCGGCGGTGATGAACAGGTGCGGCCGGTCGTCCTGACCAGGCCGCCCAGGCGACGGCCAGCGCCAGCGCGATCGACTGCAGCGGCAAAGGCGTTGAGCACGGCGGCGATGCGCTCCTGGTAGAGCAGCGCGAAGCTCGTCACCAGCATGGCGCCGGCCAGCAGATGGGAGATCGTCGTAGGCCTGGCTCACGCAGCACACCCGCGCGTGCAGGAACGCCAGCAGGATGGCGAGGAAGCCGAACACGAAGGCGATGCCGACGGAAGTCGGGCAGGCGGAAGACGCGCATCTTGGCGATGCTGACTTCCCACACGCCGAGCAGCGCCGCGCCGAGCGCAGCAGCTTGGCCGAGCTAGGCCGCGAGGCCGATCGCCCAGCGCCGACAGGCCCGCGCGTCGGCCGGCGCCATGCCGAACGGCGCGAACAGGCAGATCAGCAGCGAGAGGTAGAGCACCAGCTTGAGGTGGCTGCGCCGCCTCGATCATGGCGAGGTGGCGCCCGGAATATTCGAGCACCATGGCCTCGTGCACCATGGTGAGCTCGAGATGCGTCGCCGGATTGTCGACCGGAATGCGCGCATTCTCGGCCAGCGCCACGATGATCAGCGCCACCAGGCGACAGCGCCAGCGACACGCGCAGCGGCGAACGGCTCGGCGATGAAGAAGTCGGCGACGCCGGCCAGCCGTGTCGTGCCGGCGGCAATAGCGCGACGCGTGAACACGATCAGCATCATGGCGGGCTCGGCCAGCGAGGCGATCATCATCTCGCGCGAGGAGCCGATGCCGCCGAAGCTGGTGCCGACATCCATGCCGGCCAGCGCCAGCAAGGCGCGCGCCGCGCCGAGCAGCGCGACCAGCGCCACGACGTCGGCCGCCCAGTTGAACATCAGGCCCGGTGGCGAAGGTCGGCACCAGGGCCGCCGCCACCCAGGTGAGCGCGAAGATCAGGTAGGGCGCCGCTGCGGAACAGCCAGGACGCGCTTTCGGCGATCACCGATTCCTTGCGCAGCAGCTTGGCGAGATCGAGGTAGGCCTGCAGCAGCGGCGGGCCCTGGCCGGCGCATCAGCCGCGCCTTGACCCGCCGCACGACGCCGACGGCGAGCGGCGCGATCAGCAGCACGAGCGTCATCTGGGCGCCCTGCGCCGGGAACTGCGACCAGCAGATCGCGCCGTCATGTCGTCACCGCCGCAATCGACAGCAGGATGACGAGGGCGGCGAACATCAGCACCAGGTAGCGCCGGATGGTGAGGAACTGGCAGCACGTTCAGGCGCTCGGACAGGCCGAGCACGGCGCGGCCGGGCGCCGCATAGAGCGCCCGCCACAGATGATCGACCACGACCACCGAGAAGCGCGCCGGGCTGGATGTCGCCGGGCGGCGGCATGACGACCGTCTCCTGCGCGGCAGAAGGCGACGGCGCCATACACGCGGCGCAGCGGCTGGGCGAAGCTCGAGGCGGTGTACTGCGTGGCCGGCGACGGATCGGAAAGCCGCAATCCCAGGCCGGGCCGCGGCGGGTGCGGCGCTCCGACAGGCGATGGACGCACGAGCAGCGTCGTGAGCGAGGCGATGGCGACGAACAGGCGCGATGACCGGCGCGTCGTAGATGCTGCGCGCCGCGATCAGAAGGCGATCAGCGAGAACGGCGTCGGGCCGCTGCCTGCGCTCGGCAGTCCGCTGCGCCGACGAGTCTGTCCAGCACCGGCGCGAGCGCCACCGCCAGCACGCTGCCCAACAGCCCGCCCAGGATGCACAGGAGCGCCAGCCCGCCCATGGCGATCTGCTGGACGAGCGGCACGTCATGCGCGCCGCTGCCGCTTCGGCGCTGCGCGGACGGCCGAGGAAGGCCGTGCCGTAGACGCCGCACGAAGCAGGCGGCGGCGAGCGCCGCGGCCAGCGCCAGCATGGCGCCGATCGCCGGCGAGGCGAAATGCAGCGCCGACCTGCGGCAGGTGCCGGCGCCGGCAATGACCGCCTGGAACAGCAGCCACTCGGAAACGAAGCCGTTGAGCGGCGGCAAGGCCGAGGTGGCGAGCGCGCCCACCAGGAAGAAGGCGGCGGTGCGCGGCATGCGATGGATGAGGCCGCCCAGCCCGTCGAGGTCGCGCCGGCCGGTGGCGTGCAGCACGGCGCCGGCGCCGAGGAACAGCAGCGACTTGAACCACGGAATGATTGAGCACGTGCAAGCAGCGCCGCCGCCATCGCCACCGCCGCGGCCTCATGCTGGCCGTTGGCGCGGAAGGCGAGCGCCAGGCCGAGCGCCACGAAGATCACGCCGACATTCTCGATCGTCGAATAGGCAAGCACGCGCTTGAGATCGCGGTCGAGCACGGCGTAGAGCAGGCCCGAGCACGGCCGTCACCGCGCCCAGCACGATGGGCGGCAGCGCCCACCACCAGGCCGGCGGCCCCGAGCAGGTCGAAGGCGATGCGCACGAAGCCGTAGATCGCGACCTTGGTCATGACGCCGCTCATCAGCGCCGAGACGTGGCTCGGCGCCGCCGGATGGGCGAGCGGCAGCCAGGCATGCAGCGGAACCAGGCCGCCCTTCGAGCCGCAGCCGACGAGCGCCGCGGCCAGCACCAGGGCGGCGACCAGCGGCTGGGGCGGATGGGCGCGGATGGTGTCGAAGCCGTAGCCGCCGGCCGGCCCGGCGAGCCCGCCGAAGGCGAACAGCAGCGCCGCCGTGCCGATCGCCGCCATGACGAGGTAGAGATGGCCGGCGCGCCGGCTCTCCGGATCGGTGTGGCGGGCCACGACCAGCGCCCACGAGGCCAGCGACATCAGCTCCCAGGAGAACAGGAAGGCGTAGGCGTCGTCGGCGATCAGCACGAGGTTCATCGCCGCGGCGAACAGCGGAAACAGCGGCTCGACGCGCGGCGTCAGTTCCTTGGCCCGGTCAAAGCCCATGCCGTAGACGCTGGCCGCCAGCACGCCGCCATTGATCACGATGCCGAAGAACGCCGACAGCGCGTCGAGCCGCAGGTGAAGGCCGATCGTCGGCAGGCCGATCGGCAGGCGTGCCGAGACCATCCGCCGCCGCCCAGCAGCACGCTGCAGATCGACGACGCCCAGCGCGATCGCGGCCAAGGCGCTCAGCGGATAGACGAGCGCAGAGCCAGGCCGCGCAACAGGGTCGGCCAAGGCGGCGCGCCACCGCCAATGCCCCTAAAGCAACCGCCGACACATACGAATCCCGGCACAGCATGCTTGCGCAACTTTCGTCGTTCGGATCAAACGATGATACATTTTGGCGCCCTCAACTGCGCCTCCGAAAGCGTCTTCAGCAACACGAGACACGCTGCTAGGCCGCTACAAGCATCAGAACGCGCCAGCCGCGCGGGCGCTCGCCCTGTAGCCCGGCGGATCTCATGGAAGCCCTCGACCGTGCCGCGGATGATCTCCGCGACCGGCGGCACCTCATGGATCAGACCCGACGGTCTGGCCGGCGAGCGCGACGCAGGGCCTCCATGTCGCCGCCGAAATAGACGTCCTTCACACTACTCGAAGATCGATCGGTCGAACGAGCCGTGACCCGGTCGATCGCCTTGGCGCGCTCGGTCTTCCAGCGCACGCACGCAGGGGCTCGATTTGCGGTTCAGCATGATGGTGCCGGTGTCGTCGGCCTCGACGATCGCCTGCTTGCGGATTCGGCATGCTACCGGGCTCTCGGCCGGCGCTGACGAAGCGGCGTGCCCATCTGGATGCCCTCGGCGCCGAGCGCGAAGGCGGCCGCCATGCGCGCGGCCGTCGACGGATGCCGCCGGCGGCGATGATCGGCGACGTCGGTGCGCTCGCGCACCAGCCGGCAGCAGCACCAGCGTCGACGACGGCGTCGGGATTCTTGAAGCCGCCGCCCTCGCCGCCTTCGACGACCAGCCCGTCGACGCCGGCATCGACCGCCTTCAGCGCCGAGCGCGCAGGTTGGGCACGACGTGGATAGACGGTGAGGCCGCGGCCTTCGAGCGTCGGCAGGTGTACTTGGCGGGCGATGCCGGCCGAGGTGGTGACGAACTTGCACGCCCTGATCGGCCACGAAGTCGACGATGCGCGGCTCGCGCGATGAACAGCCTGCGGCGATGTTGACGCCGAACGGCTTGTCGGTGAGGTCGCGCATGCTGGCGATCTCGGCCAGGCACGCGTCGACCTCGCCTGATCGACGTCTCGATGATGCCGAGCGCCGCCGGCGTTGGACACGGCCGAGGCGAGCTGGCTGCGGGCGATCCAGCCCATCGGCGCCTGCGACGATCGGATACGTCACGCCGGTATGGGCGAGGCACGCGGTTCATTCCGTTCCTGTCAGCTCCTTGGCGAGGCCGGCAGGGCTTCGCCCGCTCGTAGGCGGCGGTGAAATCGGGCGGCGGTGTCGGCGCGGCACGGCAGCGGCCAGCGCTTGGGATCGGGCTCGTCGATGAAGTCGTCGCGCAGGCGCGCCGCGCAAGGATCCCTGTATCGACCACGCCGTGGCCTTGGGCGCGGAAGACGACATGGCGCGATGCCGACAGCGTGCCGCGCGCGCCTCGCGGCCCCACGCCGGCGGCGTCAGCCAGTCGAAGGCGCCGCTCAGCAGCAGGGTCGGGATCGGCCGACTTGACCGGCTGGCGCTCGGCCGCGGGCGCGGCGGCACGCGCCACACCGGGCAGAAGGCCGGCGACTTGCTGGAGCCGGGCGTTGAGGCCGTAGACGCCGCTCGCCTCGATCATCCTGCCGGCGCGCCGCCCGGTCGACCGCCGCCCAGGTCTCGCGGCATTCGATGCTGTTGTAGCAGGCCGTCGAACTGCTGGGCGTTCTGCTCGAGGAGGCCGCCGTCGTCGCTCTCGAGATCCTCGGCGAACATGTTGCAGCAGCCTCGTGTCGCCGCGCTTGAGCGCCGCCACGGCCTCGGGAATCGAGCGCCGCCTCGCCCTCGCGCATCATGTGCAGCAGCACCATGCAGGAGCTTCGAGCCGTCGAGCTGGACCGGCTGCGGCGCCGTCCTCGAGCTGCAGGGTCGAGCTCGACCGGCGTGCGCTCGGCGGCTTCGATCGCATGCCTTCGACCGATGCGCCGCAAGGCCGGGATGGCGCTCGCGGCAGAGCTGCGTCGGCGGCGCATTCGGCATAGAGCTGCTCGAAGGCGCGGCGCACGATCTCGGGCTCGTTCTGCTCGCCGTTGACCTGCGGCGGATAGACGCCGTCGAGCACCGCCGCGCGCATCAGGTCGGGATGGCGGCGCATGACCTCGAGCGCCCAGCGCGTGCCGTAGGAGACGCCGTAGAGGTTGATGCGCGGCAAGCGCCATGGCGCTTGCGAGGTCGGCCACGTCGTCGGCCAGCGCCGGCGTCGTGTACATCGGCAAGATCGATCTTGCGCTTGTCGAAGTCGGCCCGGCAGCGCACCAGGATGTCGCGCTCCTGCTGCTCGGTCATCGCGCGGCGGCGGGCCTGCGCCGGATCGGTGGTGCGCGGCTCGAAGCAGTCGAGGTTGGGCGTCGACGCCGCCGGCGCCGCGCTGGCTCAGGATGATGACGTCGCGGCGGCGGCGGATGGCGGCGGTCTCGTTCCACCAGTCGCCTTCGGCCAGCGGGTCGGCGCCGGCGGTCGACGCCACCAGCGGCGCATCGCCCGGGCCGCCGCGCGAGATAGACCAGCGGATCAGGCCGCGCCGTGCGCTTGGCCTTCAGCACCGCCACCTTCAGGCGCACCTCGCGGCCGCTGGGCTGCTCGCGGTTCTCCGGCACGATCAGCGTGTAGCATTCGATCCGGTCGCCGCGCGGCGCGCTTGAAGGTGCAGCGCTCGCGCTCGAGCCGCGGCGCGGCGAGCGCGCACGTCTGCCAAAAGCAGCAGGAATACTGCCAGACCGCACGCGGAACCACAGTCGCGATCATGGCCATGTTGTGCCACATCACAGCTTGTGGCGGCATGAAGTAATTCTATGGAACGCTGAGCGAAGTGCTTGCAGAGCGGTCGCTACCGCAAGTTGCGCCATGACCTCCCGTTCCTACTGGACCGCCGTTTGGTGCGGTTTCCTCGTCCTCACCATCGGCCTGGGCGTCCGCCAGAGCTTCGGCATCTTCCTGAAGCCCGTTTCGGCCGAGCTGCATGTCGGCCGCGAGCTGTTCTCCTTCGGCACCGCGCGTGTCGATGCTGCTGATGGGCGCCGTGGCGCCGCTTCGCCGGCCGGCTGTGCGACCGCTTCGGCTCGGCCACCGACCATCGCCGGCGGCGGCGTCGTCTACGTGCTGGGCATGATCGTGACCGCCACCATGCACGACGGCGCCATGCTGATCCTGGGCAACGTCCTGGTCGGCGTCGGCCTGTCGGCCGCGACCTTCGGGCCGGTGCTGGGCGTGATCCTGCGCGCTGGCGCCGCCGGACAAGGCAGCGCTGGCCGTCGGCATCTGCTCGGCCGGCGGCTCGTTCGGCCAGTTCTTCATCGTGCCGCTGGCGCTCGGTGCTGCAGAACTATTTCGGCGACTGGCGGCCGACCATGTGGGCGCTGACGGCGCTCGCCGTGCTGATGATCCTGCTGCCGATCGGCGCTGAACGACAGCAAGCGAGATCGCCGCCGCCGCAAGGCGCAGCGGCGGCAAGCAGACGGCCGCGCCAGGCGCTGAGCGAGGCGCTTCGCCCAGCGCAGCCTACGTGCTGCTGGTGGTCGGCTATTTCGTCTGCGGCTTCCACGTCGCCTTCGTCGGCGGCCATCTGCCGGCCTACATCTCCGACAAGGGCATCGGGCTGTCGCTGTTCGGCATCGACCTGTCGCCGGTCGAGCTCGGCGGCTGGAGCGATCGGCATGGTCGGCCTGTTCAACATCGCCGGCGCCATCCTGTGGAGCTCGATGGGCGGCCGCTACCAGCGCAAGAACCTGCTGGCGCTGCTCTACCTGCTGCGCTCGCTGGTGTTCCTGGGCTTCGTCCTGCGCGCCCCTGTCGGCGGCTTCGGTGCTGATCTTCGCCGGCGCGCTGGGCTTCCTGTGGCTGCGGCACCGTGCCGCTCACCACCTCGCTGGTCGGCTACATCTTCGGGCCGGTCCACGCTCACCATGCTGAACGGCATCGTGTTCTTCGGCCACCAGGTCGGCAGCTTCTTCGGCGGCTGGGGCGGCGGCAGGCTGTTCGACCTGCAGGGCAACTACGACATGATGTGGTGGATCTCGATCGCGCTCGGCGTCGTCTCGGCCGCTGCTGCACTGGCCGATCGTCGAGAAGCCGCTCAGGCGCGACCGGCCGCGTGCCGCAGCCGGCATGAGCACGAGCTGGCGCTCCTGTCTTCTGTGGGGCGCCGGCGCCTTGGTGGTCGGCCGCGACCGCCGTGTCGTTCGTGCTGTGGGGCACTGAACGGCCCGGCCTATCTGGTCGACCTGATCGCGGCCTACTGCCTGTGATTCCTTCGCTCGCGGGAGGAAAAGGGTCAGAGGACGAACTTCGACGAGGTCGGCGTTCTTGGCGAGCGCGCCCACCTTCTCGCGCACGTAGGCGGCATCGATCTCGACCTTCCGGCCGGGCTGTCGGAGGCGGTGAAGCTGATCTCCTCAAAAGCTTCTCCATCACCGTGTGCAGCCGGCGCGCGCCGATATTCTCGACCGTCTCGTTGATGTCGGCCGACAGCTTGCGCCAGCTCGTCGATGGCGTCCGTCCTTGAACTCGAGCTCGACCTTCTCGGTCGCCAGCAGCGCCTTGTACTGCTTGACCAGGCTGGCCTCCGGCTCGGTCAGGATGCGGCGGAAATCATCCTGGCTGAGCGAGGCCAGGCTCGACCCGGATCGGCAGGCGGCCCTGCAGCTCGGGCAGCATGTCCGACGGCTTGGCGATGTGGAACGCGCCGGAGCAGATGAACAGGACGTGGTCGGTCTTCACCGGGCCGTGCTTGGTGTTCACCGTGGTGCCCTCGATCAGCGGCAGCAGGTCGCGCTGCACGCCCTCGCGGCTCACGTCGCCGCCGCCGCGGAACTCGCTGCGCGCGGTGATCTTGTCGATCTCGTCGATGAACACGATGCCGTTCTGCTCGACCGATCTGCGGGCCTCGCGCACGACCTTCTCCTGGTCGAGCAGCTTGTCGCTCTCCTCGCGCATCAGGGTCTCGTAGGATCTCGGCCACGGTCATCTTGCGCTTCTTGGTGCGCCCGCCGAACGCCTTGCCCAGCATGTCGCCGATATTGATCATGCCGACCGAGGCGCCGGGCTGGCCCGGCACCTCGAACTGCATGGGCCCGCCGGTATCGGCGACCTCGATCTCGATCTCGCGGTCGTTCGAGCTCGCCGTCGCGCAGCTTGTGGCGGAAGCGCAGCCGCGTCTCCTCGCTGGCGTTGGTGCCGCACAGCGCGTCGAGCACGCGGTCCTCGGCGGCAAGCTCGGCCTTGGCGCGCGACGTCCTTGCGCAGGCGCTCGCGCGTCATGTCGATGGCGGCTTCCATCAGGTCGCGCGCGATCTGCTCGACGTCGCGGCCGACATAGCCCACCTCGGTGAACTTGGTCGCCTCGACCTTGAGGAACGGCGCGTTGGCGAGCTTGGCCAGGCGGCGCGCGATCTCGGTCTTGCCGACAGCCGGTCGGGCCGATCATCAGGATGTTCTTGGGCAGCACCTCCTCGCGCAGCGCTTCGGGCAGCTGCAGGCGGCGCCAGCGGTTGCGCAAGCGCGATGGCGACGGCGCGCTTGGCGTCCTGCTGGCCGACGATGTGCTTGTCGAGCTCGGAGACGATCTCGCGCGGGGAAAAGTCGTTGCTCATTGCACACTCAGAGCTTCTCGATGACGAGATTGTGGTTGGTGTAGACGCAGATGTCGGCGGCGATGTCCATCGCCTTGCGCGCGATCGCCTCGGCATCGAGGCCCTCGACGTCGATCAGCGCGCGCGCCGCGGCCAGCGCATAGTTGCCGCCCGAGCCGATGGCGATGATGCCGCCTTCCGGCTCGAGCACGTCGCCGGTGCCGCTCAGCAGCAGCGAGACGTCCTTGTCGGCCACCGCCATCATCGCCTCGAGCCGGCGCAGGTAGCGGTCGGTGCGCCAGTCCTTGGCGAGCTCGATGCAGGCGCGCAGGAGCTGGCCGGGATGGCGCTCGAGCTTGGCCTCCAGCCGCTCGAACAGGGTGAAGGCATCGGCCGTGGCGCCGGCGAAACCGCCGACGATCTGGCCGTTGCCCAGGCGCCGCACCTTCTGGCGTTGCCCTTGACGATGGTCTGGCCCATCGACACCTGGCCGTCGCCGGCCATCACGACCTGGCCGCCCTTGCGGACCGACAGGATGGTTGTGGCGTGCCAGCCGGGCGATGGAGGAAGTCTCGGATTGTGGGGACATGGACCCGTAAATAGTCATTTGCGGCGGCAAATCAATCGGCGTCGCTGGCGCGTGCACGGGCCGTGCTAACGTCGCCTCATGAACGCATCAAGCCCCCGTCATCGTCGTCGGCGCCGGCATCGTCGGCACCGCGACCGCCCGCGCCCTGCAGCGCGCCGGCCATGCCGTCACCCTGCTCGACAGCGCCGAGCCCGGCCGGGCCACGTCCTACGGCAATGCGGGCTTCATCGCCATCGACCACGTGCTGCCGCTCGCCCGGCCCTCGACCCTGAAGCGCGTGCCGCAGATGCTGATGGACCGCAACGGGCCGCTCACCGTCCATCCGCCCAGCCTGCCCTGCGCTGCTGCCCTGGATGGCGCGCTTCGCGCGCGCCGCCTACAGCCCGGCCGAGGTGCAGGAAGGGCGTCGATCCGTTCGGCCCGCTGATGGCCGAGGCCAACATCGCCTGGAAGGCCGAGATCCAGGCGTCGGGCCTGGGCGAGCTCTTCAAGACCAAGGGCGCGCTCTACGTCTACGAAAGCGAGGCGGCGTTCGCCGCCGGCGCCGAGGAGCGCGGCGCTGCAGACGGCCAAGGGCACCGAATTCGAGATCGTCGACGGCAACCGCGCCCGCGAGCTGGCGCCGGGCCTCAGCCAGCGCATCGTGCGCGGCGTCTACTATCCGCACGGCATGCACACCATCAATCCCTACCGGGTGGTGGCGACCCTGGCCGAGCGCTTCGCGCGCCGACGGCGGCACGCATCCTGCGCGGCCGGGTGCGCGGCTTCGCGCCGCGACGGCGATCGCGTGACCGTCGGTGCAGCTCACCGACCAGGCGCTGCCGGCCAAGGCGGTGGTGATCGCCGCCGGCCGCGCCTCGGGCGAGCTGACGCGGCTGCTGGGCTTCAACGCGCCGCTGGTGGCCGAGCGCGGCTATCACGTCATGCTGGCGCCCGACAATGTGCGCTTCGACCTGCCGGTCAGCCCGGCCGAGCGCGGCTTCTTCATCACGCCCATGGAGGAAGGGCTGCGCGTGGCCGGCACGGTCGAGCTGGCGGCGCCGCACCAGCCGCCGTCGTGGCATCGCGCCGACCTTCTGGTGCGGCATCTCAGGACGATCTTCCCGGCGTCGGCGGCGCCGAGCAGAGCCGCTGGATCGGCGAGCGGCCGAGCCTGCCCGACTTCCGCCCGGCGATCGGCCGCGCGCCGCGGCTCGCCAACGTCTATTGCGGCTACGGCCATCAGCATGTCGGCCTGACGCTCGGCCACCGCGACCGGCCGGCTGATCGCCCGCCAGATGGCGGGCGAAGAACTGCCCGATGCCCTCAAAGGCCTGCGATCCCGGGCCGCTTCGGCTAGCGGTCCGTTGCGCGCCGCTGCCGACGGCGCTAGCGTTGGGCGCTACTTGGCGAATTGGCGACCTTGGAGGCAAGCATGAGTTCTCATCGCAGCCCCGCAGAAGTTCGTTCCAGCTTAAAGCATCCCATCATCGACGCCGACGGCCACTGGATCGAATACGACCCGGTCTTCGCCGAGCGCATGCGCAAGGTGGCCGGCGACAAGGCGGCGGACGGCTTCCTCGCCGCGCAGCGGCGCATCCCCGACGCGCTCAACCTGTCGATCGCCGAGCGCAAGCAGCGCGGCATCGCCATGGAGGGCTACTGGAGCCGCCAGTCGACCAACACGCGCGACCGCGCCACGGCGATGATGCCGCGCATGCTCTACGACCGGCTCGACGAGCTCGGCATCGATTTCGGCATCATCTATCCGACCGCCGGCCTCGGCATCCCGCGCATCGCCGACGACGAGACCCGGCGCGCCGTGATCCGCGGCTTCAACATCGTCACCGCCGAATATTTCGCCAAGCTCAGCGACCGGCTGACGCCGGCGGCGGTGATCCCGATGTACACGCCGGACGAGGCGATCGCCGAGCTCGAATTCGTCACCAAGCAGCTCGGCGCCAAGGTCGGCATGTTCGGCAGCAGCGTCGCCGCGGCCGCGTGCCGGCGGCCAAGGACCTCGATCCCGCGCTCGGCCGCTTCGCCGTGACCGTACGAGCAGTTCGGCATCGACAGCGATCACGACTACGACCCGGTCTGGCAGAAATGCCGCGAGCTCGGCATCGCGCCGACCTTCCATGCCGGCGGCCGCGGCTTCGGCCTGCGCAACTCGCCGAGCAACTTCACCTTCAACCATATCGGCCATTTCGCCGCCGCCGGCCACGCCGTCGCCAAGGGCCTGTTCCTCGGCGGCGTGACGCGGCGCTTCCCCGATCTGCAGCTTCGCCTTCCTCGAAGGCGGCGTCGGCTGGGGCTGCCAGCTCTTCGCCGACCTGATCGAGCATTGGGAGCGGCGCGGCGCCAAGGGCATCGCCTACATGGATCCCGGAGAAGCTCGACCGCGAGCTGCTGCAGAGCCTGGTCGACAAGTACGGCTATGACGACATCGCCGCCGAGCTGCGACGAGCGCGACGGCTGGCCCGAGCGCCGAAGAGGACTACCTGACCGGCGGCGTGCCGGTGCTCGACGATTTCGCGGCCTGCAAGATCACCCGCAAGGAGGACTGGGTCGATCTCTACGCCAGGCCGTACTATTTCGGCTGCGAGGCCGACGACCGGATGAACGCGACGGCGTTCGGCAAGGCCAACCCGTTCGGCGCGCAGGATCAACGCGATCTTCAGCTCGGATATCGGGCATTTCGACGTGCCCGACATGCTCGAGCCCGCTGCCCGAGGCCCATGAGCTGGTCGAGGACGAGCTCATCACCGACGGACGATTTCCGCGACTTCACCTTCGCCAATGCCGTGCGGCTGTGGGGCACGCAGAACCCGCGCTTCTTCGAGGGCACGAAGGTGGCGAAGGAGGCGGCCTGCGGTGCTGAACGTCGCGCCGGCGCGTGTCGCCGCGGAATAGCACGCGCCTTGACGACATCGAGACGACGCGATTGATCTTGCGCCGTTTCGAACCCGAAGCACTCCAAGCGAGGCTTTGTCGGGGATTTGGCCGTCGTCGAAGAGTGCCTCGGCGCGAAGGTGCCGACCGACCTGATCGAGGATCCGGCCGTCCTGGATTATGCGCAGGCCGCACTCGCGGCCGATGCCGGCTACCTGCCTATGGTCGTGGTGCGAGCCCTTGTCCTCAGGAGCATCCATGCAGATGGCCGGCCATGTCCGATTTCACAGCCGGCCCGATCCCGGACTATTTGCGCCCTTACGCGCCCGGATGCGGTGGAGTTCGGCTACGTCGTGTTCGCTGCCTATCGACGGCAGCGATATGCGCAGGAAGCGCTGACCGGCGTGATGCAGTGGGCGCAGCAGATCCATGGTGTCGACCGGTTTGTTGCATCGGTCTCGCCCGCCAATCTTCCCTCGCTGAACCTGATCTGCGAACCGGGTTTCGAAGGTTGGCGAAACAGTCGATCCAGTCGACGGCATCGAGCACATCTATCTTCCGGGATGCTACGCGCCGTATTGCAGCAGGACCTCGCCATTCTTCTTGAGCCAGGCTCTGCGGGGCCTCGATCGGGCCGTCGCACAGCGTGCGAGCCAGCGCCCAGAAGCGCGGGCCGTGATTGAGATGCACGAGATGGGCGACCTCGTGCGCCACCAGATAATCCAGCACCTCGGGCGGCGCGAACACCAGCCGCCAGGAGAACGACATCGTGGCGTCCGGCCCGCAGCTTCCCAGCGCGAGCGCGCTGTCGCGCACGGTGATGCGCTTCACCGGCCGCTCGACACGTGCCGCCTTGGCATGCACCAGCGGCACCAGCCGTCCGCGCAGCTCGGCGGTCAGCCAGTCGCGCAGGCGGCGCGGCAGATGCTCGGGCCGGCCGGCGACATGGATTTCCTGACCCTCGCGCCACACCGTGCCGCGCACGTCGGCGCGATGGCGGATGCGGTGCGGCTGCGCCGAACAGCGGCAGCTCGGCGCCGTCGACGAACGGGCTGGCGCGCCGGCAGGCGTTTCAGGCGGGCGGCGATCCAGCCGGCCTGGGCGTGGGCGAAATCGACCGGCGGTGCCGCGCGCCATGCGGAGCGGCGCCGTCAGCACGATGCGCCGCCCGCGCGGGTCGACGCGCAGCGAGGCGCGGCGGGCGCGCGGGCTGCGCACGAAGGTGACGGGCAGGGTATCGCCGGCATGAGCAATGGTCAGTTGCTCGGGCTCGGGCGCGCGCTTTAGGCAGGACGAAACGAAGCACGATGCCGGACAACGACATGAGCCGAATCATACAACAGGAGAGGTCTGACGTGAGCCTCGATCTCGCCCGCGCTGCGCGCCGAGACGCCGGGCTGCGCCCATGTCGCTGCATCTCAACGCCGCCGGCTCCGCGCTGCCCAGCCAGCGCACGCTCGACGCCACCCTCGAATCATCTGAGGCTCGAGGCCGAGATCGGCGGCTACGAGGCGGCCGCCAAGGCGCACGACGAGCTGGACGGCTTCTATCCCGCCGGTGGCCCGGCTGATCGGCGCCGAGGCCGACGAGATCGCCTTCGTCGAGAACGCCACGCGCGCCTGGGACATGGCGTTCTATTCGCTCGACTTCAAGCCGGGCGACCGCATCCTGACCTGCGTCAGCGAATATTCGTCGAACTACATCTCCTACCTGCAGGTGGCGAAGAAGACCGGCGCGGAGATCGTGGTCGTGCCCGACGACAAGCACGGCCAGATCGACCTCGGCGCGCTCGAGCGCGCGATCGACAAGCGCACGAGGCTGGTCTCGATCTCGCACGTGCCGACGCAGGGCGGCCTGGTGCAGCCGGCCGAGGCGGTCGGCAAGATCGCCAACGATGCCGGCGTGCTCTACCTGCTCGACGCCTGCCAGTCGGTCGGCCAGCTGCCGGTCGATGTCGGCAAGATCGGCTGCGATTTCCTGTCGATGACCGGCCGCAAGTACCTGCGCGGGCCGCGCGGCACCGGCTTCCTCTATGCCAAGCGCGCGCACGACGTCGCATATCGAGCCGGTCTTCCTCGACAATCACGCCGCCCAGCTGGACCGACGACAACGCCTACACCGTGCTGGACGACGCCACGCCGCTTCGAGAACTGGGAGCGCTACTTCGCCGGCGTCATCGGGCTGAAGGTCGCCGCCGACCAGGCGAACGAGCTCGGCATGGAGCGCGATCTGGGCGCGCCTGCGCGAGCTGGCCGACGGCCTGCGCGCCCGGCTCGCGACGCTGAAGGGCGTCACGCCTGACCGACCTCGGCCAGGTGAGAGGCGCCATCGTGACCTTCGCCGTCGCCGGCGCCGACCACAACGCGCTGCAAGCGAGCGCTGCGCGCAGCAGGCGATCAACGTCACGCGTATCGACCCAGTTCTCCTCGCGCCTCGACCTGCAAGGGCCGCGGCTTGCTGAACGTCATGCGCGCCTCGGTGCATGCCTACAACACCGAGGCCGAACTCGACCGCCTCGTGGCTAGCCCTGACGCTCAGCCGCTGAGCCGGCAAAAGGCCTGAACGCCGATTTGCCCGACTGGCGCGTGGCTGGTATCCGATCTGCCGGTGCCGCCCAGGCCGCAGTAGCCGCACGGGGTTCTTGGCCGAGGTACTGCTGGTGATAGTCCTCGGCGTAGTAGAACGGCCGGCGCGTCGAGGATCTCGGTGGTGATGGCGCCGTAGCCGGCCTGGCGCAGCTCGCGCTGGAAGTAGCGTCGCGCGAGGCCTCGGCCGCCTGCGTCTGCTCGGCGCGAGACAGCGTAGATGCCGGAGCGGTACTGCGTGCCGACGTCGTTGCCCTGGCGCATGCCCTGCGTCGGGTCGTGGTTCTCCCAGAACATCTTCAGCAGCGCCTCGTAGGAGATCTTCTTCGGGTCGAACCACGACCAGCACGACCTCGTTGTGGCCGGTGCAGCCCGGAGCAGACCTCCTCGTAGGTCGGGTTGGGCGTCGGCCCGCCGGCGTAGCCGACGGCGGTCGCGTAGACGCCGGGCGCCTCCCAGAACTTGCGCTCGGCGCCCCAGAAGCAGCCCATGCCGAACATCGCCTTCTCCAGGCCGGCCGGAAACGGCGGCTGGATACGGTTGCCGTTGACGAAGTGCTCGGCCGGCACGGCGAAGGCGGCGCGCGGCGCGGCCCGGCAGGGCACGGTCGGCGGTCGGCATCTCGGCTCTTCTTGCGCAGAATCTGCCACATGGCGCGGCTCCACTTGCTTTGGCGTCCTGCGCCAATATGGCCATACAATGCCGCCAAATCGAGGGGAGGTCGTTCGATGCCGGTGTTTTTCGTCTGTGCCGGCCTGCTCGGGCTGCTGGCCGTCGATCCTGACGCGTGAATGTCGGCCGCCTGCGCGGGGCAGAAGAAGATCAATCCTGGGCGACGGCGGCGATCCCGAGATGCTGGCGGCCATCCGCGCGCACGCCAATTTGATCGAGTTCGCCCCGCTCTGCCTGCTGCTGATCTACATGCGCCAGCGACTTCTACGGCTTCGGGTCGACGCCGGCTCTCGGTCGTCCTGCTGATCTGGCCCGCGCTGCTCCACGCCGGCGGCATGCTGGGCGTCATTCCGCTAGGCCGCTTCCTGGGCGCCACGCGGCACGACATTGGTCCTGATCGCAGGCTCGGTCCTGCTCGTCCTCGCGGGCTTCAGTCTCAGGCAGTACTGAGGCGCCGGCAGCGGACACGATGGGCGAGCCGGTCACCGTTCCGCTCTGGCTGTTCCTGCCGATCGCCGCCTTCGCGCTGTGGTCGCTGCTCGACCGGCTGCTGATCCCGAGCGGCCGCTGGTTCCTGCGGCGGCGGCTCAACCGGCTGATCGACCGCGTCAACCGGCAGGCTCGACGTCGAGATCAAGCCGTTCCAGCTCACCAAGCGCCAGGTGCTGATCGACCGGCTGGTCTACGATCCGCAGGTGCGTCGCCGCCGCCAACGACTATGCCCGCGCCAACAACCTGCCGCGCGAGGTGGCGATGACCGAGGTTCATCGCTACGCCCGCGAGATCGTGCCGACCTTCAACGCCTACATCTATTTCCGGGTCGGCTACTCGATCGCCCGCGCCGTCGCGCAGCTTTCTCTATCGCGTGCGGCTCGGCTTCGCCGACGAGCGCACGCTGGCCGGCGTGCCGCCGAACACCGCCGTGGTGTTCGTCATGAACCACCGCAGCAACATGGACTACGTGCTGGTCGCCTTCCTCGCCGCCGAGCGCACGGCGCTCTGCTACGCGGTCGGCGAGTGGGCGCGCATCTGGCCGCTGCAGCAGCTGATCCGCTCGATGGGCGCCTATTTCGTGCGCCGCAACTCCAACAACCCGATCTACCGCCGCGTGCTCGAGCGCTACGTCCACATGGCGACCGAGGCGGGCGTCGCCCAGGCGATGTATCCCGAGGGCGGGCTGTCGCGCGACGGCCGGCTGCGCGAGCCCAAGCTCGGCCTGTTCGACTACATGCTGAAATCGTTCGATCCCCAGGGCGAGCAGACGACATCGTCTTCGTGCCGGTGGCGCTGAACTACGACCGCGTGCTGGAGGATCGCACGCCTGCTGCGCTCGCTCGACCGCGAAGCGCCGCGGCGCGGCGTCTGGTTCGCGACCCGCACCGCGCTGCGCTTCTGGTTCGGCCAGCTCGGCCTGATGCTGCGCGGCCGCTGGTTCCGCTTCGGCTATGCCTGCGTCAATTTCGGCGGCCTGATCTCGGCGCGCGACTGGCTGGCCGACGCACGCCGAGCGCGAGCGGCGGCGACCTGCGCGGCCTCGACAAGGACCAGCGCGTTCGAGATCGTCGGCCGGCTGGCGCAGCGACGTGATGGGCGAGATCGCCCGCCTCGTGCCGGTGCTGCCGGTGTCGCTGATCGCCACGGTGCTGCTCGAAGCCGAGGGCCCGCTCGACGAGCTCGAGCTCAAGGTGCGGGCGTCCGACCTGATGGCGCATTTCGAGAGCCAGCGGCGCCAAGCTCTACGTGCCGCGCGGCGACCGCGACTATGCCTTCCATGTCGGCCTGCGCATGCTGGCGCTGCGCCACCTGGTCGAGGAGAGCGGCGGGCTTGTTCGCGGCGGCGGCAACCGAGCGGCCCGCTGCTCGCATATTACGCCAACGCCATCGCCCATCTGCGCTGACCATGATCACCACGCTCTGGCGCATCGCCTACGCCGCCGGCACCGGCTACTTCACCAACCGGCTGTCGACCTCGGCCGCGGCGATGGCGTTCTACACCATGTTCGCGCTCGGCCCGATCATGATCTTCAGCATCGCCATCGCCGAGCCGTTCGTCGGCAAGCTGATGGCGCAGCAGGCGATCTTCGATGCGCTGAGCACCGTCGTCGGCGCCGGAGCAGCTCAAGGGCATCCAGCCGCTTCGCCTCGCAGGATCTGTTCAGGGGCGGCGGCATCGCCGCCATCATCGGCGCTGTCGTGCTGCTCTATACCGGCACGCCGCGTCTTCGTCGAACTCGATGACGGCATCGACGCGATCTGGCGCGACCGCAGACGCCGCAGCCATGCATCCCGTGCTGGCCAGCCTGCAATCGCGGCTGCTGCGCGCTGCGCGCTGATGGTGGTGCTGGGCGTGCTGCTGATCGCCGTCATCCTGGCGCAGCGTGCTGCTCTCGGCCTATGCCGGCGCGCTGGAGGCGTTCCCGGTCCTCGGCGACTGGATCGGCCCGGCGATGTCGGCGTCGCGTGCACTACGGCACTCCTCGTCGGCCTTCTTCACCCTGATCTACAAGTGGCTGCCGACCGGCGGCGTGCCGTGGAGATATCGCCTTGATCGGCGGCGCGGTGAATGCGCTGCTGTTCGCCGCCGGCAACCGCGCGCTGGTCTACTACTTCGAGGTGACGCAGCTCACCTCGGCGTTCGGCGCCACGGCGGGCTTCGCCGCCATCATGGTCTGGATGTACTGGACGTCGCTCACCATCCTGATCGGCGCCCAGGTCGGCCGCTCGACGCGCGACGTGCTGATCCGAGCGAGCCTCGCCGACTGGAGAGGCCGTCACGACGTGCGACGATCGCGTCAGAACATCGTCGCGAGAACGCGGTCCGGCGGCTTGTGGCCGTCGGCGAAGGTCTTGATGTTGATCAGCACCTTCTCGCCCATGTCGATGCGGCCCTCGAGCGTGGCCGAGCCCATGTGCGGCAGCAGCACGACGCTGTCGAGCTCGAGCAGCTTCGGGATTGACCTGCGGCTCGTGCTCGTAGACGTCGAGGCCGGCGCCGGCCAGCTCGCCCGCCTTCAGCATGCGCACCAGGGCGTTCTCGTCGATCACCTCGCCGCGCGCGGTGTTGACGATGATGGCCGTGCGGCTTCATCAGCTTCAGCCGCCGCGCCGACAGCAGATGGAAGGTCGCCGGCGTGTGCGGGCAGTTCACCGAGACGATGTCCATGCGCGCCAGCATCTGGTCGAGGCTCTCCCAGTAGGTCGCCTCGAGCTCGCGCTCGATCTCGCCATGGAGCGCGCTTGCGGTTGTGATAGTGGATGGCGAGGCCGAAGCCGCGCGCGCGGCGCGCCAGCGCCTGGCCGATGCGGCCCATGCCGACGATGCCCATGCGCTTGCCCTGCAGGCGCGGCGCCCAGCATCGAGGTCGGGCTCCAGCCGGTCCATTTGCCGGCGCGCACGAGCGCGCTCGCCCTCGCCCATGCGCCGCGCCGTCGCCAGCACCAGCGCCATCGACATGTCGGCGGTGTCCTCGGTCAGCACGCCCGGCGTGTTGGTGACGGTGATGCCGCGCTGGCGGGCGGTGTCGAGATCGATGTGGTCGACGCCGGTGCCGAACGAGGCGATCAGCTTCAGCCGCGGGCCCGGCCTGCGACAGCACGCGGCTGTCGATGCGGTCGGTGACGGTGGGCACCAGCACGTCGGCCGCCTTCACGGCCTCGACGAGTTGCGGCCGCGCTGAGCGGCTTGTCGTCGGGGTTGAGCCGCGTGTCGAACAGCTCCATCAGCCGCGTTTCGATCGCGTCGGGCAGCTTTCGGGTGACGATCACCAGCGGCTTTTTCTGGAACTGGACGGCATGTGCGATCGGGACCGGCTGGCGCGGAGGACTAGCCCGATTACCAATCCGCGCGCCTTGTCCAGCCAACGGGCCGACGACGTCTGGCGCGACGAAAAGCGCGCTTTTTCAAGTACTTGTCGATCGACATGCGAAGATTTGAGGTATATAGAGGGCAATGGGAATTCGACTCGTCCGTCTCGCTTTGGGCGGCGCTTCGCCGTTTTGGCGGCGCTTTGCTGCCTGCCCGGCGCTGACGGCGGCGCGCACGCCGCCGACCCGTCGGCGACCGCCCAGCGCGAAGGGCTCCGGCCTGCCCATTCCGCGCTTTGCCTCGCTGCGCTCGGACGAGGTCAATGTCCGCACCGGTCCGGGCACGCGCTATCCCGTCGACTGGGTCTTCAAGCGCAAGAGCCATGCCGGTCGAGATCGTCGCCGAGTACGAGAACTGGCGCAAAATCCGCGATTGGCAGGGCGCCAGCGGCTGGGTCCATCAGAGCCTGCTGACCGGCAAGCGCAGCTTCATCATCCCGGCCGAAGACGGCCAGCCTGCACAAGACGCCGGCCGACCGGCCGCCGAGGTGGTGGCCAAGCTCGAGCCCGAGGTGATGGGCGAAATCCGCTCCTGCTCGGGCGACTGGTGCCGCGTCAAGGTGTCCGGCGTCAGCGGCTGGCTCGAGCGCACCGGCATGTGGGCGTCTATAAGTCCGAGCCGATCAACTCAGCGGCCGCCCGGCCGCAGCTTAGAACAGGGGTCATCGTGGCCCACGCCGCCAGCGCCACCCCTATCACACGCTCCGAGCACATGTCGCCGCCCCACGGCGTTGGCGCATGGCGTTGCGCTGTTGCATGTGCTGACGGCGCTGGCCACTTCCGTGGCGGATGTCGACCGACCGTCCGACGCATGCCGACCGAAGACGACCATCGAGGCGTCATCGATCGAGCAGGCCGACCCGCCGGCCGGACCTGGAGCCGCCGCCGCCACCACCCGCCGCCCGCCCAGCCTCGCCCGCTCAACCGTCCGCCGCCGCAGGCAACACCGCCGACGCCCCAGACCCGGCCATGCCACTCGGCTTGCTGCCGGCTGCGCCACCGTCGCCCGAGCCGCCCAAGCCAGCAGCCATCGCGAGACGCAGTGAGGCGCCGCCGCACGCCGTCAGCCCCCGAACGTGCTGACCGCAAGCAGGCAGCCCACCGCATGCCGCAGCCGGTTCGCGCCGAGCCGGCCGAAGACACGAGCCGCTGGCCAAGCGCTGCAGCCGGCGACGCAGCACGCCGGCTCCGACGACGCGTCGCCTCCGACTTCAGTCCGTCACCAGCCGACGTTTCGCCAGAGTACCGAGCCGCGCGAGAGCGCTGCGCCAGCAGCGCCGCCCAGCGACTGCGCGCCCCGCTGCGGTGATCGCCACAGTCGTCAACAGGCATCCGCGCCGCACGCGCCGCCCGCCGCCACATGCATGCACGTACCGCCACCGGCAGCCCCGCAGGCGGCGGCGCCGCCGGGATGCTCGTCAACCCATCCACGACGCTGCCGCCGCGCAAGCCGGGCGCATGGACGATCTATCTCTGGCAGGTCGTGCGGCAAGTTCTCGCAGTACCTGCCCGAACCTGCGCAGAAAAATCGAAGCGGCACGGTCGTCGATACGGTTGGTCATCGGCCGCGACGGCCGGCTGCTCGATGCCAGCGATCGCACGACTCGGAGCGCGACGTCCTAGCTCGACAGGGGAATGCTCGACTAGCGGTGCGCGCCGCCGCTGCCCTATCCGCCGCTGCCGCCGACATTCCGGCGACCAGATCGGCTCTTCATTCAGCCGATCCCGGCCAAGCGGTAGTCGGCGAAATCCGAGCGTGACCAGCGCGCGCCGCTCAGGCGAAGTCCTGCGCCAGCGCCTGGCGCACGGCGGGCGGCATCAGCGCCATGTGGCCGTAGTTGGGATGGTCGAAGCCGACGCCGACTTCGCCCGCGCCGCTCTTGGAAGCGCGGCGATCTGGGCGCGGCGTGAAGGGAAAGCGCATGAACAGCACCGACGAGGCCTTGCCGTCCTCGCGCGTGCGCTCCTGATCGTCCTCGGCAACGCTGCGGATCGGTGTCGCCGCCGACGCCGGATGAAGGCCTTGGTGTCTCGACGCCGCCCAGGCCTGCCAGCACGCGGGCGCGGCGCACCGGGTCGTCGATCTCGAACATCACCGTGGCGACCAGCTCGCTGCCCTGCGGGATCAGCGGATTGTAGGCCGCGAGCTCGTCGGGGATCTGCGCCGCGCCGCCCTTCTCGATGAACAGCATCTCGTGCACCTGATGCAGCATCGTGCTCGTAGGACTCGAAATAGAAGGTCGCGACCGGACCGACCTCGAGCCGGCGGTTCTTCTTCAACTCGGCGATCCGCTTGCGGCGCTCGGCGCGCTGCCGCTGGCGTATTCCGCGAGCGGCAGGATGGCGGACGGTCTCGATCTTCGCGCGGCGTCATGCATGGCGCTCCATCAGTCCATAGGCGCGCGCCAGCGAGCTCGATCGGATGGTCGGCGCGCGAGCGGCTTGGGCTTCTGCTCGCCGCGCGCCGTCATCTCCATCACCTGCATCAGGTGATCCGCCGCCAGCGGACATTCCGGAGGCAACGAAGGCCGGTGTCGTTCTTCAGCGCGGCCTGCGCGCGCCGGCTTGCCGACCTTGACGCGCCGTCTCGAAATTCTCGCGTCACGCGCGCCCCAGATGCCGCCATGGCCGCTGCAGCGCTCGATCACCGCGACCCGCGTCTGGGCATCAGCCGCAGCATTTCGGCGCGCTTTGGCGCCCATGTTCTGGGCGCGCGCATGGCAGGCGAGATGCAACGCTGACGCCGCCTTCGAGCGGCTGCAGGCCGGGCGCCAGGCCCTCCTTCTTGGCGATGTCGACGACGTATTCGGAGATATCGAAGGTCGCCTGCGACAGCCGCTCGACATCGCGGATCCTCGGGCAGGATCAGCGGCCATTCGAACTTCAGCATCAGCGCGCAGGACGGCGCCAGCGCGATCACGTCGTAGCCCTTGTCGATCCAGGGCAGCAGCGCCGCGCGACACCTGGCGCGCGGCAGCCGGCGACGCGCCTGCGAGGTCGCCCAGCTCGAGCTTGCGGCATGCCGCAGCAGCGCGGGATAGACCACCTCGGTCTCGACGCCGTTCTTGGCCAGCACCGCGCGCGCGCGCCGCGCCGATGTCGGTGTTGTTGAAGTTCACGAAGCAGGTGGCGTAGAGCACGGCCTTGCGCTTGCCGAAAGCGCGGCGCCGCCGCGTTGACCGCGCGGCCTTCGCGGCCGGCGCGCAGCTCGAAGGTCTCGCCGGCATAGCTGCGGCAGGCGCGCGCCGTGATGGATGCCGGCCACCGTTCCATGGCGCGGCGCGTGGCGAGCTGTGTCTCGTCGGTCGCCCAGTTGGCGAGGCCCGGCGAAGGTGCCGAGCCGGCGCCGTTGCGGTCGGTCTCGGCGAGCTGCGCTCGACGAAGCCGGTGCCGCTCTTGCCTGGCCTGCACCGCGCGGTGGCGCAGCATGAGATGCGGAAAGTCGACCGCCCATTCGTGCGGCGGCACGTAGGGGCACTTGGTCATGAAGCACATGTCGCAGAGCGTGCAGGCTTCCTCGACCTGCGCGTAATCCTCGCTTGTCGACGCCGTCGAGCTTCGCCGGTCGGGCCGTTGTCGATCAGATCGAACAGGCGCGGGAAGGAATCGCACAGATTGAAGCAGCGCCGGCAGCCGTGGCAGATGTCGAAGACGCGCTCCATCTCCGCTTCGAGCGTCGCCTCGTTCGCAGAAATCAGGGTTCTGCCAGTCGAGCGACGTGGCGGACGGGGGCTTCGAGGCTGCCTTCGCGCATGCGGTCTTCGCTTCACTGGTCGTGCGGAACGACGAAGAAGCGGGACGCCGGCTGCCGCGTCGCCCTTCGACGAACGAGCCGCGAGGCTCAGGCCATCGTGTCGAGCGCCTTCTGGAAGCGGCCGGCGTGGCTCTTCTCGGCCTTGGCCAGGGTCTCGAACCAGTCGGCGATCTCGTCGAAGCCTTCCTCGCGCGCGGTGCGCGGCCATGCCCGGATACATGTCGGTGTATTCGTGCGTCTCGCCCGCGATCGCGGCCTTCGAGGTTGGCTGTCGGTGGCGCCGATCGGCAGGCCGGTCGCCGGATCGCCGCTCACTTCGAGGAACTCGAGATGGCCGTGCGCGTGGCCGGTCTCGCCTTCCGCGGTCGAGCGGAACACGGCGGCGACGTCGTTGTAGCCTTCGACGTCGGCCTTCTGCGCGAAATAGAGATAGCGGCGGTTGGCCTGGCTCTCGCCGGCGAACGCCGCCTTCAGATTGCCTTCGGTCTTGGATCCCTTGAGGTTCGCCATGCGGTCCTTCTCCGCTAATCGATCGAGCAGGCACGGATTTTGGGGCGCCGCCGGCCAGCCGCGTCAAGTAGTTTAGAATAATTCTAAAACGATGCAAACGATCTGCAAGCAGCGACGTCTAGCGGCGCACCCGCACGATGACATCGACGCGCGACAGGCGCGTGCCCTTGGGCGGCGCCGGCAGGCCGGCGATCGTCACCTTGTCGGACGGGAAATCGATGCAGTTCGCCGTCGGTCTCGACGAAGAAATGATGGTGATGGCCGGTATTGGTGTCGAAATAGGACCGGCCGGGCGCCACCACGACCTCGCGCAGCAGCCCGGCATCGCGGAACTGGTTCAGTGCGTTGTAGACGGTGGCCAGCGACACCGGCATGCGCGTCGCCCTGCACCTCGGCATGCAGGCTTTCGGCCGTGACATGGCGGTGGCCGCCCTCGAACAGCAGCGCGCGCCAAAGCCACCCGCTGGCGGGTCGGGCGCAAGCCCGCCGCGCGCAGGCGGGCGGCGAAATCGGGGCTGGTACCGGGCATTGCGCTGACGCCATATGTAAGCGAGCACGAAAGGCGGCATGGAAAGGGCCAAGTGGGCCCGATTCGCCGGTTTGCGCAATGGCGTCGGGCGTCCCTTATTCTGCCGCCGATCCGTGTTCGGACGGCCGCGGGACGGTGAAGAGGTGAGCGAGAAGAAGCACAGTTACACCTTCGAGGACCTGATCGAATGCGCCAACGGGCAGCCTGTTCGGGCCGGGCAACGCGCAGCTGCCGCTGCCGCCGATGCTGATGTTCGACCGCATCGTGAAGATCGCCGACACCGGCGGCAACTATCGGCAAGGGCGAGATCGTGGCCGAGCTCGACATGAAGCCGGACCTCTGGTTCTTCGCCTGCCATTTCAAGGGCGATCCGGTGATGCCGGGCTGCCTGCCGCTCGATGCGCTGTGGCAGATGCTGGGCTTCTTCCTCGGCTGGATGAAGGCGCCGGGCCGCGGCCGGGCGCTGGGCGTGGGCGAGGTCAAGTTCACCGGCATGATGCGTGCCGACGGTGCAGAAGCTCACCTATCATCGTCCATCTCAAGCGCGTGATCCTGCGCAAGCTGGTCATGGGCATCGCCGACGGCTTCGTGCACGGCCGACGGCAAGCCGGTCTACGAGGTCAGACGGCCTGAAGGTCGGGCTGTTCCAGGATGCGCGCGGTCGCCGCGGCGGCGCGGCTGACATGAAGCGCGTCGTCGTCACGGGCTTGGGATCGTCTCCTCGATCGGCAACAATGCCGCCGAGGTGACGCAGCTCGCTGAAGGACGGCAAGTCCGGCATCGAGTTCGTGCCGCAGTACAAGGAGCTCGGCTTCCGCAGCCAGGTCGCCGGCACGCTCAAGATCGAACGTCGACGAGCTGGTCGACCGCCGCCTGCGCCGCTTCATGGGCGATGGCGCGGCCTATGCCTATCTCGCCATGAAGGAGGCGATCGCCGACGCCGGCCTCGGCCGAGGCCGAGATCTCCAACGAACGCACCGGCGTGGTCGCGGGCTCGGGCGGACCGACGCACCGGCGCCATCGTGCAGGCGGCGCATCATCACCAGGAGAAGGGCCCCAAGCGCGTCGGTCCGTTCATGGTGCCGCAGCGCCATGTCGAGCACCGGTCTCGGCCAACCTCGCGACCGCCTACAAGATCAAGGGCCTCAGCTACTCGATCAGCTCGGCCTGCTCGACCTCGGCGCACTGCATCGGCAACGCCGTCGAATGCATCCAGCTCGGCAAGGCCGACCGCATGTTCGCGCGGCGGCGGCGAGGAGCTCGACTGGACGCTGCTCGGTGCTGTTCGACGCCATGGGCGCCATGTCGTCCAAGTACAACGACACGCCCGAGCGGGCGAGCCGCGCCTACGACAAGGACCGCGACGGCTTCGTGATCTCGGGCGGCGGCGGCATCGTGGTGCTGGAAGACCTCGAGGTCGCCAAGGCGCGCGGCGCCAAGATCTACGCCGAGGTGATCGGCTACGGCGCCACCTCCGACGGCGCCGACATGGTGGCGCCCTCGGGCGAAGGCGCGATCCGCTGCATGAAGCTCGCCACTGCGAGGCTTCCCGGGCGCGGCGCGGCGCAACACGCCGGTCGACTACATCAACAGCCACGGCACCTCGACGCCGGTGGGCGACATCACCGAGCTCGACGCCATCCGCGCCGCCTTCGGCGCAACAAGCTGCCGACCGTCAGCTCGACCAAGTCGCTGACCGGCCACAGCCAGGGCGCCACCGGCGCGCACGAGGCGATCTATTCGCTGCTGATGATGAAGGACGACTTCGTCGCGGCCTCGGCCAACATCGAGAACCTCGATCCCGGCGTCGAGCGACTATCCGATCGCCCGCCAGCGCATCGACAAGGCCGAGCCTGCAGACCGTGATGTCGAACAGCTTCGGCTTCGGCGGCACCAACGCCTGCCTGCTGTTCTCGCGCTACGACCACTGAGGGGGACACGATGCCCGACGACCGACCCTCTCCGCCGCCCCCGATGCCTCCGGCGGCGAGCATCGCCGGCGCCCGCCGCCCATCGTCTCCAAGGCCGTCGCGCTGCCCGCCGTGCCCAAGCTGATGGCCGGCAAGCGCGGCCTGGTCATGGGCGTGGCCAACGAGCGCTCGATCGCCTGGGGCATCGCCCAGGCGCTGCATGGCGCCGGCGCCGAGCTGGCCTTCACCTACCAGGGCGCGGCGTTCGGCAAGCGCGCGTGCTGCCGATGGTCGAGAAGCTCGGCTCCAAGATCGTGCGAGGAGGCCGACGTCGAGAACGAGGCGAGCCTCGACGCGCTGTTCGCCCGCCTGAAGAGCGGACTGGGGCCGGCTCGACTTCGTGGTGCACGCCATCGCCTTCTCCGACAAGGAGGAGCTGAAGGGCCGCTATGTCGACACGACCAAGGCCAATTTCCAGACGCAGCCTCACCATCTCCTGCTATTCCTTCACCGAGATCGCCCGGCGCGCGCTGCCGCTGATGAGCCGAGGGCGGCAGCCTGATCACGCTGACCTACGAGGGTGCCACCCGCGTGATGCCGTCCTACAACGTCATGGGCGTGGCCAAGGCGGCGCTGGAGGCCAGCGTGCGCTATCTCGCGGCCGACCTCGGCCCGCAGGGCGTGCGGGTGAACGCCATCTCCGCCGGGCCGATGCGCACGCTGGCCGGCGCGGTGATCGGCGGCGCGCGCTACGTCTACCGCGTGTCGCGCGAGGCCTCGCCGCTGCGCCGCAATGTCGAGCTGACCGACGTGGGCGGCGCGGCGCTCTATTTCCTGTCCGACCTGAGCGCCGGCGTCACCGGCACCGTGCATTTCGTCGATGCCGGCTATCACGCCATCGGCCTGCCGCACGACGGCAGCGTCGTGCCGATCGGCGAGTAGGCGACGGCGCATCAGGACTCCGGTCCCTGATCAGCCGACGACGATGTCCATCGTCGTGGCGACCGCGCCCGCTCTCGAGGCCGGGCGCCGGCGACGAGCCGCATCTCGATGCGCTCGCGCTGACGCGGATCGCGCGCGGCCTGCGCGAAAGACGCCGTCGCGCTCGTTGCTGCGGATCGCCGGCGATATAGAACTGGCTGGTGAGCAGGCCGCCCGACGCCGTCGCGACCTTGAGATGGATGTGCGGCGTGCGGCCGGGATAGGCGACGGGCTTCAGCGTGCGGAAGCTGATAGCGGCCGTCGGCATCGGCCAGCATGCGGCCGTAGCCCTGGAACGCCGAATCGCGCCGCTCGCGGCCGGGCTGGCGCGGATGATCGTAGAGCCCGTGCGCATCGCATTGCCAGATCTCGACCAGCGCGCCGGCGACCGGGCGGCCGCTCGAGGTCGAGCACGCGGCCTCGAGATGCAGCACCGTGCCCATCGCCTGCGCCGCCTGGCCGCGCACCTGGACGAGGTCGTTGTCCATGTCGGCCGGAAAGGCCGCCGGATAGAACGGGCCCTCGGTCTGCGGCGGCGTGGCGACCAGGCCCGCGGCAATGCGCGGGCGGAGCGGCAGCAAGGCTCGCGCCAGCCGCGACGATCAGCAGGCCGCGGCGGGAAGGAACCAGTGGTTTCATGCGCGCCCAGTCTACAAGCAAAAACGGCGGCCAGCATGGCCGCCGTTTTCGCTATCGTATCGGTGACCTATTCGCCGGCCGCCGGCGCAGCCGCCGCTTCGCGCGGCTTCTGCGAGATGTCCTCGCCGGTCTGCCTGGTCGACCGCCTTCATGGAGAGGCGCACCTTGCCGCGATCGTCGACGCCCAGGACCTTGACCTTCACCTGGTCGCCTTCCTTGACCACGTCGGTGACCTTGGCGACGCGGCGCGGCGCCAGCTCGGAGATGTGCACCAGGCCGTCGCGCGCGCCCAGGAAGTTCACGAAGGCGCCGAACTCGACGGTCTTCACGACCTTGCCGGTGTAGATCACGCCCACTTCCGGCTCGGCCGACGATGCCCTTGATCCAGTCGATGGCCGCTCTGGCCCGGCCTTGGCGTCGACCGCCGCGACCTTGATCGTGCCGTCGTCCTCGATGTCGATCTTGGTGCCGGTGGTCTCGGTGATCTCGCGGATCACCTTGCCGCCGGTGCCGATCACTTCGCGGATCTTGTCCTTGGGGATCGTGAACTGGGTGATGCGCGGCGCGTTCTGGCTGACCGATCTCGCGCGCGCCGCCCAGGCCCTTGGCCATCTCGCCCAGGATGTGCAGGCGGCCGTCCTTGGCCTGGCCGAGAGCCACCTTCATGATCTCCTCGGTGATCGAGGTGATCTTGATGTCCATCTGCAGCGCGGTGATGCCGCTTCTCGGTGCCGGCGACCTTGAAGTCCATGTCGCCCAGGTGATCCTCGTCGCCCAGGATGTCCGACAGGACGGCGAAGCGCTCGCCTTCCTTGATCAGGCCCATGGCGATGCCGGCCACCGGCCGCTCCATCGGCACGCCGGCATCCATCAGCGACAGCGAGCCGCCGCACACCGAGGCCATCGACGAGGAGCCGTTGCTCTCGGTGATCTCCGACACGACGCGGATCGTGTAGGGAACTTCTCCTTGCCGGCAGCACCGGGCGCAGCGCGCGCCAGGCGAGCTTGCCGTGGCCGATGTCGCGACGGCTCGGGCGAGCCCATGCGGCGCACTTCGCCCACCGAGTAGGGAGGAAGTTGTAGTGCAGCATGAAGTGCTCGCGGTACTCGCCCTCGAGCGCGTCGATGATCTGCTCGTCCTGGCCGGTGCCGAGCGTGGCCACGACCAGCGCCTGCGTCTCGCCGCGGGTGAACAGCGCCGAGCCGTGGGCGCGCGGCAGCATGCCGACCTCGGCCACGATCGGACGCACGGTCTTGGTGTCGCGGCCGTCGATGCGCTTGCCGGTGTCGAGGATGGCGTTGCGCACGACGTCGGCCTCGAGGTTGCCGAACTGCTCGCCGAAGGCGGCGAGCGCTTCCTCGTTGCCCTCGAACAGCTTCTTGGCCTCGGTCCTTGACCGCGCCGACCTTGGTCTGGCGGGCGAGCTTCTGCGGTCTCGGCATAGGCCTCGACCAGCTTGCCGCGCATCGTCGGCCTTGAGCTTGGCGGCCACGGTCTTGGACGCCTCCGACGGATCGGTGAGCGGCAGCGGATCCTGGCGCAATGCTCGGCGAGCTGGATGATGGCGTCGATCACCGGCTGGAAGGAACGATGGCCCTCCATCACGGCGTTCAGCATGACGTCCTCGGCAGCTCCTGGCCTCGGATCTCGACCATCAGCACGCCTTCCTTGGTGCCGGCGACGACGAGGTCGAGCGTGCTCTGTCTCGATCTGCTCGAGCGTCGGATTGACGACGAACTTGCCGTCGAGATAGCCGACGCGGGCGCCGGCGATCGGGCCCATGAACGGCACGCCGCTGATGCGTGAGCGCCGCCGACGTGGCGACCATCGCCACGATGTCGGGGTCGTTCTCCAGGTCGTGCGCCAGCGTGCGTCACCACGACCAGCGTCTCGTTGCGGTAGCTCTCGTGGAACAGCGGACGGATCGGACGGTCGATCAGGCGCGAGGTCAGGACTTCCTTCTCGGAAGGCCGGCCTTCACGCTTGAAGAAGCCGCCCGGGATCTTGCCGGCGGCGAACGCCTTCTCCTGGTAGTTCACGGTGAGCGGGAAGAAATCGAGGCCGGGCTTCGGCTTCTTCTCGAACACGACGGCGGCCAGCACCGTGGTGCCGCCGTAGGTCGCCAGCACCGCGCCGTCGGCCTGGCGCGCGATCTTGCCGGTCTCGAGCACGAGCTTGCGGCCGGCCCACTCGACTTCCTTGCGGAACACTTTGAAACATATCGCTCATATCCATCTTCCTTTCCTACACGGTCGCTTCGCCCCCGTCTGGCGACAGCCGCCCACCGACGCCCTTGCGTCGGCAGGACCGGGTCGGGCCTTTGCTCTCGCCCCTGCCTTCCCGGTTACTGCGAAGTCGCGTCAGCCGGCCGAACTCACGGGGACCGGACGACGCGACGCGAAAAGGCCCCGCCATCGAAGACGGGGCCGTGAACTCAACGCCGCAGACCCAGGCGCTCGATCAAAGAGTCGTAGCGCTTGCTGTCCCTGGACTTGAGATAGTCGAGCAGACGGCGGCGTTGGCCGACCATCTTCGAGCAGGCCACGGCGCGAATGGTGATCCTTCGCGTGGCCCTTGAAGTGCTCGGTGAGGTTGGAGATGCGTTCGCTCAGGATGGCGACCTGCACTTCCGGCGAACCGGTGTCGGCATTGCCCTGGGCATACGACTTGATCAGCTCCGCCTTGCGCGCGGCTGTAATCGACATCGGGTCATCTCCATGACTTAAAGGTTGAACACGCGCACCGGCTTGAGAGACGCGCCGTCCGAACGGACCAGCGCCACCAGCTTGCTGCCGGTCTCGGCGCGAAGCAGAGCGCCGGACGGGCGGTGCGTCCCGGGTCAAGAGCACCGGCTGGCCTTGGCGCAGCCGGTCCGCTTGGGCCTCCGTCAGGGCCAGCGCCGGGATGTCGTCCAGCGCGGTCGCGACGGGGGCCAAGACCCCGAGAAGCGGCGGGAATATGCCCGAGGGCCTCCAGTTTGGGAAGCGAAATGGCCGCCTCCTCGCGGAACGGCCCGGCGGCCGTCCGACGCAGCGCCGACAGGTGTCCGACGGTGCCCAGAGCCAGCGCCAGATCGCGCCCGAGCGACCGGATATAGGTGCCCTTGCCGCAGCAAACCACGAAATCTGCATGGTCCGTGTCGGGTCGCGCCAGCAGCTCGAGGCGCTCGATGATGACACTGCGCTGGCCTTCAGGTCGACCGGCCTCGCCCGCCCGCGCAAGGTCGTAGGCGCGCTTGCCGTCGATCTTGAGCGCCGAGAAGGCCGGCGGCATCTGCTCGATCTCGCCCGACAAAGGCCGCCAGGGCGGCTCGGATCGCCTCGTCGGTCGGGCGCACGTCGCTGGTGGCGGTGACCTCGCCCTCGGCATCCTCGGTCGAGCGCGCCTCGCCGAAGCGGAGCGTGAAGCGGTATTCCTTCCGGCCGTCCATGACGAAGGGCACGGTCTTGGTCGCCTCGCCCGAGCGCAATCGGCAGCACGCCGCTGGCCAGCGGATCGAGCGTGCCGCCGTGGCCCGCCTTCTGGGCGCCGAACAGCCGACGCACCCTGCTGACCGCGGGCGTCGAGCCCAGCCCGACCGGCTTGTCGAGCATCACCCAGCCGTCGACCTTGTCGCCCGTCTTCCTGCGCGCCATGTGAGCGCTTTTAGGCACGACAATTCGGTTGTGCGCCAGTCGCCGATTCAGGCAGTCTGCACAGGAGCGTGGCACGATCGCTCAGCGTCCTGCTTTCGGCCTGTTCTTCGTCTCGGGCATGGCCGCTCTCATCTACCAGACGGCCTGGCACCGCCTGCTCTGGCCTGTTTGCCGGCGCCGACACGATCGCGGCGGCGCTGGTGGTCGGCGCCTTCCTGCTGGGCCTCGGCATCGGCAGCCTGCGCGGCCGGTCTCTATGCCGACCGGCTTGTCGCGCCGCGCGGCCCTCGATTGCCTTCGCGCTCTGCGAGGTCGGCATCGCGCTCTTCGCCACCCTCAGCCCGTGGCTCTACTACGATGTCATCTATCGCGAGCTGTTGCCGCTCTGCCTCGTCGCGCGCGGTGGTCTTCGCCGTCGTGTTCGCCGGGCTGCTGTGGCCGACCGTTCTTGATGGGCTGCTCGCCGCCCTTTCTTCCAAGGCAGTGGTGCGCCAGATCGACGGGTCGGCCCGGCTGATCGGCAAGCTGTACGGCGTGAACACGCTGGGCGCAGGCTGTCGGCGCCTTCGTCGGCGGCTGGCTTCTGATCGGCAACGCTTGGGCTTCGACGTAGACGATCCATGATCGGCGCCGCGCTCAACCTCATGGTCGCGGCCGGCAGGCCTGCTGCTGGCGCGCGGCCTCGACATGTCAGGCACGCCGGAGGCCGCCAAGAAAACTCGAGACCGCGACCCGAGCAAGACGGCATCGTGTGGCGCTGGTCGCGTGCTGGTTTTCATCAGCGGCTTCCTGATCGTGGCGCTGCAGATCGTCTGGTATCGCCTGGTGGGGGTGCTGCTGCAGTCCAACGGCTACAGCTTCTCGCTGGTCCTGTCGGTGTTCCTGCTGGGCGATGCGGCGGGGCTTCTGGTCGGCGCGCGCACTGATCGACCGCATCGCCGATCCGCGCCGCTTCTTCTTCCTGATGCAGGGAACGGCGGCGGCGCTGGCCCTGGCGGGTGTCGTGGTTCGTCTATCTTGCCATTGGTTCGGGCATCCTGCCGTCGACACTTCGTCGACCGCGACATCGTGAGCGGCACGGGCCGGCGATATCGGCCTGATCGCCTTGCTCGATGGCGATCGTTGTGCTGCCAGCCTCGTTCACCATGGGCTTCTCCTTTCCCGTGGTCCAAAAGGCGCGTCCAGCAGGACATCGACCGCCTGGGCAGCCGGGTCGGCCTCGGTCCAGCTCGCCAACATCCTGGGCAACAGCGCCGGCAGCCTGGTCGCGGGCCTTCTGCTGCTCGATCTGGTCGGCACGGCCGGAACGCTCGAGGCTTCTGGTGGCGATCGGCCTTGCCTTCGCGGCTCTGCAGATCGTCGCGGCACGGTCGACCCGCTGGGCCTACCTTCCCGCGGCCTTGCTGGTCGCCGGCTGCTGCTGTTTCCCGGCGACGCAGTCGTTCTGGCGGCGACTCCACGGCCTTACGACCGAGAATTCCATCGTCGCCGAGGACAAGACCGGCCTCAGCCTGCTGAAGATGGCCGACAGCCAGAGCGGCCGGCTCTACATCCAGGGCCATTCGCAGAGCCGGCTGCCGTTCGACACCGTGCACGTCTTCCTGGGCGCTATCGGCCCGCTCGACCCATCAGCAGCACCCAAGCGCGTCCTGGTGATCGGTTCCGGCACCGGCGGGCACGCCCTATGCGGCGGGCCTTCATCCCCGTGACGGACCGGGTCCGCGTGATCGAGATCGTGGCGCCGGTCATCGCCACCCTGCGCGATTATCTCGACCATGGCGGACGATCCGGCGTCGACAGCCTTCTCACCAATCCCAGTTCGAGGTCGTGGTCGGCGACGGCCGCCATGCGCTTGCGCTCGACGCCACCCGCTACGACGTGATCGAGGCCGACGCCATCCTGCCCAAGACCGCGCTGTCGGGCCTGCTGAACTCCCAGGAATTCTTCCGCCAGGTGCGGTCGAAGCTGGCGCCGGGCGGGATCTACGTGCAATGGGCGCCGACCGAGCGCTCGATCGAGACGTTCCGCTCGGTCTTTCCCTACGTGACCATGGTCCATCCTGCGCTGCTGGGCAGCGACCGGCCGATCCCCTATGCGCGGGACAAGATCCTGGCAACTGCTGGCGCGGCCCGAGATCGACATCCATCTGACGTCGGCCAGCATCGACCGCAGCGAATTGCGTCAAATGGTTCGAGGACAAGAAGGCCGAGCCGTTGAACGAGGGCCGGATCGTGACCGGCGCGATCGCCCAACACCGACTTCTTTCCGCGCGACGAGTACTACCTCAATCGTCCTTGAGGTCGCGCGCCACGTCGGGCCGGCGCAACAGGTTGCCGATGCGGTCGGCCTCGTCGAACGTGCGGTCGATCTCGAAGCGGATCTCCGGCGCATGGCGCAGGCCGGCGCGTTCGCCGACCCGGACGCGGAACCAGGGCGCGGCGCGGCGCATGGCGGCGAGCAGGCGCGGTTCGTCCTGGCCGCCCAGCGGCATCACGAAGGCGATGGCATTGCGCAGGTCGGGGCTGACATCGACCGCGGTGACGGTGATCGAGGCGCCGCGCAGGTCGGGATCGCGCATGTCGCCGCGTTCGAGCGAGCTCGGCCAGCAGATGGCGCAGTTCCTCGCCGACGCGCAGCTGGCGCTGGCTGGGCGCGCGATTGTCGCGTTCGGAGGAGCGACGCCGGGGCATGGCGCGATCCTCAGTCTTCGCATCGGTCGACGGAGGTCCGGCGACCTCAGAGGGTCGCCTGACTTCCTCGACGTCGAAGCACTCGATCACGTCGCCGACCTTGATGTCGTCGTAGTTCTCGAACGCCATGCCGCACTCGAAGCCGTGCTGGACCTCGCGGACCTCGTCCTTGAAGCGCTGCAGCGTCTTCAGCGTGCCTTCGTGGATCACCACGTTGTCGCGCAGCAGGCGGACCTTGGCGCCGCGCTTGACCATGCCTTCCGTGACCATGCAGCCGGCGACGTTGCCGGTCTTGGTGATGCGGAAGACCTCGCGGATCTGCGCGTTGCCGAGGAAGGTCTCCTTGTAGGTCGGATCGAGCAGGCCGACCATCAGCGCCTGAATGTCCTCGGTGACCTTGTAGATGATGCTGTAGTAGCGGATGTCGACCTTGTCGCGCTTGGCGATCTCGCGCGCCTGCGGGTTGGCGCGCACGTTGAAGCCGATGATCAGCGCGCCCGACGCCTTGGCGAGCGTCAGGTCGGCCTCGCTGATGCCGCCGACGCCGCTGTAGACCACGCGGGTCGCCACCTTCTCGGTGCGACAGCCGCGAGATCGCGCCGGCCAGCGCCTCCGGCCGAGCCCTGCACGTCGGCCTTGATCAGCACCGGCAGCTCCTTGGCCGTGCCCTCGCGGATGCCCTTCGATCATCTCCTCGAGCGTGCCGCGGCCGCCGGCGGCGCGGGCAAGCTGGCCTGCCGGTCGCGACGGGCGCGGAAGTCGGCGATCTCGCGCGCGCGCGCCTCGCTTTCCACGACGTGGAACTCGTCGCCCGCCTGCGGCGTGCCGTCGAGGCCCAGGATCTCGACCGGGAACGGCCGGACCTGCGCTCTCCGACGGCGTTGCCGCGATCGTCGATCAGGCGACGCACACGGCCCCACACGGCGCCGGCGACCAGCACGTCGCCGACCTTGAGCGTGCCGCGCTGGACCAGCACCGTCGCCACCGAGCCGCGGCCCTGGATCGAGCTTGGCCTCGATCACGACGCCGTCGGCCGGACGATCGGGATTGGCCTTGAGCTCGAGCACCTCGGCCTGCAGCAGGATCGGCTTCCTCGAGCTTGTCGAGGTTGGTCTTCTTGGTCGCCGACACCTCGATCGACTGGATCTCGCCGCCCAGCTGCTCGACCTGCACTTCGTCCTGCAGCAGCTCGGTGCGCACCCGGCTGGGATCGGCGCCGGCCTTGTCCATCTTGTTGATGGCGATGATGATCGGCACGCCTGCCGCCTTGGCGTGGGCGATCGCCTCCTTGGTCTGCGGCATGACGCCGTCGTCGGCCGCCACCACCAGGACCACGATATCCGTCACCTTGGCGCCGCGGGCGCGCATGGCGGTGAAGGCCTCGTGGCCCGGCGTGTCGAGGAAGGTGATCTTCTGGCCCGACGGCAGGGTCACCTGATAGGCGCCGATATGCTGGGTGATGCCGCCCGCCTCGTGCGCCGCCACGTCGGTCGGCGCGCAAGCGCGTCGAGCAGCGAGGTCTTGCCGTGATCGACATGGCCCATGATGGTGACCACCGGCGGCCGCGCCACCAGCGTTTCCGGGCGTCGACCGTCTCGGCCAGGCCGGTCTCGACGTCGCCTTCGGCGACGCGCTTGGGCCGATGGCCCATTTCCGTCACCACCAGCTCGGCGGTGTCGGGATCGATCGCCTGGTTGATGGTCGCCATCACGCCCATGCGCATCAGCGTCTTGATCGACGTCGGCGCCGCGCTCGGACATGCGCGAGGCGAGCTCCTGGACCGTGATGGTCTCGGGGATCGTGACCTCGCGATAGACCTTCTGCTGCGGCGTCGTCGGCATGCTCGCGGCGGCGATCGCGCTCCAGGCGGCGGCGCATGCTGCGCCGCCGACCGGCTGCGGAAATCGTTCTCGCCCTCGACCGCGCGGCCGACGTCGATCTTGTCGGAGCGGCGCTTGGGCACCTCGCGGCGCGCGCCCGGCGGCTGCGGCAGGCGCTTGTTGATGGCCGGCCGCATCGGCGGCCGGCGCAGCGCCGCTCGGTCGGCGACCGGCGCCCGGAGCGCCGACGGACGGCGGATGGCGAGCGGTGCGGCGCCGGAGGCCTGCGCGCCGGTCTCGATCTCCTGGGCCTGGCGCGCGACCGTGGTCTGCGGCGCGGCGGTGGCCGCCTGGTCGAGGCGCTTCTGGACCAGCGCATCGGCCTTGCGCTTGACCTCTTCCTCGGCCTTCTTGCGGGCCTCTTCCTCGGCCAGGCGCTTCTTGTGCTCGTCGTCGGCCTTCTTGCGCGCCTCGTCCTCGACGGCGCGGCGCTGGCGCGTCCTGGGCGGCGCGCTGGCGCGCGGCTTCGGCGTCGCGGTTGGCGCCGACCAGGGCGCGGGCGCGGGCTTCCTTCTCTTCCTCGGTCAGCGTGCGCAGCACGATGCCGCGGCGCCGGGTCCGGCTGCCTTCGCCGCGTGCGGCCGGACGTCGCCGGGCGTGGGCGCGCGCGTCGCCGGTGGCGGCTGCGCCGCCCAGCTTCAGGGTGCGCGCGGTCGGCGGCCGCTGCCGGCGCTCGTCAGGCGCTGGCGCGGCGACGGTGCCGGCGGCAGCCGGAGCCGCGCGGTGCGCTTGACCGGCTTCTTGACCTCGACCGTCACCGCCCGCGTGCGCCCGTGCGAGAACTTCTGGCGCACCTGCGTCGCGTCACTGCTCTTGGCCGCGGCGCGCGCCGTGCGCGCCGTGGTCGAGAGGGTGAGCGGCTTGGTCGGCTTGGTCTCTTCTTTCTGTTCCGTCATATCGCGTGTTGTCCTTGGTCCGCTCCGGCCGCGTCAACCGGCGCTGTTCAGTCGATAGCCGCGCCAGCGCGCCGCCCCGACCTGCAATCCGCTGAATGAACTCACCGCCCGCATCGTCGCGGGCGCACCGCTACATAGACCGTCTGCTCGCGGCCGAAGATGCCGCCCAGCGCCGCCGCATCGCCCAACCGCGCGATCGGCAGGCCGCTGCGCGCCGAGCTTGCCCAGTCCATCGCCGTCCGGCTTCCGTCGGCCACGATCAGCAGGCCGGCCCGCTGCCGGCCGATCATCTGCTCGACCTTCACAAAGCCCGCGACCGCCCGCGCCGGCCCGGCGCGCCCGGCCGAGATCGCTAAGCGCCTGCTCCAGCAGAAGCCGTTCGACCCGCTCGGCCAGATCGGCCGGCGGCCGACACCGCCCGCGCTCGCCGCCTTGGCGAACAGGTTCTTCGCCACGGCCCGCTCGACCGCCGCGCCGCTCGGCCTGCACCCACATGCCGCGTCCCGGCAGCCGCCGCGCCAGGTCGCGGCACGACGTCGTCCGCCGGGCCCGACGACGAAGCGGATCATCCGCTCCGGCGCTGCCTGCCTCGCCGGTCGCGATGCAGGTGCGCATCGGACCGGTCGACGGCCAGCGCGTCGGTGCAGGCTGGTTCCGTCATGGCGCTGGCAAGGGTCAAGGGGTCGATCCTCCGCTCAGGCCTTGGCCGCTTCGGCGGCCGCGGCGTCCTCGGCCGCGAACCAGTGCTCGCGCGCCTTCATGATGATGGCGTTGGCGGTGTCGTTGTCCATGGCGCTCTCGCCGACGATCTCGCGCAGCTCGTCGGAGGCGAGATCGGCGAGGTCGTCGCGCGTCTTCACGCCCTTCTCGCCCAGCGCCACCAGCATCGCGCAGGCGTGAGGCCCTCGGTCGAGCGCACCTCCTCGCTCGACGCCCAGCTCTTCCAGGCGCGTCGGCCAGCTCGGCGTCGCGCTTCTCGATGATATTCGCGGGCGCGGCGCTGCAGCTCGGTGGCGATCTCCTCGTCGAAGCCCTCGACGCCGGCCAGGTCCTCGACCGCGGCATCGGCGACGTCCTCGACCGCGGCATAGCCCTCGGCCACCAGCAGATGGGCGATCACGTCGTCGACGTCGAGCGCGGCCTTGAACAGCTCGGTGCGCTCGCGCGTCTCCTTCTGGCGGCGCTCGCTCTCCTCGGCCTCGGTCATGATGTCGATCTCCCAGCCGGTGAGCTGGGAGGCGAGCTCACGTTCTGGCCGCGGCGGCCGATGGCGAGGCTGAGCTGATCGTCGGGCACGACCACCTCGGTCTTGTGCTTCTCCTCGTCCATCAGCACCTTGCTGACCTCGGCCGGCGCCAGCGCGTTGACGATGAAGTTCGCGGTGTCGTTCGACCACGGGATGATGTCGACCTTCTCGCCCTGCAGCTCCTGCACCACGGCCTGCACGCGGCTGCCGCGCATGCCGACGCAGGCGCCGATCGGATCGATCGAGCTGTCGTGGCTCAGCACGCGCGATCTTGGCGCGGCTGCCGGGATCGCGGGCCACGGCCTTGATCTCGATGATGCTGTCGTAGATCTCCGGCACTTCCTGGGTGAACAGCTTGGCCATGAACTGCGGATGGCTGCGCGACAGGAAGATCTGCGGGCCGCGCGGCTCCTCGCGCACGTCGAAGATGTAGGCGCGCACGCGGTCGTTCACGCGCAGCGATCTCGCGCGGGATCGTCTCGTCGCGGCGGATCACGCCTTCGGCGCGCTGCAGGTCGACGGTGATGTTGCCGTAGTCGACGCGCTTGACCACGCCCGACGACGATCTCGCCGACGCGGTCCTTGAATTCCTCGTACTGCCGCTTGCGCTCGCTCTCGCGCATGCGCTGGGTGATGACCTGCTTGGCGGTCTGGGCGGCGACGCGGCCGAAATCGATCGGCGGCAGCTCGTCGGTCAGGAAGTCGCCGACCTGCGCCTCGGGATTGCGGCGCTGCGCTTCGGCCGAGCGGCACCTGCGTGTTCTCGTTCTCGACCGGATCGGCCACCTGCATGTAGCGCAGCAGCTTGATCTCGCCCGTCTTGCGGTCGATCTCGGCGCGGATGTCGTGCTCCAGCCCGTACTTGGCGCGGCCGGCCTTCTGGATGGCCTGCTCCATCGCCTCGAGCACTTCCTCGCGCTCGATGCCCTTTTCGCGGGCGACCATGTCGGCCACCTGCAGCATCTCCAGGCGCGGGATATCGGCAGTCGTTGCCATGTCTCTGTTCCTCTCTTGTCGATCTTCGTCTAATGGGCCTGGCCTGCGCCCTGCTGGGCGAGCCGGTGTTCTTCGATCAACGCGTCGGTCATTTCGAGCTTGGCCCTGGATGACGGCCGACAGCGGCACGTCGGCCTCCTTGCCGTCGTCGAGGCGCAGCTTCACCGATGTCGCCTTCGAGCCCGAGCAGCGTGCCCTTGAAGCGGCGGCGGCCCTCGACCGGCTCGGCGGTCTCCAGCCGGGCGATGTGACCCGCCCAGCGGGCGTAATCCTTGGCCGGGTCAGCGGCCGGTCGATGCCGGGCGAGCTCACTTCCAGCGTGTAGGAACTCGGGAATCGGATCCTCGACGTCGAGCACGCGCCGACAGCGCGCGCGCGACAGCGTGGCGCAGGCCTCGACATCCATCGCCCGGCCGTCGGCCGGTTCGATCATGATCTGCAAGGTGCCGCCGCCCGGCTCATGGCGACGCGAACCAGCTCGTAGCCCATGCCGACGACGGTCGGGGCGACGATGTCTTCGATGCGACGCAGCAATTCGGTCACGCGGGCCTGTTTTCTCGACGTTTTGGGCCGGCGGGACGTTCCACAAATGAAAAGAGCGGGTTTTCGGCCCACTCTTTTTGTTTGGTTCGTCCCGCGAACCCGATGAGGATGGCGCGGATATAGGCGCACTGCCGCCAACTGGCAAGAGCGAGAACTCTCGGCGCATTCCTGCGCCTTTCCGGCGCTCACACCAATAACCCTTGCGTACCGGCGAGGTAGGACGTGCGGCTGCGCGCTGGGAACGGGATTCTGCCTTTTTAGAAAAAAGCGCTTTTAATTTCAATGCCTTAGTTGACAATCACGCGGTATGGGGGCGGTCTTCCGCCCGGGTTGGGATGATGTATCCGCAGCTGCGTTCACTGGTATTCGCTCACGCCGGGCCCGGGCGGTATCCACGCCGATGATCGCTCGCCGACACGCTTCTCCTGGGTCCAGCCGGCCCCCGCCGCTCTTGCATCCGCGCGCGCCGACGGTCCCGGCGCACTACAAGGCCATCGCCTTCTTCGATGAGCTTCCCCTCATCGACCTCGCGGCCCGTCGCGCTGCAAAGTGCCGAGGCGCTCTTCCCCAGCCGCGGCGCCGGGCTCATGGAGCCTGGCGCGCGCCAGTTCCGAGTACGCGGTTGCGCTGCGCTCTCCGGCCGCTACTGCGCCGACTTCTGGCAGGTCACGCGGGAAGCGCTTTGGTGGTCGCGCGCTTCACAGCGAAGGCGCGGCCTCGAACTCACACCACGATCACGCGATCGCCTGATGCAGACCTCTCCTCGAGCTCAGAGTCTGGCCGGACGTGGCGCCGGCGCTCGCCCAGTTGAAGGCGCGCGGCGTGCGCATGGCGTTCCTGGCCAATCCGACGGTCGAGATGCTCGAGGCGCCGGATGCGCGAACGTGCGGGGCTCGAGGGGAGTGCTGAGGCGCCGCTCAGCACCGATCGCGTGCGGGCCCACCACAAGCCGGATCCGCGCGCGTGGGCCGGGATGGGGCTCGACATGCCTCGGCCTTTTGCGCCGAAGAGGAGATCGTGTTCGCCGCCTCCGCGTCATGGGACGCCCGCCGGCGCCAAAGGCGTTCGGCTATCCGCTCCTTCTGGGTCAACCGCGCGAACCTGTCTTCAGTCGAGGCGCTGGGCGCGACCGCCGGATGCGATCGGTTCGGGCGGCGGCCGGGCTGGTGGCGTTCGTCACTGGGCTGGGAAGCGGGCGAACCAGCCGCCTGGGAACGCTGGCAACGTGGCCGAAGCCGGCATCTGCCGTTCATAGCGCGTCGGCCGGCTAGTCGGCCGGGCCGTCCGCGCCAGTCGGCCGGGCGTTCGGCCAGCCAGGCGAAGGCCGGATGGGTGCAGGCGTGCTCGACCATCCAGGGCAGGTAGCTCGGATCGTCGGTGCGCGAGCCGCAGTTCGGCGCCCGGGATCATCAGATCGGCCAGCAGGTCGAGGTTCTCGCGCTGCACGAAGCGCCGCCTTGTGGTGGCGGGTCTTGGGCCACGGATCGGGAAACAGCACGAAGGCGCGCGACAGCGAGCGGGCCGGCAGGGCCGCCATGACGAAGCGCGCATCGTCGGTGAACAGCCGGATGTTGGCGACGCCCGCGCGCTCGATATGGGCCGAGGCACTTGGCGACGCCGTTCATGTAGGGCTCGCAGCCGATCAGTCCGACGCCGGGATGCTGCTCGGCCTGCCAGACCAGGTGCTCGCCCGCGCCGAAGCCGACTTCCGAGCCAGACGCCATCAGGCGGCAGGCTTGCCGCCGAAGGCCTGGGCGAGATCGATCTTGGCGGCATCGGCCGGCAGCGCCAGCGCGAGGCGGGGCAGCAGCGTGTCGAGCAGCGACTGCTGCCCGGCCCGCAGCTTCTTGCCCCGACGACGACCATGCAGCGTGCGTCGACGGGCTTCGTCCATCGCGGCCTTACATCACCACGTCGATCAGGTACGGGCCCTTCTGCGACATGGCGTAGGTGAGCTGCTTGGTCAGCTCCTCGAGATCGTGCGCCTTGCCGCCCGGCACGCCCATGCTCTTGGACATCATCGCGAAGTCGAGCGTCGGCCGGTCGAGCGTCAGCATGTCGATGGCGCGCGGGCCGGGATTGGCGGCGCCGACATCGGCGAGCTGGCTGTAGAGGATGTTGTAGGAGCGGTTGGAGAAGATCATCACGCAGACGTCGAGGTTCTCGCGCGCCATCGTCCACAGCGACTGGATGGTGTACATCGCGCTGCCGTCGCCGATCATGCAGATGACCTTGCGGTCAGGGCAGGCGACCGCGGCGCCCGACCGCGACCGGCCCGCCGAAGCCGATCGAGCCGCCCATGTTGTTCAGCCAGTCGTGCGGCGGCGCGCCGGCGCTGTAGGGAAAGAAGCCGCGGCCCGTGGTGACCGATCTGTCGACCACGATCGCGCCCTCGGGCATCGTGGCGCCGAGCGCCTGGCCCAGACCTTCGAGCGTGAACTTGCCGGTCGGACGATCGGGCCGGCTCGGGCTGGGCGACGCCCGCCGGCTTTTCGTTCAGCGCGCCGAGCTCGGCCGCCAGCGCCTCGAGCGAGGCCAGCGGATCGCCCTCGACCGGGCAGAGCGTCGTCGATCGTCGCAATCCTCCGGCGACAGCACGCTGGGCTTGCCGGGATAGGCGAAGAAAGCTGCCGGCGCCTTGGCGCCGCACAGCACCATCTGCTTGGTGCCCTTGAGCTGCGCCTGGGCGTTCTCGATCACGAAGTGCAGGCGCAGCACCGGCACGCGGCCGGCGCCGCGCTCGATGCGCGCCGTGCCGCCGGCGCCCTGCACCTTGCAGCCGGTCTTGGCGGCGATCTTGCCGGCAAGCTCGAGGCCGCGCGCGCGCAGCGCGCGGCCGCCGATGAACAGCATCGCCGACTGGCCGCTCTTCAGCGCCTTGGCCGCCGCGACCACCGCCTCGTTGGCGGGCTTCTGCGGCGGCGGCGTCTCGGGCGTCTCGGCCGACGCCGTCGGCCTCGGTCCACGCCGTGTCGGCCGGCAGGATCAGGGTGGCGATCTGGCCCGGCGCCACGCGCGCGGCCTGGATGGCGGCGGCGCCGTCGGTCGGCCACGGTCTTGGCGGTGGGCGAGGTCTTCACCCAGTGCGAGAACGGCCGGGCGATGCCTTCGATGTCGGCGGTGAGCGGCGTGTCGTACTTGATGTGATAGAGCGCGTGCTCGCCCACGATGTTGACGATGCCCGAGCCCGCCTTCTTGGCGTTGTGCAGGTTGGCCGCGCGCGTTGGCGAGGCCGGGCCCGAGATGCAGCAGGGTCGAGGCCGGCTTGTCGGTCATGCGGTAGTAGCCGTCGGCCGCGCCGCTGCACACGCCTTCGAACAGGCCGAGCACGCAGCGCATGCCCTCGACGCGGTCGAGCGCGCCGACGAAATGCATCTCCGACGTGCCGGGATTGGCGAAGCAGACCTCGACGCCGCCCTTCACCAAGGTCCGAACCAGACTCTTCCGCTCCGTTCATCGCCGCCCCGAACGCTAGGAATGATGTGCGGCGGCACCCTAGGCCAGACGCTCGGTTGAACCCAAGTCTTTAGCGATTCCAAGATAATTCCAGCCAGCGAACGTTCTCTCTTTATTCTCAACGATTTATTCAGTATACTTGAACCAATATTTCAGTTCTTAAGAATGAAAGTCATTGATCCATGAGCCATTCGGTCCCCTCCGAGAGCTCGGCCACCGAAACGACCTTCCATCGTCGGCGCCGATCTGGTCGAATTCGATCGCCACGAACTGCCGATCTATCAGACGCCCGAATCGCAAGTGGGCCGATGCCTGCTTCGACGAGGCGCCGTACGGCGCGCCGCTCGATCGCGTGTTCGGCGAGCCGGGCGACCTGCATATCGACGGCGTCCCGCGCGAGGAGCAGCAGGCGACCTTCACGGCGCTGCCGGCGACGATCCGCTGGTCGTCCTGGGCGCGCTCTCCGACGGCTTGATGCTTCCGGCATCGGAACCGGCGGACGGAGATCGCGACGGCCTTCGACTTCGGCGCCGACTGCCCATCCCATCGTTCACCTGCACGATGGCTGGAGCTGGGACATCGCCGGCGCCGACTGGACCTTCGACTTCCACGCCTGAGCCTGGAGCGACTTCCGGGTATCGCTCGCGGCCTGCGTTCCGGAATTGCGATCTTCGGCGATCCCTTCATACTCGGCAGGGCGCATTGTCCGCCAGGGAGCGCTCATGACCGAGCCGTGATCGAGCAGACTGCCAAGAACCTGCCCGAGGCCGAGTTTTCCGACGAGTTGAGCGACGAGGCGCTCGATCGGCTGGGAGGCATCCCTCTTCTGCAGACATAGTCCTTGTACCAAGGGCACCTGCGTTAATCGCTAGCGAGGGCGGCGGCGGCCATTTGCCGCCGACGCCCGAGCGGCAGCGCTTTGCGACGTTAGCTGGCGTCGCCCAGCTCGAGCTGCACGAGGTTCACCCAGTAGGCCGCGCCGGTCGTCAGGATCGCGTCGTTGAAGTCGTAGAGCGGCGAATGCACGTTGTGGCAGCCGCCCTCCTCGGTGCCGCCGTTGCCGATCATGATGTAGGCGCCGGGCTTCTTCTCCAGCATGAAGGCGAAGTCCTCGGCGCCGGAGATCGGCGGCGTGTTGGGCTCGACATTCTCGCGGCCCACCGTCAGCGCCGCCGCCTCGACCGGCCAGCGAGGTCTGCTCGACGGCGTTGATCAGCGGCGGGATAGCGCCGCAGATACCTGCTCTCCGCCGTGCAGCCGCCGGCCTGCGCGATGCCCGCGCGCCACCTCGGCCAGGCGGCGCTCCAGCAGGTCGCGCACGCGAGGCTGAGAAGCTGCGCGCCGTGCCGCGGATCAGCACCTCCGACGGGATGACGTTGGGCGAGCCCGGCGCTGCCGCGCCGCGATATGGCCGACGCTCAGCACCGCCGCCTGGCTGGGCGGCACGTTGCGCCCGATGATGCCCTGCACCGCCACGATGAACTGCGCGCGGCGACGTAGGTCGGATCGGTGCCGCGGTCGGGCATGGCGCCGTGGCCGCCGGTGCCCTTGAAGGTGACCTGCCAGCTGTCGGAGGACGCCAGCATGGCGCCGGAGCGGATGGCGAAGCGGCCGGTCGGGATGCCCGGCATGTTGTGCATGCCGTAGACGGCGTCGCAGTTGAACTTGTCGAACAGGCCTTCCTCGATCATCACCCGCGCGCCGCCCAGCCCTTCCTCGGCCGGCTGGAAGATGAAATGCACGGTGCCGGCGAAGTCGGGCGCCGCCGCCAGGTGCTTGGCCGCGCCCAGCAGCATCGTGGTGTGGCCGTCATGGCCGCAGGCATGCATCTTGTTGGCGATCACCGAGGCGTACGTCGAACTCGTTCTTTTCCTGCAGGTGCAGCGCATCCATGTCGGCGCGCAGGCCGATCGTCTTCTGGCCCGGCCGCTTGCCCTTCGAGCGTGCCGACCACGCCGGTCTTGGCCAGCCCGCGATGGACCTCGATGCCCCAGGAGGTGAGCTTGTCGGCGACGATCTGCGGAGGTGCGCTGCTCCTCGAAGGCGGTCTCGGGATGGCGATGGATGTCGCGGCGGATGGCGGTGAGCTGGGCGTGGTCGGCCGCCAGCAGATCTGATGTGAATCCGGTCATGGTCTTCCTTCCGAAGAAGACCGAGACTAGCGGCGATGGGTAGACAACGTCGAGCGATGATCGATCGACCCGATCACTGCACGCGCCCCGCGGCGTCGCCCGCTCATTCACGAGTGTGGTAGCGTTTACCGGCGGAAAGGGCGGTGGCCTCCTGCCGGTCGAGCGCCTCGGCGGACAGCTCGTCCTCGAACTCAGCCGATCTCGGATATTCTGCGGTTCGATCCCATCACTCATGGGTCTGCTTTCCGTTGATCCTTGTAAGCGGCTTGCCTGATCACTGCGCCATGCGCCGTCGCACACTCAATGGCCGCCGGCCGTGAAGCAGCTGCCATGCATGCAAAGGGGGCCTCCTGCCGGTCGAGCGCCTCGTCAGACAGCTCGTCCTCGAACTCAGCCGATCTCGATCTTCTGCAGCTTCGATCCCGTCACTCATGGTCGGCTCTCCTGGGCTCGTTGATCCTTGCAAGCGGCTTGCCGGCGGGTCCGTCGTCAGGGTCCGCGGCGGCTATGACTCGGTGACCTGCGACGAGCGGCCATCCGGTCGAGGGCTTCGTCAGAGATTCCATCGTCGAAGCTCAGCCTCTTCCTGCTGCGGCTCGATCGTGATCTCGTCGGTCATGGCTTTCTCCTGCTTTGGATGTCGCCCACCGGCCTGGGCCGCCGTGTCGGCGGCCGCCGGCCCGGCGCGGCCGCGGTTTGCCAGCCAGCCGTGAATTCGCGCTGGAAGCGCGGGCGCGCTGTCTCGACGTCGAAGTTGGCGAGCGTGCCGCCCTGCTCGAAGTGCCAGGCGAGACACCTGCCGCCGACCGCCCAGGCCGAGGCGGCGGCGACGCCCGGTCACCACGGGATGCCGACCAGCGCGCCGATGCCGGGAATGCCCTTCACCGCCTTGAAGGCTGGTCGCGCCACCGAGACGCCGCTCACCGGCAAAGGCGCCGCCGACCAGCGACACGACGTAGGCCTCTGACGATCAGCTTCGGAAAAGCGCTGGCCGTAGATATCGCAGCCAGGTCGGCGATCATCTTGATCTGCACGCCGATGATCACCGCCACGTCGAACACCGGCAGCGGCTTGGCAGGCCCGCCCAGCGCGCGCCGTAGATGGCATGCCGCTTGATGATCTGATCGGCAACGTCGCGGATCACCTCCGGGCTCGCATGTCGTCGCGCTGACGGGTCCGTCCGTCACAGCAGCTGCATTCGCTCATCGGATCCTCTCCCTCGAAGCCAAGCCGCGCCCGGGCGCTCGCGGCCACCGGGTGCCGGCAGGAGACGGTCGTCAAACGCCTCCAGGCTACGAGGCCGCCGCCGCAATCCAGGCAGAATCGATCGCCAGGCCGGTCACCCGGTCGAGGCAGCTACGTCAGGAAAGTGCTCCCCGTCCAGGTCCGGCGTGTCGATTTCTTCCGGCTGTGATCCTGTCGTCCAGCTCTTCTCCTCAGGTTGAAAACTCGCGCTCAAGGCTTTGTGCCGGCCATCGGCTCGACAGGTTCTTCACCTACCTGCGCGCTTCATCGCCGACCTCCAGCGCAGCGCACGGGCATCGATCCGGGGCCCGCTGCCGGGAGCGACCTATCCACTTTGGCAACCGCGCTCGCCGCCGTCGCGTACGCGACGCCGACCACGGCGATCCTGGCCGAGGCCGAGATCGCGGTTGCTCTGCTTCGCCGAGAACCTCGTGACCGAGGAGCTGTTCGGCCTGGTGAAGAACACGCCCAAAGGACACGGCCTTTCATATCGCGCTGCGCGAGCATCTGGTCGACGAAGGGCGTCACCAGACCTTCTTCCAGATGCTGATGCGCCATATCTGGCAGGAGATCGACGAGCCGACCCGCACGGCGCTGGGCGGGCTGCTGCCGGGCTTCCTGGACGCCTTCATCCTCGACAGGGACTCGTGGCGGACGTTCGACATCGGCCTGCTCAGCCAGCTCGGCTTCGACGAGACGCGCAGTCTCGAGATCGCGCGCGAGTCCTATGTCGCTCGCTGCAATGGCGAGCAGCAAACCGGCAAAGCGGCATGTTCGCGACCCGGAGACTTTCAATCTGGTGAAGGTCGCGCGCATCGACGCGCATGGACCGACCCGCGAGGCCCTGGTCCGCTCGGGCTGGATCGACGATCGGGCGCCGCTCGCCGAGGCCAGCGGAGACTAGCCGCCGCCGAGCGGCCTTGTCATAGACTCCCGCATATCAGGGGCTGGGAGGCCATATGACGAAGTTCAGGCAAGATGGCAGCGGCGTTGGCCGCCGCCATCGCTTTCAGCGCGTCGCCTGCGTCGGCGCAGGAACTCAAGATCGGGCTCAAGACCGAGCCGAGCTCGCTCGACCCGCAGTATCACGCGCTCAATCCAAATCTGCAGATCGCGCTCCACATGTTCGACACGCTGGTCATGCAGGACGAGAACCTGAAGCCGAAACCGGGCCTGGCGCTGTCGTGGAAGCCGGTCGGCGACACGGTATGGGAGTTCAAGCTGCGGCCCGGCGTGAAGTTCCACGACGGATCGGACTTCACCGCCCAGGACGTGGTGTTCACGCTTCGAGCGCGTCGCCAAGGTGCCCAACAGCCCCGGCCCCTACACGGTCTACACGCGCCAGATGAAGAGCTTCGAGATCGTCGATCCGCTGACGATCCGCATCCACACCGACGGGCCGGCGCCGCTGATCCCGCTCAATGTCGCGGCGCTGCCCATCCTGTCGCACAAGGCGGCCGCCGGCGCCGCGCCGGAGGGCAAGACCTCGGCCGAGCTCAACGCCGGCAACGGCCTGGTCGGCACCGGCCCGTTCAAGTTCGTCGAATGGCAGCGCGGCAGCCGCATCGTGCTCGAGCGCAACGACGCCTATTGGGACGGCAAGCCTGCACTGGCAGAAGGTCACCCTGCGGCCGCTCACCAGCAACACCGCGCGCGTCGCCGCCATCCTGTCGGGCGACGTCGACCTGATCGAGGATCCGCCGACCACCGATCTCGCCAAGCTCAAGAGCGATCCCAAGATCACCCTGGCCCGCGCCGTCTCCAACCGGGTCATCTATATCCACCTCGACCAGCACGGCGATCCGCCGATCGGCATTCCCGACACGCAACGGCAAGAACCCGCTGATGGACAAGCGCGTGCGCGAGGCGCTCAGCATCGCCATCGACCGCAAGGGCATCGTCGACAAGATCATGGAGGGCGTGGCCTTGCCCGCCGGCGACTTCCTGCCGTATCCGATGGGCGGCACGAGCCAAGGACACGCCGATCGACAAGTTCGATCCCGCCGCCGCCAAGAAGCTTCTGGCCGACGCGGGCTATCCCAACGGTTTCTCGATCACGCTCGGCGCGCCCAACGGCCGCTACATCAACGACGCCAAGGTGGCGCAGGCGGTCGCGGCCATGTGGAGCCGGGTCGGCATCAAGACGGAAGTCGACGCCGTGGCGCCGCCGGTGTTCTTCAAGAACCGCGACACCTTCAAGTACAGCGCCTACATGGCGGGCTGGGGCGCCGTCACCGGCGAGACCAGCAATGCCATGCAGTCGCTGGTCGCGACGGCCGACAAGGCCAAGGGCATGGGCACGACCAACAGTGCGCGCTACTCCAACCCTGTCCTCGACGCCAAGCTGGCCGAGGCGATGCGCACCGTCGACGACGACAAGCGCGAAGGCCATCCTGCGCGAGGCCACCAAGATCGTCATCCAGCAGGACCACGGCATCCTGCCGATCCACTTCGAGGTCTCGGTGTGGGCGACCCGCAAGGGCCTCACCTATGTCGGCCGCGCCGATCAGAGCGACGCTGGCCGTCAATGTGAAGTGCACGCGACTCGTCCGGCAACAAAGGAGCGACAAAGCGATGCTGGTCTACATCATCCGCCGCCTGATGCAGGCGGCGGCTGGTCATGGTGGTGATGTCGGCGCTGGTCTTCGCCGGCATCTACGTGATCGGCGACCCGGTCGAGATGATGATCAGCCCGAGGCCAACCAGATGGAGCGCGACGCCGTGCGCGCGGCGCTCGGCCTCGACCTGCCGATGTGGCGGCAATACCTGGTGTTCGTGGGCGACGCCATCCACGGCAATTTCGGCAAGAGCTTCCTGGCCGGCCAGCCCGCCATGGGGCTGATCTTCGAGCGCATGCCGGCGACCATGGAGCTGGCGGTCGCCTCGCTGATCCTGTCGCTCGGCATCGGCCTGCCGATGGGCGTCTATGCCGGGCTGCGGCCGCGACGCGCCGGGCAGCAAGGCGATCATGACCGGCTCGATCCTGGGCTTCTCGCTGCCCAATTTCTGGGTCGGGCTGATGCTGATCATGGCCTTCGCCGTCATGCTGCCCGACATGATCCCGTGATGGCCGCGCCTGCCGGCCTCGGGCCGCGGCACGACGGTCAACCTTTTGGGCGTGCCGGTCTCCTTCCTCACCGCCGACGGACTCCTGCATCTGATCCTGCCGGCGCTGACGCTCGCCTTCTACAAGGGCGCGCTGATCGTGCGCCTGGCGCGCGCCACCGCCCGCGAAGTCCTGCCCATGGATTACATCAAGTTCGCCCGCGCCAAGGGCCTGCAGCGAAGACCGCATCGTCGGCGTGCACGTGCTCGAAGAACATCATGAGTCCCGATCGCCACGGTGAGCGGGCTGGAGTTCGGCCAGACCGTGGCCTTCGCCGTGGTCACCGAGACGGTGTTCTCGTGGCCGGGCATGGGCAAGCTTCTGATCGATTCGATCCTGCTGCTCGACCGGCCGGTGGTCGTGGCCTACCTCGTGGTCATCGTCTTCTTCTTCGTGATCCTGAACCTCGTGGTCGATCTCCTCTATTCGGTGCTCGACCCGCGCGTGCGCCTCGAAAGCCGCGCGACATGACCGCCACCGCCCTCGACCCCGTCGCCGCGATCCGGCCGCAGACGCCGTTCCAGCGGGTCGTCTCGGATTTCTGCGAAAGCCGTCTTGCCGTCTTCGGCCTCGTGTCCTGGTCGCGATCTCGGCCTTCGTCGCGCTGTTCGCGCCCTGGATCTCGCCGCAGAACCCGTTCGACATCGCCAGCCTCGATCTGCTCGACGCCAAGGTGCCGCCGGGCACCGACGCGAGCGACGGCAAGATGACCTATTGGCTGGGCACCGACGGCCAGGCGCGCGACATGCTGTCGGCGATCTTTTATGGCATGCGGATCAGCCTGTTCGTGGGCGCCGTCTCGGTCGTGGCGGCGCTCGCCATCGGCGTCGTGGTCGGGCTGGTCGCGGCCTATGCCGGCGGCAAGGTCGACGCCATCGCTGATGCGCATCGTCGACATCCATGCTGTCCTTCCCGGCCATCCTGGTGGCGCTGATCCTGCTCAGCGTGCTGGGCAAGGGCATCGACAAGGTGCTGATCGCCCTCATCCTGGTGCAGTGGGCCTATTTCGCCCGCGCCGCGCGGCGCGGCGCCTGGTCGAGCGCAACAAGGAATATGTCGAGGCCGCGGCCTGCCTGGCCTTGCCGCCCAGGCGCATCGTGTTCCGCCACATGCTGCCCAACTGCATGCCGTCGCTGATCGTGATCGCCACCATCACGCTGGCGCGCGCCATCGCGCTCGAGGCCACGCTGTCCTTCCTGGGCGTCGGCGTGCCGGTGACCGAGCCCTCGCTCGGCATGCTGATCTCCAACGGCTTCGAGTTCCTGCTGTCGGGCCGCTACTGGATCAGCTTCTTTCCCGGCGTGGCGCTGGCCATCGCCATCGTCGGCATCAACCTGGCGGGCGACCAGCTGCGCGACGTGCTGAACCCGCGGAACCTGCGATGAGCGACGGCGATGGCGGCTCGCTCAGCGTCCGCAACCTGCACACCCATTTCTTCACCAAGGCAGGCGTGGCCCGCGCGGTCGACGGCGTCGACTTCGACGTGGCGCCGGGCGAGATCCTGGGGCTGGTGGGCGAATCCGGGCTCGGGCAAGACCGTCACCGGCTTTTCCATCCTGGGCCTGATCGATCCGCCGGGCCGCATCGTCGAGGGAGTTCGATCCGCTTCGACGGCGAGGAGCTGACGACGGCGGCGCCCGAGCGCCTGCGCGCCATCCGCGGGGCGGAGATCGCCATGATCTTCCAGGACCCGATGATGACCCTCAATCCGGTGCTGCGCATCGACACCCAGATGATCGAGACGGTGCAGGCCCATCTCAAGGTGAGCGAATCGCGAGGCGCGCGCCCGCGCCCGCGCCGCGCTCGTGCCAGGTCGGCATCGCCTCGCCCGACGAGCGCCTGCGCGCCTATCCGCACCAGTTCTCCGGCGGCATGCGCCAGCGCGTGGCGATCGCCATCGCGCTGCTGCACAAGCCGCAGGCTGATCGTGGCCGACGAGCCGACCACGGCGCTCGACGTCACCATCCAGGCGCCAGATCCTGTTCGAGATGCAGCGGCTCTGCCGCGAGAGCGGCACGGCGCTGATCTGGATCACCCACGACCTCGCGCGTGGTGGCGCGGCCTCGCCGACCGCATCGCCGTCATGTACGCCGGCCGCATCGTCGAGATGGGCCGCACCGCCGACATCATCGAGCGGCCGATGCATCCCACACCAAGGGCCTGATCGGCTCGGTGCCGTCGCAGAACACGCGCGGCCATCCGCTGGCGCAGATCCCCGGCATGACGCCCGTCGCTGCTGAAGCTGCCGGCCGGCTGCGCCTTCAAGGCGCGCTGCCCGCATCGCCATCGACAAGTGCAACCAGATGCCGGCGCTGGAGGCGCATCGCCCCGACCAGCTCGCGCGCTGCTGGCGGGCGGCGGCTTAGGACGCCATGAGCGCAGCGCGACCCTCCTCTCCCTCAGCGGCATCACCAAGCGCTTCGTCCAGCGCGGTCGATATCGCCGGCAAGATCGCCAACGTGCTGGGCGCCGGCGTGCGCGAGACCGTCGTGCAGGCGGTGTCCGACGTCGACCTCGACGTGGCCGAGGGCGAGGTGGTCGGGCCTGGTGGGCGAGATCGGGCTGCGGCAAGAGCACCTTGGGCCGCATCGTGGCCGGCATCCTGCCGCAGACCGCGGGCACCATGAGCTGGCGCGGGCACGACGTCGCCGCCATGGCGGGCGAGGAGCGCCGCGCCTGGCAGCTGCCGTGCAGATGATCTTCCAGGATCCCTACGCCTCGCTGAACCCGCGCATGCGCGTCGTCGGAGATCGTGGGCGAGGCGCCCCGCGTGCACGGGCTGGTGGCGCGCGGCGGCCAGGCGGCGCTATGTCGCCGAGATGCTCGACCAGGTCGGGCTCGACGGCGCTATTCGACCCGCTACCCGCACCAGTTCTCGGGCGGCCAGCGCCAGCGCATCGGCATCGCTCGTGCACTCGCCGTGAAGCCCAGCTTCATCGTCTGCGACGAGGCGGTGGCGGCGCCTCGACGTCTCGATCCAGGCCCAGGTGCTCAACCTCTTCATGGAGCTGCGCCAGCGGCTCGGGCCTCACCTATCTCTTCATCTCGCACAATCTCGCAGTGGTCGAGCATCTCTCGGACCGCGTCGCCATCATGTATCTCGGCCGGCTGGTCGAGATCGCGCCAGCCGACGGAGCTGTTCCAGCACCCCAACCATCCCTACACCCAGGCCCTGCTGGCCGAGGTGCCGACGCTCGACGCCGCCCGCCGCACCTACAAGCCGATCGCGGGCGAGACTGCCCTCGCCGCTCGATCCGCCGCCAGGCTGCGCCTTCCATCCGCGCTGCCCGCACGCCATGCCGCGCTGCCGGGTCGAGCGCCCGGCGCTGAAAGAGGTCGCAGGGGGCCACCGAAGCGCCTGTCACCTGAACGACGCCTAGGCTATATACTGAAGTCCGGTCCGCAGCGGGTCGCAGAGAAGGAACTTCGCATGACCTACCGACTATGGTGGACCGTCGGTTACACCTGCACTTCGGAGCGTCAGTTCCTCGCCGCCAAGCCCCGGCTGCTGCCGGCCGTCTACGAGATATTGGACGACGCGCTGCGCCGGGCCAATCAGGTCGGCCGGGCGGGCGGCGTGGCCTGGCTGATCGAGGGCGACGACAAGACGCGGCTGGAGCGCGGCCTGATCGAGCAGACGCTGCGCAAGCGCGGCCACGAGCTGGAAGTGCAGGCGCCGTCGCCTCGACCGGCGCGAGCGGCCCGCGCGGCGCGAATAGCGCCATGCCGGCGCGGCGCGGAGTAGCGCCCAGCGGCGCGTAAATCCGCGCCGCCATGCTTCTGTTCCCCGCCATCGATCTCAAGGACGGCAAGTGCGTGCGCCTGCTGCGCGGCGACATGAACGCGCGCCACGGTGTTCAACGACAGCCCGGCCGCCCAGGCCAAGGCCTTCGCCAATGCCGGCTGCGAATGGCTGCATCTGGTCGACCTCAACGGCGCGGTCGAGGGCCATCCGGTCAACCGCGCGGCCGTCCAGAGCATCCTCGCGGCGGTCGACGGTGCCGGCCCAGCTGGGCGGCGGCATCCGCACCATCGAGAGCATCGCCCAGTGGTTCGAGGCGGGCGTCCAGCGCGTCATCCTGGGCACCGTCGCGGTCAGGAGCCGGGCCTGGTCAAGGCCGCCTGCAAGCCAGTGGCCGGGCCAGGTCGCGGTCGGCATCGACGCCCGCGAGCGGCATGGTGGCGGTCGACGGCTGGACCAAGCAGAGCACGGTGCGCGCGCTCGACCTGGCGCTGCGCTTCGAGGATGCCGGCGTCTCGGCCATCATCTACACCGACATCGACCGCGACGGCGCCATGGGCGGCGTCAATGTCGACGCCACGATCACGCTCGCCCAGCACCTCACCACGCCGGTGATCGCCTCGGGCGGCGTGAGCTCGCTCGACGACCTGCGCGAACTGCGGCCGGCCGAGGAGTACGGCATCATCGGCGCCATCGTCGGCCGCGCGCTCTACGACGGCAGGGTCACGGTGCCCGACGCCATCCGCGTCCTGAAGGGCGAGTGAGCGCGTGCTGAAGGTCCGCATCATCCCCTGCCTCGACGTGCACGACGGCCGCGTGGTCAAGGGCGTGCAGTTCGTCGACCTGCGCGACGCCGGCGATCCGGTCGAGCAGGCGCGGGTCTACGACGCCGCCGGCGCCGACGAGCTCACCTTCCTGGACATCACGGCGAGCCACGAGAACCGCGACACCATCCTCGACGTGGTCGGCCGCACGGCCGAGCAGTGCTTCATGCCGCTCACCGTGGGCGGCGGCGTGCGCGCCAGTCGAGGACATCCGCCGCCTGCTGCTGGCCGGCGCCGACAAGGTCTCGATCAATTCCGCCGCCGTGGCGCGGCCGGAGTTCGTGCGCGAGGCCGCCGAGAAATACGGCGACCAGTGCATCGTGGTGGCGATCGACGCCCGCCAGACCGCGCCCGGCAAATGGGAGGTCTTCACCCATGGCGGCCGCAAGGGCACCGGGCTCGACGCCGTCGACTGGGCGCGGCGCATGACCGACTCGGGCGCGGGCGAGATCCTGCTCGACCTCGATGGACCGCGACGGCACCAAGTCGGGCTTCGACCTCGACGCTCACCCGCGCGGTGTCGGACGCCGTGCCGGTGCCGGTGGTGGCCTCGGGCGGCGTCGGCACGCTCGATCACCTGGTCGAGGGCGTGACGCAGGGCGGCGCCTCGGCCGTGCTCGCCGCCTCGATCTTCCATTTCGGCGAGTTCACCATCGCCCAGGCGAAGGAGCGACTGGCCCAAGCCGGCGTTGCCGATACGACAAATCTCGCGCACGGCGTGATTTTGGCGTAAAATGACGCAAGCGCCCGCTCAAGAGGCGCCTAGTATCGCTCGCCTCCCCGGGCGACGGAGTTCTCCCCTCGATGGCCAAGAACAAGAAAGCCAAGAAGAAGGCGCACAAGAACAGGCGCCAGAACGGTCTGCAGCATCGACGAGCACGTGCTCGACCGGCTCTATGTCGTGATCGACGGCCGCAAGGGCGCCGATCCCGACACCTCCTACACCGCCCGCCTGTTCAGCCGCGGCCGCCAGCAGATCGCCAAGAAGCTGGGCGAGGAGGCGGTCGAGGCGCTGATCGAAGGCATCCGCGGCGACCGGCCCAAGCTCGTCGGCGAAAGCGCCGACATGCTCTATCACCTGCTGACCCTGTGGGCCGCGATCGGCGTGAAGCCCAAGGCGGTATGGACCGAGCTGGCGCGCCGCGAGGGCCTGTCGGGCATCGCCGAGAAGGCCGCCGCAAGCGCAGTGACGGCAAAAGGCGCGTTGCGTCGAGCGCGCGCCTGCGGGAACGTGCCGGGCCTCATCAGAGTCCGTCATGCCGCCTACGATCGCAACAACATCTTCGCGCGCATCCTGCGCGGCGAGCTGCCGTGCAAGAAGGTCTACGAGGACGCGTTTGCGCTGGCCTTCCACGACATCCATCCGCTGGCGCCGGTGCATGTGCTGGTGATTCCCAAGGGCGAGTACGTCTCGCAGGCCGATTTCTGCGCCACGGCGCCGGCCGAGCTGGTCGTCGGCTTCTGGCGCGCGGTCGCCAAGGTCGCGCAGCGAGCTCGGGCTCGAGCCGAAGGCTATCGCCTCGTCGCCAACCACGGCCCCAACGGCGGCCAGCTCGTGTTCCACTTCCACGTCCATATCTTCGGCGGCCGGCAGATGAGCCATCGCATGGGCAACATGCCGCGACCCGGCGACAGGATCGGCGACAGGAATGATCGGCCGCCGGGCGCTGCTGGCGGCGGGCCTCTGCCGCGCCGTCTCGCCGCGCATGCCCAAGGCGCGGCAAGGGCTTCTATGCCAGCGGCACCGAGCAGCGCGCGGTGCGCTTCGCCGGCAGCGACGGCGCGACGCTCGGCCGGCACCTTGCTGCTGCCGATCAAGAGCGAGCTGCAGAGGGTGCCGGGCGTCGTGCTGGTGGCGGGCAGCGGGCCGACCGACCGCGACGGCAACAATCCGCTGGCGCCCGAGCGCATCGATCTCCTGAAGCAGATCGCCGAGCTGCTGGCCGAGGCAGGCATCGCCACCCTGCGCTACGACAAGCGCGGCATCGGCGCGCTCGACGCCGCGCCCGCGCGGCACGCTCCGCCGAGCAGGAGCGCTTCTTCGCGTGGGACAATTTCGTCGGCGACGTCGCGGCGGCGCACGGCGAACTGGTCAAGCACGACGAGATCAAGCCCTACGCCACGGCGCTGCTCGGCCACAGCGAGGGCGGGCTGCTGGCGCTCGCCGCCGCGCCGGGCATCACGCGCAACCGTCCGCACGGCCTGGTGCTGGCGGCGACGCCCGGCCGGCCGATGGGCGACATCGTGCGCGCCCAGATCGCCCGCGGCGCGCCAGCCTCGCTGACGCCGCCGAACGCACCATGGCGGCGATCCAGGCCACCGGGCACGTGCCGGCCGGATCTGCCGCGCGAGCTGGAGGCGCTGTTTCCGGCCTATGCCGGCCCGTTCCTGCAGCGCCTGCTGTCGTTCGATCCGGCGCAGGCGCTGCTCGATCTCGACCTGCGCCTGCCTGGTCCTGCAGGGCGCCGCCGATCGCCAGGTCGTGCCGATGGAGGACGTGCAGCCGCTGATCGACGCGCTTGGGCAAGCGCGGCGCACCCGGCGAGGCGGTGATCGTCCCGGCGGTCAGCCACAATCTCAAGCTCGTGTCCTGGCCGACCGATCCCGGCTTCGGCGGACCGATTGGCGCCCGCCGTCGCGGCCAAGCTGGTCGAGCTGGCTGGTGCCGGTGCTCGGTGCTTGATGGGGCGCTTGATCGGGCGCGGCAGCGGGCCGATCATCGCGCCGACAGAAGGAGGAAGCGACATGGCCGTGACGGTGCGTGCGGTGACGCCTGCGGTGGGCGCGGAGATCTCGGGCGTCGACCTCAGGCGCCTGAGCGACCGGGATTTCGCGGCGATCGAGCGCGCCTGGACCGACCATTCGATGATCCTGCTGCGCGGCCAGACGCTCGAGCGACGACGACCTGCTGGCCTTCAGCCGGCGCTTCGGCGAGCTCGACCCGCCGCCCAACCAGGAGCGCGGCCGCATCAGCCCGCCGGGCTATCCCGACATCTATGTCGTGTCCAACGTGCTCGACGCCAAGGGCGATCCGATCGGCGCGCTGGGCGCGGGCGAGGCGGTCTGGCACACCGACATGAGCTATCTCGACACGCCGCCCGACGCCTCCATGCTCTATTCGCTGGAGATCCCGCCGAGCGGCGGCAACACCTGGTTCTGCGGCATGCAGGCGGCCTGCGACGCCCTGCCGGCCGAGCTGCGGCGCAGGATCGAGGGCCGGCGCATCAAGCACGACGGCACCTACAATTCCGGCGGCTACCTGCGCCAGGGCGTGACGCCGACCGACGATCCCATGGCCGCGCCCGGCGCCTGGCATCCGGCGATCCTGCAGCCATCCGGCCAACGGCCGCGCCACGCTCTATCTCGGCCGGCGGCGCAATTCCTACGTCGAGGGCTCTGTCGCGCGAGGAGTCCGATGCGGTGCTCGAAGAGCTGTGGGCGCACGTCATCCAGCCGCGCTTCCTCTACGAGCATGTCTGGAAGCTGGGCGACCTCGTGATGTGGGACAACCGCTCGACCATGCATCGCCGCGATCCGTTCGACGGCGAGGCGCGGCGCATCATGCATCGCACCCAGATCAAGGGCAGCGCAGCAGGCCGGTGGCCTTCGCGGCCTGAACAAACAAGAACAACCGGAGGAAACATGCGGCGCCAGAAGAAGTTCTATGCCTGGGGCTACGCCGACGAGGACCTGTCGCCGGAAGAGATCAAGCCGTGGGAAGCCGAGATCGCCCAGCGCTACGGCCTCAACGGCTTCGACGTGACGCCGCCGCCCAAGCCCGAGGAGATCACCCTGCGCGCGCCGCGCGTCGCGGTGCCGGCGGCGCTGCAGTCGATCGTGCGCACCGATCACCTGACGCGGCTCGAGCACAGCTACGGCAAGGCGGGCTTCGACACCACGCGCATGTTCATGCGCTCGGTGCCCAATCCGCCCGACGCCGTGGCGTTTCCCGAGAACGAGCAGGACATCGTGCGCGTGCTCGACTGGTGCGACCAGATCGGCGCCAAGGCGATCCCCTATGGCGGCGGCTCGTCGGTGGTGAAGGGCATCGAGCCGCCGGCGGCGTTCGAGAAGGTCGTGACCATCTCGACGCGCCACATGGACAAGGTCCTGGAGGTCGACGCGGTGAGCCAGGCCGCGCGCATCCAGGGCGGCATCTACGGCCCGGCCATCGAGGACCAGCTGCGCGACACGCCGCTTCACCATGCGCCACTACATGCAGGCCTATCGCTGCTCGACCCTGGGCGGCTGGATCGCCACGCGCTCGGGCGGCCACTACGCCACGCTCTACACCCACATCGACGATTTCGTCGAAAGCACGCGGGTGGTGACGCCGGCCGGCACGCTCGAGACGCGCCGCCTGCCGGGCTCCGGCGCCGGCCCCAGCCCCGACCGGCATGTTCATCGGCTCCGAGGGCATTCTGGGCATCATCACCGAAGCCTGGGTGCGGCTGCGCAAGAAGCCGACGTTCCGCGCCTCGGCCTCGCGTGCGCTTCAAAGATTTCTTCGACGGCGCCGATGCGGTGCGCGGCATCACCCAGGCCGGCCTCTATCCCGCCAATTGCCGGCTGCTGGAAGCGCGCGAGGCGCTGCCCGGCATTCCGTGGAGCAGCGAGGAGGCGGTGCTGGTGCTGGCCTTCAGATCGGCCGACCATCCGCTCGATGCCTGGATGGCGCGCGCGCTGGAGATCTGCCGCGACCATGGCGGCGTGGCCGACCCGGCGGCCGACGACGAGAACGCCCATCGCTCGGGCGCGGCCGGCGCCTGGCGCAACAAGTTCATCCGCGCGCCGCACTACGGCGAGCATGCCGTGGCGCGCGGCATCCTGTCCTCGACCTTCGAGACCTCGATGACCTGGGAGCGCTTCCGCGACTTCCATCGGAAGATCACGCAGATCGCCCATGACACGATCAAGCGCGTGACCGGCCGCGACGGCACGGTCACCTGCCGCTTCACCCACGTCTATCCCGACGGGCCCTGCCTCTACTTCACCTTCGGCGGCATCCTCGACAAGCGCGGTCGCGCTCGAGCAGTTCATGGAGGTGCTGTCGACCTGCACCGCCGCGACCGGTCGAGCATGGCGGCACGACCACGCACCATCACGCCGTCGGCCGCTTCCACCGGCCGTTCTACGACAAGCAGCGGCCCGAGCTGTTCGCCCGGGCCCTGCGCGGCGCCAAGCGCGAGCTCGATCCCAAGGGCATGATGAATCCCGGCGTGCTGATCGATCCGTGAGGAAGCCATGGAGTTTCTGAGCGGTCCCCTCATCGCGTTCGTCGGCATTGCGGCGCTGGTGATCTGCACACCGGGGCCCGACACCGCCGTGACCGTCCGCAACGCCCTACTAGACCAACGCGTCCACATGATCGACCGGCTTTACATCCTTCCCGACTGGGCGCTGCTTGCGTTCTGGGCGGCCCTCCTGGCGGGCCTCATGGTCGTGCTGCCCCTTCCTGACGCATCGCCTGCCGTGGCTGCGCCCCAACCCCGAGAACAGCGACTCGTGCTGCGCCTGCAGGCCACGCTGTTCACCATCACGAGCTTCGTGGTCGCCTTCACCCTGGTCGAGGCCGAGTTCAACTTCCGCAAGGTCGACGGGCTGATCTCGGCGGAGGCCTCCACATCAACCGCCTCGATCGCCTGCTGGTGCGCTACGGTGATGGCGCGGGCGAGACAGTGCGGCCCCAGCTCCTCGCCTACGCGCGCTCGGTGGTCGCCGACGAATGGCCCGGCGCTGCTGGCAAGCGGCGGCGGCAGCGACAAGACACAACAGGCTTTCATGCTGTTCTCGCGCAGCATCCTCGCGATCGAGCCGTCGCTTGGCCGGCAGACCAACATCCACGCCGAGATCCTGCGCTCCTTCGATGCCGTCGCCGAGGCGCGCGATGGGCGGCTGAATGCGGTGACGGTGTCGCTGTCGCTTACCTTCTGGCAGGCCATATTGTTCGCCGTTCTGATCCTGCTCTTCGTCAGCAGCACGGTCGAGCGCACGCGCTTTCGCTCCATCATCATGGCTGCCAGATGGCCGTGCTGGGTGCCTTCATCGGCTTCGTGTTCATCATGGACCAGCCCTCTCAAGGGGCATTCGGCCGTCGATCCGCAGGCGATCGTACTGCGACCATTGCAATCATCGAGGCACGCAAGGCCGGTAGCTGCCGGCCGGCATCAATCGGCGCGAATGTTGCCGGCGCGGATGACTTCCTTCCAGCGGACGGAGCTCGCTGCGGATGAGATCGGTATAGCCGGCCGCGCCCAGCGTGCCCGGCCTGACGCCGATCTTGGCAAAGGCCTCCTTGACCTGGGCGCTTTGCAGGGCCGTCGCGATCTCCGACTCCCAACGCTTGCGCGATTTCCGGGGAATGTCGGCGGCGGCCGAGAATCTGAACCAGTTGGTCGCCACAACATCCGGGAAACCGGCTTCGCGCGGAAGGTCGGAGACGTCGGGCAGGAGAGCGATCGTTCGGCTTCGCTCACGGCGAGCGGGCGCATGCGCCCCGAACTGAAGTAGCCGATGGCTGTCGGCAGGCTCTCCATCAGCGCCGCGATCTGGCCGCCCAAGAGATCGTTCATGGCCGGTGCCGAGCCGCGATAGGGGATGTGGGTGAACGGCATGCCGGCGGCACGCGCCAGGAGCTGGCCCACAAGATGGTTCATCGTGCCATTGCCGCCAGAACCGTAGGTGACCTCGCCGGGCTTGCTGCGCGCCAGATCGATGAGTTGTTGGCACGCTCGTGATCGTCGAGCCGCCATTCACGGCGAGCACGCTCGGAAACGTCCCGACCAGGTGGATATGCGTGAAGTCGCCCAGCGGATCGTAGGGCACGTCCTTGTAGAGGACCGGCCCGATGCCGTGCGACGCCGCGCTCGACATCATGACCACATGCGTGATCGCCGCGCGCCTTGGCGACGATGTCGGCGCCCAGCATGCCGCCCGGCACCGGGCTTGTTCTCGACGACGATCGGCTGGCCGAGCCGGTTGCCGAAATACTCGGCCAGCGTCCGCGAGAGGATGTCGGCCGCGCCCGCCGGCGGAAAGTTGACGATCCAGCGGATCGGCCGCGACGGCCAGGGCGTCTGCGCTGCACAGATACCAGGAGCCGCGAGAGGCGCGAGAGACGCGAGAACCGAGAAGCGCCGACGAGAGAGCATGGAACCAGTCCGATCCTTCAAAGACTATGAAAGGCAGGCCGCATACTGCAACATGCGTGCCGGGTAACAGCTGAAGAGAGCCGGTGATGGATTTCGACCTTGTGCTGCGCGACGCGCGACTTCCCGACAGCAAGCCGGACCAGCCAGCGGTCGACATCGGTGTGAAGGACGGGCGCATCGTCAGCCCTGGCGCCCGGGCTCGGCGGCAATGCGCGGGAGCAGATGCAGGTGGGCGGCCGGCTCGTCTGCTCGGGCTTCGTGGAGACGCACATTCACCTCGACAAGTCCTGCATCCTGGCCCGCTGCGAAGGCGAGACCAAGCGGTTCCCGCATCGTGCGATGGAGCGGTCTCCGCCGTCAAGCATAGCTTCACCGTCGAAGACGTGGACCTGAACGGGCCGCCGGCACCATAGAGAAGTGCATTTCACACTGGCTGTACCCGGATGCGCACCCATGTCGAGGTCGATCCGAAGGTCGGCTTGCGCGGCCTGGAGGGCGTCAAGGCGCTGGTCGACCGCTACGCCTGGGCGATCGATCTCGAGATCTGCGTCATGCCGCAGGAGGGATTGACCAACAACCCCGGCACCGACGAGCTCATGGTCGCCGCGCTCAAGAACGGGGCAACCGTCGTCGGGGCGGCCCCCAACTACGACACTCGACCGGCCGGCGCAGATCCGCCGCGTCTTCGAGATGGCGCGGGAGTTCAATGTCGATATCGACATGCATCTGGACAGTGGCGCCTCGGCCGACGAGCTCGACACGCTGCTGGTGTGCGACCTGACCGAGAAGTACGGCTGGGGCGGCCGGGTCGCGATCGGGCATGTTTCGAAGCTGGCGTCCATGCGCCAGCCGGACATGGACAAGGTGGCGCGACGCATGTGCCGATGCCGGCGTCGCCTTGACGGTGCTGACCGCGACTGACCCTCTATCTCGGCGGCCGCCACACGCGACCACAACGTGCCGCGCAACGTCGTCGACGCCAACCGGCTGGCCGAGCAGGGCGTCGTCTGCTCCGTCGCTTCGAACAACATCCTCAATCCCTTCACGCCCTTCGGCGACGGCCAGTTGCTGCGGCAGGTGAACATGCAGGCGATCGTCACGCAGCGTGGCTCGGACGCCGACGTACGCGCCGCCTGGGACATGACGACCTCGGCCGCGGCGCGCCTGATGCGCCTGAAAGACTACGGCATCGCCGTCGGCGCACCGGCGGATCTCGTCGTCCTCGACGCGCCCGACCCCGTCATCGCGCTGCGCACGGTGGCGCCCGATGCTGGCGGCCTCACAAGCGTGGCCGACGCACCGCAACCCGCGAGCCTCGTCCGCCTGCATCGGCCGTAGTTGCTCAAGGTCAAAGTTGGCGGCGCGGCGCGACCCCGCACCATCACGCCGTCGGCCGCTTCCACCGGCCATTTTACGACAAGCAGCGGCCCGGTCTAAATCAAGGGTTGCACTACTTGGGGCTGTTGTTCCTTAAGTATTACACGCTATGATCGCACCGGCAGCGTCGTCTGCGAGCAGGGGGACATTCATGGCACTTCGACCGCCGGGGCTTGGCCCCTTGATCGGGCATACGACACACGACTCGTGCCGGCTTTGATTCAGGCGAGCGATCCCGAGGACCGCTCGGGCGCGGCTTGCCTCCAACCGTCGCACGGTCCGGGGTTCTGGGCGTCATCACGACGGGAAGCGATGGCAAAGGACAAGGGTGTTCCCGTATTGCTATTTCCGCCTGCCGCGCCAATACGACCGCAGCGGCACCTTCCAGCTCGGTTTCGATGTCGCCCTCGGGCAAATTCGTGACCGACGAAATCGACCCGGCGCAGCAAGGCACGCCGATGAAAATCGAGGCCGACACGAGCTATCGCGTCCGCATGGCGACGCTGACGACCGACGATCCGGCGCCGGATGCGGAAAATATGAGTGACGCCGATTTGGCCAAGCTGCTGCCGCCGATCGAGAACATCGGACCGATGCTGCTCGAGCTCCACGCCGATGAGTGCGAGGTGACGATCCGCACTTTCCCATCCCGGCCCCGATACGGGCCCCACACCCGGCAGACGGCAGGACAAATTGTCATTCCTGCTCGGCTCCTGCCGCTATCCGGGATTGCTGTGGAAGGTCAAGGATGCCGACCGCATCTTCGGCGCGATGGTCAGGCAGTTCGACGCCGGTAATCCCGAACCGCCGCGCTTCACGTTGATGGTCGGCGACCAGATCTATGCCGACATGCTGAACGCCCTGCCGGTCGGGCGTCGCCGACACCTACCAGGAATTCCAGAGCGGTATCACACGGCGTTCTCGTCGCCCAACATGCGCAATCTTCTGCGCACCGCGCCGAGCTACATGATCCTCGACGACCACGAGATCGCGGACAACTGGACCCAGGACCGGGTGAAGAAGGAGAAGGAAAGGGCCCTCTACAACTTCGCCTTCGGCGCCTACATGACCTACCAGTGGAGCCACGGCCCACGGTCGTTCGGCCAGCGGCCCTACTACAAGTTCTGCCTGCGGCGGCTATCCGTTCTTCATCCTCGATACGCGGACCGAGCGTTACAAGGACGAAAAAATGGGCCTGGCCGACAATCATCTGCTCGGCATGCCAACCATAGATCTGGCGCACAGAAGCCAGCTCGACGAGTTTCTCGCCTGGCTGGCCGACCAGCAGAGGCTTTTCGGAAACGCGCCGAAATTCGTCGTTTCCTCCAGCGTCTTCTGTCCCAACGACATGAGCGAGAAGGCTCGACGCCGCCCCCGGGACGGCACAGGCCGCTCTGTATACCGCCAACGCCAATCGCCGCGACGGCAGCGATCTGTGGCCGGCTTTTCCCAATACGCGGCGGGCCATTCTCGACAAAATCGTCCAGCTTGGGATCCAGAATGTCGTCTTCCTCACCGGCGACATCCATTGCGCCAATATCCGCGCGCCTCAGCTTCGAGGCGGGCGGCGCCGATACGGGAATCGTCGCGTACGACATCACCTCCTTCGGCCTTCTACATGGCCTCTTCCTGTTCGCCGACGGCGACCCCAATAACTATGTCCACGATTCAAGGAAGCCCGATCAGCAGGATCCGTTTCCCGATCGAGGGCGGCGAGATGAACTACCGGGCGTGGGGTTTCCACCCAGAAGGGACAATTTCTGCCGCATCGACATCGACAAGCAGGCCAAGGCGCTGAAGGTCGGCTTTTTCGACCAGAACGGCGATGTCGTGGAAGTGTTGGACGATAAGGACCAGAAGGTCGCGGTCAACGTCCTGCCCTCACGCCGTGGAGCTGAGAAACCGCCAGGCTGCAAAGGGTGGCGTGCCCTTTTCGCTCCTGACACAACGCTGTCAGGAGGAGGTTGGTTATAGCGACGGCCGTCGGTCACGACAGGACCACCGGAGGCTCGCATGCTGACAAATTGGATTTCGCCTGACTCTCGCCGCTCTGAACGATGGCTTTGTCGTTGCGATCATGCTCGAGGCCAAGGGAAGGCGAGGCAGAGGCCGTCGCTGAAATAGCGCGGATCCTGACCCCACCCACGATGGCCGAACCGGGGGTCAAACTCTTCCTCCCCTCACCGGTCGCCGACGAACAGGTCGCTGTTTTTCATCTTCGAACTGTATGTCAACGAAGCTGCGTGGGCGGCGCATGAGGCGACCGACCATTTCAAGGCGGCGATCAAGGAACTCCTGCCGCGGGTGACACGGCGCGAACGCGTGCCCTTCATTCCCTTCCTGTAGGTCTGCACGGAGGATCGCCCTTGCGCCACACGGAAGGGGTGACGGAGAATAGATCGCAATTAGGTCTGTTGCCGCTACGAGAGGCGCGCGATGTATACGTTTTTTTTGATTATCGGCGTCGTTGTCATCTCTCGCCGCGGGCATCCCAGCGCTTGAGCTTCTTATGAATTGGATCTGTCCTCCAACTCCCGAACAGGAAGAGCGACGCCAGCGACTCCGCGAGGCGCGCAGAAGCATCGATAGATACCTGGTCGGTAGGAACGACCGAGAAACCCGGCGCTCGTCGAGGACCAGTACGCCATCAGGGGCGAGCGACATCCACCGACCTTCCGCCGCCATCGCCTGCACGCGGCTGCGGGCGGCGATAGCTCAGCGCCTCGGCGATGTGCAGCCGGCGCACGGCATCGGCGCCGTCGAGGTCGGCCAGGGTGCGGGCCACGCGCAGGGTGCGGTGCCAGGCGCGGGCCGAGAGGCCGAGCCGCTCGGCCGCCCGCGTGAGCAGCGCGCGGCCCTCGGCGTCGGGCTCGGCGATGGCGGCCAGCAGCGCGCCGTCGGTGTCGGCGTTGCAGCGCGGCTTTGACCAGCCGCGCGCCCGGTCGGACAGCAGGCCGGCGGCCGGGTCGGCCTCGACGGCCAAAAGCTTGCCCTTGCGGTCGAGCTCGGCCAGGCGCTCGCGCTGGACGGCGCGGGCCGCGGCGACGCGGGCCGCGACATCGGCCGAGCTTTCGGCCGGCGGCGGCAAAGCGAGGTCGGCCGCGGCGCACCGCCGGCACGTCGATGGCAGAGGTCGATGCGGTCGAGCAGCGGGCCCGAGAGCTTGCCCTGGTAGTCGAGGCCGCAGCGCGGGGCGCGGCCGCAGGCCCGGCTGGGCTCCATCAGATGGCCGCAGCGGCAGGGGTTCATCGCCGCCACGAGCTGGAAGCGCGCGGGATAGGTGACGTGGGCATTGGCGCGCGCCACCGTCACGCGGCCCGATTCCAGCGGCTGGCGCAGCGCCTCGAGCGTGGCGCGGCTGAATTCCGGCAGTTCGTCGAGGAACAGCACGCCGTGATGGGCCAGCGACACCTCGCCGGGCCGTGCGCGCAGGCCGCCGCCGACCAGCGCCTGCAGGGTCGCGCGAATGGTGCGGGTCGCGGAAATTGCGCCGGCGGCGACAGCTTGCCTTCGCCGAGGTCGCCGGCCAGCGAGCGCACCATCGAGGCTTCCAGCGCCTCCTCGGCGCTCGAGCGGCGGCAGGATGCCGGGCAGGCGCGCCGCCAGCATCGACTTGCCCGAGCCGGGCGGGCCGATCATCAGGAGGTTGTGGCCGCCTGCCGCCGCCAGTTCGAGCACCCGCTTGGCGCTCTCCTGGCCCTTGATCTCGGCGAGGTCGGGATAGCTGGCGCGATCCTCGGCGACCAGCGCCTGCGGGCGCGGACAGGATCTGCTGGCCGCGCAGATGGTTGATCAGCGCCAGCAGCGAGGGCGCGGCGATGATCGGCGGCCGATCGACGTCGTCGCCGGTGTCATTGTGTCGCGGCATCGAAGCCACCCCACGCAGCCTCGCCGCCGCACACCGCGGGGCAGATCACGCCGCGCCCCGCCGCCTGGGCGGCGATCGCCGCCGGCAGCACGCGCCGGCACGCGCGACGAGCGAGCCGTCGAGCGCCAGCTCGCCCAGCACGACGAAGCCCGCGATGCTCTCGCGCGGGATCACGCCCATGGCGGCCAGCAGGCCGAGCGCGATCGGCAGGTCGTAGTGGCTGCCCTCCTTGGCGAGGTCGGCCGGCGAGAGGTTGACGGTGATGCGCTGCGGCGGCAGCGCCAGGCCCAGCGCCCGGAACGAGGCCCGCACCCGCTCGCGGCTTTCGCCGACCGCCTTGTCGGCCAGCCCGACCATGGCGAAGGCGAAGTTGGCCCGGCGCCACCAGCACCTGCACGTCGACCGGCAGGACATCGATGCCCTGGAACGCCACACGTCCGAACCCTTGCCTGCATGTCATTCTCCGCTCATTCGGCGGGAACAATTATAGAACGAATGATATACAAGTAAATCACGCATAAGTTGTATCGACGGGTTGCACGAGGGACTGCTTGAATGGCGCCATGCGCCGCCGCCGGTTCCTGCCTTTGCTCGCCGGCCTCGCTGGCCGCGCCTTGCGGCCTTCAGGGCCGCCTTCGCCTGGCCCGACCAGCCGATCAAGCTGGTCGTGCCGTTCACGCCCGGGCACCGGTCCCGACATCATCGCCCGCTTCGTGGCCGAGCGGCTGTCGGCCAGGCTCGGCCAGCCGGTGGTGGTGGAGAACGTCGCGGGCGCCAGCGGCAATATCGGCAGCCAGCAGGTGGCGCGCGCCAAGCCCGACGGCCATACGCTGATGTCGTCGGTCAACACGCTGGTCATGAACGCCAGCCTCTACAAGAACCTGCCCTACGATCCGGTGGCCGACTTCGCGCCGCTGGGCCTGAGCGCCTGGGGCTCGCTGAGTAGCAATACGTAATAG